>Ga0210005_1000986_pt1 | contig 19849 bp, 20 predicted proteins | sample CryGey02umfilter_3_FD_183961 | JGI IMG/M metagenome (GOLD analysis project Ga0210005, IMG submission 183961) | Groundwater microbial communities from aquifer in Utah, USA - Crystal Geyser 4/9/14 0.2 um filter (SPAdes) (version 3) | ecosystem: Environmental > Aquatic > Deep subsurface >... | reverse complement strand
GGGATAGTTCGAGGTTCGATTCCTCGTGAGGGCACTAATAATAGTCGTCAGACGTTGGTCGTCAGACGTCAGCATTGATGTAATGACTAATGACCGATGACTGAGGACTGAGGACTAATGACTAATGACTAATATGAAACATCATAAAGACAGCGACTATTATCAAACACTCATACTACGTACAGTCGGGAATTTTTTGATCCTCACATCTCTTTTTATGATTGGAAAGACCTTTTATCAGCCAATTCGAGAAGAGGTCCGTTATCTGTACGAAAATCAGACACAGAAGGAATATATCGTGGCTGCAGATGAGCAGGAGGCAAACGAGATTATTACCAGAAACTTTGGAGCAATCACCGAAAAAGGTGCCCTTCGCGAGGCGCTCAAAAAGGAAAATGTCGACTTTCTCATACCGGTCGATCCTAACTTCAGCATAGTGATCCCAAAAATTGCAGCTAATGCACCAGTTTTGGCAAATATTGACGCGGGTGATAAAGATGAGTACTTGGATGCGCTCCAAAAAGGCGTCGCTCATGCAGAGGGTACCTCGTTTCCTGGTGAAGGTGGACACATCTATATGTTTGCCCACTCCACAGATTATGCGTGGAATGTCGGGACATACAATGCGGTTTTTTATCTTCTATACAAACTTGAGGAGGGAGATGAGATAGATCTGTTCTTTAAAGGTCAGCGATATGTATACAAAGTCGTAGGCAAAGAAATAGTCAATCCTGATCAAGTGGACTATATCAGTCGCAAAACCGATAAAGAATTTCTTACTCTCCAGACGTGTTGGCCTCCAGGAACCACACTCAAAAGGCAGCTGATCTTTGCTGAGAGGGTGGTTGAGTAGTCACTATTTGTCATCCTCGAGAGCGGAGCGAGTCGGGGATCTTGAGGAGATTCCTGCCTGCGCAGGAATGACAGGTATAAATTGTCATGCTGAGTGTAACGAAGCATCCATGCGTAGTTAGGAATAAAACATGGATTCTTCGGTCGTCACTGACGTTCCTACTCAGAATGACAGGTGATTGTCATCTTATTCCCACAGAGTACAGATCTCCATACTCATTATTCTGCGGATTCAGGTTGATGATCACCATGAGATTCCAGTCTGGAGATATTCCAAAGAACGACCGATCAAATGGACCAGCATAGACTGTTTCTTTGTTTGAGCCATCGTATTGAAGAACTGATATTGTCTCTGCTTCTTTGATCACAATATAGTCGGATGTAGGATACCAACGTACCATATCAAGGACTTGTGTCGCGACTGCCTCATCCACAAGATCTGGCAGTCCAGGAGCTCCGGAGATCGTCTCCTTTTTTGATTTGATTACAGAAGTTTTTTCGAACGGAATTTCTATAGGAACGAAGTAATTTTTATCTTCCTTCTTGTCATATATATATAGCCCATTTTCTTTGATATCACGCTCTTCTTCCGTCTGATTTGCTCCGATAAGTGGCGGATCTATCACCTTTGGGAGTGAAGCATCATCCTTTGCAAGATACATGACTCGCTTCTCATCAGGTGAAAGAGATATAATATGAAAGGAATCGGATGCGATTTTTTGAAACGATTTTGGCAATGTTTCGATAATTTTCACCATCTCTTTATTTTTTTCTTCATGCCATTTGGCAATAATGTCATCGATCGATGTTGCGATTTCAAAAAGCTCCAGGTTTTCTTCATCGAGTGATATTAGGTAGGAAATCTTTTCAGGGACATCTACTGCTATATTTTTTGTCGTATCGCCAAATTCCCCTTCTCCAGGGTTTGAAAAAGTGATAATTGTCTGACGATACCGTGGCCCATAGGTAAATTCTGCTGAGGCAAAATTCACTGTCTCAGGAACAAGCGAGCGAAGAACAAGGAGTTTGAGTGGTGGGAACAGGGTGACAGGATTCCCACTGGGCTCAAAGAGATAGATACCATCTTGTTCAGCATCTCCGGTTTCGCTCACCAGAATAACCTTGTCGGTGTTCCCGACAGAATGAACAGCATTTACACCAATATTAGTAAGTGGAGTCAAGGAAGGATTTTTCGAAAAGAGGACTGCATTCAAACTCATCACGATCTCACCCTTGAGCACGACACTTTTCTTCCAGCTTGAATAACCTTCTTTTTTGACTTCGACATCGTACTGCCCATAGGGGAGAGTGATATTTGTATCGGTTGCTCCACGAAGCTCGTCGTTGATATATACCTTTGCGCCTTTGGGTGAAGAGTTTATTGAAATAATACCAGTCGATGAAATTGTACCCTCTTGAAGATTGAATCGATACCCGCGAGCATATGAGATCACTCCAATAAGCATCAAGATAAACAATGCGATAATGATGATGTGAGGGAGGATATTTTTAGTTGTATTAAATACTACTTTCATATATGGGCGAATGTGTACATCCCAAAATTTCGTACTGATTTGATAGTGTTTGTGTGTATTATGATATGGTAATTTTACGCATATCTTTCAACCTGAGTGCTTATATTATACAATAGTATTCATGTCATAATAAGTAAGAGTTCACGCTCTTTGACACACATGTCATTCCCGAGCGAAATGAAATGGAGCGTGGCAATCCAAATAGCATTGAGATTGCTTCGTCGTTTACACTCCTCCCTCCAGAGGCGGGCAGGCGCAATGACATAGTATGGTATATTTCTGTCAAGAACCCTGAACTCTTACCATGATAATCAAAATATTTCATTCTTCATATGTGGTTTAAAAAAAAAGTTGGTATCGATCTGGGAACTGCCAATACTCTTGTATATGTTGTGAAAGAAGGGATCTTGTTGAATGAGCCGACAGTTGTCGCATATTCACAGGAAGACAAGCAAGTCCTTGCAGTAGGAAATGATGCGCGCGAGATGATCGGTCGAACGCCAAACTCCATCGTTGCGGCTCGTCCCATGAAAGAGGGGGTCATCGCAGACTATACGACCACTTCGGCAATGATCACCTATTACCTTCGAAAAGCTCTGAAAGGTCGCGTGTTTTGGCCTGAGGTCATGATCTCAATTCCCGGCGGGTCATCCCAAGTCGAGAAACGTGCGGTAGTTGCCGCATGCAAGCAAGCTGGCGCTTCGGATGTGTATCTCATTGAAGAACCCTTGGCTGCAGCAATCGGAGCACGAATACCCATCTCTCAACCATCTGGTCATATGATCGTAAACATCGGAGGAGGTACGGCAGAGATTGGGATTCTTTCGCTCGGTCAACTTGTGGTATTCAAAACCGTTCGTACCGCAGGAACAAAGCTTGATGAGGCAATTCTTGAGCATATGCGCAAGAAACACAATCTTCATATCGGAGAGCGTACTTCAGAGGATATCAAAATGCAGATAGGGAATGCGCATGTCAAAGATCTTGAAGAAAATCCTGAGCTAAAAGAGTCTACGCTTGAGGTGAAAGGGAGAGATAGTCAGTCTGGTTTGCCACGAGTCATGATGGTTGGTGAAAAAAGTATCAATGAAGCATTACAACAGCCACTCAAACTTATCATTGATGGGATCAAAGAAGTGCTCTCAGAAAGTCCTCCTGAGCTTGCCGCAGATATCATTGAAAAGGGGATCGTTCTCTCGGGAGGTAGCTCGCTTTTGAAAAATTTGGACAAATACGTGACGTACTATACTGGTGTTCCGTCGTTTGTTGTAGAGGAGCCACTCTTCTGTGTGATACGAGGGATTGGGATGGCGATTGAAAATCTGGATAGTTATAAAAAGGCGATTCGATAATAGGGAATAGGGAATCTAGTCGCACCCTGTCATTCTGAGAGATCCGCCAGCTGGCGGAGACCGAAGAATCCAGAGCGCATCAACGCATGGATACTTCTCCGCCAGTCGGCGGATCAGTATGACAATGTAGCAAGTAGCTGGAATATGGAATATAGAATTTGGAATAATAATATTGTACTGGAGATATATAACTTATAATATGTGAGGTATGGAACTTATTCTTTAAAAGGTAATTGTACGAAAATTATTTTAAGAAATAATTCAAATATAGTAATAAAGTTACATGTTTGAAAATTATAGTTAAAAACTCATTTTATTCTTTTACTACAATAATAATTGTAATTTAATTTATTTGTACAAACTAGAAAACATATCAAAATACATATAGCTTATAATTCAACATACTCATGAACACGCATACACTTCTTGGAACTGCCATAAAAAAACAATCAAAAACAAATATCCTAGAGAAAGTTGAAAAATACATACATAACCCATACTCATTTTTTCACATAGTATCATTGAATCCTGAAAATATTATGATCGGGGTACATGATGAGGAGTTTCGAAACATCCTTTCAGAAGGCGATATACAGCTCATTGATGGTACAGGTGTCGCTCTGGGATGCGCTTTCTTGGGAATTGAGACGGGTGAGAGAGTGGCAGGGTCCGATTTTATGGAAATCATGCTCAAATACCTCGATCGATCGGGTCTTCGTGTACTGCTCTTGGGTGGAAGATCGAATCTAGCAGAAGAGCTCGCGAAGTGCTACGAACAAAAATTCCCCCAAATGCAATTTTCGGGGATGGAAGGGTTTCGGAATGTTCGAAAACCAAGTGCTGCTGAAATGGAGCACATATTCACATATGTAGCTGACTACAAGCCACAAATCGTTTTTTCAGCGTTTGGTTCACCTGACCAGGAAAAGTTTTTTTCGCGTCACAAAAGGGAATTTGCAGGAATTATTTGCATGGGAGTTGGGGGTGGATTTGATTTTGCGGTTGGAAATATATCGAGAGCTCCTGTCCTGATGCGCAAAATAGGTTTTGAATGGTTGTTCCGTCTGGTTCGTGAACCGTGGAGGTGGAGGAGACAACTACGAATTTGGCAGTTTGTATGGCAGGTTTTTCTTCAAAAATATTTTCGGTAAACTTTATCATGAATGAATCTATTATGCTCGTATTGAACTACTTCTCTCAGTTTTCATATCCTCCAACGGAGCAGGAAATCCATACATTTTTATCAAAAAAAAATAAAAAGATATCCATGGCCGACAATCTGCAAAAATTAGTAGATAAAAATATTGTATTCAAAAGAAATATTAATGGAGAAAATCGATATGCATTAAGTACATTTCCGCATATATGTAACGAAGCAAGTTCCAAACTTCAATATGGTGAAATATTGTTTAAAGCTGCGGTTTTTGCTCTTCGACCGCTTGGCATAATTCCAACAGTTAGTTACCTTGGAATATCGGGTTCTCTGAGCATGAAATGTATCTCATCAGAAAGCGATATCGACGTCTTTGTCATCACAAAGTCAGGAGCTATTTGGCAAACACGATTCATACTTCTTCTCTACAAGCATCTATTGAAAGTATGTGTTCCTCGTATTGGCAAGAAGCTCTGCTTCAATCTTTTTTTTGCAGAAGACGGATTGACCCTTCGTAAAGAAAAGCAGACAGAATATATCGGTCACGAAATACTGCAGCTACAAGGGATCATCAATCAAAATAATATACATGAAGCATTATTGGTCAAAAATCGCTGGATCGTGAACTATTTCCCAAATGTTCACATACTTACTGCCAATAATCAAAAGATCAAAGGATCAAAGCATCAATCCAAACGTATAATATTACTTGAGCTGTTGTTTAAACGAGTGCAAACGTGGTGGCTTGATAGGAAAGGGTACGCATATTCTGATTCGGGAAATCAGCTTTGGCTGATCCAAAAGGATTATGAGGATGAATTAGTATGATAAAATAAGTGACGGAGCAAGTTGCCCCGATGCTGGAATTGGCAGACAGGCACGCCTCAGAAGCGTGTGCTCGCAAGGGCGTGGAGGTTCGACTCCTCTTCGGGGCACGTATTTTAGCTACTAGCGGTTAGCTATTTGCTATTAGATTATTTTGATGGGAGACTTATCAGTCTATAGTAGTTTTCAGCTAATAGCTATTAGCAAATAGCTAATGACTAATATAGGAGGGTTGGCAGAGTGGTAATGCAGCGGCTTGCTAAGCCGTGACGATTAAAACCGTCCGCAGGTTCGAATCCTGTACCCTCCGCCAGTAAGGAAATGAAGTCATTGGCTCGCCCGCTACGCGGGCTCGCCAGCCGATTTTAAGCGCAAATTGGAATTTTTTATCTTTGCCCCGCTACTGCGGGGCTGGTCAAAAGCGGGCTTCCCTCATTTTCAATTGGACTACTTTTATTTTATTTGTTATCATATTTATGAAGGGTTAGATAAGCACCCATACTAATACTATCATACTTAGGAAACTATGAAAAGTCAAAACAATAACGAAACAATTGGGGATAAGATAAAACTGCTTAGAAATAAGCAAGGACTGACGCAGGATGAATTAGCAAGAAAATCTGATCTTCCCTATACAACGCTGACTAAAATTGAAACAAATGTAATTACCAAGCCCTCGATTCAAACGGTTATGAAGATTGCCAGTGGCTTGGGAACAAGTATTGATGATTTAATGAAATAAAATTATGTACGATAACACAGTAGCTCAAAAAATTTCTAAACAATATAATCAAACACCATTAGTCAATTTTGCTAGTGTTAATTTGAATACAAAACTCGATGATCTAAATTTGAATTGGCGAGAACGGGATTTGCCTGAAATGGAAAGAACAAAGCATGTTCATCGTTTGCACCCATATATGGGCAAATTTATCCCGCAACTTGTAGAAATTTTTTTGAGAAAGTATCAACCAAAATTAGTTTATGATCCCTTTTGTGGATCTGGCACAACCTTAGTCGAGGCAAATGTTTTAGGTATTGATTCAATAGGTACGGACATTTCTATTTTTAATACCTTACTTTCAAAAGTTAAAACGGCGGAGTATGATGTTCAACTTTTGGAAAAAGAAATTAAGGACGTGTTGCAAAGGTTGTATATTTATAAAAGCAAATTTTCGAAAGACGAAAAAGTTAATAAACTTTTCACAATAAAAAACGAGTATATAAATAATTGGTTCGCTCCAAATACACAAAAAGAGCTATTATGCTATTTGAGATTAATAAATGATTATACTTATCAAGATTTATTGAAAATTGTACTTTCTCGTTCGGCTCGTTCTGCGCGACTTGTTACGCATTATGATTTAGATTTTCCAAAAGTGCCCCAAACTAAACCATACCAGTGCTACAAACACGGTAGGGTTTGTACTCCGGTCGATGAGGCGTATAAATTTTTATCACGATATACTATAGATACTTTGGAAAGAGTAAAGGAATTTTCCAAAATTAAAACAAAGGCAAAAGTTACTGTAAATCATGCTGATTCTAGAACTGTTGAGTTACCCAGAGGTATTGATATGGTTTTTACTTCTCCGCCCTATATTGGCTTAATTGATTATCATGAACAACATAAATATGCCTACGAACTTTTAGGATTACAAAATAACGAAACTAGAGAAATAGGCCCAGCAAAAAATGGCCAATCGGAAAGGGCAAAAAAGGAATACATCGACGGGATAAATGCTGTGCTATCACACACAAGAAATTTTATGACAAAAGACGGACTTGCTTTAATAGTAGTAAATGATAAATATAATTTATATAAACCGGAGGCAGTTGGTTTTAAATCGATTGGTAGGGTTGACCGCCATGTAAATAGACGGACAGGACGAAGAGACACTCCTTTTTATGAAAGTATTTTAATTTGGCAAAAAATATGATCAATAAAGAAACAAGAAACACAATCAAGGGATATTTAGAGGGTTTCATTCAAGGCATGATTGAAGAGGCAACTGATAACGGTTTTGATCCGAAGCAACTTCGTCCGATTCGGAAAGCCTCTAAAAAAGGAGATTTGAAACCATTTCACGAGTCGTTGCTTCCTGATGGTCTTTTGAAAATAGCAGAGTTTGAAAGATCATTTTCTACAAAACTTGGTACGACTTTTGAGGAGTGCGCTCGTTTGATTGCAAAAACAGTCCACAAAAACGCAGAGCGAGGTCATAGGGTTAGGGGTGTAGTTACTGCTAAAGCCATTAAACGTATTGAGGAAATAACGAACAAAATCGGCAGTGGCGGGATGAAATCAAAATACCCCGATTTTGTGAAAGAAATTATAGAGTTGAGCAAAAACGGTTCCGGCATTGAGCGAGTTAGTATTGCTGATTTGTATATTGAAACAAAATCTGGCGAAGAATGGTTTTTTGAAATTAAAAGTCCAAAACCAAACAAAGGACAATGCATAGAAGCAACGGGGCGCTTATTGCAAATTCAAGCTATTACTCATGCTAAATTTCCAAGAGCCAAAGCGTTTTATGCTACCGCTTATAATCCGTATGGCGTTAAAAAAGAAACTTTCAAACACAGCTTTATTCTAAATTATATGGATTTGGACAATGAAGTTTTGATTGGTAAAGAATTTTGGGATATGGTTGGTGGAAACGGGACTTATGAAGAAATTTTGAGTATTTATCAAGAAGTCGGCAAAGAAAAAGGACCGGACATGCTCGATCAATTGGCACACGGTTATTAAAACTATGTTTGATTTAGCAACAAAATATTGTTTTCATCTTGATAAAGATAATACCAAAAGTTTAGAACTTTTTTTATTGTTGCACTCTTTGGAAAAATATATCAACGGAGCAATCATCGAAATAAATAGGCTCGAAAAAACGAGAAAAAATATTACTAAAAAATTATCAAAGCTAAGACGGAACATAGATGCTCCAAGAAAAAAGGATTTTCAACTTACTTATTTAGCTTGTGATACACATTTTTATTTCATCTGCATTGATAAATGTTATAAATTGATTGCTCAACTTTCGTTGGAATTAGGCGATAATGAAATTCAAAAACTAAAAACAAAATTAAATAAAGTTTTTGACATAGCGACTATAAGAAATCATCTTGAACATATTGAAGACCGATGCAGGGGCTATCTTAATCTGAAAGATAAAAAACAAAACATTAAAAAACCTATTAGCGACTTTGGAAATTTTGTAGGAGATGATTTCTCATTTAATAATCAAAAATATCCGAGCGGCAAGAAAAGCCTAGAGGAATTAAAAAATATCTATCTAGAATTGATAAAAATTTTAAACAAAAGAGCCAGAAAAGACCCAAGGTTTGTAGAAAAAATAGAAATGGAAGAAAGAAATAAATTGATAATGAAAGCGCTGAAAAAAGTAGGGTTAATCTCTTTTTAGGGTTTAATTCCCCGACGCTTGCGTCGTGATTGTCATTCCTGCGTCCTCCAGAGGCGGATCGGCCTTTGGCCGAAAGGCAGGAATCCAGTCTGGATGCCGAATCCCTCCAGAGGCGGGCAGGCAAGTTCGGGATGACACGAGATACCTCGACGCTCTGCGTCGGGGTTGATCATTAAATATTAAATAAATGGACAAACTTAAACACAACCTCAACACGCTTGGTCTTTCGGAAGAAGAGATTTCAATATATATCACTGCACTTGAGCAGGGGAGTACCACAGTGCTTGAACTTGCAAGAATTACCAAAATCCCTCGAACCACCGTATATCTTCTTATCGATTCGCTGACCGAAAAAGGCTTGCTCCAGCTCACTGCAGACGGGAAGAAAAAACTCTATGTTCCCGCATCCCCAGAAGAGCTCATCAACATGGCAACAAAAAAACGAGATCAGCTCGAAAAATCGATTTCTTCACTTGGCCAAGAACTGCCTCAACTTCAGGCACTTTACAATATGTCTCACCAAAAGCCAAAGATCCGATATTATGAAGGGATCGAAGAAGTGAAGAAGATATATGAGGATTCTTTGTCAGCTGAGAAAATATACTTTCAACATATGTCAGAGAAAGGAAAAGAGCTGATGGGTGAGTATGGAGAAACGTACTGGGCTTTATTAATGCAAAAAATGATCCACACGAAACAAATAATTGCAGAAAATGATAAAAACAGAGCTTACATTCAAAATGAATCAACTCAAAGGAATCAAATGATTTGTATACCGGAAAAATACTCTACTAATATTGACTACATAATCTATGGCGACAATGTGGCTTTTATCACATACAAAGATCGTGTACCAGTGGGAGTGGTGATCTCTGATCCAGAAATTGTCCATTTTGAAAAAATCAGGTTTATGATGGTGTGGGAGAAGTTCAGCGGCTCAACTATTGATTCTGGACGCTCCGCCTTGGGCGGATTGCCAGAAATGACAATTAAGGATTGAGAGATAACAACGAGGTCATTTATTTGTTTACCGTATTGATCGGCGAATTGTCGATAAACGCGCGAATATTTTCGACCGTTGTGTTGTCAATTCGTTTGAGCGCTTCGACGCTATTAAATGCATTGTGAGGAGTTATAAGCACTTTTGGATTTGCCATAAGGTAGTGATTGATCACCAAGGTTTCCATGTCCGCTTCTTTCCGAAACTCAGGAGTAAGGATTTCAGCTTCTTCAGACATCTCTTTCTCTTCTTCAAGTACATCGAGCGCTACGCCGGCAAGCTTTCCTGAATTGATCCCCGCAATAAGCGCTTTTGTATCAACAAGTCCACCTCGTGCAGTGTTGATGAGAAATGTCCCCATTTTCATTTTATTGATACGATCGTTATTTATTATATGTTTCGTTTCTTTGGTGAGAGGAAGATGGAGCGAGATGAAATCAGATGATTCAACAAGCTCATCGATCGTAACATACTCAAAATCATATGATTCTTGCAAAAGAATATCCTTTGAATGGGTTGATACGATAACATTCATCCCGAAACCGTTTGCAATTCGGAGCACATTGAGACCGATTTTTCCCAGTCCAATAATGCCCAATGTTTTCCCATTCAAATCAGTTCCTCGTATCTGAGCATGATCGAAATTGAGCTGTTTAGCTTGATTTACAGACTGATAAATTTTTCGTGACAGACTCAAGATAAGCGCAAATGTATGTTCTGCGACGGTATTACTTCCATATTCTGGGACATTGGAAACGAGAATGTTGTGTTGGGTACAATAGGGCACATCTATATGATCAAATCCTGTTGATCGCGTTGCGATGAATCGGACGTGTGGAAGTTTTGCACACAACTCTGCTGTGATCGTTGAATAAATAAATACAGAAATAATGTCCGCATCTTTGGACAGCTTTACGGTTTCGGCTGTCAATTGTTCCTCATAAAATAAAGCTTCGGGAAAGGCATTTTTTAAGATCTTCTTTTCCCATGGTTGAACTTCGAAAAATGCGATTGTATTTTGCATATGTATCAATATACTACAGTATTTAAATTACAAGTTACGTTCAATTATTAATGTATACTATTTGATCATGCTTATACTCTATTTGGGTGCTCTTGTTCTCATTTTTTATCTCCTTGCCAAAATCTGCGACCAATACTTTGTCAACAGTTTAGATATCATTGCCAAAAAATGGAAGCTATCTGATGATGTAGCGGGTGCGACTCTTATGGCGATAGGAAGCAGTGCGCCAGAATTTTTCACGGCACTTATAGCACTTACCAAAATTGGATCAGAACAAGTCGGGGCAGGGACGATAGTCGGATCTGCAATTTTCAATATTCTCGTCATTGTCGGGATGTCTTCAATTGTCGCGACCGCGTATCTGAACTGGAGGCCGGTGATTCGAGATTTATTATTTTATGTGGTTTCTATTTTGATACTACTTCTCACGTTTTCAGATGGTGTAATATCTTGGCAAGAAGCCCTTATATATATCTTTGGATATGTGGTGTACGTGTTGATTCTCTCTCGATGGTCGGGATGGTTCCCTGATAAAAAGAACCTTGATATCCTAGCTGAAGATGTTGAGGCATTTGAGAGGGAGGAAAAAAAGCACGAACGTGGCAGAATATATGGCGTAGTACTATCGTTTTTTGATCGATCATTGGCTATGACATTTCCACGTCATGAGCATATACAGAAATCGTATTGGCGAGTCTTTTGGATCTCAATCATCTGGATTATTGTCTTGAGTTGGGCTCTCGTGGAACTTGCCGTTCTTACTGCACATTCATTGGGAATTCCAGAAGTTATCATAGCGCTTACGATACTTGCGACTGGAACATCGATCCCAGATCTCATCAGCTCACTCATCGTCGCCAAAAAGGGGAGGGGTGATATGGCAGTTTCAAATGCGGTGGGGAGCAATGTTTTTGACATTTTGATCGGGCTAGGTTTTCCTTGGTTGTTGTATGTTCTTGTAACCGGTGGCAGCGTGAAGGTTGGCACAGAAAATCTATTTTCTTCGATCTTACTTCTATTTTTTACGGTCATAGCATTGCTCTTTCTTTTGATAAGTCAGAAATTCAAGCTCGGTGCTCGCTCAGGATATTTTCTTGTTGGACTGTATATTCTGTATGTCTGTTATGCTGTCTATGGGGCGTATTACCCAGATGCATGGAGCGTGGGGGAGCTCTTGACCTATGGTGGGCAGGTGTTGGGAATTGTTCGTTAATTCCTTACAAATCTTGAGCTTCAATAACATAATTTTTATCTACAAACAGATTGCTCACTATGTAGTAGTTTTTAAGGCCAAGAGTTTGAGACATTTTTTTGAGCGCATTGAAATGCTGATCGATTGCCTTATTTTTCACCTCTAGTGCGCAATTCTCGTTCAGAATAAAGTCTATCTCTCCACCTTTGCGTTTGTCGTAGTATTGAAGCTTTCCATATTTTTTAAGATTGAGAAAAACAGCATTTTCAAGAACTGATCCCATACTAACTTTTTCCAACAGATTAATAAGACCCGTATCACAGATGTATACTTTATTACTACCACTTACTTCACGATCGATATTTTTAGAAAATGGTGGCACAAGTGATAAAAAATAAGTAGCCTGAAGAAAAGAAAGGTAGGAGTTAATAGTTTGTCGAGACGTGCCCACTTCTGAAGCAAGTTTTGATATGTCTAGCTTTGATCCAACACGAGAAACGAGTAAAATCATTAAATCTCGAAATCGAGAGAGGTTTGAAAAATCTGCCAACCCTTTTACTTCTTTTTCAAAATACGCTTTAAAAATATCATTAAGCTTCATTTTTTTGGTTTCCAAGTTGCTTTCAAGTACAACCTCTGGAAATCCACCCCACAGCATGTACTCAGCGTAGTATTGTTTTGTTTTTTCGTATTTTATTTTATTTTTATACTGTGCAGTCATCGTTATACTTTTATAAAAGGGATTTGCTACACCCTTAAACAAAAGAAATTCTTCAAACGAAAGAGGGAATAGTTCAAACTCAAATTTTCGTCCCGCAAGGCTTTCTGGAAATAGATTTTTCAGGTAATAACTACTTGATCCTGTGACAAAAAACTTCACATCGTAGTGATCATATAAGTATTTTATTGCTTTTGTTATTTCTGGCATTGCTTGTATTTCATCGAGAAAGATATATGCTTTTTTCGTTTTATCCAAGCCTTCTACGCCTAAATTATTCCAGATGTTGTTAAAGTCGATTTCCTCAAAGTAGCTTCTCGTAAGAGGATTTTCTATATCAAGAAGTATTTTATTTTCTGATTTTATACCATCAAACACCTGCTTGAGTAGTGTTGTTTTCCCAACTCTTCGCATACCAGTGAGCACTATTATTTCTTTTTTTTCTATATATTTTTCAATTTGTGGAAGTATTGAACGTTTATATATCATAATGTATATTGTACATATTTGGTATAAATATGTCAAGTATCATTGTACATAGTAACAGTTCACAAGTCTTGACACAGATGTCATTCCCGAGCGGCCAGCCCGCAATGCTACGCATAGCGTTGCAGGCGGGGAATGAAATGGAGCGCGGCAATCTAATTATTTAGAGATTGCTTCGTCGCTGTCACTCTTCCCTCCAGAGGCGGGCAGGCGCAATGACATACTATGATGTAGTTTTGTCAAAGAGCGTGAACTCTTACCTTATCGGGAATTTGGATGAGGTTACAGCTACGGTATTATTGGTATCCTCCCTCAAATACTTCGGAGTTGACATCCGATCATTATTTGCTGAAAAGGATGAGGGGAAGGATAAGAATAAAAATAGTTCGAAGCAATTTCAACAAAGCGGGTAAGAAATTTCAAACCAGTACGTCTTCACTTTTCAAACAATTTTATCACCTTCTCAACCTCTCGAGCATTTATCGCATGATATCTTCCACGATGGGAAAGGAGCGCACCCGAGAAGGTTTTGGGAATATGCATAAGTTCATGGACCAACGTATGTAGTTTTTCACGTTCGGACTGTTTGTCAAATTTTTTTGCATTGACTTCAATAATATACGTTGGTTCGATTCCTGCTACTTCACTAAAGAGTTTTGCCATACCCCAGATGCGTGCAATTGCTCTGGTTTTTGCATCGAAACTACGGATACAGTGGATCTGCTCAACCTTTATATGATCCATTTTGAGAGCGGGTACAAGTTTGGCGATCTGTTCTTTGATTTCTGGAGCTAGGGTATATTTCATTCATATAGATTACCACGGATGATGGTGGATTCATACAGAAATAAAGTACAATAAAGTATGAGGCGTATATTATTACCATCTCTAGTATTCTTTGTTTTGAGTTTATTTGTCTGCGTGCTTCCTACGTCCGCCCAGAATAATATTGGAGAGAATATTATACTATTTGATCAGACTACTATTATTAACTCGGATGGAACTATCGATGTGACTGAAAAAATCACCTACGACTTTGGGAATGAGCAACGTCATGGGATTTTCCGCACGATACCATATACCACGCTCAATAAAGATGGGAAAAAATATAAAATGACGTTTGAAAATTTTTCTGTTGTCGATGAATTCGGTGTGCCATACACATTCACTCAATCTGATGAAAGTGGAAAAATCGCCCTTAAAGTTGGTGATCCTGATAGTACTATCACCGGACAGCATGTATACGAAATTCGATATAGAGTATCTGGTGCTCTGACCTATTTTTCAGACCATGACGAACTGTACTGGAATGTGACCGGAAATGAGTGGGAAGTGCCCATTGCAAACGTACAAAGTTCTATTCAACTTCCATCAACAATAGATCCTCAAGATATATCAGAGATTTGTTATCGTGGAGAAAAAGGAGACTCAAATGAGTGTGCCACTGCAGTGGTCGGAAATACTGCGATATTTGAGACTGCGGAACTTGGGAACAATGAGGGAATGACTGTGGTTGTGGGTTTTCCGAAAGGACATGTGGCGGTGCTTGAACCAACGCTCATCACTGATTTTTTTGAGACATTTGTGGGACGATTGGTACTTATAGGTATGATGATTGCTGGGCTTTTCTGGTATATCGTGTTTCCTTTATGGATTCCTTTTAAGTGGTGGAGAGAAGGAAGAGACCCCAAACATATATCTACAGGTGTCGTGCAAGCATGGTTTGATCCACCTCGGCTAAAAGCCGATCGTCCTTTGGGCGAAAAAAATAATCGATTCCTATCGCCTGCAGAAGTCGGAACGTTGATTGACGAACGTGTAGATTTGAGAGAGATTGTTGCTCTGCTTATCCATTTGGCACAACGAGGATACATCAAAATTCATGAAATAAAGAAAGGAGATTTTGAACTTATCAAGATGGATAACGCTACTCTCAAGGGAGATCTGATGAGTTTCGAGGAGAAAATGTTAACAGGTATGTTTTTAGGTAAAATACACGTCCGTCTCAAAGACAAAAAGCTCGCGACTCTTGTTTCAAGTATTCAAAATATGATATATGCGCAAACTGTACGAGACGGGTATTTCCCTGATAATCCAGAAACAATCAGAAAAAAATACAGTGTTATTGCAGGAGTTGCGGCCTTCACCTTCAATTTTTTTCTCGCAATTTCTGCCTCAATATTTGGACGTATTATGCCCCGAAAAACTCTTGATGGTGTCCATGCCGCAAATACCGCAAAATCTTTGAAAAACTTCCTCGTATCACAAGAGAGACAACTTGAATTTCAGGCTGATAGAAAAATGATGTTTGAAAAACTTCTTCCATATGCGATAGCATTTGGCGTTGAAAAGATCTGGGCTTCGCGCTTCAAGGATCTGAAATTGAATTCGGAGTGGTTTCAAAGTTCCTCGTCAAATGTACTTACTGCTTATGCACTGACCAATAGTCTCCATTCATCATTTGCACGGTCATTTCAATCTGCAGCTACTCCTGTTAGCTCCAGCACAGGTCATTCATCCGGTTTCAGTGGAGGATCATCAGGCGGCGGAGGCGGAGGTGGCGGAGGGTGAAGTTGGTGAGACTGACCGGAGATTGTACCCTATTTGACGATCGGTACTCTCGTGTGATCATGAACAAATTCTTGCCATCCGCTGATAATTTGATCTGAATGTAATCCTGCATACGTCCCCAGCATTGCAGCAATATTTATTCCCATGAGGATTTTGTAGGATTGGATTTTTTCTTCCGCTTGTTTCTGTTTTGCATCCCTTTCTTTTTCTGAAAATCGTGGATGATTTGGTGCTGGATTTTGATATATCTTTAATCTGTCATATGCAACTTTTGTGTTCATGACGGTGGTGACGGCATCAAAAATTTCTTGATAGGGAAATGTTTGCATGAACTCAGCGGATACCAGTAGTTTATTGTCAATAAATGCTGCAACTTTCGGAATCCGAAGGAGGAGGGGAAGTACCAGACCGGTACCATTCAAAATCGATCTTCCCAGATGAGTACCAAAAAAATTCATAAAACTTCCGCCCCCTTCGTCAATTTCAAGGCCTTTGCTTTCGGCAAGTCCTCGGGCAAAACTGGGAAGTTGTCCGGTCACTGTAGACAGTGCTGCTAGGACTTCTCCAATCTGTGACTCATTTTGTTGAGTAAGAATCATTTTTGTTGCACCGAGAACGATATTGTTGATACGATCGACCCCTGCGTCAAGCGCTGCTCCTTGTCCTTCCGTACCTCGAATTTTCGCAATTTTCCCATCGATTGAATCCATCAGAAGTCCTCCCGAAATTAGAACTAATGCAGGAACATAGATCCAAGGATTTTTGTCACCGTTTTGAGCGCTACACATTCTGAGTGCTGCACCGGTTGTAACTCCTGCAAGGCCAGCAAGAGTGGCTTGATCAGCGGTAATCGGAATTGTCTCGGTAATCCATTCGGTTGCACATATCCAATATGGGTCAGTTTTTTCTCGAAGCCACGATTTATTTGATCCGGGCTCTACGCTTAAAGGAGGTTTTTCAACTAACATGGCAGATAGTATACCAAGAGAAACGTAGTCTGAGCGCTTTCTTTCAGTTTCGCTTCATGATAAAATAGAGCCTGGCATACCTTGTCCTCGTAGCTTAATTGGATAGAGCATCAGATTGCGGATCTGAAGGTTGGTGGTTCAAGTCCACTCGAGGACACCAGGGCCCGTAGTTTTCCGCCAAAGGCGGATCAGCCTCTGGCTGAAACGGCAGAATAGAGGTCTCCAATCCCGATACGCTTTGCTATCGGGACGAATCCTCCCGGGCCTAAAATTATTTGATGTGTCGGTAGCTAGTAGAATGGGTCTGTGGTGAAATGGTATCATGAAGGTCTCCAAAACCTTTGTTCCTGGTTCGAATCCAGGCAGACCTGCAATATTTATTCATACGGTCTCCAATCCCGATGTCGCTTCGCTCATCGGGACGAATCCAGGCAGACCTGTATGCCTTGAAATTACCCCAGATTTGTATATACTTTTGATATGGCAACATCGCAGTTACGTATTACCATTCCAGTTCAGATTCAAGATCTTTTGATTTCCAAATCAGATAAGTATGGATTGTCTATGTCTGCATATGTGAGAAATCTGATCATAAATGATGTAAAAGAAACAGGTATCCATATGTTTGATATGAGCAGTAAGACTGAAAAAATAGCAACCAAAGCTCTTAAAGATCATACAGAAGGAAAAACTCATGACATTGAAAATATTGAAGATTTTTTGGAGTCGGTATGAAGCTTACTTATTCAAATCACTTCAAAAAAAGACTCAAGAAACAGCTGAAACAAAATCCACAAATTCGTAGTAAAATACATAGGCAACTTTTATTTTTACAAACGGATACTCGTCACCCTTCACTCAAGATGCATAAACTAAAGGGAGAGAGACTTGATCAATTTGCCATTTGGATAGAAGGGAATATCCGCATAACTTTCATCATAGTAGACGGAGTGGCTCTCCTTACCGATATCATCAGACATGATGAGTATTAAAAACCCCAAACTCTGAGTCAAAATTGTTAGGTTTTTCTATTTTGCTTTACCAATAAAATACTACTTAAATGTCCTTCCGGGGAAATGCAACTATGTCAACTTCCACTAAAGTCTACAGACTTAAGTGAGTTTTTTTTGATATAATTCGAGCATGTTTCGACTCATTATTGACTTCATTACTGCGCTTTCAAAATTACTATGGCCGATCCTTGCTTTTGTAATTTTCTTCACGCTTAAAAAGCAAATTATCAAATTGTTACCACGAGTAAAACGAGTCAAAATCGCTGGACAAGAAATTGAGCTGGATGAAGCTATCGATAAGTTTCAAGAGAGCGTAAAAAAATCGACGGATGAGATTCCAGAACAACCAACGAGTGATGAAAAAGAAGAGCAAGCTGTCATCCGATCCGTAGCACAAGACCCTCAAATGGGGATGGTAATTTTAGCGAGAGAGATAGAAAAAGAAATCAGAAACCTATACGCAACAATGGGTATGCTAAATGAAAGGAACTATGTCGGTCTCAGGCAAGCTTTGGAAGTCATGATTCAGAAAAGTTATATACCAAAACATACCGCTGCTTCACTAGAGATTTTTCAAAATCTTCGCAATGCAATTGTCCATGGAAAGGAAGTGAAAGACGAAAAAGAAGTAATCAGAGTATTGGATATAGGAATGACTCTGCTCCAAACACTGAGAGCAATACCCCATGAAACCAATATTGTGTATCATGCCGAAATTGATCTCTTTTCTGATGTAAAGTGTACAATCCCCGTGAATGATGCAAAAGGATTAATTCTATTAACTATCTCACCAGGTGGGGTTGAAGAAAACTATCGAATATATCCTACTACAAAAATCGGGTACTACAAAAAAGGTAAACAGGTATCATGGGAGTGGGATTTGAAAAAGGTTTGGCTTGAAACTTGGTATAAAGATCCAAAAACAAAAGAAATAAAACAAGCATGGAACAGTTCAGGTAATTTTATTGGTAGACACGTAGAAGAATTATAATAATCACATGAGAAATGAATTCGATATAAAAACAGCAAACTTATCATTCTATTGTAGGAAATGTCGGCAAACTGTGAGAGGTATTCCATTGACTGATCCACAGTTTCATATAAGTTCCTATAGCGATGACCCTTGGCTTATTTGTAGATGTCCCACTCGTTATTGTGAACTTTCATTTGTCATTTATGACACACTTAATGATCATGTATGTAGAGTCTATCCTTTACCAGATTTTGAAGCAGATAATTATCATGAAGCGATTCCTGAGAAAGTTAGAGAAGACTTAGCAGAAGCTGAAAGATGCATGCATACTAATGCCTATAAAGGTGCTGTTACTATGTTTCGTCGTGCATTACAAAATATTGTGTTAAATAAAATTGAAGATCCCGGCCTTGCTAAAAAAAACCATGGGAACAGATTGATGAGCTTTTCAATAAAGGATATATAACACAACATCTAAAAGAAACTGCCCATGAAATAAGACATTTCGGTAACTTTGGGGCACACCCCCAAAACGATATTTTAGGAGACACTACAAGTGAAGATGCAGAAATAATTAAACAACTAACATTTTCACTTATCAGTGCAATTTATATTATTCCATTTAAGACGGAAGCAATGAACAACCCTGTGCCAAGAGCACAGGGTATCAAAGACTACAACAGTCGTAACTGCATATCTTCTGGCTTCTTTCCCTGACTCTGAACATACTGCTCAACTGTCTTCCAATTTCCTCTTTCTCCA
>Ga0210005_1000984_pt1 | contig 19875 bp, 17 predicted proteins | sample CryGey02umfilter_3_FD_183961 | JGI IMG/M metagenome (GOLD analysis project Ga0210005, IMG submission 183961) | Groundwater microbial communities from aquifer in Utah, USA - Crystal Geyser 4/9/14 0.2 um filter (SPAdes) (version 3) | ecosystem: Environmental > Aquatic > Deep subsurface >... | reverse complement strand
TTTAAAATATGTCGCCTAACTCCGTTATGTGCGGAGAGATTTCAGGAAAATTTAATGTTGTATGGGTATTATAGGAAGTCCTTTATGATTTAATCAATCGAAAAATGGAGGACTATCTGAAATTGATGAAGGAGGAGATACTGCTTCGAGGGTACAGCAGACGTACGCTTTCCGCTTATACGGTGTGTTTGCGGGAGTATTTGAGTTTTGTGTCCGGGAATGTGTCGGATCAGTCGCTTGTGAAAACCTTTATCCTCGAGAAAAAATCGCAAGGGCTCGCGTCGTCAACGACCAATCTGTATCTTAATGCTATCAAATTTTTCTATCGGAATGTGCTCAAGAAGAGGTTGGTTGTTGAGATCAAGTATTCCAAGAAGCCTGCCAGAATCCCTATTGTGCTTTCGCGCGAAGAAATAGCTGAGATGATTTCTGTCATCAAGAATCCGAAGCACAAACTCCTGGTCTCTCTTGCTTATGGGGCAGGGCTTCGAGTGAGTGAAGTTGTGAGTTTGCAGGTTATGGACGTCAACTTCCGTGAGAAACTGCTCACTGTTCGGAATGGCAAGGGGGGGAGAGACAGGATCACTGTTTTGCCGGAAAAGCTTGTGCATCAGGTGATGCAGTTTTGTTACGGGAGGGAGCCTGCTGATTATCTGCTTGAGAGCGAGAGGGGAGGGCAGCTATGTTCGCGCACTGCTCAGAAGGTTTTTGATAGTGCGGCTCTTAAGGCCGGAGTGAGGCATGGTGTCACTTTTCACTCTCTGCGGCACTCTTTTGCAACGCATCTGCTCGAGAATGGCACTGACATCAGGTATGTGCAGGAGCTTTTGGGTCATAGGGATATCAAGACAACGCAAATCTATACACGCGTAACCAGACGGAGTATTCGGGGGATACCTAGTCCTCTTTGACTACAAGTACTCTTCCTTATTGCTCTCGTGTTCCTCGTTCGTGACAGAATATATCGTCTCTCCGGTGTCTACAGCGTTGAGGAAGAACCAGTAGTCGTTTGCTTGCGGGTTTGCTGCGGCTTCAATCGAGGCCAACCCGGGATTGGCTATCGCTGTCGGCGGTAATCCCGAGTAGATCCTTGTGTTGTATGGTGAATCTATCTGAATGTCTTCGTAAGTAATCTCGGTCTCTCCTGTTATGTAGTTGATAGTTGAGCACATCCCAAGCGTCCAGTCTGCGTCCAGTCTGCGCCATATTATGTCAGAGACAAGTGCGCGGTCTTCGGCGGTGCGTACCTCTTTCTCAATGATCGAGGCGACTATCATTACGTCTTCCAGCGTGCGGTCTCCGGTATCGATATCAGCTGTTTTTGCCTCAAAATTATCGAGTAGGCGAGTTGTGAAGTCATAAGTCTCAAACGTGTCAGCATCGAGGAAAAAAGTGTCAGGGAACAGGTATCCTTCCAGAGATGTCTCGGGCAAAAAAGTGTACATCGAGAAATCGCAGGTCTCTGTGCAGGTGATGAACGCTCCCGCGGTAATAAGCCCCTCGTTTGTCAGGGCGGCGTCGATATCCGATATTGTCCATCCTTCGATGATTGTGAAGACGATGTCTCCCGTTGCTTGGTTTGTCAGTAGCTCGATGATCTCTGTACCTGTCATCGATGGGCTCAGGCTGAATCTGCCTGCTTTCAAATCTCCTGCGAGGTCGTTTTGGCTCAGGTAATGCACGAATCCGTAACTGCTTCGGATCAGGCCGACTTCCTTTAGGGCGGATCCTATTTCCGATGCGGACTGTCCTGATTCTATCTCAAAAATGATATTAGACGTGTCATCTATATCTGCAGCCTTATTTACTGATCCGGTTGCGTTCAAATATAGGCCTAGAAGGATCAGGCCGCTTAGCATAATCGCGGGGAATATCTTGAATTTGTGCCGTCTTTTCATTGTGAAATTATCTGTTATCTGTGCCTGCTACATGCCGAATCCCATCTGTCCCATAACGTCTTTCATCTCGTCAGCCGCTATCTGTTGAGACTTTTTGATCGCCTTGTTGAAAGCCTCAAGCAAGTATTTTCCGAGCTTCGGATCGTTTCTTTTTTCTTCCGGTATTTTGACTTCTACAACCTCTTGTTCGCCGTTGATTGTTACGATTATCCCTTCGACTTCCGCTTCTATATGGAGTTTTGATAGTTTTTTCTTGATCTGTTTGGCTTGTTTTTGCAGCTTATACATATCTTTCATTTGTCCGAACGTGCTCATAAGGTTTTAGTTTAGATTTTAAGCCTTTTGATTTTAATGTATCAAAGGTCGAAAGACAACATAAGCGGCCTTCCGGTTTGAAGTAAAGCTTGCGCTTCCGGCATTCTTTATAGTAGTATTCGCGCGCTCATTTTAAATCTAAACTTTTGATATGGATACTTACAAACTGAAAGCAACCTCTCGTGATGTGGCTGTCGCAGCAAAGGTTGTACGAAACGAGGGACTTATTCCTGCCATTCTATATGGACATGGAATCGACACCGTCTCTTTGCAAATGGACTACCAAGATTTTAGACGTGTTTATCGTCAAGCCGGTAGTAACAGCGTTATTGATCTCGATATCGATGGTAAGAACCATAAGGTTCTTGTCCATCGTGTTGATGTCGAACCTGTAAAAGATACTATTACTCACATCGATTTCATCAATGTTAGAATGGATGAAGAGATTACGACTATGATACCTGTTGAGTTCACCGGTTATGCTCCTGCTGTAAAAGATCTAGCAGGTACTCTCGTACATGGACGTACGGAAGTAGAGGTACGTTGTTTGCCAGGTGCTTTGATCCACGATATCCAAGTTGACCTAAGTCCACTGGTCGATTTCCATACAAGTATAGTTGTCGGAGATATCAAATTCCCTGATGATATTACTGTCCTAGACGATCTCGAGCTTATGGTCGTTTCTGTCTCTGCACCGCGTGAGGAAGAGCCTGAACAAGAAGTAGCTCCTGCAGCAGGTGCTGAGGGTGGCGAAGCAGGTGCTCCTGCTGACGAAGGTGTTGAAGCCAAGGAGGGGGTAGGCTCTAATTGATCAAGTCATAAAGCAACTCCCTGAGCTCTTCGACAGATTTGCCTTCGGAGATCTCCTGCCGTGGCATGAGTTTTTCGCCTATTGCGATCTCAAAATTGTCGCCGATTTGCAGAGATTGTGGCATGAGGTATGTCGGCCAGTAGACCTTCTGGTTATCTTGACCGTTTGCAATGCTTAGCATTACATTCTGATTGTCTCTCGTGATGAGAGTAGCGTGAAGTAGCATGTTTTTGTTTTTTTTGAGTGGTCTTTTAAGGAGTGGATAATACATCTCTTTGTATCTGTTATCAAATCAGTACATGTAGCGCGAAATCCGAGTTGTGTTTTTATTAAAAAAAGGCTTCGTTCAGTATATGGACGAAGCCTTTTGTGCGTTTTTCTTTTCTTAGCCAAATAGGTGAACTGTAGCGATGATAGGAGCGATTATCAGAGCTATCGTGTTGATAACCTTGATAAGTGCGTTTAGCGCAGGTCCTGCAGTGTCTTTGTAAGGATCTCCCACTGTGTCACCAACGACTGCCGCTTTGTGAGCCTCGCTGCCTTTTCCTCCATGGTGCCCGTCTTCGATATATTTCTTGGCATTGTCCCAAGCTCCGCCTCCGTTTGACATCTGAATAGCCATCAAAAGTCCCACCACGATTACACCTGCTAGCAGACCTCCAAGAGCCTCAGGCCCAAGAATGAATCCTACAAGTATAGGTGCGAGTACCGCTAGAGCCCCCGGAAGTACCATCTCTTTTAGAGCCGCCTTTGTCACTATGTCTACGCAGACGTCGTACTCAGGCTTGTTCTTTCTCTCCATGATACCTGAGATCTCTCTGAATTGGCGGCGTACTTCTTCCACTACTTTGTTAGCAGCTTTTCCTACAGCTTCCATACATAGTGAGCTGAATAAGAAAGGCAGCATTCCGCCAAGGAATAGACCTATAAGAACCATGTAGTTCTCTATAGCAAAACCGAAACTTGTGCCTGTAGGGACATTCTTTGCGAGTTCTTCTCCATATGCTTGAAAAAGTACCAGTGCCGCTAATGCTGCAGAGCCGATAGCGTAACCTTTTGTCACAGCTTTTGTAGTGTTGCCGACTGCATCTAAGGCGTCTGTGTTCTTCCTTACAGCCTCGGGCAAGTCCGACATCTCAGCGATGCCTCCCGCATTATCAGTAATTGGTCCATATGAGTCTGTTGCGATTACAAGACCTGTTGTTGATAGCATTGCGACAGCCGCGATTGCGATTCCGTAAATTCCGTTCTGTAGTGACGAAGTGTCTCCGAAATAGTATGCGAGCGCGATAGCTCCGCATATAAGCAGTACGGGCATTACCGTGCTTTGCAGGCCTACAGCTAATCCTGTAATGATGTTTGTTCCTGCTCCTGTCTCAGAAGCTTTTGCGATCTTCCTGACAGGACTGTACTCGGTCGAAGTATAGAACTCCGTAATAATGTTGATAAAAAGCGTAACACCAAGACCTACAAGTCCTGCGTAGAAGATGTTCATATCGTTTAGCATTTGCTTTGTAGCAAAATAGAATCCAATCGCTGACAGAGCGCCTGTGATGAACATTCCTTTGTACATAGCTCCCATGATGTTCTCTTTCTTCCCAAGTTTTACGAAGAAAATACCTATGATTGATGTGACTACCGCTATAGCTCCAAGAAGTATAGGGTATATGATTACCGCTTCTCCCGCTGTCTCAACCAATGTCGAAGACGCCAAGATCATTGCTGCAATCAAAGTAACCGCGTAAGTCTCAAAAAGATCCGCACCCATTCCAGCGCAGTCTCCAACGTTGTCTCCAACGTTATCCGCGATTACGGCAGGATTCCTTGGGTCGTCCTCAGGAATGCCTTTCTCAACTTTTCCTACGATGTCCGCTCCAACGTCTGCCGCCTTGGTGAAAATCCCTCCACCTACACGAGCAAATAGAGAGATAAGTGAAGCACCGAATCCAAATCCAAGAAGCAAGCTAGGTGCTGTGTCTATAGGTATATTGAACGTCTGTGTGAATAGTAAGTAGAATCCTGAGACTCCAAGTAGTGCAAGTGCCACTACACAAAGACCTGTCACTGCTCCTCCCCGGAAGGCTATCAGGAACGCCTCTCCAAGGCTCCTCTTTGCTGCGTTTGCTGTACGTACGTTCGCTCTGACGCTCATTCCCATGCCGATATATCCCGCCAATGCCGAGAAAACAGCGCCTACAAGGAATCCAACCGCTACCATGTAGTCGTTGTGGTACTCTCCAGACGGTAGGGCAATCCCCAGCGTGAAGAATATAAGGATTGCAAATATGGCAATAGTCTTAAACTGTCTGTTTAAGTATGCCATTGCTCCTTGTTGGATCGAAGCTGCGATTTCCTGCATAGTTGTTGATCCCGGTTTCTCTTGCAACACTCTGATCATAAGGAAAATCGCTACTGCGAGGGCGAGAATACTCACTATAATCGCAGAAAGAAGTACGTTCATCGTTTGGTATGGTTATGGATGTAGTGATGTTTGGGTATAGAGCCCAGTATTTATATATGGAATTTTGCTTTTTAAGCGGCGGTATTTTATCTGAAAGGCTTCGAGAACGTAAGTTTCGTTACCAGAAAGAGGTTGAAAGTTTGCGAAAGTATGGTGTGAATTGTTTGGCTCGCTATGTACTATAATGTCTGTGAATTAAACATTCTTTATGGAGATTTCTCTAGATTTTGGCGGCTCTACTGTGGACATGGTCTCTTGGGATGGCGATGAAATTGTTTCTGTCTCCAGTGGAGAGAAGGGTGATGAGAAGTGGGGGAATGGTGCTCTTGGCGTCAAATTGCGCACTGCCGATAAGATTTATGTTACAGGTGGCAAGAGTCGATTTTTTGATGATGCAACTTTTGGCGTACCTATTTGCAAGGTTTCGGAGATTGAAGCTATAGGATACGGAGGGGAGTACTTAGACTGCAAGACACAGATGGTAGAGAGCAGGTTGATTGTTGTGAGTATGGGTACGGGCACGTGTATGGTGAGTGTAGACTGCAAGACACAGACTGCAGAGAGCAGATTGATCACCACTCATATAGGTGGGACGGGTGTTGGTGGAGGGACTTTTGTAGGTTTGGGTAAAGAGCTGCTGGGGATCTCCGATATTGATAAGCTTCTCGAGATAGGATCTCGTGGGTCATCCGGTGTTGTCGATATTGCCGTATCAGATATTGTTGGTGGCAATATTGGTCGTGTTTCGGGTGATGCGACCGCTTCGAATTTTGGCAAACTTGCAGGTGAAGTAGATTTCAAAAAAGAAGATCTTGCGGCCGGTATTATCAACTTGATCGGCCAGACGATTGGAGCTTCCGCGGCTTTCGCCGCCAAAGCCGAAGATGTTAGTAGAGTTGTGCTAATAGGGAAGCTTACGCGCGCTACTGCTATAGTGGATGTTGTTTGCGCGATTTTGCATAGCTTTGATATTGAGTGCGCTATCCCTGAAAATGCTCCTTATGCTGTTGCGATAGGGGCCAGGATTGCGTACAATTCCTCTTGTTGAGATCTCTTGTTAATTCTTAATACAAAAACGAAATGACCGAACATCACACCATGCACTATCCTAATAACGCTGACGGCTGGAAAAAAGAGATTACCAAGGCTTGGGATATTATCCGTCTTGATGAGAAACAGATGCAATCTGTCGCTGCCGATGAGAAAAGTATGGGTCCTGCAATCGCTTTTATAGTTCTTGGATCTTTGTGCGTTGGTCTTGGTAATTATATCTTCCCTCAGGAATTTTTCGGCGTTATGTATCGGCCCGGAGTAGCCACCATTATTTCAAGTACGATTTTTGGTGCTATCTTTCGCGTTGTCGGTATCGCAGTTGTCAGCTTGATCGCTCAGCATGTTTTCAAAGGCAAAGCTCAGGTCGCCGAGTTCCTTAGAGTTGCCGGATACGCGGCTATTCTTAGCGTTCTTAGTCTTGTTCCGATGTTGACTATTGTAGCCGGTTTGTGGTCTCTTGTTGTTGCTTTCAACATGCTAAAGAGCGTGCACAAGCTTGATACCGGAGGGGCTATTGGAACCATGGTGCTCGCTATGGTAGCAGGTCTCATCGTCGCTTTTGCTTTCTCATTCCTGTTCGTTGGCGCGATGGGTTCTTATATGATGTACTACTAATACATGTTTTCAGCTTCGGAAATTAAGGCTCTCAAGGGTAAGCGCAAGATTGTTGCCTTGACCGCCTATGATTTTTTGATGGCTAAGCTTCTTGATGAAGAAGGAGTTGATATCATCTTGGTTGGAGATTCTCTTGGAATGGTTGTGTATGGCGAAAAAGATACCAAGGGCGTGTCGATAGATGACATGATCCGTCATACCGGTGCTGTGATGAATGGGGTCAGTAAGGCGCTTATTGTTGCCGATTTGCCTTATGGATGCGGTTTCGATGAGGCGAGATTGATTCGTGATGAGCTCGGGATCTCTTGTGTAAAAGTTGAGGGTCAGCCCGATCTTGTGAAGGCTCTCTGCGCTGACTCGTTTGATGTTATGGGGCATGCCGGGCTCAAGCCACAGCAAGCTACCGAGTTTCGTGTGCAGAAGGAGTTTGCCGATGAAGCTTATGCGATTGAGCAGGCAGGTGCTTTTTCTATCGTCCTTGAATGTGTTCCCGCGGAGATGGCGGCAGACGTCACCTCTCGGCTTAATATACCTACTATCGGTATTGGCGCAGGCGCAGGTTGCGATGGGCAGATTTTGGTTTTGCCCGATATGCTTGGAATGAACAAGGGTTTCAAACCCAAGTTTTTGAGGGAGTATGCAAACCTTGATTCTGCTTGCAGACAAGCCGTAAAGCTGTATAAGGAAGATGTGATTTCTGGCAATTTCCCGTCTCATAATGAAAGCTACTGACTTATCTCTAATATGCAGGTTTTAAAAACAATCAGGATCACTCAGCAGATGATGTCGCTGATCCGCCTCCAGGGGCAGACTATCGGTTTTGTTCCGACTATGGGGTCTTTGCATGCTGGCCACATGAGTCTTATTGAGGCTGCTCGAGAGGAATGTGACGTCGTTGTTGTCAGTATTTTTGTTAATCCTACTCAATTTTCCAAGGATGAGGATCTTGAGAATTATCCGCGTGATATTGAGCAGGACAAATTACTGCTGGAAAGGGCCTCGGTTGACTACCTATTCTATCCCGAGGTTTCCGAGATGTATGATGGAGCAGATGCTACTGCGTTCAAGCTGCCTGAGGATTTGATCTCATGGGGTTGTGCTCCTTTTAGACCCGGTCATTTCGAAGGTGTTGCGCAAGTTTGCGCAAAGCTTTTCAATATTATCACTCCTAACAAGGTTTATTTTGGGCAGAAAGATTATCAGCAAACCTTGGTTATAGATCGACTAATTAAGGATCTAAATTTCGATATTGATTTGCGCGTTATGCCGACGGTTCGCGAAAGAGGAGGGCTCGCTATGAGCTCTAGGAACAAGTATCTGGGCAAAGAGGACAGGAAGTCTGCAGAGGTTCTGTATCAGGCGCTTTTGGCTGCTGTCAAAACCGGTTCACTGGAAGAGGGGAGACATATTGTCTCTTTGGAACCCAAAGTTCAGCTTGAATATTTCGAGATTCATGATGGAGTCGCACTTTTGGCTGCTAGAATAGGGGATGTCCGACTTATTGATAATGTTGTGATCGAATGATTAAATCCTATTTCCAAGGTAAAAAAATAGTTGTCGGCGTTACTGCCGGAGCTGCGATTTACAAATCTCTCGACCTGATTCGTAGTTTGAAAAAGCAAGGTGCCGATGTTTATCCCGTGATGACGCGTAATGCTGCTACTCTTATTTCGCCGCAGCTCTTTAGCGCGATATCGGGGAATCCGGCACTTGTCGAGATGTTCTCGGTGGAGTCTGAAATGGGGCATATCAACCTGCAGGATATGGACGCCATTTGCGTCGTGCCGGCTACTGCTAATCTTATTGGTAAGGTTGCAAACGGTCTTGCCGATGACCTGCTTACGACTACGATTCTTGCTTCCTCAGCGCCGATTCTTATTGCTCCGGCGATGAACGACATCATGTGGGGCAAAAGCGTTGTGCAGCAGAATGTGCGCAAGCTGCGAGATATGGATGTCACTATTTGCGGTCCTGATGTTGGAGAAATGGCTTGTGGAAGCTATGGAGAGGGGCGTATGGCTGACGCACTGGAGATTTTGGCTTATCTGGAGAGGCTTTTTGTGCCAAAAACCTTAAAACATAAAAAAGTCCTTGTGACTGCAGGTCCTACTCGTGAATTTATCGACGATGTTCGATATATTACTAATAGATCCAGCGGCCACATGGGTTACTCGATAGCCAAGGAAGCTTGGCTCAGGGGTGCTGAAGTCACTTTGATATCAGGGCCCGTCGGTCTTACGGACCCTTATGATATGAACATTGTGAAAGTTCAGACGGCAGATCAAATGTTTGCCGCTGTGCGCTCCACTTTCCATGAGTGTGATTATTTCTTCTCTGTGGCTGCTGTATCGGATTTTAAACCAGAGAAATCGAAAGGTAAAATCAGTAAGGCTGATGGTCCTTTGCAGGTTACTCTAGTACAAAATCCTGATATGCTCGAGTGGTGTGCTGGCAATAAAAGTGTCGGTCAAACTGTTATTGGATTTGCTCTTGAAGATGGATATCTAATGGAAAGGACCCACCAGAAGCTTATTCGTAAGAAGTGCGATTTTATGATAGGTAACGGGCTTGGTAATATGGAAACTGAGGGCGGTTATGCTGTTTTTATGTATCAATCGGGTGTTTACAAGGACCTGACAGGTAGTAAGTCCGAACTTGCCAAACAGATCTTCGATCTTATTGTGCATTGAGTCTGAACCTGTTTTCTGGTATAATTGCCAGATGGCTAAGCACAATTACAAATCCGAGATCGAATATTGTTTGAGCGTACTCTATGTTTTTAAGACAGGAGATGCGCGCCGTCTTTTGAGTAGTCTCGATTCTTGGCCCGAAGAAGGGCTTGCCGAGCTTCTAAAACTTTTGAAAGAAGCCAAGGAAAATCAGGACGGTTTTCTCAAAAAAATGAACAAACTTGATCCTGCCTTTAACCAAAAACTTAAGAGGTTTCTTAGATCTGAATACAAGGTCGCAACGGATAAGGTGGCACTTTTGGAACAGGATGACGCGGAATCTATACTTGATAATCTTTGATGATGAGATTTGTGTACTTAAGCAGTCCGGAGTTCTCTAATAACGATCTTTCGTCTCTGCACGACAAGAAAGAGGTCGCGCAAGCTGAGAAGCTTGATGTCGATCAGCTTGTTGACGATTCCAACGATTTGATTGAAGTGGCAAGTGATCGTATTGATGAGTTGCCTGCCAAGTTCCAAGACGCTTTGCATGACAACATTGTGCAGTATTTTCTGACTTCTGCAGATCGCTACGATACGGATTCCGAAATCGGCCTTGATGCCGCTGAATTCGCGTCTTACGGCGCTGATATGCTGGTCAGACTCAATCAAATTATCGACAAATATGCTCCTACCGAGGAGCAACTCAATGCTCGCGAGGAACAGAGGAAAGCTGCGGAAGAATCTGCCGAGGCCGCCGAAGCTGTTTCCGAAATAAAGATTGAAGATCTTAATTTTAATCCTGATAATTTAAAAACGCCTGAAGGCATACAAACGGAGCTCAAGAAACTTGATGCTCAGAGTGAGCAATTCAGGACTACTGTTTCTACATTGTCCGGCGCTGCAGGCGATTTTCAGACTTCTTACACCGAATTCGAGGCTAGTAAGCAAGAATGGAGTGTGTTCCTGAGAGGTGGTAGTTCGATGTTTGGTTTTGAGATCTCCAAAGATCCTGAGACGACCCGTCTCGAAGGCATGCTGGAAACATTAAAAGCAGATGTAAATGGTAAGATTGCAGATCTTCGTACTCAGAAAGATGAGCTTGCCGGATATGGTGCTCAAATCAATCAATCTGGTGATGCTTTGCGGACGTTCGTTGCCGAGCAGCGTGAGGATGCTCTTTCTGAGCTCGATTCTCATGGAGATTCGGCGGAGGGTGCCGAGAGGAAGAACGAACAACAGTATCAGTCATTGGAGTCTCAACGCGGTGATTTGGTTGAGAGGCAGGATGAGATGGCTGCATATATGGACTCCCTGTATGAGCAAGCTGAGGTTGCCGATGAAGCGGAAGAACAGATAGCTGTTAATGCTGAGCAACTTGAGGATTTTGATGGCCAGATCTCCGGAGCTATTGAAACTCTGGATAAGGCTCTTTCTGGCGACCTTCCTGATGCCCAGCGAAAAGAGCTTGAAGCTAAGAGGGATGAATTGCTTGCGTATAGCGATATGATTACAGGTGGACTATCTGCTTTGGATATGGCTACTACCGATACTGATGCTAATAAAGACGATGTTGAAGGCATGTTGGCTGATGCTGAGAGCGGTATGCTTGATCTCAACACTTATTTGTTCGGCGTTGTTATGCCGGCTTTTGGAGCTTTGGATGCTGCTAAGGAGGCTTTGGGCAAAGCTAAGCTCTCATATGGTACTCAAAGAGAGCAGGCTGAAGCTCAGTACGCTGAGAAACTTGAGGCGATCGGCAGTATTGACGCCTCTGTTGCCGAAAGCGTGCTTGGTAATAATCTAGCTAATGAGCAGGTCTTGGGTGCTTTGGAACAACAGAAAATATTTCTTGATAGCGTGAGTATAGACAGGCCGACGCTTTGGACCGCTACGGGAGGTCTCCTTCTTAACAAAGTAGGGGAAGGGATTTCGCTTATCGGAAGTGCCGTCCTTGAGCCTATTGGAGACTGGATGATGGAAATTACAGAAGGCATACCTGTTATTAATACCGGTGCTACTGTTGTCGCGAATATACCGATTGGACTTGTTGCCGGTGTATTGGAAGGTTGTGGAGAATTAGTACAAGGAGTAAATATGATTATAGATAGTCCTATCCGTACACTCGAAGGGATGGGTGCGCTTATTGGTAGAGATCCGATGACTAATGAATGGTCATTGTCTACTGCCGGAACTTCTTGGAAGGAGATGGGTAAAGCACTTCTTGCGTGGGATGATTTTGCCGAAGGCGACATCGGTAAGGGTATTGGAAAAGTCGGGCTGAATCTTCTATTAACTGCTACGGGCGCCGGAGCTGCCATCAAAGGATCTGCTAAGGCCGCTACGGTCTTTACGGTTGCAAGAGGAGCAGGTAGCGGAGTTATGCGTGCAGGGTTGGTTGCGACAGGTGCCGGTATCAGGGTTTTTGCGGTTGAGTTCTCCTCCGGTCTTGCGAACTTGCCCGGAGAGGCTGTTTCCGGTGTTTCACGAGCTATCAAGGCTGTGCCTAAAATGCGTGGTCTACTCACCAAGGAAGCTGCTACTTCCGCTCTAGTCAAGGCTCGAGAGACAGGTGCTGCCGCAAGACAATGGGCTTCCGAAGCTGCTACAGGGAAAGGATTGAGTCGTGCTGCGAAGCAGGAGATGAGGCTTGGTGCGGAAAAAGCGAAGTACGCCGAAGCTTATGGCGAATTCAGTACTCGCGTAGAAGAGATTATGTCGGCGGACGCAAAGCTTACAAGAGGTGAAGCCATAGCGAAGCTTTATAAAACCGCGCCTGAATTGGTAGAGCAAGGTCTACGCTATGAAAAAGTTGCCGGGAAGCTTGCTAAGCTTCGAGAGGCAAAAACTTCCGCGGCAACGAGCGAAGTTAAGAGGGCTCAGGCTAAAGTAGATGACCTTATGGACAAAGTTTCTCGACTTAACATGGAGGAGCTTAGACGGCAGCTTGAGGCTGCGAAAGCCGAGCTCAAAGTTGCACAGGCCAGAGAAGTTGTAGCTCAAATAGAGGCCGGTGTGATTAAAGGTTTTGAAAATTACAAAGGTATCCGAGACCTCGGCAAACAGGCCGGACTTACCATGGAAGAGCAGCTAAGGCTTACCAAGAGCTTTCTTGAGCACAGCGGCGCCAAAATAGATGACCTGATTGATCTTGAAAAAACCGTTGGTCCTCTGACTTCTGTCGAAGTTAGTGGAGCGATGGATGATTTGACCCGTGTTGGTGGTGTTGACGATGTTATTGCAAGGATTGATGAAGCCAAAAATATTGGACAACTAGATGACATTGTTGCCGGTATTTCGAGTCCTGTCGAGAGAGAGCTTCTTCGGTCTTTGTCTGCGGATTTAAAAAGCATGGTCGCAACATCACTGGATGATGCTGAGAAAGTTGTGATCTTCAAAGAATCGATGCGATACTTGTCCGATTATAAGGCTGCCATGCGTGAGGGAAGTATGGGCTCTGCCGTCTCGGTTCAGGATGTTTTTGACCTCATTCGTGGTAATCAGAGGCGACTTGCTCATCAAACCATAGTTGATCGTAAATTTTTCACAGGAAGTGATCATGGAGTGACCCATATTCTGGAAGCCAATATGGCTATGGCTGACAAGATTTTTGCCGATATGGGTACCAAAATTACGCCTCAGCAGAAGATCTTGATCCGTCAGGCGATTTTGGATCATGATATGGGATATACAATCAGTGCTCTTGATGATGCAAGAGGCGGTCAGTATTTTGGCATGACAAAGGATCATCCTCTCTATTCCACTGTATGGGTCGAAAGTCATAAGGCCGAATACGTAAAGTATTTCGGCGAGGAAGGCTATGAGATAATACGTGATGCCATCCTCGATCATAGTAATGCCAAAAAACTTGATCTTACGGCTTCCGGAGGACAGCTTGTTCAGAATATCGTTGCAGGCGTCGATTGTCTCGGAACAACGGCGGATATCAAGATGATGAAGCTGTTTAGAGAGCCTGAAATGATGGCGAAACTTATGCAACTCAAAGAATTGGCAGACGAGTTTAATAAAGCTGTTCCTGCCGATGTAGCCAGAATCCGCGCCAGTATGAAAAGTGTTCATGAAGGGATGCTTGCTTACGTTGAGCGTAGTGATTTCCCCGCTCCGCTCAAAGACAGTTATCGCAGAGCGCTTACGCAAAACTTTGATCCAATGCATCCTGAATTTGCTTTCAAAAGGGATTTCGGAAGTCATAGTGCCGGCTTCGAAGGCCTCAGTGTCGGCGATGATGGTGCTATCATTGTAGACATGAGCGTTAATGAAAATTTCAGCCTTGTACGTGATATGTTTGCCAATGGTGACGATGTCAGTACAAGCGCTCTTGCCAAAGCGATGGATGATTATGGGTTGGATGTCAGTAAGTCGCCGACAGCCACCGTTACCAGAGATGGGGTCACCGAAACCGTTGCTTATTCACAGGCTAAGTTCGCTGAAGATTTGGCGCGAGTCGAGAGGGGTGAGATTACAACTCTTTCCATCGAGACTCCGAGGGCGAAATTCAATTTCGGAAGAAATGCGGAGAAAGGTAGAGAGGTTGCCACTGTTCTAAGAAGAGAACGTGCGATTAGTGACGCGATACGTACTTTGGAAAATCCCGAGGCTACCGTGATTCAAATTGAGGAAGCGATTGATAGATTGTCGGAGAGGGATTGGACGGCATATACTCTGGATGGTCGCCCTGCCGCCGAGGTCTTGACCGAAGTCGAAAACAAGATGCTTGCCGGTCAAACAACCGAGGCTTCTTTGTTACTGCGCAGATTGCGTTTCGAAGGCGTGAAAATTTAAATCATCTTTAAACAAATTACATTATGTCTATGACAGAATCCCCACAAGCCGCACCGGTCCATGAACTCTTGCTTGCATCCAGGGACAGAATCCTTGCGACGAAGCCTCTTGTGGATGCCTTGCCACCCGGATCGGATCCGAATTTGCAAAGGGTTCTTGCAGGTCATTACGACTATCTTGTTGGTAACGGTGTGATGACGGCAGAGGGATATCAGGCCATGTGGAGTAGATGTACGGAATCCGGCGATTTTTCGGAATTGGCCTTAGCTATGAGTCACGCCATTATGGCAAGGCAAAAACAGTACCTTGCTGATAATCCAAACCTCCACCAGAGTGGTGACGAGGTTAATCCCGGTATTAAAGATATTAATGCTGGTATTTTTTCCCAACAGAACAGGCAAGCTGCTATACGCGCTTTCATTGCTACGCCCAGGAATAAAGTTGCTATTACTCATATAGGATCGCCACCCCCCAGAGAAGCTCCGGATTGGATTCTCTATGTCCAGCAGCAAAATATGACGATGAGCGAGGTGTATGCAGCTCTCGAAGAGTAAGTTGTAGTATAATGCGACTAGGTACCTTGAGTCTGAGCCTGTTTTCTGGTATAATTGCTAGAAGATAATAGTATTTTTATATGCCTGACGAATCCGGATTCAAATTAGATCAAGACGATTCTCTTGATGAGGACAAAAAAGATGGCGCGAAGCCTGAGGTTTCCGATGCTCATGAGGACGATGACGAGATAGGGGTGCAGAAAATTCAGAAAGAGGTTCATGCCGCGGCTTCCGCTCATGCCGGTGGTACTATGGGTGAGCTTCAGGATTCGATGGATATTACTCGTGATGTTGATAGTTTCTCGAGTAAGATTGATGACGTTTTGCAGGATGCAGGGTTAACGCGAAAGCATGTGTACTTCTGCTGTGGCGGTATCGTTGCGATTTTTGTGCTGTTTATGATTGTCTTCTTCGGGGTTAAGTTCTTCGTTGGATTTATTGGTAATGAAGATTCTGATATAAGCGATAATGTCGATGTCGTAGTGGAGGTCCCTGATACAACTGACGATACTACTTCCGATTCCGCCGATGATGGGCAGGTCTGGGTAGATCCCTCTCTATATGGAGGTATATTGCTCGGAGTCGACTTCGGTATTGAAGGTCAAACAGGTGCGCAGGAAGGTGTTGATGTGGGCGAGGTGGTGACGACTTACGATGACGAATTCTCTTATCAGATTGAACATTATGGAAAAGTTCTCAATGCTCTCGAATTTGATGTTAATGACTACTTGAATAATTATCAGGATAGGGGAGAGGCTGTTGATGATCTGCTCTACGACCTTGAGGCTTTGTATGAGGATGGTAAGGAAATCATTGGCGATCTGGAGTACACAATTGCCGATCTGGAAACTACTTTTAATGGCAACTTGGATACCAAGCAGCTTTATGAGGATGAGTTTTTTGCTCAGCTAACTTCTCAGGATGGGAATGATACTGTTGCCGCTTTGAACTCTTTCGTCGAAATCTCGCAAGAGCAGGTTGATATAAAGGCGCATTATCAAGCGAGACAGAAACTCTATGATCTCTTGTACAGTGCTCTTCTGTATCTCAATGCTAGAATCGATGACATTACTCTCAACCGTGAAGCACTTGTGAAAGGTGTACAGGTTGTTGATATCCGAGGCAGCGATCTTGAGCTCATTGTTGAGGAGGACTTGGAATAATCGCCTGGGCTATGGGTGCGATGTTGACATGACGCTACGTATGGGTTACTGTATGCTTCTTTAATTTTGTAAGTTTGTCATATATGAGTGAGAGGAACTACGCCAAAGAATGCAAATCTCTGAGAAGGCTGTGTCTGGGCTTTGCCGGGCTGACGATAGCGTCTACATATCTGTCTTATAGTGGCCATGAGATTGTGTCCAGAGCGGTCGATAATGTCGATGCTTTATCGGATATATCCCGTGAATGTGTTGTCAATACCACAGCCGTTCTTGCGCAAAGGAATATGAAGCTGCCTTGTACGCGTGAATCTATGGTTGATTTTGACCGTGCCGGTTCTTGGATAGCAGATCATACCGATGAGATAGCGGGTGTTTTATTGTCTGTTTGTTCGAATGGTGATCGTAGTGATTGTCCTATGAACATTGTTTCTGCCTCTGATGTTTCAAGTGTCGTATCTGATGCTTATTTCTATTGTCCCGATCGTGAAACTTATGAAGATGCTACGTTTTCAGACTATGCGGATTCCACATGTGCTTTTGTGATTGTTGATAAGTATGATGAGTGTGATTACAGCAGTAGACCTACCGAGATCTATGTGCTTGATTGTGCTCTGGATTATGATATGTGTGGCAAAGTACGTGTCCTCGTGCATGAGGCTTTGCATGCTGTTTATTGCCAGGATCATCCCAAGGATGATGATGGTCGTGATCTTCATGACGATTGGATTTATGTTGTCGGTGACAAGGTAGGTGAGATCTGTCGTGTTGATACGGAGTTGTAAACTATTCGAATACGTGGTGATTTATACAACCTTCTGTTAAACTTGGGCTGCCACGACGACCATATAACATGGAGAATTTACGAAAAATCACAATTGACGACGTAGTTGCGAGGGCTAAGACTTATATGCCCGATCTCGATGAGAAGCTTATTTATGATGCTTATGAGTTTGCCAAAGATGCTCACATGGACGAAGTGAGATATGAAGGAGTGCCTTATATAGATCACCCTGTTCAAACGGCGTATCTAATGCTCGATTTGAAGCCTGATACCAAGGCGATTGTCGCTTGCATACTCCATGACACTGTTCTGCACAAGGAGGACGCGCTCAAGGAGATTCGTAAACAGTTCGGTCCCGATATTCATCGGTTAGTCGCCGACATAAGGAAGCTTAGTTTGATTCGCGTGCGCAATTACGAGGTGCAGGTCGAGAGCTTGCGGCGTATGTTTATGGCCATGGCGCGTGACCTTAGAGTTGTGTTCATCAAGCTGGCTGATCGCCTATATAATATGATGACATTGGAACATAGAAGCGAAGAAGAGCAGCAGCTTTTTGCTCAACAGACTATGGATATTTATGCCCCTATAGCATCAAGACTTGGTATTTATCAGTTCAAAGGAAAGTTGCAGGATTTAGCTTTTAAGTATCTTAAGCGAGATGATTACGATGTGCTTGCTGGCGAGATCAGTCAGTATTCCGAGAGGGAGCATGATGCTATTGAGAGAGCTGCTAATGAACTTGAGAGTGTTCTGAAGAAGGCCGGTTTTGATGCTATCGTCACTGGTCGAGTTAAACATGTTTCCAGCGTGTACGACAAACTTAAGCGCAAAGGAGTGAGTGACCTTAATGCAATCTACGATATGTATGCGCTTCGCGTCATAGTCCCCGACAAAGGTGAAGATTTGTCTCATCTATATTCTCTGCTTGGTGCGATTCATAGTAAGTTTCCGCCTTTGCCAACCAGATTCAAGGATTATGTCGCTGTGCCAAAAGCTAATGGCTATAGGAGTTTGCATACATCGGTTTTGGGTCTTATCGGTGATCATGGCAAACCTGTCGAAGTTCAGATCCGAACAGAGTCTATGCATCAGGAGGCTGAGTATGGTGTGTCTGCTCATTGGTGGTATAAGGAAACAGGTGTTGCGCCTTCTTCCAGAGTTGCACAGCACGAGTTCCAGAAGACTCTTGATCAACATAGAGTTTTTAGCAAGCTCGGCAAAATCCTCGATTCTGATCCTGACTTCAGGCAGCGAGTTGAAATGCTTATCAAAGATTGGAGCATTATGGATAAGGAAGAGGCTTCTGTGATCGAAAACGAGATTATGGAGAGAGGGTTTGATAGGGACGAGCTTTTGATTTTGAAAAAAAGTCGAAGCAAAGGCAGTCTTATGACAAGGCATAAATATTTTCAGGATCAACTCGAATGGCTTGAGAGTTTAGCCCGTATTAAATCTGAAATCGGTAATGATGCCGAAAACAAAGATTTGAGTTTGGATATTTTTAATGATCGTATATTTGTACTGACGCCGCATGGTGATGTGAAAGATCTTCCTCAAGGCGCTACGCCTGTAGATTTTGCTTATGATGTGCATACGGATGTTGGACACAGGTGTTCTCAAGCAAAAGTTGATGGAAAGATAGTGCCTCTTGATTACGAACTGAAGAACGGCGAGATTGTTGAAATTTTGACAAAAAAAGAACCTAAGCCTAATAGATACTGGTTGTCTTTTGTCAAAACAGCTGCTGCCGCAAACAGGATCAAGGCTTGGTTCAGGACTCTGGATCGTGACCATAATTTAAAAGAGGGGAAGGAAGTCCTTAATCGTTATCTGCAGCGTTTGTCTAAGCCAATGCTTGGGCCAAATTTGGCGCTTCTCAAGAAGATTGGAGGAAAGAATCTCACTCAGCGCGAGAGGGAGGACATGGTCGAATCGGTAGGCAATGGGTCTTTGACTGCAGGTCAGGTTCTTAGAAAAATTTTCCCTGACGAAGAGCTTTTGTCAGCAAAAGCCACTGAGTCTGAGGCGGTTTCTAAATCCAGCAAACAGGAAGTCAAACCTGAGAACGATGCTAGTCGCATTTTGGTTGGCTCCTACGATGATCTTGCGGTCTCTTTGAGTGCTTGTTGCAAGCCGAAATATGGGGACCCGATTATAGGCTTTGTCACCCGCGGAAAAAGTATCAATGTTCACAAGACAAGTTGCGATGATCTAAATGGACTTGATCCGGAAAGGCTTGTACATGTCGCATGGAAGAAGCAGAAGCCGAAGATGTTATATCAGACAAAGATATTCATTCATGCTCAAGAAAGACAAGGCCTACTTAGTGATATTACAGCTGTTATATCCGACGTTGGTTGTAATATTGCCGGTATCTCTTTCGATAGAAATGATAATGGCGGTGTTGCCGGTACGATCTCTGTCGAGGTGGGTTCTTATGCTGAACTGGAACGGATTTTGGATAGAATGGAGCACGTCTTTGGTGTCAGTAAGGTGAGTATAGGTAGTAGTGAGTAGGGGAGTACCCTAAATCCTAACTCCTAACTCTCATCGGTCTTCCGAGATGGTCTTGCAGATAAAGATCTGTCAGCATCGTTAGCTCGTTTAAGGAGAGATCCAATTGTTCGTCGCTTTTTATTCTTATGGATTCGCTTAAATGCTTTCTTGTCAGGAAGTAAAAGAGCTTGATTGTGCTTGGAGATAACGTTACGCCGTTTCGGTCTATACACTCCTCGCAGTAAAAGCTGTGTTC
>Ga0210005_1000983_pt1 | contig 19883 bp, 21 predicted proteins | sample CryGey02umfilter_3_FD_183961 | JGI IMG/M metagenome (GOLD analysis project Ga0210005, IMG submission 183961) | Groundwater microbial communities from aquifer in Utah, USA - Crystal Geyser 4/9/14 0.2 um filter (SPAdes) (version 3) | ecosystem: Environmental > Aquatic > Deep subsurface >... | reverse complement strand
CATCCAAACCCAGCCGGCGTACATGATCAGGCCGACGGCGACAATGCCCAAAAAGCCGATGACGATTCTGATAATTTTGGCGATAGTTACTCTGATGTCTTGAGTATTGCTTAAACCCGTATCAGCCGCGTAATCAAGGCCGGTTTCCACTTCGGCGGCCCAAGCGAAGTTAGACAACAAAAAAATAGCCGCGAGCAACAGCGCCCAGACGCCGGCTATTTTAATAATTTTAAGGTATTTTCTTTCGGCAAACATGGAAAAAATTTTTTGACTTATTAATAATTTTGTAATAATATTATAACATAAATTAATTTACAAAAGCAAACGGCCGTGACCATAAACCAAATCATTAGCCAATTTAAGGAGAATCGCCCCAAAGCCGACACCACCATGATCCAGCTCGCCTTTGAATTTGCCCAAAAAGCCCATGCCGACCAAAAAAGAAAAAACGGCGAACCTTATATCCAGCACAGCCTGCACACGGCCTTCGTCTTGACCCAAATTAAGGCTGACCTGGAAACCGTGGTTGCCGGTCTGTTGCATGACATTCCCGAAGACACCGAATACACTTTGGCGGACATTGAAAAAAATTTCGGCGAAGAAGTGGCCGATTTAGTGGAAGGCATTACCAAATTAAGCAAAATCAAATACCGCGGCATTGAACGTTACAGCGAAAGCTTGCGCAAAATGTTTTTGGCCATGGCCAAGGACTTGCGGGTGATTTTAATCAAATTCGCCGACCGGCTGCATAATCTGCGCACCCTGGAATCCCTGCCTTTGGAAAAACGGCTGCGCATCGCCAAGGAAACTTTGGAAATTTACGCGCCCATCGCCGGCCTATTGGGTGTTTTCCGGTTAAAGTGGCAATTGGAAGACATCTGTTTCAAGCATCTTTACCCCGAGGAATATAAAAAATTGGAGTATAAATATGAAGTGGAAAAAAAGTACGAGCATAACCAGTATATTCAAAAAACTAAAAACATTTTGGGCGCCAAGCTCAAGGAGGCTAAAATTCCTTTTCAGATTACCAGCCGTTTTAAGCATCTTTACGGCATCTACCTGAAAATGCAAAAAAAAGACCGGAAATTTGCGGAAATTTACGATGTTTTCGCCATGCGCGTGGTGGTGCCCAGTATCGCCGATTGCTATAAAACTTTAGGCATTATCCATTCGCTCTGGCGGCCCAACCCCAGCCGCTTTAAAGACTATATCGCCGTGCCCAAACCCAACGGCTACCGCGCCTTGCATACCACAGTCTATGGACTCGAAAGCAAATCCTGCGAGTTCCAAATCAGAACCAAAGAAATGGACGAGCAAGCCAAATTCGGCATCGCCGCCCATTGGTATTACAAAGCAAAGGGCAGCGTCTCAATCAACCAGCCGGGCTGGGTTAAAGAAGTTCTCAAGATTCAAAAAGACACCGAGGACACTTTGGATTTCATCAAACAAATAAAATTTGATGTTTTTCACGACCGCATTTTCGTGTTTACGCCCAAAGGCGACGTTTTTGACCTGCCGAAAGGCTCAACGCCCATAGATTTCGCCTATTATGTGCATTCGGATATCGGCAATCAAGCAGTCGGCGCCATGGTCAATGACAAAATCGCCACTTTAGACCAAGGATTAAAAAACGGCGACTTGGTGGAAATTATCAGGGAAAAAAAGCGCAAAGGACCGAGCCGCGATTGGCTGAAAATCGTTAAAACCGCCACCGCCAGAAACAAAATCAAGCAAAATTTAAGAAATTCCATGCTGGACAACATTAAAAAATTTATCCCGAAAATATAAAATTACATATAAAAAACACCAGATTAAAGCGGTTTTTTTTATAAAATAATAATTTTTTTCATTCTTATAGACGGCAATCAAATTCTTCTTTTGTGCAAATATTGGATTTAACCAATTTTTCCATCAAATCTTTCACTATAAATCTACTAACTTCTTTATGCTTAGTAGGAATAGGAAATGGCCTGGCCCAAAAGCTATATTTAACTAACAGCTGATGCTTGCCACCCCTAGTTACTATTAAACTTTGATTTTTTCTTTCCAGCCATTTCAGAAGCCTAATAATATCTCCAATTTTTACGTTTGAATATTCGCCCATACTAAGCTGTTATTAGTTGCTTCTCTTTTATAAGTATTAGGCTGGATTCTGATTTTTTTATGGCAATATTATTGAGTTCGGCAAATTGCTCTTTCGTGGGAACAAATTTTTTGATGTTCCTAATAATATTAATACAGTTCTTTGGTATTTCATAAGCAGCTAACAATGTATCATTAACCATTTCAACAAATTCATCGGCGGAAACAGCTTGGGTTATATATGTATTATCTTCGGTTTTTATATTGCCGATAATATATTTACCGTCGCGAAACCAAGTTATTTCTATTTTATCCGGTAATTTATTAAAATTAGCCGCAATTACCTCTTGGCATGGTTTATTAAAAAAATTATAATATAAATCTTTTACGTTATCTATTAAAATCATAAATTTTAAAATAATTAAAACTAGCTAAAATTCCTTTTGATTTTATATCTTATCCCTATTATACCATAAAGTCAATATGGGCGGTAGGAATTAATGATTATAGACTTTCCCCACAATTTTAATCTCCTCCTCCGTCAACCCATATAACTTATAAACCTTTTTATCAATTTCTTTATCGGTTTTGGCGATTTTAAAAAAATTCTGTCGCCGTGAACGCTATTAAAATATTCTTCTGCGGCAGTTATCTGGAAATTCCTGATAACTAATTTTATCAGCTGCAGTATGTTCCAAAATGGAACAACCTGTGCAATTTTTGTACATCTTAGACAATGGCAGTATGTGCAAATTTTGCAACAACTGAATTTTTTCAACAAGCCATCTTTATTATTTTAACTATCCCCTTATTCGCGTCAACTTCCACTAAATCGCCGTCATGCAAGACTTGGGTAGCGATTTTCGTGCCGACCACGCAAGGAATTTTAAGTTCTCGCGCCACGATGGCGGCGTGGCAGGTTATGCCGCCGTCGTCGGTAACGATCGCGGCGGCTTTTTTCATAACTGGAACTAAACTAGGAAAAGTCGTATGCGCTACCATTATATCGCCCTTTTTCATTTTACCCATTTCTTCCGGTAAATTTATAATCTTAACCTTACCCTTTACTTTGCCAACATACGCGGCCGTTCCGCTTAATTCATCAACCGACTCTATATTAATTTTTTCCAAAATCAGCCTTTTTAAAAAATCTTTGGCCTTTTTACCGATGTAAATTTCCCCCTTTTTCCCAAGCTGATGATAGACGCTGAATTTTATACGTTCATTTAAAATTTCTGAATCAAATTTTCCTTTTACTAAAGCCGGCGCCACTTCCCACCAGCCCATCATCCAAACCTGGTTTAATGACAAACCTAAGCGCCGCCCGATTTCTTTATATAAATTTTCCGCCACGAAACAGCCGTGGAACCAGCAGTCCTTACGATAAGCTTTTAAATAAATAATATCAGCCGCGATATAGAAAAGATGCTTATCGGCTGAGCTAATTTTTAATTCTTTTATAAGTTGTAATTTTTCTTTTTTTATTCTATCCGGTTCGGTTTCCAATCTTTTTAATTCTTTATCTATGTCTATTTTTTGCCTGATCATACCCGACCATATTTCTAAATAATAATCTAAATTATAGGCCGACCCCATATAAGTATAAGGCACCCAACGCCATTTATTAAAATGGCTGAGTATTTTTTGTTTTATTTTCTTATCGATTTTATCTAAACTATTTTCAATTTTTTTAATATCTTTTTGCGAAAAAAAATTTTGGCTTGAGTGTCTATTTTAATTAGCCTTACCAACTTTAATGATTCTATTTCCTCTTTCATGGCGAAGCTCGGTCTTGTCGGGGTTGTCAAAATACTAAAAACCTCCGCATAATTATATTTTGATTTGTTTATTTTTATAACATCCTTAACTTTATCTAGCAATAATTTAGAAAAATCTTCTCCGTCAGAATCAATGAACCAAGTCGTCGGCAAAGCCCAGCCATGGCTATAAATTAGCAGCTTGGTCCATTTCAAATATATTATCGACAACTCTTTATCAGTTAGGTTTCTTAAATCTTTTTTTCTTAAACTTTTGGCATAATTAAAAAATTCTTGGTTATATTTAAGAGTTTTTTTATGCACAACATCAATTTTACGAGGGTTCTCCGATATTACTTCCAATGTCTGATCAATTAGTGAGCGCAATTCTGCGCGTTTAAAATATGTGCCCGTATTGTCGTATCCCTCCTGAATCCAAACCCCTTCAGTTAATAATCGCTTATTTAAAGTAACATTCTGTAAAGTCATCATGTCGTATAGCGCCGGGGTCGCCATTTGAAAATGAGTCCTTTTTATTTCAAAATTTTTTCGCCAAATTTCATTCTTCATATATTTACATCAACCCCTTAACCCGGTCTAAAAGTCCGGGCAGAAGTGGCGTCACGGCCTTAGCGAAGCTGATTAAAAATGGCGCCACTTGCGAGTTGGCGAGCCAGCCGGCGACTGAAGTTTGGGAAACATAGAGTAAAATAAAGCCCAAAACCAAGCCGCCTTCGATAAAGCCCAAAACCGCGCCGGCTAGGCGGTTGATGGTTTTTAAAAATGGAATCACCGACAAAAGGTCAAAGGTCCGGTCAATGACGGCGAAAACCAGACCAATCAGCCGATTAATCAGGGTAAACAGCACAAAAAAGGTAATGATTTTACCGACTAACTCGTGGCCGAAAAACAAATTTTTTACCCAGCCGAAGACGGTCAGGTAAAAAATAAAAGTCAGCCACAGCCCGACCACCATGCCGACTAACGAGCCGAACGTTCTGATCAAGCCGAAAAATAATCCGTAAAAAACAAAACCGGCCAGAATAATGAGAAGAATGATGTCAAAAATTGGCATATAATTATTATTGTCATTGCGAGCGACCGGAGGGAGCGAAGCAATCTCACGTACTCGGAACTTGACCGGAGATTGCTTCGTCGCCTGTCGGCTCCTCGCAATGACAGTTTAAATTCTCGGAAATAAGGCCTCGCCCTTTACAATCTTTTTGGCGGTAAATTGCTGGATTATTTTTTCCGATACGCTCGGCATAAAGGGTTTTAATAAATTCACCACGTTTAAAATATTCTGCGCCACCGGCTCGATGATATTTTTTATCTCTCTTTTATCTTCCAGCTTCCAAGGCTTGGTTTCGCTTAAAGTTTCATCCGACTCTTTTAATTTTCGCCAGAGCAATTTCAAGGCTTCGTTAAATTTATAGTCCTCCATCAGCTCTTTATATTTTTTTATTAACTTTTTATCGCTGTCAATTTTTAATCTTAATTCCAGGCGGTTTTTTCCAATTAAACTTGACGCTCGCGCCACTAAATTGCCCAGGCCGTTGGCCAAATCGGCGTTATATTTTTCGTCGAATTTGCCCCAGCCGATATCGCCGTCATGGCCGAACACAGCCGCGCTCATAATCAGGTAACGGCTGGCGTCCACGCCGTACTTTTTTATTAAATCGCCGGGCGCGATCACATTGCCTAAAGACTTGCTCATCTTCTGGCCGTTAATTTGGAAATAGCCATGGACGAAAATCGCTTGCGGCAAAGGCAAGTCCAAAGACAAAAGCATGGCCGGCCAAATCGTGGCGTGCACGCGCAAGATGTCTTTGCTCATGAGCTGAACAGTCGGAGGCCAGAAATCCAACCCCCCTGCCCCCCTTGTCAGGGGGGTAGTGCCGTCCCAGCCTAAGCCGGTCAGATAATTTAAAAAGGCGTCGGCCCAGACATAAACCGTGTGCGACTTGTCCCAGGGAATCGGGATGCCCCAGCCCACGTTTTTTCGCGAAAAGGACACGTCCTCGAGCCCCTCGGTTTCAAAAAAGCTGACAATTTCATTCTTGCGGTTTAACGGCAAAATTTTCAGCTTATCTTTTTTTATCAGTTTTAATAATTCGTCCTGATATTTCGACAATTTAAAGTTATAGCACTCTTCGCTCATCTTTTCCGGCGCTACTTTATGGTCAGGGCAAAGCCCGTCGGCTAAATCGCGTTCATTTTTATATTGCTCGCAGCCGCGGCAATACAGGCCTTGGTATTTTCCCAAATAAACATCGCCTTTATCGTACATAGACTGCAAAGCCTTCTCTACGGCTTTAATATGAGCCGGATCGGTCGTACGCAGGAAATTGTCGTTAGAAATATTAAGCTGGCGCCAAGCTTCTTTAAATTTCTCCGCGATTTCATCCGCGTATTTCTTCGGTTCTAGTTTAAGTCCTCGCGCCTTCTCCTCGATTTTCGCCCCATGCTCGTCCGTGCCGGTCAAAAAGAAAGTCTCCTCCCCGATTGAGCGATGCCAGCGCGCCAAAACGTCGGCCGCCACCGTGGTGTAAGTATGGCCGATATGCGGCGCGTCGTTGACGTAATAGACCGGCGTTGTAATATAAAATTTTTTAGGCATACTTTTATTTTCCAATAATCACCACAAATTCCCCCCGTTGGTCGTCTTTATTATTTTTTATTTTTTCAATAATACTCTCCAAATTCCCGCGATAAACCGTCTCGTGCATTTTGGACAGCTCGCGGACGACTACCACAGAAGTTAAATTATCTTTCTCCGCTAATTTATTTAATTCTTCCAAAAACTTAATAATCCGGTGTTTTGACTCATACACCACCGCGGGCCATTCGCTCTCAATAATTTTTCTGATAAATTTCTGCCGGCCTTTTTTATGCGGCGGAAAACCCAGAAAAACGAACTTATCCGTCGGAATGCCGGAAATGGACAAGGCCGCGGTCACGGCCGACGGCCCGGGCACGGATTCAATCTTTACCCCGTTAAATAATTCCGCCTCCGGCGGAATTCCGGCAGAGCCGAATTTAACGGGGTGAACCTCGCCGCCTAATTTTTCCAAAACCGCCTGAATTAATTTTCCGCCCGGATCCGAAATGCCGGGCGTACCCGCGTCGCTCACCAGCGCCAGATTTTTCCCGGCCGCGAGCAAATCAATAATTTCATTTATTTTTTTCATGCCCGAATGATGATGATAGGATATAGTCGGCGTCTTAATCTGGTAGTGCTCCAGCAGCACTCTGGTTACTCGCGTATCTTCGCATAATATAAAATCAACTTCGCCCAAAGTGCGAAGCGCTCTCATGCTAATGTCTTCTAAATTGCCAATCGGCGTGGCGACAATATAAAGCGTAGACATAAATTAAGCGATCTCCTCTTTTCTTTCCTTGACATACTTAGTCCAGTCTTCCGCGATATCAACGAAAATCTTAAACGGCGCTTCAATGATGAAATCCAAGATGAAAACGAAAAAATTCAGACGGGAGAATCTTTCATTAAGCCATTTGCCCGCCTCAATAACGGGCACGTAAAAGAAATCCAAAATGAAAGTAAAAATATTCTCCCGGTCTTCCATAATACATATCTCGCGCGCCACTTTTCTGATGCGCAGGCCGAAGAAGCTCACCAGCGTCAGAAAAAAAAGGAAAATAACGATGCTGACGGCGGTAAAATGAATTTTATCCAAAAAATAAACCGCCAGACCGAAAGTGATAAAAAAAGTAATCGTATAAATAATGGCGAAAGCGGCGCTGGCGCCCCGGCCGCGGCCGGAGGGCGGGCGCAAGACAATCGGCTCTCTTCTCTCTTTCTCGGTAAAAACCACTTCTTCCACTCCCTGAACGATTTTTAAAGTATTGGCTTCAGTCGGCGTGCGGGTGAATAGCACGATTAAAAACAAAAGTAATGGCGGGAAGGAAATGTTAATGGCTAAAGAATTATAATTTAAAACCTCGCCCAGCCAGAGCGTCACCGGCACTTCCAAAATAAAAGCCAGCACCATCTTGGTCAGAAAAATATAGATAATGCTCCGGACCGCGGCCCGGCGCAGCTTCTCTTTAGCTTCATGGTATCTTTTGTTGGCGAATTTTTTTACCAAGCGCGGGAAAGCTTTGGGGTCATCTCTAAAATCTTCATAAACCCCCACCGGATCGTCGGTAACGACGTCGGTCAAAATGGTAAAATAAACCGAGTAGCGGTTGACGATTTTATTCAGCTGCGCGGCCAACGGATGGTTCATCTGCCCGGTAATGGCTTCTTTCATAGCCTCCAGGTGGTTGGCCAGATATTTTATTTCTTCCTCGGCGGCGCGCGCCCAATTGGCGCTGTAATATTTAAGCAGTAAAAAATCCAGCATGTCGCGGTCAAATTTCATGAAAATCCGATGGATGCTGACATAGATCTGAATTTCTCGGTCTTTTTGGTAAGCCGAATCGCCGGGCAAAACGATCTCTTTGGATAACAGCTCGTACATATTGCCGACGGCCGCCTGGGCGACCGCGTCGGTGTTCAGGTTTTCCTCAACTTCGGCCGCGGCCATGGCTAAAATCCATTTGCCGTATTCATTTTTTTGCTGGTCAGCGGCGAGTTTAGGTAAAGCGTAAAACCTTAATTTAAGATATTTATCCACCACTCGGGCGATTTCGCCGATTTTGGTTTCCGGCAATTTATTATTCGGCAGATAACCGGCCCGGATCAGCTCCACCAAAAGATTATGGGCGATCGCCTCGGCGTTGGGAATTTTAAGCGGCCCTTCAATTATCACCTGCCGCTTTAAAATCCTTAAAATCGCGTTCTTTCTGAGTAAATATTCCTCTTTGTAATCAACCGAGTTTCTGATTTTTTCGTAATAAAAAGCCAGCCGGGAAATCAGCTCGGAAACTTTTATTTTCGCTTCCTCGCTGTCGTCGGCCTGAATTTCATTTTTTTTTCGATAAATCACCTGAAATAATCTTTTAGTGCTCTCGTTGGGCGTAAAAATCACCTCTTCCTTTTTGGTAATGGTGGGATTGATGGGCATAAAGATTGCCGCTAAAACATAATCTTATCTTAACATTTATCGCTAAAAAATCAACTTTTTGTACTATTAAAACTTGAGAAATTTCTCAATCTCCTTTTTCAGCCACCAAGTCTTGTAGGCCAGATAGAAAAACAGATAAGCCACCGTCACCACCAGTAGGCCGATCACCAGCCTCAAAAAGAAATCGGTCCAGACGATTAAAATCGCGGCGATAAGCAAAATCACGCCCGTCACAATGAAATTGACGACGGTGCCGTTGATTTTTCGGTTGATTCGTTTAAATAAATCTTGCATAAATTTATCTTAAATTGATTTAAAAAATCAAACCTGCCGGCGCTTAAATTCAAAATCATAACCCGGCTTAAAGGCTAAAGTCGCGAATTTGGCGCTGGGCGAGACGACAAACTTTTTTACCTGGCTTAAAATCCGGCTGTGGTCGGCGTAGGCCGTGGCTCGGCCGCGCGCGATTTCCACGGAAATTTTCTGCTCCGGCACAACCGCGCGCAAAGCCGTTCGGGCGCAAATTGATTTGATGGCCAGTTGTTTGGCGCCGAGCGACAGAATGGCGCCGCCGGCCGAGTAATTATAGGCCGTGGAACCCTGGGGCGTGGCGATGATGATGCCGTCGCCGTCAAAAATATGTTTAGAAAAAGACTTGGCGCCGCGGATGGCGCCGACGACGCGTTCGTTGCCGCGCGAGGCTTTAACGTAAAAATCGTTAAAAGCGTAAAAACTGGCCGGCCGCCGGCTCCGGCCGCTAAAAAACCTTCCTTTGAGCAGGCGTAGCTTTATTAATTTGCAGGAAGAAAATTTTTTCAAAACACGAGCCAGCTCTTCGGCCGAACCAATTTGATTTAGCAAAAAGCCGCTGGTGCCGCGATTGATGCCGAAAAATGGTTTATGATACTTTCTTAAAAGGCGAATGGCGTGAAGCAAGGCGCCGTCGCCGCCGGCCACGATAAATAAATCGGCTTGCGCCGGACGAACGGCGAGCTCGGCCGCCTGACGCAAATTTTTTTTCTCAAACCACTTTCTAATGTCGGTCGCTCGCCCAGCTTGATTGGTTAGCAAATATATTTTCATTATTTAATTATAGCATTTTTATCAATCGCCAGCAAAATTCGCATTATTTAAAAACGCCGGCGATTTTTTCCCCGCAGTTTTTACACCGGTCGGCCTGGTCAAAGCTGGCGACTTCATAACCAGACCGCTTAATCACTAGCTGGCCGCAATTGGGGCAAACGGTGTCTTCCCGGCCGCTGGACCAAACATTGCCGGCATAAACATATTTAAGCCCGGCTTGCTTACCGATGGCATAAGCTTTTTCGATGGCCCGGGGAGAAGTGTCGGGCAGCTGCTTTAGCTTCCAGGAAATCGCGGCGGAAAAAGCGCTCACGTGCCAAGGCACGAAATCGCCCAGGTCTTTTTTAATAAACTCGGCAATTTGCTTTAACATGATTTCGTCGTCCGCCAGCGTCGGCATGACCAAAGTGGTTATTTCCAGCCAAACGCCGGCCTTAACCAAACGCCGGCAATTTTTTAAAACCGGCTCAAGCGCGGCGCCGCAGTTTGATTTATAAAACTCGCCGGAAAAAGATTTGATGTCAATATTAATCCCGTCAAGGAAAGGCAAAATCGCGTCCAGGGCCGGCTCGGACATAAAGCCGTTAGACACCCAGATATTTTTTAGCCCCTTGGCTTTGGCCAGCTTCATGGTGTCCAGGGCGTATTCCAAAAAAATCGTGGGTTCATTATAAGTATAAGCCAGGCTCCGGCAGCCGCTGGCTAACGCCCGGCTGACAAGTTCCGCCGGCGAAAAATCATTGCCCCAGTTAATCTTATGATATTTTTCCACTTGGCCCTTCAGGCCGGACATCTGCGCGATATCATGGTTCTGGCAGTTGGCGCAAAAAAAATTACAGCCCAAAGTGCCGAAAGAAAAAGCGCTTGAGCCGGGCAAAAAATGAAACAGCGGCTTTTTCTCAATCGGGTCAAGATTAACCGCCGCGGCTCGGCCGTAAACTAACAGGTAAAGTTTGCCGCCTAAATTTTGCCTAACGCCGCAAACGCCAACCCGGCCATCTTTAATCAGGCAAAAGTGAGAGCAGGTTCGGCATTTTAGCGTTTGCTCATCAATTTTTTTATAATTAAGGCATAGCTTCATATAATTTTTAAGAAAATCTCCCGACCAAGAGAGATTTTCTTAAATCGCTTAAATCATTTTCCGGAAAACGGCTACTTGTTCAAAGCCGCCATGGTGAGCGGGCCCAGGTTGCCGGTCCAGAGCGCTGCCGGAAATGTTGGCGCTCACCGCGTTGGTGTTAGAGTTGGAAAAAATGCTGTAATTGCCGCCGGCGCCGCCGGAAGGCGAAAGCCACAGCCAAAACTAAATAAACAGCTAATTTTTTATAAATTTTCATAAATATGTAAAACTGGCTGCCTCTATTATATCACAAAGCCAACTTAAGAAAAATGGCGTTTTGGCCAAAAATTACGGCCACGCAAAAAACAGCCCCAATCTTGAGGCTGTTTTTTAGTTCCTGGCGCTAGGCCTGAATTATTCCGTGGCCATACCGTCAAATTCGGCTTCATTGGCCTGGGCTTCAGCTTTAGTGGCGCGGACGACGCCGTCTTTATGATGCGCCGGCGAATAAATGGTGTAAAGCTTTAAATCCTCGCTTGAGGACAAATTAATGACATTATGCTGGGCGCCGGCCGGCACCACGATAGCCGAGCCGTCGCCGACGTCATATTCATTGCCGTCAATAACGCATTTACCCTGTCCGGTTTCAAAACGGAAAAATTGGTCGTTATCGGCGTGCACTTCCATACCGATTTTTTCCTGGGGCTTTAGCGACATCAGCACCAATTGGCTGTGCTTGCCCGTGTACAGCACTTTACGGAAATTATTGTTTTCCAAAGTGTCTTTTTCAATGTTGGCATTAAAACCTTTCATAAATTTTTTTCCTTGTCATTGCGGGCTTGACCTCGTCATCGCTATGCGAGATCTGGCGTAGCCACGGCAATCCACTTCCTTAATTATTAATTATTGCTTATTAATAAACCTCCCATAAATTTTTCTACCCACATAATATATCAGCCAGATTATTAAACCATAAATTATCAGTGCGGGCAGAACCACGATCAGAAAGGCAATCAGGCCGTCAATGAAATTCTGGCCGCTGGCGATAAGCCGCTTGACTGAAATTTTTATGACTTGCCAGGGCCGCCAATCTTGCGAGGCTGTAGCAATCTCCACGTCTTCGGTTAGATTGGCCGTAATGGTTGACATATCGGTTTGCGAATTTAAATAACGAATTTGCCCCTGGAGCTGTTCAATCTCGCCGCGCACTCTGGCCACTTCGCTGGTTACGGCTAAAATTTCTTCAATTTTTCCCGAACGGTTAAGTAAAGCGACGAAGGAGCTTTCCTCGGCTTGCGTATTTTTAAGCCGCGCTTCCAGGTCAATATACTCCGCGGTAATGTCCTGGGCGTTGGAAGCCTCGGACACAACCTGGGTCGCGACTTTTTTAATTTCAGAAAACGCCGCGTCAAAATTATTATAAGGCACGCGGATGGTTATAGCGCCGGATTTTACGCCCCGAGTTGATTCATAAAAATTAGAACTAGCCACTTCGCCTTTATTTACTTTAGCGATATTAGCGATAGCTTCAGCCGCGGTTTCCGCCTGTTCCACTTTTAAACTTAAACTTCCGGTTTTAATGATTTTTTTATCAACCGCGGTGACGGCGGTAGCGGCCGCATTTGAATCCCTGGCGATTTCACCGGTAGACACGAAGCTTGATTTCATTGACGGCGCCACGGCTTGAAACGTGCCGACAGCACCGGCGCCCGACTCATCAGACACAGTGTTACCACCTATACCTAAACTGCTTGAAACAATCATCAGGCCGAAATATAAAATAATAAAAGCCACTAAAACAATTCCCGCGATTTTTAAGATTTTTTTGATTGGCATAGGGTTAGGGTCAAAATTAAAAATTAAGTAAATTTTATTAATTTTTTACTTCGGTAAATTTTCGGTATATACTATAAATATAACATGTGGATAAATAATGTCAATACTATGCCAACTCTTACAAAAAGACAAAAACAAATTTTAGACTTTATCTCCGGCTACATTAAAAAACGGGGAATCTCCCCTACTTTAGATGAAATAAAGAGACGTTTTAGGCTTTCCGCGCTGTCTACGGTGCATCAACACGTTGAGGCGTTAATAGGTAAGGGCTACTTATTTAAAAATGACAATTCTTCAAGGGGGATTGAAATTAAAAAAACCATTAACGACTTTATCCAAATTCCTATCGTTGGCACTATTGCCGCCGGCCAACCTATCGAAGCGATTGAGGTCCAAAGCGAAATGATTGCTGTGCCGAAAAATGAACTTGGTAAATTCGGTGAGCATTATGCTTTACGCGTTCAAGGAGATAGTATGATTAATGAAGGAATCTTTGACGGGGATATTGTAATTATCCGAAAACAAGCGTCCGCCGACAATGGGCAGACGGTTGTTGCCATAATTGATGATAACGAGGCCACCCTTAAAAAACTCTATAAAGAAAGAGGCCGTATTAGGTTACAGCCGGCTAATCAAACCATGCTGCCGATTTTTCGCAAAGAAGTGGAGGTGCGAGGAGTGGTAATTAAAATTGTAAGGAATTTAGAAAACGGAGTAAAAGATAATACATCTGACGGCATTGTGCATCATGTTCCTCACGGAGAGATTAAAATGGTATCGAATCTTTCAAAACAATTTGCAAGAGTTAATCTGAATATTGGTATTTCTTAAACGACTCAAAATTGCCTTTGACCGAGAGGGCATAGAAATTCCGTTCCCGCAGCGGGTTATTCATTCCGCGAATAAATCATAATAGATATGCCCCGAATATATCTTAAGAAAGTTATTCTCTCAAAACAAGTACGCCGGGCGGACTTTTTACGATTCATGCCGGCGCGTCAAAAGAAAGAATTATTGAAGCAGGCCTCTGGTCTTCGAGGCAAACGAGTGGCGCATATCAATGCCGTAGCGGACGGCGGCGGTGTAGCGGAAATACTTGCAAGTCTCATCCCGTACTTGCGTTCTTTGGGCGTTGAAAGTGACTGGTACTCTATCAATCCTGATGTCGGCGAAAAATTTTTCAAAATAACCAATAAAATTCATAATGCCCTGCAGGGCGCGCCAGTAAAAATTAACAATCGGGAGTGGGCAGATTATAAGCAGGTCAGCCGGCGCATCGCCGCCGAGCTGGATAAAATTGACTGTGATGTCTTGGCAGTAAACGATCCGCAAATTCTCTTGGCAGGACATTACGCGCATCTTAATAAACATAAAATATATTTTAGCCACATTGACACCTCCTCGGTTTTTAAACCGGTCTGGAAGAAGCTCGTCCCCGTCATTAAATTATATCATCGGATCGTTTTCAGCAATCGTGATTTTGTCAACGGCAGTCTGCCCGGCCGTAAAGTAAAAATTTTCACGCCAGCGATTGACCCGCTGTCTCCTAAACAAAAAATTGTCCCTCAAAAAGAAGCTCGCCTGTATCTTAAAAAACACGGCGGTATCCCGACGCGTTGTCCTCTTATTGCGCAGATATCGCGTTTTGACATCTGGAAAAACCCAGCGGGGGTTATCCAATCTTTCCGAATAGTTCAAAATACATACCCGAACGCGCAACTGGTCTTGGTCGGCTTCAATACCGCCAAGGATAATCCGACGGCGCGTGTGGTTTATAAAGATATCGCGGCCGTTGCCAGCAAATCCCGCGATATTTTTTTATTTTTTGATCCGAAAGGGAAAGACGTTCTGGAATTTACCGTTATGGCGCAAAATGCGGCTGATATCGTCGTTCAAAATTCAACCAAAGAAGGATTTGGCCTGGTGGTGACGGAGGCAATGTGGAAACGTCAAGCGGTGATCGGCGGCCCGGCTTCAGGAATTAGAAAACAGATTAGAAACGGCAAAAACGGCTTTATCGTGAAGTCCCCCGAAGAAATGGCTCAAAAAATAATCTTTCTTTTATCCCGCCCGACGGAAAGAAAGCGACTAGGAAATTCGGCGAAAAAAACCGTTTTGGAGAATTTTTTATTCCCGCGTTTGGTTTTGGATCATCTAAAACTCTATCGGTCTTGTTTAAAATAAAGTCGGATGATACTCCATGAAAGTTGTGACGATAGTCGTAAAGAATCTCCAGATTCAAAAAAATAAAAATAGTAGAAAAGCAAACCTCGGTTAAAACAGCGCCTAAATACTTAATATTTTTTACGGCAAAATTAGCCGCCCTTCTTTAATTCCTTGCGCGAATGTTGCGCGAATGTTGCGCGAACCGATATTTTATGATATGATACATATATAAGCTAAAAACTATGTATAACCCAAAATATAAGCTAAATAATAGAATTTTGTCCGACCTGACGGCTATCGCCGAAGCTAAGGGCATAATTGACCGTGCAAAAATACTTCCCCAGCAAGAATTGCGCTTGCGCCGCCAGGCGGTAATCCGTATGACTCATCATTCCACCGAAATAGAGGGTAACCGTTTAAATATGGGGCAGGTTGAAGCCTTATACGCCAAGAAAAAAATAGACGCGCCAAATCGGGATATTTATGAAGTCAAAAATTATTTAAATGCTTTAAAATATATTGAAAAAGTTGTAGCCGATAAAAAACCGATAACCGAAAAAGTAATTTTAAAAATTCATAAATTAGTAACCGACAAAACTTTGTCTCCGCAATTTTCCGGCCATTACAGACCCGGACCGATTTATGTGGTGCGCCGACAATTTGGTGTGCCACAAGAAACCCTGTACACCGGGCCGGAAGCCAAACAAGCGCCGAAACTCATGGCTGATTTTATTACTTGGCTTAAAGATAGCGAAGATATGGATATAAACCCGGTGATTGTAGCTGGAATCGCCCATTTGGAAATTGCGGCTATCCACCCGTTTAATGACGGCAATGGCCGCACAGCGCGCGCTTTGGCTACTTTAATGCTTTACCAGCGAGACTATGACTTCCGCCGTTTATTCGCTTTGGAAGATTATTATAATACCAACAGGCAGGCATATTACAAAGCTATAAATGTAGGAAAAACTTATGATGAACGGCGCACGGATATTACTTCGTGGCTGGAATATTTTGTAAAAGGATTTAAAAATGAAATTGACGAAGTAAAAAATAAAATATTGCCACTAGCCACTCGCAACGTTAACGGAAAAATCAAATCGCAAATTTATCTAACCCCCGAACAGCTTAAAATTATTGATTTTTTAGATCAGGTCAACCGAATCAATACAAAAGACGTTGAAGATATTTTGTCTATACCTAAAAGGACGGCACAATTGCATCTGCAAAAATTGAAAAAAATAAAAATAATCAAAGCTATCGGCAAAGGCAAATCTACTTCTTATATTGCCAATTCTTAACAAGGAGTTTCGGGCATTCACCCCTAACCCCTCTGCCCGAAGCCCAAAACAAAAAAACAAAATTGAATTCATTTTTAAGAGTGACTTGCTGTCGCAAATCAAAGAAAAACATATACATCAGCTAACACGCTATATCCGGCTGCGGTTTCACGGAAGCCTTCACCTAAATTCTGCTACGCTTTGCTTCGCAGAACTTCGGATATAGCGATACGCTATGCCGAAATAATAAAAAATTACTATGCATCTTTATGAAAAAATTCATTATAGAAAATTGGTTTAAACTAATACTGGGAATTTCTGCTTTAATTATTGCCCTTAGCTATTTATGGAGCATAAACATAGAAAATCATAGAATAAACATAGAACAGCACAGAGAAGATAGATTATCACCATCACGCAAAACTTTAGAAGAAATTTTTAATCAATAATAATTTTTTATTACATCGCCTAACACGGCATATCTGATTCGCGAGCTAAATAAAATTATTTTATATGCAACCAAAAACTAAAAAAATAATTGCCTATATTCTAAACTTCATAATAGTGGGAGCAGGTTTCGCGTTTTATAATAAAATCTTAATAGGTTTGGGTTGGCTTATTATTTTTGTGTTAGCGAATTTAAGCGATTTATTATGGGGAATGAATGTAAGCATATTATTAAGGGCAATTATTATGATCGGCTCATATATACATCTTTATAAAATAATTGAGAAATCAAAATAATTTTATTTTTAACGCTCGCTCACGCAAATTTTAATGCTTTTTTATTTTTAAATACAACAAATCAAAAACCACCTCGTTTTTGAGATGGTTTCTGAAGTGGAGCTAAGGGGTATTGAACCCCTCTATCCGAATGTCGAATACGGATTCCTCACCGTGAGGTAGCCCCTTAAACTCCACATAAAAATTTTATCATAGATTTTACAAAACAAAAAGCCCGATCCCCGTTAGGGTCTCGGACTTCGGGAGTTCAACAGAATCCGTATTCGACATTATTAGTATAACACAACGAGCTGGCTTGTCAAGAGATTAAGGTAATGTGCACACACATATGGCGGTTTTCCCAAGACTATGAGAAAATCGGTAGATATGTGTACAAAATTGCCAAATAACGCTTTAGAAGAGCGTTTAAGATGGGTATTGCCCATAACAAACAAGCAAATAAAATTGGTTGACGCGGCCAAGGTGTTCCCAGGCGGCAAGAGGACCCTGGAAAGGTGGGTTGGATTATATAAAAAATACGGCGAAGAAGGTTTAATGCCACGGTCAACTCGTCCGAAGAGCCAACCGGGCGAAATTCCGATTAGGATAAAAGAAAGGATAATAGAATTGCGGAAAGAAATGAGATTGTGCGCCAAAAAACTAAACTATAAGCTAAAAAAAGAAAATATCAAAGTAAGTGACCGATTTGTAGGCAAGGTGGTTAAGGCAGAAGGGCTGACCAGAAAATACCGAATTAGGAAATTGAAATACAAATATATCAAAGTGCCGTTAGCCAAGGGCGATTTAGTGGAAATAGACATTAAATATGTGCCCGATTTAATTAGCGACAAACAATATTATCAGTTTACAGCTATAGATTGCGCCAGTCGCTGGAGATATCTGGAAATCTATGATGATTTTGGCAACGGCTCCGCCATTGCTTTCCTGGATAGATTAACAGAGATTGCGCCATTTCGAATTAGAGCAGTTAAAACAGATAATGGAAGCAGTTTCACAAACAGATATACCGGCTACCAAAAATCAGCTGATCCATTAAATCCCAGGCTGCATCCGTTTGACCTATTCTGTATGAAAAATAATATTCTGCATTATTTGATCGACCCGGGCAAGCCGGCGCAGAATGGTAAAGTAGAACGTAGTCATAGAACCGATCAGGAAATGTTTTACGATAGACGTAAATTTAAAACTATATTAGGATTAAAACGAGCGATTAAACAATGGAATGGTCAATACAATAATTTGGAACATTGCGCCTTAAATGGCAGGACGCCAAATGAGGTTTTATCAACTAATTAAAACCGCCAAAAGTGTGTGCCTAAAACATTAAAAAGTATCTAATATTAAACAAAAATAAAAAAGCATTAAAACTTCAGATACGCCGATACGTTATGCCGAAATCGCTCGCTCCCCCTCCCTGCGCTACGCTTCGGTCGGGTCGCTCACTCCTTTTCGGCATAACGGCTTCGGAAATAATTCCGGTTCTGCTCCTCGCTCGCTCCGCTCGCGACTTCGCATAACACGGAATACGCGAAATTGCCTTTCGGTATTTCTCCGCTTCGCTCCGAAATCCCTCCGGCAACTTTGCTTATTCCGAAGCCGTTATATGACATATTTTGGTGGCAATTTAAAAAAATTTAAAAACTTTTATTCTTTATAATAATTATGATATACGAAAACATCTTACAAACCATTGGGAATACCCCTCTTGTTAGGATAAATAGATTGAATCCAAACAAAAATGTTACTATTTACGCTAAAATTGAAGGAAATAATCCAACTGGTAGCATAAAAGACAGAATAGCCTTGAATATGATTGAGCAAGCAGAGGCAGAAGATTCGTTGGTAAAGGGAAAAACAATAATTGAACCGACATCTGGAAATACAGGTATTGGATTAGCAATGATTGGGGTAGTGAGGGGGTATGATGTAGAGATTGTTATGAGCAAAGCAGTATCTGTTGAAAGAATAAAAATGATTGAGTCTTTTGGTGCAAAAGTTACATTAACCGATGCAAAATTGGGAACCGATGGCGCAATAACTAAAGCAAGAGAACTTGTTAAAGCAAATCCTGAAAAATATTTTATGCCAGATCAATTTTCAAACAAATATAACAAAATTGCGCATTATAAAACAACAGGTGAAGAAATTTGGAAACAAACAAATGGTAAAATTGACTATTTTGTTTCTGCAATAGGGACCTCAGGCACAATTATGGGAGTAGGAAAAGCCCTTAGAGAACACAACCCCAAAATAAAAATTGTTTGCGCCCATCCAGTAAAAGGCCATTATATACAAGGATTAAAAAACATGGAAGAGGCAATAGTACCATCAATTTACGACCCTTCAGAAATTGATGAAACAATTATGGTTGAAACAGAAGACGCGTATGAAATGGCAAGGCAGATCATCAAAAAAGAAGGAATTTTTGTTGGAATGAGCAGTGGAGCGGCTATGTACGCTGCAATAGAGGTGGCTAAGAAAATTAAATCAGGAAGAATAGTGGTCATTTTTCCAGATAGAGGAGAGAAGTATTTGTCCACTAATTTATTTAATGAAAAATAAAAGTTTTAGATACAAGAAGGATAAATTGCCACCAAAATACGCTAAGGCCCCGCTGCGCTCTCCTCCCTTCGGTCGTCGGGGCGTATAACAAGGGATATACGGTTCGGGGCTCGGCTCGCCCCTCACCCAAATTTTGCTCCTTCGTCGCAAAACTTCGTATATCCCTGACGTTATGCCGAAATCGCTCGCTCCCCCTCCCTGCGCTACGCTTCGGTCGGGTCGCTCACTCCTTTTCGGCATAACGGCTTCGGAAATAATTCCGGTTCTGCTCGTCGCTCGCTCC
>Ga0210005_1000968_pt1 | contig 20148 bp, 15 predicted proteins | sample CryGey02umfilter_3_FD_183961 | JGI IMG/M metagenome (GOLD analysis project Ga0210005, IMG submission 183961) | Groundwater microbial communities from aquifer in Utah, USA - Crystal Geyser 4/9/14 0.2 um filter (SPAdes) (version 3) | ecosystem: Environmental > Aquatic > Deep subsurface >... | reverse complement strand
GGTTTTTCTTTAATAAAATTATAAAAGGCACCCATAGCATTGCTTCCTCCACCAACACAAGCGATGACATAATCTGGTAGTTTATTTTCAAATTCTTTTGTTTGTTTTTTTATTTCCTGACCGACGATCTTTTGGAAATCTCTGTTCATGGTTGGATACGGGTGTGGACCAAGAACGGAACCGATTACATAATGCGTATCGTTAACATTTTCAATTAAATCTTTCAGGGTAGCATTCACGGCATCCTTTAAAGTTTGGCTTCCTGTTAAAACTGGGACAACCTTTGCCCCAAGCTGTTCCATTAAAAATACATTTGGTCTTTGACGGGCAATGTCAACCGCGCCCATGTAGATCGTGCAGGAAAATCCAAACTTTGCCGCAACTGTAGCGGTGGCCACTCCGTGTTGTCCAGCGCCGGTTTCGGCAATCAACCTCGTTTTACCCATCCTTTTAGCAATTAGGGCCTGTCCTATACAATGGGTGATTTTATGGGCTCCAGTGTGATTTAATCCTTCATTTTTAAGATAAATTTTTGCCCCGCCCAATTTTTCGGTCAAATTTTGGGCAAACACCAACGGAGTAGGTCTTCCGGCAAAATTTTTTAAAAGATTATTAAATTCTTTTTGAAATTTCTGATCTTTTTTAGCCAGATAATATGTTTTTTCCAGCTGCTCCAGAGTCGGGATTAACATTTCCGGGACATATCGTCCGCCGTATTTTCCAAAATGTCCTTTACTCATATTTTTATAAAGCATTAACAAAACTTCTAATAGTCTTTACTGGATTTTTTGCCTTCATAAAAACGGATCCAGCTAAAATAGCATCAGCTCCAGATTGGATCGATTTTCTTACATCATCTACTGATTGATGAGCACTAGAACTTATCAGAATAGAATCTTTAATAATTTTTCTACAATTTTGAACCAGTAATTTATTGATAATTAATTTGTTTTTCCCTTTTTCAAGATGATCTATTTTTTTATTATTGATATTAAATAATTTGGGAACAGGCCTTATTTTTTTAAAAACTGATAAGTTTTCTTTTTCCATAATTTCGATCTGAACTAACGCGCCTTTTTTATTAATAAGTTTTATTAATTTTTGTAATTTAGTTTTTTGCAGATGATGGACGATAAGAAGCAGAGATATTCGCTGGAGATAGTTTTTATTTATTTTGGATACCAAATTAAGATAATAGTTTACGGTTTGTTCGTCTCTTATAAAATCTTTTATTAAGAGAGGTAGGTTTACACTCTCTAAAATTTTGGGGATATCAATTTCTGGCTGGCCGCCAAAGTATTTTTTTTCCGTTATTAAAGAAATCCCGGCAGCTCCGGCTTTTTGATAAAGTTTTGCCAACAATCCGGCATCTCTCGTATCTTTTTTAATTTTTTTTTCTAATCTAGGAGTTAATCTTTTAATTTCTGCAATTACAGGAACCACGCCAAGATTTTTTTTGTTTTTTATAGATTCGATTAAATTAAGGTACTTCATATTTTTTAAAAAAACTTTTAGTTCATGGAGGGAGAGATTAACTTCTCCCTCCATTTTTTTGTTATTTATACCGAGTTTGAATACTTAATTAACTCGTCTAGTTTTTGAACAGCCTTTCCACTATCAATTACTTCACGAGCCATTTTTATTCCTTCTCTTAACGTTTTGGTTTTACCAGCTACATAAAAAGATGCTCCAGCGTTTAATACAACAGCATTTCTTTTTATTCCCATTTCTCGACCTGTCAGAACATCTCTTATAACTTTTGCGTTGTATACAGGACTATCACCGGAGATTTCCTCAGGTTTGCCTCGCTTCATACCAAATTGTTCGGGAGTTATTGTATAGGTTTTAACTTTTCCATCTTTTACCTCGGCTATCATTGTCTTTCCAACAGGTGAAATTTCATCTAATCCGCCGTCTCCATAAACAATCAAAGCATGTTTAAAGCCGATTTTATTAGCAACATCAGCCATTTTTTTAACGAGTTCAGGTCGATATACTCCTAGGACATGACGTTTTGTCCCGGCAGGATTAATCAATGGTCCAATCAATGTAAAGAAAACTGATTTAATTCCCAATTCCTGTTCTAATCCATAGACTCTTCCCATCACAGGATGAAGATTATTGGCATAAAGAAAACTTATGCCAACTTCTTCAATAAGCTTTTCTATTTGTTCCGGTTTTAAATCGATCTTTACTCCTAGAGCCTCAAAAACATCAGCGCCCCCACTCTTACTTGATATCGATCTGCTACCGTGCTTAGCTACATAGACTCCGCCTGCAGCGGCTACAAGACTATTAGCAGTGCTAATGTTGAATGTGGTGACATCACCTCCACCGGTACCGCATACATCAATCAACGGTTCAATAATATTTGGCTCAATAGGAACGGCTGCTTCTTGCATGGATGTGGCAATATAACCAATTTCAGTATTTGTTAAACCATTAGCAACTGAGCCCATTAGAAAAGCCCCGATTTGATTATCAGTTATTGACCCATCCTTTATACCACTGATTATTCCCTTAATTTCTAATTGATTAAGTGGTTTATGAGCGGCCATTTTTTCATAAATTTCTTTTATTTGAAAATGAGATAAGCGTTCTGTTTCAACAATTACTTTTTTAATTTTTTTCATAGTTTTTTTTAAATAAATTAATAATGACAATAGAATTTATAATTGATTATGTAAAAATTTGTCATAACCGTTTAGGTCTAGTAATCCGTGACCGGAAAGATTGAACAAAATTACTTTTTTCTCTCCTTCTTTTTTAGCAATGATCGCTTCGTCCATGGCTGCTTTTATAGCATGGGATGATTCGGGGGCGGGGATAATTCCTTCAGCCCGGGCAAAATCAACACCGGCTTGGAAAACAGGATTTTGTTCATAAGCAACCGCCTCCATCAATTTTTCGTTATATAAAAACGAAATTTGAGGAGCCATACCGTGATAACGCAAACCTCCGGCGTGAATCGGAGAGGGAACAAAGCCGCCACCCAAAGTATGCATTTTGAGGAGTGGTGTCATTTGGGCCGTATCACCAAAATCATACTCGTATTTGCCTTTGGTCAATGATGCACAAGACGTAGGTTCGACTCCAACAAATCTGGTTTTTTGCTTGCCCTTTAATTTATCAGCCATAAAAGGAAAAGCAATTCCAGCAAAGTTACTGCCACCGCCAACACAACCAATCACAACATCCGGATACTCTCCAGCTTTTTCCATCTGCTTTTTTGCCTCCAATCCAATGACGGTTTGATGAAGCAAAACATGGTTTAAAACGCTACCAAGTGAATATTTAGAATCTTGAGTTTTAACAACTGTTTCAAGAGCCTCACTGATAGCAATTCCAAGGCTTCCGGGATGATTCGGATTACTGGCTAAGATTTTTTTACCGAATTCAGTTTTACTGGAAGGACTGGCTGTAACGTCAGCTCCATATATTTGCATAACGGTTTTCCGGTAAGGTTTTTGATCGTAAGAAACCCGAACCATAAAGATCTGGCATTTAAGTCCAAAGAAATTGCAGGCAAGACTTAAAGCTGATCCGAACTGTCCAGCTCCCGTTTCAGCAATAAGAGTCTTGACTCCTTCCTTCTTATTGTAATATGCTTGGGCGATCGTTGTATTTAATTTATGAGAACCGGGGGGCGAGACTCCTTCATATTTATAGTAAATATGAGCTGGAGTGTCTAAAAACTTTTCTAAACGGTAAGCTCTAATAAGCGGAGTTGGTCGATATAGTTTATATAATTCCCTAACCTCCTCTGGAATAGCAATTTTCTCTTCAAGAGAAACTTCTTGCTTAATTATTTCCATTGGAAATATTGCTGATAAATCCGCAGGTCCGGCTGGTTGTTTTGTTGCCGGATTTAAAGGCGGGTCAGGCAATTTTCCTAAATATTTTTTTAAATAATAAGAAATATTTAAATAATATTCCGGTATTTCTGATTCGGAAAGTGTAAATTGTGTGTTTTTCATAATTTTTAAATTTAAATTAATAATTGTTTGCAAAAAAAATCCTCCGCTTGAAGCAGAGGTTTGACCATCAAAAAATCTTCTGCTTCACCAGAGGTTATTTGTCCACCAATTGTTTGAATTTATTTTGTTTTTCATAAGGACTCTCTTTATAAAGACAGTCTTAAATAAGACTGTCTTTGTTAAACTTTCTTAAATCTACCCATTCTGATTTCTCTTGAACCTCTTGTCACCGTTGCGATGCCAACTTCAAGACGGCGGGCGATTTCCTGGTGGGGGAGGCCTTTTTTGATAAGTTTGACAATTTGTAATCTCATTGTCAGTTCATCAAGTTCTTTTGGTGTTAAGATTCCTTTTAAGAAATCTGACATTTCAGAACTGGTTTTATTTTTCAAAAATTCTTCAACCAACTCCCCTACCTTATTCATATTGAAGATAGTATACTAGTACGATGATATGATGTCAAATGAATTTTAATTATACTATTGTTGGACAATATCAAAGATTAAATATCAAATATCAAAAATTATTTAATAATTAAAAATCAGCAACAAACTTTGAAATTTAAACTTGGCTTTGAGGTTTGATCTCTAAGCTTTGATCTATCTTTACAATCTTATATTCTGATATGGCTCATTTTCATGTGAACAGTCAACGCAGTAGATCCCAAACATATCTTTAATAATGGTCTTTTCCTTCATCTCAACATCCGGCCAGTTTGCCGGGGCTAATTTATCATCTTTGGTTATAGCAATGGTTTGTTTGGAAATATGAGGTTCTTTTGGTTCAGTACCTTTAATAAAATATTCAAATCGCGGAGAACAACTTTCTGTTCCATCTTCCTTTTTAACCATTATATCCCCGGAGTCCCAACAAACTTGTCTGCCAACGACTGTTTCAGGTCTAATTGGCCAAAGATCAGGTTGATTTTTTAAAAGGTATTTCATGGTTCGATTCCAAATTGGTGTGGCGCCAGTAATACCTGAAGCAAGGTAAGGATTCATTGGTGTATTATCATTGTTCCCTACCCAAACCGTCGTCATAAAATTCGGAGTATAACCAATCGTCCAGTTATCTCGTTTGTCATCTGTTGTTCCTGTTTTTACGGACACGGCGTGGCCAGAAATTACCAATAACGAACTAGCTCCAAAAGCTTGAGAGCGGGCATTATCATCAAGTAAGATGTGAGAAATAATAAAAGCAGTTTCTTCTGAGAGAGGTTTTTTGCCACTAATTGAAAAAAAACTAGGATAGCTAAGAGGTTTTTTAATATTGGCAACAAAATTTGGATTTTCAAATTTATATAGAGTTTTGCCAAATTTGTCTTCAATTTTTAAAATCGCGTTTAGTTCTTTAACAACTCCCCGATTGGCAAATGAAGAAAAAGCGGTTGCCATCTCAGTCATTTTAACTTCCCCACCACCAAGAGTAAGAGAAAGTCCATAATTTTTTGGATCCTTAAAACTATTGATTCCAAAAGCAGAAGAGGAGGCAACAAAATCAACAACGCCATTCAAAGCTAACATTTTTACCGCAGGAATATTGTAAGAGTTACCGAGGGAAAATCTTAATGCCTGCGGTCCATGAAATTTGCCGTCGTAATTAACCGGACAATATCCTTTCGGTTGTCCACCGCCTACAAAACAAGTTGGCGAATCTATAAAAACTGTTCCTGCAGTGACAAGTTTTCTTTCGATACCGATTGCATAATTAATTGGTTTGATCGAAGAACCCGGTTGTCGATCTGAAGTTGTGACATTGAAAGTGCCACTAGCGGTCGCAAAATAATCAACGCTCCCAAGCATGGCTAATATTTCTCCGGTTGGTGGTCGGGTGACAAGAACAGCTCCATTGGAAACATCAAGTTCCTTAACATCTTCTAATTCTTCTTTCAAAATTTTTTCTGTTTCTTCTTGAATATCTAAATCTAAAGTTGTGGTAATTTTTAGACCACCTTCCTCAATTTCTTTAGCGGAATATTTTTGTTCCAATAGATTTTTAATATAAAAAACAAAGTGGGGAGCCTTAATTTTTTCCTCAAATGGTTTAACAATAATTTTTGTTTTTATTGTTTTTTCATAAGCATTTTTATCAATATATTTTTGCTCAAACATTGCTTTAAGAACCTCATTACGTCTTTTTACTGCTAGATCAGGGTTGTTATAAGGGGAATATTGGGAGGGAGCTTGGGGCAGTCCAGCCATAAAGGCCGCCTCTTCTAAAGCTAATTTTTTAGCGGGTTTTCCAAAGAATCTTTGAGCGGCCTCTTCAACACCATAAACTGCGCCACCATAAGGAATTTGATTTAAGTAAAGTTCGAGAATTTGGTTTTTAGAAAATATTTTTTCTGTCCAAAGAGCGAGAACGATTTCCTTGATTTTTCTTTGGATAGTTCTCTCTGGGGTAAGAAGAGCCGATTTCACTAATTGTTGGGTTATTGTTGATCCGCCTTGAAGTTGTTGTCTAAAAAGGGTGTCTTTGATGGCTCGGAGCATTCCTCCAAATATTGAGATACCATTATGCTGGTAAAAATTTTTATCTTCAATGGAAATTGAGGCTTGGGCAACATATTTTGGTAAACCATCAATTTTTACAGGGCTTCTTTTTTGTTTTGAATAAAGTTGGTAAAGAAGTTTTCCATTTCGGTCAAGAATGTGAGTTGATAGAGGAGTTGCTTTAAAATCTTTTAAGCTACCTGGTGAAGGAAGTTTATAGAAAACAAAAAAATAAATAAAAATAAGAGTCATTCCACCAACAACCGCAGCAACTATTTTTTTATGAGATTTTATTTTGTTTAAGATTAAATTAAATTTTTCTTTCATAAGGTACAGTTTAGCAAAAACAGATACCAGTGACTAGTGATTATAGATTAGATTGTTTATTTATTTAATCGAGGAAATAGGGGGGTGATTTTTGTAATTTTTCCTTTAGTTGCTTTTAGAATTTTTTCGGCGGTAAAAGGCAAAAATGGTTGCAATTCATAGCCTATTTTGTGAATTTCGTTTAAGGAATTCGTTAAGAATTCGTTTCGTTCTTGGGCGGTTTTTTTCCATGGAGCAAAGTCGTTGGTGGATTTATTCAGTACTTTAATCTTTTTCCAGATATCTTCGAGGATAGTGTTGAATTGAAAGTTGTCAAACAAGTGACTAGTGGCTAGTGGATAGTGACTAGAAGATTTAATATTCAACCCGTCTTTTTCAGCGAGAGTGGTAATTCTCATAACTAGATTTCCGAGTTCGTTGGCGAGATCGGAAGAATAAACTTCATCAAGTCTTCGATAAGAGAAATCGCCGTCATCAAACGGTGGAATTTCTCGAAGAAGATAATATCGCAAAGCGTCAATTCCGTATTTATTTATTATTTCTAATGGGTCAACAATATTTCCGATTGTTTTTGACATTTTCTGGCCATCAACCGTCAAATATCCGTGGGCCATAACAGCTTTTGGTAATTGCAGTCCAGCAGAAAGCAAAAAAGCCGGCCAATAGACAGTGTGGAATTTAATGATTCCTTTGCCAATAATGTGTAGATCTGCTGGCCAAGTTTCATCAGGTACTCCAGATCTATAAATATTTAAAGCGTCAAACCAAACATAAATTCGTTGAGTTGAATCATTAGGAACAGGGACTCCCCAGTTTTTTGCCCGCTCATTTGATCGGGAAATACTAATATCCCATAATGGCTCTTTCAAAAAAGACAGGACTTCATTTTTTCTGAATTCAGGATAGATTTTTAATTTGTCACTTGAAATTAATTCAATTAATTGTTTTTGGTAAGATGAGAGTTTGAAAAAATAATTAGCCTCAGAAACTTTATCCAGTTTTTTACCCGGATGTTCAGAACATTCACCTTTTTCATTAAGTTCATCCGGAGAATAAAAAGTCTCACAGCCAATGCAGTAAAGTCCTTCGTAATTTTTCTTATAAATGTCTCCTTTTTTAAAACATTTATTCCAAAGATCTTGACTGGATTTAAAATGAGCAGGATTCGTTCCTTTTTGAAAAACATCAAATGGTGTGTTGAGTTTTTTTGTTAAATCCAAAAAAAGCTGGGCATTTTTGTCAACAAATTCCTGAGTTGGTACTCCAGCCTTTTCAGCTGCTTGAACATTTTTTAAAGCATTTTCATCGCCACCTGTTAAAGCGGTTACTTTATCACCAAGAAGTTTGTGAAATCGGGCGACTGCATCTACTTGAATAAATTCAAGAGCGTGTCCAATATGAGGAGGGGCATTAACATAAGGAATTGCAGCAGTGATATAAAATTTTTTTGGCATAAGAAAATTATAACTTATTGTACTTTTAATTCATTAGCGATTTTTTCCCAGGTTAAGTATAAATCATCATCGGGAATGTCTCCTGCCTTTAAATTTGTTTGATGGATTTTTGAAAAAAGACCATATTCGTCTTTGCTAAAAATATCTGGAAAACTTAAGACTCGAATTTGTTCAGTTGAATCTTCTTTTTTTGTGCCATTAAGCTCATCATCGGGTATGATGATAACATCGGGTTGCAATGACTCGTTAGGAGAATAAATTCTATTCCAATAGATTTTTTTCTTTATTTTGTCCGAAGGAGGATGCAGATAAATGACATTGTCAACAATTTTTGGTGCTAAATAACAGCTGGCCCTGAATTGAGAATTCATAAATGGTTGTTGGTTTTTTTCTGTTGAACTTTTATCGTGATCTACTCCAAACAATATTTCCGATTCCGGATATAATTTTCTTGCCAATTGAAATGCTCTAATACCAAAAGGTGTTGGAATACCATTGCTTCGACCATGGAAAAATACCCGATGCTTGTCTTTTTTCGGAAAGGGGCCCTGATCGCTAAACACATTACTACCGCTAGCTTGATTAAATTGATTCAGTCTTTCGGAATAAGCGTTAAGGTAGAGCAATGCATTTGTGATAAATGAATGTGAGGAATATAAAGTTCTATTATCTATACATTGTTGGATAACGGCTTTTATAAATCCAGAGCCGTAACAAAAAGGAAATGTATAGCCTGATTGCTCAATTCTTATAGGTTCAGCTTTGGTCAGGTTATTTATTACCTGAATAGATAGTTGTGGTTTTTTTATAATTTCGCTCATAAAAAAAACCTCCCCTTCGGGAGGCGTGTAAATGATTTTTAACTGCTACACATTACCTCCCAGAAAGAGAGGCATCATCATAACCGGGCTAAATTTGGAATAATATTTTTTAGTCATTTGGAGATAATCCTAGTTTATTATTGTATTTTTGTCAAGAGAAAATTATTTTTATTTTATCAAAAGTCCAACGGCAATTGATAGACTAATAACTAAAATAACGTTTAATAAATCAAAAAGCTTGAGAGAAAGCAATGTTATTATCAAAAATATTGGTAAAGTAATTATGAGAGCCAGTTGTTTTACCAAAAATATTTTGAATAAAAAATAGAAAAAAATCCCTACTAATATATTCATTATTAATATAAAACCCAAGTTTGTTGGCGGGACTATAAAAGCAAAAATAGCAATGACAGCCAAAATAAAAATCAAAAATACAGACTTTTTCCAAAATTTCCCAGTTGCATGTATCATCGTCTTCAATTATAATAGGTATCTATGGCAAAAGAAAAAGCAAAGAAAATAGTTAAATCAGTCAAGTCGGTTAAACCAGCAAAAACAATTAAGCCAATTAAATCAGTAAAGACAAAAACCCCAAAAGCTAAAGAAGTCATTGAAACTCCAAAGTCAAATCTTGAAAATGATAAGCAGAAGATAATTGATAAGTTTGGGCAAAAAAAAGGCGATACTGGTTCTCCAGAAGTTCAGGTAGCTCTTCTTAGTCTTAAGATTGATAAATTAGCTGAACATTTAGAGATTAATAAAAAAGATAATCATTCCCGACGTGGACTACTTAAAGTGATAGCCAAAAGAAGAAGGATCCTAAACTATTTGCAAAAATTAGACGAAAAAAGGTATAAAAAATTAATTAAAGAAATAGGGCTTAAGAAATAATTAAAATACCACAAAAATTCTTCTTATGAAAATTATAGAAAAGTCGATAGAACTAGATGGTCAGAAATTAACTCTTCAGTTTGGAAAGTTAGCTCAAGCAGTTGATACTTCAGTTTACGCAACCCTTGGTGATACGGCTGTTCTGGTTACGGTCGCAATTGGACCGGAAAATCCCAATCTTGATTACTTTCCTTTGTCTGTTGAGTATGCGGAAAAACTATATGCCGGAGGATTGATTAAAGGCTCTCGATGGGTAAAACGCGAAGGTCGACCATCTGACGAAGCTGTATTAAATGGACGTATTATTGACCGATCAATTAGACCACTGTTTCCAAAAACCTACAAAAAACAAGTTCAAGTTGTAATCACTCTCTTATCCGTCGACGGTGTCAACGATCCCGAAGTTCTTTCAGCTATTGCTGTATCAACAGCTTTATCAGTTTCCTCAATTCCTTGGGCTGGTCCAATTTCAACAGTTCGAGTCGGTTATGTCAGTTCGGCAGAAAAAAAAGAAAGCGCCTTTATTTTATATCCAACTGAAAATGAACAAGAATTTTCTGATCTTGATTTGGTTGTTTCTTCTTCAAAGACAAAAGTTTTAATGATAGAGACAAAAGCAAACATGATTCCCGACGAAATTATTCAAGAAGGTATTGAGATGGCCAAGATTGAAAATAAAAAAATAATTGAGTTTATTGAAGGTATCACAAAGGAAATTGGCAAGAAAAAAGATGTCGCCCCTGAAGAGGCTGATTATTCAGAAATTACTGGATTAGTTAAATCCAAATATGCAAAACAAGTAACTGAAGCAGTAAAACAGTCGGCTTCAACCGCAGGTAGTGACAGCAAAATGATTAAGGAAATAGTCGACACAATTTTTGAAGAATTAGAAAATAAATTTGATACCAAACAAATCCTTACCGCAATTACGAAATATAACTATGCCAACATCAAATCAGATATGTTGGATAAAAAAACTAGACCTGATGGAAGAAAATTTAATCAAGTTAGAGATTTGAATGTTGAAGTGTCACTTCTTCCACGTACTCATGGTTCAGCTTTGTTTCAAAGAGGGCAAACTCAAGTCCTTTCAATCGCCACTCTTGGTTCAACAACACTTGAACAATTAATTGAAGGACCAGAAGGAATGGAATCGAAAAGATATATCCATCATTATTCAGATGGGCCTTATTCCTATGGTCAGACAGGTAGAATGATTGGGCCGTCACGTCGAGCAATTGGCCATGGAGCTTTGGCCGAAAAAGCAATTGAGCCAGTCTTACCTTCAAATGAAGATTTTCCATATGCAATTCGAGTTGTTTCTGAAGTTCTTTCTGAAAACGGATCTTCTTCAATGGGAAGTGTCTGCGGATCATCCTTGTCCCTCATGGATGCAGGTGTTCCGTTAAAGCAAGCCGTTGCCGGAGTAGCTATGGGAATTGTGACCAAGTCAGATGGTGAGTATGTAGTTTTGACGGATATTGTGGGACTCGAAGATTTTGCCGGAGAGATGGATTTTAAAATTGCTGGAACTGTCGACGGCGTAACCGCAATACAACTTGATGTCAAAAATAAAGGTTTGACCTCAAAAATGATTAAGGATATTTTTGCCCAGGGAAAAGAAGCAAGAATGGAAATCTTAGCGGCAATGAACGAAGTTATTGATCGCCCTCGAAAAGAAGTTTCCCGTTATGCACCTAAGGTTGTTGTTTTGACCCCTCCCCCTGATAAAATTGGAGAGATTATAGGGCCAGGTGGAAAAAATATCAGAGCATTAATCGCACGCACTCAAACAGAGATCAATGTTGACGATGACGGGAAAGTTACCGTTTCCGGTTTAGATAGAGCAAAGGTTGACGAAGCAGTTGCGCATATTGGTAATATAACCAGGGAAATTCAGGTTGGTGAAGAATTTGAAGGTGAAGTTAAACGAATGCTTCCTTTTGGAGCATTTGTAGAGATGGTCCCAGGAAAAGAAGGCTTAGTTCATGTTTCTAAAATGGGAACTGGTTTTGTTAAACGCCCAGAGGATGTTGTCAAGCTTGGCCAGCGCATCAAAGTCAGAGTTTATCAGATCGACAACATGGGCAGAGTCAACTTGCAAATGATAAAATAATTTTTTTATCTACGATTTAGACTGTTTTTCTTTTCTTGCTAATAAAAGTAAAATACCAAAGGCAATCGCTGCCAATATTCCAAACGTTGTAAATGAATTAAAAGCGTCTATCCACGATCTCATATTTATTTTTTAATTTGTAATAAATAGCGGGAAAACCACAAAAAGATAATAACATTTATTATTCCTCTAATCAATACAAAAAATATTTGGGCTGACGATACAATATTAATTGCGGGCGAAACGAAAGCTGCGATAAAATAAGCTTTGGAGATATCGAGACAAAAATCTGACAAAATCGTTGCCCATTTATTGTCAATTGAAAACATAAATTAATTATTAAAACAATTAAGAACAATGTCCACCGCTTATAACCTACAAAAGTAGTATTATAGATTGTTATGAAAGCATTTTTTTATCGATAGATACTAACCACCCCTGGGGTGTACTTATCCAAAGTTAAATAGATGGTACAATTTCTGTATGACAACCTGGACTCATGGATTGCTTGCGTTTTCCATTTATCAACCTTTTAAAAAATATAATTGGAAGAAAGCAGTTTGGTGGGCAATTTTTCCAGATCTTTTTTGGGGAATACCACTTGCTATTTATTTGTTAATTTCGCACGCTTCAATTCCGAATGATTTTAATCAAGCTCCTTCATGGTTCTATACACTTTATGGATCAAGCCATAGTTTTGTCATTGCTTTTATTGTTATTTGGATTGTCTATTACATAACAAAAAAATTTCATAGTGAAATGTTAGCCTGGCCTTTTCTACATATTCTCATGGATATTCCTGGACACACTCATTTTCAAACGCCATTTTTATATCCGTTATCCAACTTTTCAATTCATGGTTTTTTTAGTTGGACTGACAAGTACTTCGATATAGCTTCGTATGCTATCCCATTACTAATAATTAGCTTTACATTTTTTGGAAAGAAATTACTTCAAAAAAAATATTGATGTAGATCACCCCAGGGGTGTACTGGTGTACTGGAAAAAGTTAGCGATTGATTTTAGTGCTCATTACCTCTACAATGAAAAATATGGCCAGACGTAAATCCTTAATTCGATTACCCTTTTTAAAATTCAAAATTAATAAAGGAACAATATTTAATATATTCGGTTTTATTATTTTTGGTTCTGCTTTGATTTTTCTTGTTTCATTTATAAAAAGTTTCGCTAACAGGACAAGTGGTCGAATGCTCTATCAATTAAACCAAATATTAGTTACTAAATTTGGCGGTTTGTCTATTTTTATCCCTTTAATTTTATTGTTACTATCGGTTCATTTTTTTAACACAAAGAAATTCAAGTTTATTAAACCTAATATCACTAGTGGATTAATAATGATTTTTATCTCCCTAATTGGAGTTTTTCAATCGGGTGAAATTGGTTCAAGTATTTTTGAAAATTTAAAATTGGATTTTTCGATAATTGGCGCCCTCATCATCATGGGAGTGATTCTTATTATTGGTTTAGTGCTTTTTCTGGATACATCAATTGATGCTTTCTTAATTTTTATTTTTACAATTCTAAAATCAGGGTTATCTTTTATAAAGAACTATTTATTTAGAACTTTTTTTACTAAAGGTGATGAAAAACTGACTAAACAAGATAATCAATTTATTGTTGACAGCAAAATTGAAGAAAAATCTAAAAATTTATTTAGTGCAATACCAACTACCAAGCAATCATCGGTAGTCATGGAAAAAAAAGGAGAAATAACCATAAAACCGTTACCACAATCAACAAATTCTACTTGGGTTTATCCGCCAATTAGTTTACTGGCAGACGTTTCTCAAAAGGAAGCCGATAGAGGAGATGTTAATTATAATGCTTCGGTGATCGAAAAGACCCTTGAATCTTTTGGTATAAGAGCACGGGTCGCTGAAGTAAATAAAGGACCGGCCGTCACTCAATATGCTTTGGAAATAACCCGAGGGACAAAGCTGTCAAGAATTACAGCCTTGTCTAATGATTTAGCTCTTGCACTAGCTGCAACAACTGGACAAGTCCGGCTCGAAGCCCCGATTCCGGGTCGAGCATTAGTTGGAATAGAAATTCCTAATAAAAGACCAGAAATCGTTACAGAGAAACATTTATTATCATCTCCTGTTTTTACTTCGAATAATGATCTATTACTGGTTCCTTTAGGACTAGATGTTTCCGGACAACCAGTAGCCGCATCGATTGCCAAAATGCCTCACGCATTGATTGCTGGAGCAACCGGATCAGGTAAATCAGTCTTGCTTAATGCTTGGATTTCCGCTTTCTTATTTCGGACAAGACCAGAAGATTTAAGAATGATTTTAGTTGATCCAAAACGAGTTGAACTTTCGATTTATAATTCAATTCCACATTTATTAACCGAGGTTATAGTGGACGCCGAAAAAATTATTTCGGCCTTAAAATGGACGGTTGGAGAAATGCAAGAGAGATATAAATTATTTGCTAAGGTCGGTGTACGAAATGTAGAAGGCTTTAATTTAATTAAAGGTGTAGAAAAAAGACCTTACATTATTTTTGTTATCGATGAGTTGGCCGACTTAATGATTTTTGCACCGGGAGAGTCGGAAGAATTAATCACTCGAGTAGCTCAGATGGCACGAGCCACTGGAATTCATTTAATTTTGGCTACTCAAAGGCCTTCTGTCGACGTCATTACCGGTTTAATGAAGGCTAATATACCAACTCGAATTGCTTTTAACGTTTCTTCAATGATTGATTCACGGGTTATCATTGATATGCCCGGAGCTGAAAAGTTACTAGGGAGGGGAGACATGCTGTTTTTACCTCCAGATAAAGCTAAGCCAGTTCGTATTCAGGGTCCTTACATAACAGAAAGTGAAGTTAATAATTTAGTTAACTTCCTTAAATCCCAAACTCCAGAAGTTCACTATACGCAGGAAGTAACTGAACAAGCAGTCAATATCAAAACGGCCGGTGGAGGATCTTATGCTGTTAATGGAGGAGAAAATGACACTTATTTTAATCAGGCAATTGAGATTATTATGCAACAAGATAAAGCATCAGCATCACTTCTTCAAAGACGGCTTTCAATCGGCTATGCACGGGCAGCCAGACTCCTTGATCAACTAGAAGCAGCTGGATATGTGGGACCGGCTGAAGGAGCCAAACCAAGACAAGTAATAAGAAGGCAGAATATTAATCAGGAGTAAAATTAGAAAATTGTTGTTTGAAAATCGTAACGTCGTAGTAGAAAATAGAAATCAGAAATTAGATTTTTCAATTTTCAATTCTCAAATTTCCATAACTACGTAACTAATTTCCAACAACTAATTTCTAATACTTTATTTATTCTTCTTGACATTTATTCTAACTTCTTGTAAATTTATCATAATTATTAATTCAATAAATATAATTTTATGGATAATAAGCCTTTGAGATCTTTTCTAGAGATTCCTTATGACAAATTAGAAGAAATGAATCTTCAAGCTAAAAAGAAAAGAAAAGACAATCTAAGTGAAAAAGAGTTAAAAGAATTTTATCTAAATTATTTAAAAAAAGAAAAAAGATTAAAAGCGGTGACGATTGGATTTTCGGATTTGGAGGGCCGTTTTCATATGATTGACTACGATAAAAAGTTCTTTCTTAATTCGTATGACAATATGACTTTTGATGGCTCATCAATTAGGGGTTTTTCCCGTCAAGCTGAATCTGATTTGCGACTTGGTATTGATTGGGGGGCTTTCTGGTGGTTGCCGAGCGATATTTTTGGTTCAGGTAAAGTATTAATTATGGGAAAGATTAATGGACAGGATGGAAAACTTTACCAAATGGATGCGAGAGGTATTTTGCAAATTTATTTAGATTCATTACAGAAAAAATATCAATATAAAATTTATGCCGCTAATGAAGTTGAAGGTTTTTTAGTGAAAGGAATAGATGCAGAACAAACCTATAACGAAAAAATCGGATTTGAATTGGTGTCAATGGGTGGTTACTATCATTCACTACCTAAAGATACTTTGAGAAATTTTATTGATCAAGCGGCTGAGGCTCAAAGAGCCATGGGTTTTGAAAATGAAAAAGATCATTCCGAAGTGGCTCCATCTCAATTTGAATTAAATTATTCTTACGTTGACGCCTTAATTGCTGCCGATCAAATTCAAATTTATAAATTAATTTGCCGCCAGGTGGCTCGTAATATGGGAATGACGGCCACCTTTTTACCTAAGCCGGTAATGGGAATTAACGGGACTGGAATGCATACAAATATTTCGGTTTTTAAAAAAGGGAAAAATCTTTTTCATGATATGAAAGGTCGTGGTCAATTATCCGACTTAGCTTGGAAATTTATTAACAGGATTTTATCCAATGCCAACGATATCTGTTTAATTTTAAATAGCAGTGTTAATGCCTATAGAAGACTTGATCCTCATTTTGAAGCTCCCAATGAAATAAAAGTTTCGGAAATTGATCGGGGAGCCATGGTTAGAGTTCCACTACATAATGAAAAGTCAGCCAGAATTGAAGTAAGAAGTGTTGGAACAGATGCAAATCCTTATTTATTAATTTATTCATTAATAAGAACGGGGCTGGAGGGAGAGATAGAAAAAGTTGATAAGGAAAAAAGACCTAGGGCAAAATTTTTACCTGGTGACATAAATACTGCCATTAATTATTTCCGTCAAAGCGATTTGGTAGAAAAAATATTAGGTGCAGAAATGAAGAAAAAATTTATTGATCTTAAACAAAAAGCAGCCAATCGATCACCGGCTGAATTAGGAACAAAAGTCAAAAATTCCGAAGTAATTTATCATCACGAAGTCTATAACCAGATGCTTTGGAATGATTTTTGAAAAGTGGTAAAATATTTGTAAATGGATAAGACCAAGATTGCAATATTTAAGGGAAAACAAGTCCGGAGAGTTATTTATAATAATGAGTGGTGGTTTGTTATAGAGGACGTTGTTTTAGGGCTTATTGAATCTAATGACCCAAAACAATATACACAGCGAATGAAACAACGTGATCAGCAGCTTGCTAAAGGGTGGGTACAGATTGTACATACCCTTGAGGTTTTAACTGATGGTGGCAAGCAAAAAATGAATTGCGCTAACACAGAAGGTGTTTTCCGTATCATCCAATCAATTCCATCTTTGAGAGCAGAACCGTTTAAACGTTGGTTAGCGAAAGTTGGGTATGAAAGAATCCAGGAAATAGAAGATCCGGAACTGGCAACTAAAAGAACCAGAATGCTTTACAAGCTCAAAGGTTATTCTGATGATTGGATTGAAAAACGAATGAGAGGGATAGCAATTAGGGAAGAATTAACCGATGAATGGCAGAAGCGGGGAGCAAAAGAAAAAATAGATTATGAAATTTTGACCGAGGAAATTTCTAAAGCTACTTTTGGCGTAATTCCAAGCGATTACAAAAAACTTAAAGGATTAAAAAGAGAAAATCTCCGCGATCATATGGATGATTTCGAATTAATTTTTTCTATGCTTGGTGAAAGGTCAACTACAGAAATTCATCGCAACGAAGATTCTCAATGTATTTCAAAACTTAAAAAAGACGCCAAAATTGGTGGTGGAATTGCTGGCAATGCCAGAAAAGAATTGGAGCAGAAGCTCGGTCGCTCAATCGTGACAAAAAAGAATTATTTATCTTAAATATTTCCGTATGTTTGCCTCATGCTCTTCAAGTGTCACGGCGTAGTGCATGACGCCGTTTTTGTCAGTTAAATAATACCAAAACGGTGTGTTTGGATTAGCATTAAGAACAGCTTCGATTGAGGACAGGCTAGGGTTACATATCGGTTCCGGTGGCAAACCTTTATTTTTATAAGTATTATAGGGAGAGTCAATCTTTTTGTCCTCATCCGTCAAACTATTTTTCCACCAAGTTTTTTCCAAAGGCTGGTATCCAAGAACATATTGAAGGGTGGCATCCAAGTCAAGGGGCCAGTCAGCCTTGTATCGTTTTAAAATGATACCGGCAATCTTTTCTCTTGTAGCCGGTTGTCTTGCCTCCCGCTCGACAAGAGATGCTAAAATCATAACTTCCTTTTCAGTTAACTTTGATTTTTTACTAATAGTTTTAATAACATTTACAAATTTATCGTTACTTTCAATAATCGAAAGCACATTGTCCATTGTGGCATTTTTTGGAAGCATATAAGTATCAGGAAATATATATCCTTCTTTGGTAGTTTTGACAATTTCAATTTCCGGGATATCAAGTGTTTTAGAGATTACTTGAGCCATTTCTTCTTTTCGCATACCTTCAATTAGAGTAAGCCAAATATCTATTGTTCCGTGAGTTAGATTAGTAGCGACCTCCTGAGCGTTCATATTTTCTGAAATTTTAAAATCTCCAGCCTGAATTTTTCTTTCGATTCCGAGTTTTTTAACAATCAAATAAAAAACGATTTTATTTCTGATTAGACCTTCACTGGCTAAATTATTAACGATTGTATCAAGAGGATCACCCTGTTTGATTACAAATATTTTGAAAACGGTACTTTTTTTATTGACAGGCAAGGAACCCTCACGATAAAATAGGTAGAAGAATACAGAGATTAATATAAATAACGGCAATAAAATTTTAAGTTTTCTCATATTTTTTTGTTTTGTCATCCCCTGACACGCTATTCAATTTTAAAAATTGGTAAATTCCTTAAGGTTGCTTCTGCTTCTTTTAGTCGATATTTATCTTCAGAATATAAAGTAAAAATATGCTCATTTTTGCTTACGGAATGATCTAGTTTTTTTAACAAATAGATCCCGGCCTTTTTATCATTTGGTGAACCCAAGATCTTTGCCACTATGTTAAGATTATGATTGTTTATATCCTTAATTTTACCAGATGTGGAAGATCGGACATCAAATTTATTTTTGGCTAGTTCCAGAGAGTCGGAAGTGATTTTATGAACACCTCCTTGATTTTTTACAATTTCTTGAAATTTTGTTAAGGCAGTTCCTGATTCAAGAATTTTCCTTGCTTCGTCCTCTCCTCCGCCAGCCGGCGGATTTCCCTTCTCTTTATAACAAAGATCTAAAAGCTTTCCTGCCAATCTTAGAGACTTAGCTTCAAGACGGAGAGGGCGATCGGTTTTTTGTTCCAGGACATACAAGACATCGCGTGCTTCAAGTATTGGCCCAATTCCCCGACCGGCAGGTTCGAGTGTCTCATTGATATCACAAATAACCTTAATCCCAAAATGGTGAGCTAAACTTTCAAATTTTTTAGCCACCTCTTCTCCTTCAGAAAAACGATGAATCTTGGCCGTTTTACCGATTGGAATATCTATGACTAAGTGAGTCGTGCCGGCCGCAATTTTTTTTGCCATAACCGAAATAATAATTTTGTCAAATGATTCAAAAGATAGAGGTTCTTCAACACGAATAATAATATCGTCGGCCGGAGCAATGCCTAGTTTGCCGTTCCAAGCAATACAGCCTCCCACCTCATTGACTATTTTTTCAATTTGAGACGGCGTAAATTCAACAGATGCAATCGCTTCCATAACGTCAGCAGTACCGGCTGGAGTCGTGATTGCACGTGACGAAATTTTTGGAATCTTAAATCCGGCGGCAGCAATAATTGGAACAATAATCATCGTTGTTCTGGTCCCTGCGATTCCACCAACAGAGTGTTTATCTGCGACTATTCCCTTAAATTTGAGTTTATTACCGGTTTCAACCATTGCCTTGGTAAAATAAAAAAGTTCTTGTGGAGAATAACCTTCTTTAAAAGAAGAAGCTACAAAATATGTTGTCAAGACGTCAGAAAGTTTTTCTTGAGCGATTTCGTCCATGACAGCATAAATTTCAGGGTAAGTTAACTTTTTTCCTAATAGTTTTTTCTGAATAGCTTCTATTGCCAAAAGTTTTTCTTTATCATCATTCATATTGAATGTAAATTTCAGTAAACTTTTTCTGATATTCTTTTAATTTTAGAACGAGTGATGTTAATAAATATATTTCTTTTAAATTAAATAACCAGGATAAAAATAAGTATAGTACAAAATGAATTAAGGCGACTGTTGAAAGAAGAAAAAATACATTAATTGTCCGACTGGTATCAAATATT
>Ga0210005_1000951_pt1 | contig 20438 bp, 19 predicted proteins | sample CryGey02umfilter_3_FD_183961 | JGI IMG/M metagenome (GOLD analysis project Ga0210005, IMG submission 183961) | Groundwater microbial communities from aquifer in Utah, USA - Crystal Geyser 4/9/14 0.2 um filter (SPAdes) (version 3) | ecosystem: Environmental > Aquatic > Deep subsurface >... | reverse complement strand
TCCAAGCGATATTCCTAGGGGTACTTCAAGGAATTACAGAATTCCTGCCAATCTCATCGTCAGGGCATCTCGTTCTGGCCGAAACAATTCTGAATCTGAAGGCAGAAACACTCAAAAGCTTTGATGTGGCATTACACGTCGGATCGCTACTGGCGATTTTGATATACTTCCGCGGAATAATTCTGGAAATACTCACAAAGAAGCGCAATTACATACTATATCTGGTGATAGGCACACTGCCCGCTGTGATAGTGGGCCTGACTTTAGAGGACTATATAGACCAAGTTTTCCGCAGTATGTTAGCCGTGGGAATAGTGATGATTATAACCGGATTTTATTTTTTGATAGCGGAAAAAATTCACAAAAATCTGCAAAACAAGGATCAAAAGATAACAATCAAAAAAGCCATCTTGATAGGCGTTGCTCAAATGTTTGCATTGGTGCCGGGGATATCACGCTCCGGATCAACGATAGCTACAGGCGTAATTACGGGTATGGAAAGGACGAAATCGGCAGAATTCTCATTCTTGCTCGGGTCTATAGCGATTTCCGGTGCCGGCCTTCTTACGGCACTCAAAATAGAGTCGCTTGATATCAGTATTCAGCCACTTATGGCGGGATTTATTGCGGCGGCGATTACAAGCTATTTTTCGGTCAAATTCCTGATGCACTTTTTCAAAAAAAACACACTCAAACCTTTTGCGTACTACTTGTTCGCCATAGGCATTCTTGCAATAGTGGTCTGGTTTGACGTACAATCCGTGACGCTCTAACAATTAACCAAAGCAAGCATGGGCCCAGCACTAATATTACTGATTGTGGTCGGAGTAGTCTTTTTGGCTTATGTCATAGGCATTTACAACGGACTTATCAAAAAACGCGTAAGATGCGAAGAAGGATGGTCCGACATAGATGTGCAACTTAAGAGAAGATACAACCTCATTCCAAATCTTGTGGAGTCGGTAAAAGGTTATGCAAAACACGAAAAGGATACTTTTGAGAACGTAACAAAAGCACGCACGGCGGCAATGAGCAACAATGGAACTCCGGGAGAGCAGGCGCAAACCGAGAATATGCTTGCAGGTGCACTCAAATCACTCTTCGCGGTAGCGGAGAACTATCCCAAGTTGCAGGCAAATCAGAACTTCTTGGACTTGCAAACTCAGCTTGCCGACACCGAAGACAAAATCCAGGCATCAAGACGCTTTTACAACGGCACAGTTCGTGATTTCAATACTGCAACACAAGTTTTCCCTAAAAACATCATAGCTGGCATGTTCAACTTCCAGAAGAGAGAGTTCTTCGAGATCGAAGACGAAGAGCAGCGCAAGAACGTAAAAGTCGATTTCTCCGAGAAGGAGCACGAGGGAAAAAAATAAAGGATTGCGCGAAGCGCTCCATCCCTAACCCCTAAATCCTAAGTCCTATCTCATGGCCTTCGTATATACGGAGATATCCAAGAATAAATTCAAATCAATACTGCTGCTTCTGTTTTTCATCGCGTTCTTAATGATTTTTGGATTTATCATAGGTGAAGCAACGGCTAGCGGAGGTGGTATTGGAGGACTCGGGGTGGCCGGCATTATCGCTGTTGTGTATGGGCTGATAGGATACTTCTTCGGGTCAAAAATAGCATTGGCAACTTCCGGAGCCAAGAAGATAGACCGCCAGAATCTGCCCCAAATTTACAACATAGTAGAGAACTTGTGTATAGCGGCGGGACTGCCGACTCCGGAAATTTACATCATAGACAGTCAGGCGCTAAACGCATTCGCAACAGGGAGAGACCCGGAGCATTCGGCGATCGCTTTGACACGAGGAATTATAGAAAAACTGGAGAGTCGCGAGCTCGAAGGAGTGATAGCTCACGAGCTTTCTCACATAGGTAATTACGACATCAGACTGGCGATGCTGGTAGTGGCATTGGTTGGTGCGATCACGATATTGTCGGATGTCTTTCTGAGGTTCACTATACATGGACGAGGCGGAGGTGGTCGCAAAGACGGACGCGTACAGCTCGCGCTTATACTTATCGCAATAGCTCTGACATTGGTGGCGCCGCTTGTGGCGGTACTGATACAATTGGCGATATCCAGGAAGAGAGAGTATTTGGCGGATGCGAGCGGAGCACTGCTGACAAGAAACCCCAACGCGCTTGCAAGCGCATTGGAGAAAATATCAGGTCATTCGGACCTGGCAGCGGCAAGCAAAGGAACGGCACACTTATTCATATCAAATCCACTCAAGAAGGGATTTGTCTCAACGTGGTTCGCGACACATCCTCCTATAGAGGCAAGGGTCAGGGTGTTGCGAGAGATGGCATAATATGGTAAAATATAAAAAGTCCATATACATAACACGAAACAAAATGGGCAAAAAACACGAAACAAAATGGCTCCTTGGCATAGCAGTAGTGCTTCTGCTGGGAGTTGTCGTGATCGGTTCAACGACTGATTACATGGGCAAGTTCTCGGTCAAGAAATTCGACAAAACGACAACATCAACAACAACCGACTTCTCTAAAAAACCAACAGGTCCACTGGTCAGTAGCACGGAGGAAGAAACGGTAGACGTAATTATGAAACTTGAGACCGATTCAAGCTATTACAACAAATCCTACGGCGACTACGAGATTATTGGAGAATGGCTTGTTAGATATCAGAATGGCGGTAGTCTGTGTGAGTATTGGAGATTCAAGAACCTGGATTATTCGTCAAACGGCAGTGACCTTCAAGATCTAAGTACTTGGTTCGACGACGTACATCTATATTTTGCATCTGACGACATATCACTTGATGATCAGATCGATGCAGGAGAGTATTATGCACCGCTAAACTCAACGCTCAGCGAGTTCGCACCGGTGCCAGCAGAACTTACAAACGATACATACATAGTATATCTGTTTGGAGACATGAAGGATGATCCAGGAGTAGATTTGTCTACATACGGTGATGACATGAGGCAAACTTATGCAACGTTTGTATGTGGTTACGAATCAGATGGCACTTACAGAGCATGGAGTGAAAACAACTCCGAAGGCGAAAACGAGTACTTCGATATGGAGAGCGTAGGAACTGGATACGGCGTGCCGGGCGGTGTGATCTTGGAGAACTAAAAACTAGACAAATTTGCAAAAAGTCTGATAAGCTCCACTAAAATATCTAAAATAGCGGAGCTTTATGGCAAATACAAAAGATTATGCGATAGCAACCCTGGGAAGTCACAGCGCATTACAGATCATGAAGGGGGCGAAAGATGAGGGCATGCATGCAATATGTATATGTCAAAAAGGCAAGTCGCAGCCTTACGAGAGCTATGGAGTAGCGGATGAGATTATAGAGGTGGACGATTTTAACGAGGGATTCTTCGCGATAGAAGACCAGCTTATTGCAAAAAACGCTATCATAGTCCCTCACGGATCTTTTGTAAGCTACATAGGGCCGCAGAGGATGAAAGACGTTAGAGTTATGCATTATGGAGACAAGGGCATACTCGAGTGGGAGTCCAACAGGACCAAAGAGAGGGAGTGGCTACTTTCTGCAGGGCTTAAGATGCCAAAAATTTTCAAATCGGGAGAGGAAATAGATAAGCCGGTAATTGTAAAATTCCATGGAGCAAAAGGTGGATTCGGATATTTCATCGCAAAATCGCCGGAAGAGTTTTATGAAAAAATGAAGCAACACCCTGAAGAAAAAGACTATGCAATACAGGAGTATATCGTCGGCGTCCCAATTTATACTCATTATTTTTATTCAAATCTTACAGGGGAGATGGAAGTGATGAGTTTTGATAAGCGATACGAGTCCAACGCGGACTCGATAGGCCGCATAGCAGCCAAAGATCAGATTGATGCGGGGATTGAGACGTCATACACAATAACAGGTAATATACCTGTGGTTATCAGGGAGTCACTGCTCCCGCAAATATTCGAGATGGGAGAAAATGTCGTAAAAGAGGCAAAGAAACTTGTCCCAAAAGGACTATATGGGCCATTCTGCCTCGAAGCGATTTTGGATCCAAAACTCAATTTTTATGTTTTTGAAATATCAGCCAGAATAGTCGCAGGAACAAATCCATTCACGAACGGATCGCCTTATACATGGCTTAGATACGACGTGCCGATGAGCACCGGAAGAAGAATTGCTCGAGAGATAAAAACTGCGATAGAATCAGATCGACTACAGGAAATATTAGGATAACTCGCAACAATTATGATCACACCAAAAGACATTCAGAAAATCCTGAATGGTTATGATAGAAGTAACCTGACAATCGGAGTCTTGGGCGGACACAGCGCTCTTGATGTAGCTCGTGGAGCAAAAAAACACGGTTTCCGCACGGTTGCAGTATGCCAGGAGGGAAGGGCGAAGACATTCTCTCAATACTACAAAACTCGCGATAAGAAAGGCTGCGTCGACGAAGTCATCATGGTCCCAAAGTTCTCTGATATCACGCGTGAAGACGTGCAAGAGCAACTCCGCTCACTTAATACGATATTCATCCACAATAGATATTTCTGGGTCTATTTCAACGATTTCGCTGACATAGAGGAGAGGTTCAGGGTCCCAATTTTCGGACTTCGGCAAGGGGTTAAACTCGAGGAGCGCGATCAGCCACTCAACCAGTACCATTTGCTGGAAAAGGCAGGTATCAGGATGCCGAAGATAATTAGAAAAAGTAATAGTGGCTTAACAGATAACGAACTCAAAGAGATATTTGATGCGCACTTTGTTATGAATATGGGTGGTCCATTGATCGTTAAAGTTAATGAAGCCGAAAGGAGTTACGAAAGAGCATTCTTTGTCTTTACTACTGCTATGAACTTTTTTGAAACAGCGGAGAAGTGGGTTGCAGCAGGGAAAATCACACAAGAAGGATTAGATAATGCAGTCATAGAAGAGTTCATCATCGGAGCACAAATAAACCTTAACTTCTTCTACTCGGAACTCAGTGGCGAGCTTGAGCTAATGGGCACTGACGCAAGAAGACAGACAAGCTTGGACGGATTTTTGAGGCTTGATGCGAAAACGCAAGAGTCGTTACTAATGCACAATTACAAGCCATCCATGATAGAGACGGGTCATTTTGCGGTTACAATGAAGGAATCTTTGGTCGAAAAAGCTTACGAAATAGGCGAAAAATTCGTCAAAACAATGAAAGAAACGGTGTCTCCGGGCATCATAGGTCCGTTCGCACTCCAAGGCGCAGTCGCCGCTTACGAAGGCAAAGAGGAATTCGTAATATTCGACGTATCGATGAGAATCCCTGGCTCTCCAGGGACAGGGTTCACCCCTTATTCGGGATATATGTATGGAGACTCGATGAGTTATGGAGAAAGAATAGCAATGGAGGTTAAAAATGCCGCCGAATCAGACCAACTCGAAAGGATTTTGACATAGAGCCTACCGAACAATCTACATCTGTCATGCCTCGATCGAGTGAGAGACCTTCAAAGAGCCCATGATTAATGCTATTGATTTGCACTGTAACAATTGATAGAATTAAGAGGTGTAAGAAATTTAATTTAAAACAGAAATGAACAAAAAAATCACCATCTGGATTGCCGTAGTAGTACTGATATTAGTATCTGCAGGTTTATTGATTAGCAAAACAGAGCTTTTGCAAGGGAAATTCTCGCCATTCAAGAGTTCCATCGATTTTACATTGTATTCTTACAAGGGCAGGATTGTTTCTGGTGTAACAAGCCCGGTAACTTCAGTGGTGGTATCAGACGTAACCTCTGAATCAACTTCCGAAGTAACTTCTGCAGGCGGAACTTCTGAAGTAACTTCCAGGATAACTTCAACCGTACCTTCTGCTGTAACATCTCCAGTGACTTCCGCTGTCGCTGTGTCAAAGTCTATAGCAGCAAAGAAAAACATTGCGAATCTAAACGAATTAACCCAAGAACTGCTTCTTTCTATTGCCCAGGAAGATTACTTAAAGGATCCATCGAAATTCAGATTGTCCAATAGTCAAAAACAAGAGGTAATAAAATTATACGAACAAAAGAATTCTCTTTAAAATAAAATGACTTTCGGCAAGATAATCGAAAAGGCTCATGCAATACCTGTTTTGTTGAGCTTTTTGCTTGTGCCTGTATTTTACCATCCATCTTTTATTTATTCTTTTACTCAAGGGAAAGAAATCCTGTTTAAATCGATGATGGTCCTCGCAATTCTTGCATTTATTCCTGTGATAATGCGCAAGGGTGTTTGGAAATTTAAAAACATCTTCGGATCTGTTTTATTAATCTTACTAACGTCGCAAATACTTGTTTATGCTGTGACAGATCTGTTGTCGAGTACGCCGATTGTCACATTATACGGAACTTATAGTCGTGGTTTCGGATTCGAGATCGAACTTTTTTTGTTTTTTTTGACGGTTTACATAGCTCTCTCTTTATCAGAGGAATATATAAAAATATTACTTGGAATCAGTTTCTTCAGCGGTTTAATAATCGCATTTTATGCAATTATGCAAAGACTTGGGATTGATCCGTTCTTTTATAGTTACGATATAGCTATATTCGGCGGACGTGTTTTTAGCTTTTCTGGAAATCCTTCTTATCTTGGGCAACTCATGACGCTCGATATTCTTATCGGGTTCTATATGCTTTTTTTGAATAAAAGCAAAGTACATATGGTAGCTTACGGTATGGGCATTATTATGCTTTGCTTGGCATTGTTATTCTCGGGCACAAGGACCGCTATTCTTGGAATCCTTATTGCCGGGATATTGGTTTCAATTAAGTATTACAAGCTGATTTTGAATTATATGAATGCTCATAAGTTAATAGCAGTAATGGCTTGTCTAATCGTGATCTTGATTGCCTTTGTTTTACCACAAGAAAGATACTCTTTTTCAGATATAGCAATGAGATCTCTAAACTCACGAATTGAGATATGGAGCGGTACTATGGATCTTATAAAGGAAAAACCTTTGTTGGGTTACGGAGGAGAAACATTCTATATCTATTTCCCGGAAATTGTCACAAAAGAATTCCTGACACTTGAAGAGAATACTAATATAAGCGCTGACAGAGTCCATAATGAAACTCTAGAGATATTTTTTTCACATGGTATAATAGCCGTTTTGATCTATCTCGCAATTTTAACAGTTGCAATTTGGCGGTTTTTAAAAACAAAAAATCCTGCGACAATTATTTTGTCTTTATTGATAGTTACAAATTCTATTCAGAATCAATTTGCCTTCCCTGACATCACAATAAATATTCTTATGGCACTGTGTCTAGGAGGGCTGGTAGCTTTGCAATCAAATAAGAAGCCTTATTGCGCTGTTAATATGAGTAGGGTGAAGCGTTACATCTTTTCTGCTGTTTTATGCTTAATAGTGACATATATTTTTGTTCACACGGTATATAGGCCGTATATGTCGCAACTTGCATATGCGGAGTCTAAGGAAAATTATTCTATAGACTATGTGACTGCTGTAGAGAAGCACAAAGAAGCTCTTTATTATACGCCGTATTACAGCGAGCTTTGGTATGAGTTAATGTTCATAGACGGAAGCAGTATGGAAACGGCTCTCTCTTATCTTTCACAGATTGATGGATATTCAGGGAATGTTTTAGCTTGGAATGGGAATTTTTACGCAAGCACAGATCCACAAAAATCAAGCGAGTTTTTTATTATGGCGTTAGAGAAGAATCCATATAATCCAGACTGGATTAGGGCATTTGCTGATATGCTTTATAAGAACGAGGATTACGAAGATGCATTATATTTTTATAATAAATGGATTGAATCAATCCCCGATTTCTGGCAATGGACAGATGACATAGAACAATACAGCGTAACTCAGCAGAAAAGTTATGAGATATTTTTTAGAAATACTCCTTATTTCTCAGATGTCGTTGATAGAGTTGACAATATTATCAATATCCTAGGTGGCACAGGCATGACTAACTAGACCTTACTCACGACGTCAAATAACCTCTCCATTAGGCAGATCGGCAGTAGCTTGAAATATGGTCTAGAGCCTCTGCTGTATTGGAAGTACGTCCTTGCAGTCCATGATTTAATAGGTATCTTAACCTTAGTTCACTCTATCTACACAGCAGCTTATATGCTAAAATACCCCCGCTTTTCAGAGGCTCTTTGCCTAAGTTTCCCCTACAACCCTACCCTCTATCCCCTAAATTATCGTGAAAGCAGTAATATTAGCAGCAGGTCGTAGTAAGCGGATGAAACCGATACCGGACAAGAATTTCCTCAAATTTCTTGGGAAGTCCCTTGTCGAACATCAGATTGAAAACATAAAAAAAGCCGGATTCGAAGAAATAATCATAGTTGGAGGCGCGCACAATCTGGGTGCTCTGGAGAAGTTAGGACACAAGGTTGTAGAGCAGAAGAATCTTGACGAAGGCATGGCGGGGGCAATGATGAGTATTGAAAGCCATTTGGAAGCAAGAGACGAAGTGTTGCTGCTCAGTGCGAACGATTACCTTGATGAGGATGCATATAAACTTATAAAAAAAACTGCGTCATCAAGTGATGCGGAGCTACTAATGTTAGCCAAAAAAGTCACCTCGTATTTCCCCGGAGGATATATCGCAGTCGATGGTACTCGCATAACCGGCATAGTCGAGAAGCCGGGCGAAGGCAACGAACCTAGCGATATGATCAACATCGTCCTACACATGCATAAGAAGCCTCTTGAGTTCATAAAAAAGATCAAAGAGTGCAAGACGGCAAATGACGACTGGTACGAAGTCGCAATCGCCAAAAGTATAGAAGACGGAAATCTTGTCGAAGCCGTTCCGTATGAAGGATTTTGGCAAGCGGTCAAGTACCCATGGCACGCGCTTGCCTTGCAGAAGCATTTTTTTGGCACAATAAAAGAGCCTCAAATAGCAGATTCGGCGCAAATAGCAGATTCCGCCGTAATACGTGGTGCGGTAATTATAGAAGAAGGCGCAAAGATAATGGAACACGCTACGATTACAGGTCCGGCATATATAGGGAGAGATGTGGTTGTTGCAAATAACGCACTCGTTAGAGAGTCAGAGATCGGAGCGCAGTCCGTTGTCGGTTACAGCTCGGAGGTTGCGCGCAGCAATCTGGGAAATAACGTTTGGCTGCATATGAACTATGTTGGAGATTCGATCCTAGGAGATGATGTTATGCTGGGAGCAGGAGCCGTTACCGGTAATTTCAGACTGGATCAGGAGAATGTTAAGATGGAGGTCGAGGGTAACAAAATCTCTTCTCAGACTAACAAATTTGGGGCGGTAGTAGGTCCAAATACAAAGATAGGTATCAATGTAAGCATGATGCCGGGTAGCAAAATCGGCGCCTCCTCGCTGATTTCCGGTGGTGTAATTATAGATAAGGAAATACCAGACAGCAGCTTCGTCAAAGGCCACAATGAACTTCAAATAAGAAAAAACAATAAGGCATGAAACTTTCCGTAACATTAGTGAACTACAACCAGAAATATTTCCCAAGAATGTGTATTGAGTCTTTGAAGCAGAGTGTTACTGATTTTGAGTACGAAATAGTCGCAGTTGACAATAATTCCACGGACGAGAGCGTCGAATATTTGGAGCAGGAGGGCGAGAGCGCCACCATCAAGTTCATCAAATCTCCCGAAAACTTGGGATATGGGCGTGGCCACAACCTCGCCGCAGAGAATTCAATAGGGGAATACGTGCTGATTATGAATGTAGATATAACAGTCGAAAAGGACACGCTGCAAAGACTCATGGACTACATGACAAAACATAAGGAGATAGGCATTCTCGGCCCAAAGCTCATCTACCACAATAGAGATGTCCAGGCTTCTTGCAGGAGAGATATGAGCTTTACGGACTTGGCTATCAAGAGGTCTCCACTGCGGCACATACCTCCGTTCAAGAATAGATGCGAAAGATATCTAATGAAAGATTTTGATCACAAGAAGACTCAAGAAGTCGATCTCTTGGTTGGAGCTTTCTTCCTTATGAAAAAAGATGTATTTGACGAAGTCGGCGGTTTTGACCCGAGATATTTTCTGTTCATGGAAGATTTTGACCTGTGTAAGAAGGTTAGGAGTAGGGGATACAAAATAGTTTATTATCCGGAAGTAGAGGCTGTCCATTATCACAAAAGACTCAGTCAGGGCGGCATTTTGGAGCAGTTCACTAAGAAAACTTTTTGGCTGCACGTCTCAAGCGCAATAAAATACTTTTGGAAATGGCGTAAAACACGCTAAAATCGTTACCTCAGCAAATAGTTCATAACAAACACTAAGAATGGAAAAGTTGATAACAGTAGCGCTACTTATCGTAACAGCACTGACGGTGTCAGGTTGCGGCAACAATAGTGGTATACAAGAAGGGGCTACACAAAAATACTACCTTGCGGACTTGGAAGGCGACCCAAACAATAGAAATGTTTTCAGATCTACTACGGTATGGAGTGAGGAAGCGGCTTTCGAATTAATAATCCCGGATTATTGGGAGGTCAAAGTAGACAAGGATGATAAGTACAATACGGATATTTATTTGTCATCAAGCGAGTATGAGGACGATACGTGTGTTGTATTGCCTGGAACGGTTGGATATGGTGTGGCAGACGACTTGGAAGTTGAAGAATGGCTTACTCTCATACCTTCGGGTCAAGCGAGCGATTATTATTTCTACGAGAGAATTTCCGAAGAAGAAAGACAACCTGTAATGAGAGTTGTTCAGTTTGAAGACGCAGATGGAAATTACTACATACTGGAGATGCATTTCCCGGAAGAAGGAGACTACTTATCATGTCATGAGGATTTCTCAAACATAGTGACAACATTCAATATGCTTGAGGAGACATTGGAAGAAACATACGTAGAAGCAGAGATTTTCCAGCCAAAAGGGATTACATTCGCTATGAAAAACATGGGATCGGACGAAGATAGAATAGTCATAGAATACGCCGAAGACACTTGGATCGTAGAGAGGGATGAAAATGGAGCAGACTATTTGAAAGACATGACCGGAACATGCGAGTTACATGGCGGTCTCGAGACTCTTGATGTCACAACATGGGCAAGTTACGATGATGAGGTGTTGGTGCTCGATAATAACGATATGGCTAAGAAGTACACCCTATATGACGCGGAAGGAGCTATCGACATGGTGTACGTGAGCTTGCTACACAACGACATCGTTTACAATTTTGAAATCAGAGAAGTAGACGGAGACGAATGTGTTGATCAGGCACAAACTGTAATACAAAGCTTCCGCACGTACGCCGAAGAGCTATCTGTGCAAAGCGGTATAGAGATGATAGATGATACGGCGGCAGAGGCCGATACTCAGGAATAAGCCTCGTAAAGAGGTTCAATGTCGATATTCGAGATGTCCTGCTTGGAAAGCGGGGCATCTTTTATTTCTGGTAATTTGTCAGTGTAGAGTTCGCGCTGTTCACGATAATAAACACCTATTGGAATCTTGATATCCCACTCTTCGCTACGTTTCAATGCCGCCATTTTGTCAGTAGGGTCGTAGTTTGCCTCCTCTTCAAGTTTATACACTTTGCTCTGGAACCACTTGTAAGTATTAATCTTATTAAAAGTGACGCACGGCTGCAAGACATCGATCAAGGCAAAACCACGATGCTTGTGCGCCTCCATAATAAGCTGTTTTAAGTGAGGGATGTCGCCAGAGTATCCTCGTGCAACAAAAGTTGCACCACTCGTGATAGCGAGCGAAAGCGGCCTAAAAGGCACTTCTATAACTCCAAAAGGGGTGGATTTTGACTTGGAGCCTTTATCACTAGTAGGCGACGCCTGTCCTTTGGTCAGTCCGTATACTTGATTATTATGGACAAGATAAGTCATGTCGATATTGCGACGCATAGCATGGACAAAATGGCATGCCCCGATTCCATATCCGTCACCATCTCCGCTTGTGGCGATCACATTAAGCTCATGGTTCGCCATCTTAAGGCCGGTCGCGACAGGGAGAGTACGACCATGAATCGACTGGAACCCACTCACGTCAATCCAAAGCGACATTTTAGGAGCACAGCCAATACCTGCGACCATGACGGTCTTGGCTTGGTCCAGCCCGAGCTCGGATGCAGCCTGCTTAAGAGCCATTAGAATACCGAAGTTGCCACATGCCGGGCACCAATCCGAAACTCGACCTACCCCTGTTGTATCTAATTCTTTTATTGTAGCCATTTCAAAATTTGTTCAGGATAGAAAGGTCTGCCATCATACCTAAGATACTTGTCTTTTATCTCAATACCTGTGTATTCACGGATAACTCCGCCAAATTGAGCGGCAATGTTGCCTTCTATAAGAACGGGTCTCTTAGCTTTCTCCAAGTATCCACGCATCTCTTCAGTAGGGAAAGGCAGCACGCAACAGGTATGAACGAGCGCGATTTTGAGGCCTATAGCCTCTCCAAGCTTCATAGCTTCTAGGACAGGACCCTTGGTTGACCCCCATGAAAAAATAGTAACGTCCGCATCGGCAGGTCCGTAGTAACGAACTTTGCCTTCTATTTCAGCCTGCATAATCGGCAGCTTCTTGTCTCTCTTCTCCATCATCTTGTTACGCATATCGGCATCTTCGGTGAAATCGCCATTGGTATCATGCTCATTGGAAAAAGCACCAAATACGCATGATCCGGTCACGGCACGTGGAGAGATTCCGTCATCAGTGAGCGCGTATCTCTCGTAATCAGCAGGCGGATCTGTGATTAGTTTGCCACGATCTATCGTCCAGCCTTCAGGGACTTTGTAAGGGTGTACGCTTCTGGCGTTTGCCCCTAAATATTTATCTGTAAGAATAATGACAGGCACTTGATACTTCTCTGCATAATTAAAAGCTTGTAATCCTGCTTCAAAACACTCTTCATGATCTCCGGGAGTCAAAATTATGCGAGGGAAATCTCCTTGTGATGCATGCATACAAAATCGTAAGTCGCTTTGCTCCGTCCATGTAGGCAGTCCTGTACTTGGTCCAGGACGAGAAGCGACAACGACTACAAGAGGAGTCTCTGTCATTGCGGCCATTCCCAGCGCCTCTGTCATCAGAGCGAAGCCACCACCTGAGGTAGCAGTCATAGCTCTGACTCCTGCATGACCGGCACCTATAGCCATTAATATACCTGCAATCTCATCTTCCGTATGTTTCATCATTACGTTCATGCTTCTCTCATGCTTTGCATAAAAATGCATGAACTCGGATGCGGGAGTCATGGGATATCCGGAGAAAAATTTACAGCCGGACTTCATAGCGCCCATAGCAATAGACTCGTTACCTCCTATATTTATACGCTTTTCTTCGGTCGCGTTGGGAACTTTATATGCAAAAGGATGCTCTTTTACGGCATCATATCCATCTTTGGATACATCGATATTATGATTAACAACATCTTCTCCTTTTTTGCCGAAAGAAAACCTGATCAGCTCTTCCAGTACCGAGAAATCAACGCCGCAAAGTGCAAGAGAGGCGGCCAGAGCAACCATATTACGCATAACAGGCTGACCATTATGCCTCTTCACTATCTCGGACATAGGCAGAGGGAGTCCTCCGGGAGCTTTCACATTGGCAGGGTCGAATAGTACGACGGCATCGGCAGCCAGCTCGTCCTTGTGGCGATCGTAACTTTTTTGGTCCAAAGCAACAAGTAGATGTACAGCATGAGTCTGAGAGGTGACATCTCTGTCAGCAACTCTGACTTGATAAGTGTTATGCCCTCCTCGGATCAGAGAAGGGTACTCGGAATAGTCATATGTCCACGCACCTGATCTCATGCAGGCCCGCGAAAAAATCTGCCCGGTTACAGAAATCCCATATCCTGCTTCCCCCCCAATTTTCCAGGTAAAATCCATATTATTAAGTAGTCAGTAGTGAAAGTAATCATCTCGTTATTACTCTTCAACGTGAATAACATTCACAGGGCAAGAAGCCTCTGCCTCCTTGTTGCAAGCAACGTCTTCCTCGCTTATCTCAAGTTGGTTGTTTGTGTGTCCTACGAGCGTTGACTTGCCATCGTCACTCATCTCCCAAAACTTCGGGCAAACCATCGCGCACGCGCTGCATCCTATGCACCCGTCACGATCATGTATAACTTTGGCCATGATTATATAAAGATTAGATAGATATTAGCGAGAAGCACCCTGATTATACGGAAAAGGACTTTGGCTCACAAGATTGTTTCTTGGCTCTATTCCGGAATTTCCTCTATGCGGATCGCGTCAACGGGACAAGAATCAGCAGCTTGTTGATTGCATGGCAAGTCCTCCTCGCCAATAATAATCTCATTGTTGGGGGCCCCACCTATTAAGTCAGCCTTTCCGTCGTCATTCATCTTCCAGAATTTCTCGCAGACAACAGTACACGCCCCGGCACCGACACAAGCTTCGCGATCATATATAACTTTAAATTTACGCATGAAGTATATGGTTAAGAGTCATTACACTTTTGATTCTAACATAATGACTCTTGGCTATTGAAAAAAAGGCTCTTTACAAAGGCGGAAAAGAGCTTGGAGTTAATTGATTTTTGCGGAAGGCGCTATTGCCATTATCCGATTTCGCCTCGCTGAAACATTCGGATGACTTCCGGATACCATTTTTTCTCGAGAGCCTGAACCCTCTCCTTTAACGTCTCAGGAGAATCATCAGGTAGTACGGCGCATTTTTTTTGCAAAATCACTTCTCCCGTATCACATCCTTCATCCACGAACATTATAGACATGCCGGACTCTTTTTCCCCTGCGGCAAGTACGGACTCATGGACATTCGCACCGTAAAAGCCTACACCGCAATATTTCGGCACAAGTGATGGATGCACATTAATCATACGCCTCCAGTATTTCCTTACAAAAGCGGTACTCAAAATCCTCATGTACCCCACGAGTACGACTAGATCCACCGCGTATTCATCAAGGACGTCCGCAACTTCTAGATCAAACTCACCGCGACTCTTACCTTTCGGATCTATATATACAGCCTTATATCCTTGCGCCTCAGCTCTTTCGAGCGCATAGCACTTCTTATTGCCAATAACTACGGAAAGCTCGACGTCAGGTAGGCTTCCAGCCTTTAGTTCATCTATGATTGCCTGTAAATCGGTGCCATTTGTGGAGGCTAGGACGGCTATTTTGTACATATCCCAAGTATTATTGATGCAAAAACAACTATATCACGCCTGTTTTTTTAAAAGCAATTCCAACCTGTTCGGCATCGAATGAAGAAACAAACCCACTCGTCTATCAAGGGTTAAATGTTTGACTTTAAATAAATATTTGATACAATCATCCGAACACTAAAAGTTCAGTAAGTCGTTCCTTCACAACCAAACAAAGATAAAAAGTAACCCTGTGGAGCTTGGAAACACTTCCTCCCTCCTTAAGAGATCTAACAGTTCCGGTTAATATAAGTCTACAAATTATACATTCATAGACTGACCGGCAAGATCGATAACAGGATTGGAGGCCAATTCCGATCACAGGATCCAAGGCAGCATAATACAAAGCTAAAAGCGACAGAAAACATCGCCAGCCAACGCTACCACCGAACCTATTTTCGGAAAAATAGGCCTTCTAAGTTCTCAGGATTACTTTGCGAGGGTGTCCATCTTCTCTCTCGGGGGAAAAGACCATGGAAACCTGCCATGAGTTTAGAAACTCATAAGAAAATTAGCTTCGCATTTCAGTCTCTCCAAAGCGGAACCTCGGTTCCCACTGACGTGCACCAAGGGGCGGTCCCGGTCCGACCATAAAGCAGACCGAAGCAAGGTAAACTTAGAGGAGGTTTGGTCACCTACCACCAGCCGTTGATTCTGGACATTGTCCTCAGTGAGCATAAGAACTCATTGATAGGATTTCAGGACTAGCGGCTGTTTTTAGTTAGTGGCGAATTCTCTGATCCGAAGTGGTAAGAAGCTTCCGCTTCGCGAAACTTCTGAGAACGGAGGACAACTTTTAAGAAATTAGGAGTATTGTTGCAAAGCAAACAATACGAGTTATTTCGTAGAAAGTTGAAGAGAATCCCATTGAGTAGTAGCGAGAAATCCGATGCGAAGCGATAAGAGTACGAGTTCCACCGAGTACTTAAGAGAGCGAAGCACGTCGAATAGAAATTTTGACAATCCTGGTGACGACAGGATGACAAAATTACTAATGAGACGAGGATTTCCCTATTGAAGTAAGGGCGAATTTTGCGCTCCGCAGTCGCAGGGAGGACAAGCTCCGCGAGACTTCCCGAAGACGAAGGACGACGAGTAGAGATTTTGGTAAACATGGTGACGACAGGATAACAAAATCTCTAACGAGTTGAGCAAATCCCTATTGTTATAGTAGCGAGATTTGCGTTTGGAAGCGAAAGCCACGCTAAGCAGGATCGAAGCAAAACTCATGGAAGAAGGCCTAGTGCGGTAGCCTTTGCGGTAAGTTGTTCTCTGCCTTTATGATTCCTGCCACTGGGACTTAACTCGGTCAGATCGGCAAGTACGGCTTCTAACTTAAGGAGTATCTCGGCATAAGACTCAGGCTTCAAGAGATGTTCTATTTCGGCAAGTCTTACTCGTACGTAGCCATGTAGGAATCCGTAGCCAAAGTCCAAAAATTTATAAATATCAGCGAAACTCATTCCGTTCTCTGCGGCAATATCGAGACCGCCTTGTAACCACGCATCGGTACCATTGAGATAATACGCAACGTCTACGAATGCTATGATTTTTCCGCTATCATCTCGGTCATCTTCATACGAACGTGCGAGAGCAGGACATTTGTCTGCAACATTCACAGGTCTTTGGAAAAAGGTTGATGCCAATATATCATTTCCGATACGATCTAAGTCCTCGAGTGTAAATATGCCCATGTCGTAAGCTGCAGCAAGAACTACGAGTACGGAAAACTCTTCATTGCTCATATTATTCGCAATCGCACCGGGCGTAATCTGTCTGTAAGTATTGCCGACATGTCCAACATCATGACACCAAATAGCTGTAAGTTTTCTAATTATATCCCTCTCTGACAATGGCTCCTTGAGTCCGTGGACGATATTATAGTCAAGAAAGATACCGGAAGCGACCATTATATGAGAGGAAAGATTGTGATATCGATGCTCAAGAGTCTTGAGCATTTTGTGTATTTCGACCAGGAAATTTTGGCATGACGTAGCGTCAAGAGCTTCCTCGCCAGGCTCTTCGTATCCATCAAGAAGCTGCACACGTGCATCAGCGTAGGTCACATCAGGACTGTTCTCGAGCAGATGCAGCAAACGCTGTGGCAATGCTCTGTCGGCAGGAGTTAGTCTTTCTAAGAAAGCGGTTGAAACAGTAATCGAATCTTCTTCTGCTTGTGAGTCAGGTGCCATGATGAAGCGTCATGATTATTCAGGGATGTGATCGGGCCAGGCAAGAACTTAACCACAAAGCAGGCACGCGGTCAAGGAATGTGGTAATGTGGAAGTAGTTTTGCATCACAATAGTATGCACCAGTACCTACTTCAAATTCACAAAAACCTCATTCCCAAGGTATCTGGCTTTGTCTCCGAGCTCTTCTTCGATACGAAGGAGTTGATTGTATTTAGCAACGCGGTCGGTGCGAGAGAGAGAGCCTGTTTTGATCTGGCCTGTTTCCATAGCCACAACGAAATCTGCGATAGTAGTGTCTTCGGTCTCGCCACTTCTATGAGAGACAACGGCAGTCCAGTTCGCGGCATGAGCCATGTGGATCGCGCTCTTTGTCTCTGTAATAGTGCCGATTTGATTAAGCTTGATAAGGATGGAGTTCGCCGTGCTCTCGTTGATCCCTCTTTGAAGCCTCTTAACATTCGTGACAAAGAGGTCGTCACCCATGATCTGCACTTTCTTGCCGAGCTTGTCTGTCAAGTCGTTGAAACCCGACCAGTCGTCTTCCGCGAGGCCATCTTCGATCGATATAATCGGATATTTTTTAACCAAATCAGTATAAAACTGCTGCATCCCTTCGGCGGAAAGTATCTCGTCTTTACCTTTTACTTTGATTTTATATCCCACTTCGGGTTCATAGAACTCACTGGCAGCGGCATCGATTGCCAGTAGTATATCGCTACCCGCCTTGTATCCGGCCGCATCAATAGCTTTTAAAATATATTCAAAAGCATCCTCGTTACTCGGCAAATTTGGCGCAAATCCGCCTTCGTCTCCAACGGACGTTGAAAATCCATTGTCTTTGAGTATCTTTTTGAGATTATGAAAAACCTCGGCGCCCATGCGCAGAGCTTCCGAAAAACGCTTCGCCCCGACAGGCATAATCATGAACTCTTGGATATCAAGACCACTGTCAGCATGCTGGCCTCCGTTCATAATATTCATCATGGGAACAGGCAATATATGAGCGTGAGGATTGAGATGTTTAAAAAGAGACACTCCTTCCAAGTTAGCGGCGCAACGCGCGGCAGCCATTGAGACACCAAGGATTGCATTAGCTCCAAGACGTCCTTTGTTCTCGGTGCCATCGAGTTCAATCAGCTTATAATCGAGTTTTTCCTGCTCTGAAACGGACATCCCTTTGACTTCTTTTGCGATCTCGCCTTCCACATTGGACACAGCCTTCAAGACTCCTTTCCCGGCATATCTGGCTTTGTCTCCGTCGCGTAGTTCACAAGCTTCATGCACGCCGGTGGAGGCGCCACTCGGCACAATCGCGCGCCCCATAACTTTGCCACACCAAACTTCGACCTCTATGGTTGGATTGCCTCTGGAATCAAGTACCTCGCGAGCATGGACATCTGTAATCTTGGTCATATTTATATTTGTTAAGTTTTTCGAGGCAATTATAGCAAATCTTTGCCATAGCGCACCTTTTAGATTAAAATATCGCAGCAAAAAGAGGTCAGTTCGTACAATTAACTAAATTAATAAAAATGGAAATTACATGGCATGGTCACTCGTGTTTCACCATTAAGGAGAAAGGCACGACGATAGTTATGGATCCGTATACGAATCTTGGCACCAAATTGCCGGCATTAAAAGCCAATATAGTAACGCTATCAGACGACTTGGTAGATATGGAGGGAGACGTCGCAAAAGTTGATGGAAGCCCTAGAGTATTATCATGGCCCGGAGAGTACGACATAAATGGAGTCAACATCGAAGGATATAGCGCATTCCATTTTGCAAAGAGCGCCGAAACAGCAGACCAAGCTAATTGCAAAGTAGTGATTTACAATTTCTTTGTAGGAGGGTTCAAGGTCTGCCACTTGAGCGGTCTCGGACACAGATTGACAAACGAACTAACGGAAGTAATAGGCGATGTCGACATTCTACTGGTCCCGGTAGGCGGGAATCTGGTTATCGATGCGAAGAAAGCGGTTGAGGTCATAGAGCAGATAGAGCCGAAATTGGTCATTCCGATGTACTACAAAATAGAAGGTTCAAAGTTGGAAATCGAAGGGATAGACACTTTCTTGAAAGCCGTTGGCAAGACGGACGGAGTAACGGTGCAAACACTTGATATAAAGAAGCCAGAAGATCTGCCTGTCGACAAGACAGACTACGTCGTTCTGGAGCCGGTACTGGGATAGAAGCCTTAGACATATTACTTGCGCGCCTGACCGCCTCGGCGGCGGAAGCGCCTTGTATACTACCCACTACAAACTAAATAATCCGTTCCCGTAGTTAAATGGATATAACGGCCCCCTCCTAAGGGGCAATTACAGGTTCGATTCCTGTCGGGGACACCATGGTAGTGGCGAATTTTGCGATCCGTAGCGTTAAGACCACGAGCTCCGCGAGAGGTCTTAGGGCGAAGGACACCGAATAGTCATTTTGACAAATCTGGTAACGACAGATTGGCAAAATTACTAATGAGGTGAGCAAAATCCCATTGCAACAAGAGTTCGGTTTGTGCCGTTTGTGAACTTTGTTCAGGAATGGAAGACAAAGTCAGACTTTTTGACGAATTTTACAAAAAATCGGTCTCAACCTGTTTATCACAGTTCGATTCCTGTTGGGGGTGTTGCAGCTACATGCTAAAAAGACCCCAGTTTTTCCAGTTGCCTGCGTGAAAAGAGGGTGAATTGGTAAATTTTGGACTTTTTCGGTCTGTGGACGAGCGGTTTTAGCGAGTGTTGGAGGAAAGTTATGAAGGAATCTAAGTTTGTATATAAAGACTTTTTATGAATAAACTTTTTGTAACAAAAAAGAACCCCGGAAATAATTGGATTTGTGATTTGCTGAATGGCTAGAAACGTGATCGTACAGGCGTTTATGGCAAATTGGATAAGCGAGATTATGTTGACGAATTTTTGGTAATTTAGAACTCTGATTTTCTCCAAATTGAACTTCCCCTTGGCTCTTTTAAATACGTTCTCAATGCCCCATCTTTCAAGATACATGTTTACGATTTGCTGAGTTGGGTATTCTTGTTTGAGATGACAGAGTAACCTGATAGGAGGCTTATCCTTGAGATGTTTTGATACCACAAGCAGGTATTCATACTCTGT
>Ga0210005_1000948_pt1 | contig 20469 bp, 22 predicted proteins | sample CryGey02umfilter_3_FD_183961 | JGI IMG/M metagenome (GOLD analysis project Ga0210005, IMG submission 183961) | Groundwater microbial communities from aquifer in Utah, USA - Crystal Geyser 4/9/14 0.2 um filter (SPAdes) (version 3) | ecosystem: Environmental > Aquatic > Deep subsurface >... | reverse complement strand
CCTTGTTTAATTTCAATTGGTAATCTGATTTTTTTATCAATGATATTTGGTCTTTGATTTGAAATCAATGATTTTGATTCTTTTTCATCAATTACTTTATGTGCTTTGATAGAAAGAATGTCTCCACATAATGTTAATTCTATATCTTTTTTCATAAATCCTGGAAGATCAATGGTAACTTTTAGATTATCATTATTCAGATGCATATCAATTGGAGGTAAAACAAACTCGTAGAATTCTCTTGATTTGTTTCCGATTTCTTTGATAACCTCTTTTACAAGTCCCATTTTGTGTTATATGCTCAATTTTTGGTTATAAATCTTGTAATCTATTCTGTGTTTTCATACATAAATAAACATAATTTTCATTCTTTCCAAAAACAGTTCAAATCTATATGGAAATGAACCAGACGATTAAGATTCTATCTCAAATCCTAAATTTCCTTAATCTCAGGACGCTGGTAAACTAGCAGAGATTTAGGAATATCGATATTAATTTGGAAATTTCATTTAAAAAATATGGTAGAAATGATCAGTATGATCTAAGTATTAATTTACAGCTACTAATTTTATTAATTCGCCTAATCAGTCATTCGTGTTTCTGTCTTATCAGTTTTGGAACAAACATGAATATCACCAGAATTATTTCCAGTCTTCCAAGTATCATCAGAAAACTTGCAATTATTTTTCCAACAGGATCAAGGTCAATTCCAAGTATTCCTGAACCCATTCCTGAGGTAGTAATTGCACCTATTGTCTCAAAATAAGAATCATAGAAATCATAACCTTCACTTGATAGATACAATGCAGCTACAAGTGGAAGCGTTGGAAACAATGCAAATATCAGAAGTGTTGTGGCAATCTCATTTTTATCATTCACAAAACCTTTCTTCCATCCACTTGGACTAAGCAGTTTTCGAAGATCATACAGATTCAGTATGCGAAATATCTTTACTCCTCCTGCAGTTGAAAACCCACATCCTCCAATTATCATCAGTAATGTGAGAAATATCTTTGGAGTTGCATCCAACATGCTCATATCTACTACCTGAAAACCTGCTGTTGTACTGGTCGCAACAACAGTTATCACACTGCTCATCGAATCAACTCCATACAAAACTGAAAACAAGATTATTGCACCTGATAACATTAGCAGGTATACTGTGACTTCCCTTCCCAGCTTTACTGAGAGAAACTTTGTCCTTATCAATCCATAATGAAATCCAAATGGCAAGGTACCGAGTATCATGCCAATAATCAATACTATTTCACCACCTATCTCAATTTCTGAGAACATGTTAGAGTTTGGCAAAAATCCTCCAGTAGAAATAGTGCTGAATGCAAGTGAAAAGTTGTCAATCATGTTCTCTGAGCCAAACATCCAGAACATTGATGCTATGATCACGGTGTAAATGGAAAAAACTATTGTAATTGTTGCAAATAATTCCCGCAGATTGGGTGTTGCACCTGAGATGAATCCTCTCATGTTATGCAGCTTGTTTTCGGGATAGAATACAGTCATTATCAGGTAGATGAAGCTTAATCCTCCGACAAACTGCGTAAATCCACGAAAGAAGGTAAAGCTTTGCGGTAATGTCTCAGGTGTGGCAAACAGGGATATACCTGCTGTTGTAAACGCAGCAGAGCTTGAAAACAGGCTATTTGAGAACTCATCCACAAAACTCATCTCTCCGTATGGTGAGATGTACATGTACGGAATTGTTCCAACAAGAACCAGTATCACAAAGCTTGAAAATACAAGTATCGTCATTGCTCGCAAGCTAAGTGGATACTTTTCACCATACGAATTCAATGAAAATCCCAATGCCAGAAGTGTTGTTGCCATCATGAATATTCCGGCTGCTACCTGAACCTCTAACATGAAAGTTGACACTAGTGCTGGAATCAGCATAAGCAATCCTGCAAACTGTGTAACAGAGCCCAAGTTCCACAGGATTGATTTTACAGATGATGGTTTTTTGTTTCTTACAATGGAGCCTTGAATCAGTTCAACAATAGTGTGTTGGAATATGATCCCGATTACTATGTTTGAATCTGACAATACTGCAAGCTTTCGAATCCTGTTCTTTCTCATCTTGTCCAGTGCATCTTTTAATGAGTAATTGTGATGTATTGACACTAGAGGAAACGACATGATGTCCTCAATTCTTGTCCTTGAGGAACGGGCATGCTGTTCACCCACTTTTCTTAGAATGTCCTCATCAGTTACAATTCCTACTGGTTCCCCGATAGAATTTGTCACAATAATTTCATCAGAACGGTGTTTCTGCATTTGGGCACAAGCAGAAGGGATGAGTGATGATTCATGCATAATGGTGACTGTTCTTTTCATATATTGAGAGACTTTGTATCTTAGAATGTCTGGGGAGGTTTGAGAGTCAGGCATTTGATTTGACCTTTTCTAGCATATTATTTAGTATTGTGTAACAAAAATAGATGTATTAAAAAAATGTCTGTAAATGTTTCAGTTACCTAACCCAATAACTAAGTAATAAAGATCTTGTCAAAGATATTTTCCATGAGTAACTACAAAAATCGTATTTAACTTAGCCTTAATCTGACCTTGTGTCAATATCTAGGTAAAATTTACGTGTTATGTGCACATGAGCGTAGTCTAACTTTGATAGATTTTTAATTAATTAATTTCTCAGTTTTGATAACTTATGATAATTGTAATTGAGGGTGGAGACCAAGCAGGCAAATTAACCCAATCAACTTTATTGGAAAAAACCCTAAAAAAAAGAAAGATCAAGACCAAATTATTTCATTTTCCTGATTATAAAACTCCTGTAGGAAAAGAGATTAGGAAATATTTGGATGGAAAAAGGAAATTTCCTCCTCAAGTAATTCACTGTCTTTTAGCAGCCAATAGATGGGAAAAACTACAAGAAATCTTAACCGCACAGGAAAAAAATTCTGTTTTGATAATGAATAGGTATTATCATTCCAATTTGGTTTATGGTTTAGCAAATGGTTTGAAGCAAAAATGGCTTGAAAGCCTTGACGAAGGTTTACCAAAAGCAGATCTTGTTATTTTACTTGATGTAACACAAAAAGAATCATTTCGTCGACAAAAAACACACAGAGATAAATTTGAAAAAAATGAAGAATTTTTAAACAAAATTTCTAAAATCTATCGTATCACTGCAAAGAAAAAACATTGGAAAATAATTGATGCATCAAAATCTAAGGAAGAGGTTCATTTGGAAATTATGAAAATATTCTCAAAAAAATTAGGCTTATGAAAAAAAATTATCTAGACATTATTGATCCAATTCATGATTTTATCCGTGTATATGAACATGAACTATCAATAATTGATAGTCCTATTTTTCAAAGATTGAGGAGAATAAAACAACTCTCTGGTGCACATTTAACATATCCTGCAGCTCAACATACAAGATTTGAACACTCACTGGGAGTTATGCACATAACTAGTCAAGCAGGTCATGCATTACTTGAAAAAGATATTTTAAAATCTGATTACATTGAAATTCTTCGTTTAGCTGGTCTCTTACACGATATAGGTCATGGTCCTTTCTCTCATCTTTTTGAAGAAATAATTCAACAAAAGAAAATTTCACATGAAGATTTTGGTAAAAAGATCATTTTAAAATCTGAAATTGGTGATAATTTATCAAAAAATGGTTTTGATAAAAAACTAATTACTGAAATTGCATTTGGAGAATCAAAATATCAATTCATGAATGAGATTGTTTCGGGTGCATTGAGTGCCGACATGATGGATTATTTACTACGTGATGGATATTTTACTGGTGCTGAACATGCAAAAATTGATCATAAAAGAATCACACAGTCACTTGATGTATACAAGAAAAAATTGGCTTTGGAGCGTTCGGCGTTGTATTCTTTTGAATCAATGATGCATTCCAGATATCAAATGTTCAAGGCAGTGTATTTTCATAAAACTGTGCGTGCAGCAGAAGTTATGTTAATTGAGGCATTAAGATTGTCTGATGATGAGTTTGGTTTTACATCTTTTAATCTAGATGAGTTTGTCAAACTCACAGATGAATATGTTTTATCCACTTTGATCTCATCAAAATCTTCTGAATTAAAAAGAGCTAGACAATTTGCAATCGATTATCAAAACAGAAAATTACTGAAATGTGTATTTGAGAGCATACTTACAGGACGTACTAATTTGAAAAAAACTCGAACTGTCGAACTTAGAACTGAAATTTCCAAAAAATCTAAAGTTGATGAAAATGAGATTTTTGTAGATAGTTCTGTCACTCCATCTATTCCTCTTGCACCATCAAAAAATGAGTCAAAATCTATAATCTTGATTACTTCTGAAAATGGAAAATCATCTGCAAAGGAAATGTCAATTTCGGAAATACCTGTGGTTTCAGCTATTTCTGGATTCATGAACATACTTAGAATCTACACTCATGATAAGAACAGAAAGAAAGTTGAAATTGCCGCAAAATCAATCCTTGGTGATCTAAAATGAAAAAACGAATTGTTATCAAATTATCTGGAAGAGTTTTTGGTATGGATAATGTCAAAGTTTTAAAAGATTATGCAGAATTTCTGGTAAAAATTAGTAAGATTTGTCAGCCAATTGTAGTTGCCGGAGGAGGAAATATCGCACGTCATTACATCTCTCATGCAAGATCCTCAGGAGCTGATGAATCCACTCTTGATGAATTAGGAATAGAAATTTCAAGACTTAATGCCAAACTACTGATTTATGCTTTAAAGAACAAAGCATATTCACATCCTCCAACTACTTTACAAGAAGTTAGACATGCTGTAGATGATGGATTAATTGTTGTAACTGGTGGTCTGCATCCTGGTCAAAGTACTAATGGTACTGCAGCATTGATTGCAGAAAAAATACAAGCTGAACAATTTCTTAACGCTACAGATGTTGATGGTGTTTATGATATGGATCCTAACAAATTCAAAAAAGCAAAAAAATTCAAACGAATTGAAATAAAAAATTTGAAAAACATGTTAGTCCATGAGGATTCTGTTGCAGGAGGTTATGACTTGATGGATATTGTTGCTCTAAAAATCATTGAGCGATCCAAAATAAAAACAAGAATTATAAAAGCTGATCCAAAAATAATTGAAAAAGCCATTAAAGGTGATGATATTGGTACAGAAATAATTCTCAGCTTGAAATAATCATTCAGAAATATCATTTTGAACTGTTGGCCTTGTTTCAGACCAAATCTGAATTTGTTTTTCTGGATACTCTGGCATTCCTGATTCTCGTAATTTTTTATAAATTGATAATGCCTCTTCCATTTTCACAGCCTTTGATTGAGCCTTTGTAAAACCATCTTTATCTGTAATTATTACTACATATCCATCTGGTGAATTAATCACTGCGGTGAATTCTTCTTCTCCTACTGGATGAAATTTGCCATCAATTTTTTTAGTCGTCAAAGTTAACATGCCAAATCCAGATGCCTCAAACATTTTCATTTGAGATTTACTTGCTCTTTGTTTTCCTTGTTGGACTGCTTGAAAGTACTGCATATTTTTTTAAATGATTGTAATGATATAATAACTGTCTCAACACTTAAGACATCAGAGGAAATAGAAAAATATGAATCCTAAAATCTTTGTTGGTATAGCAGTTGCAACACTTGCTGCAATTTTAGGAGGAATTCTTTTAATGGGTCCAACAATTGTCATACCTTCTAGTGATAATATCACTGAAATTCAAAATTCAGAACAAGCAAAACCATTACAAATTGAATTAGAAGATATTTCCGTTTCCAAAATATCTGAACGATCATCCACTATTGAAATTGCATTTAAAATTTCTAATCCTAATACACGTTCTGTTATAGTTCAAACTATGGATTATCAATTATTTGAAACAGATTATTCTAATTCTGAGCAACTTGCAGGTGGTGAAATAGGAAGTCGACCTGAGGGCATGGTTGAGTTTGGTTCAAATTACTATACGCTTCTAGGTGAAAACTCAATTACTCTTCGGGATACTATCACATTGAGAAATTCTGGGAATGCTCCTGAACTATGGGATGCTTTAAAAGATGATACTGCCACTTGGCGAGTTTCTGGTACTGTGTTCTATAATCTAAGCTCAATGACTAGTGGTCAAGAAAATACATTGAATTTTGAATTTACCAAGTAATCATATAGTATCATAAAATTTTAAAATTATGATAGTTTGTTTTTAGAGGAAAAATATTGGCAAAGTTATAAAAGCCCGTTTCATTGTTTTTTATTAAATGGCAGAAGCAGGTATGGCCGCATTTGGCTCAGCAGTAGGAGTCGCAATCGCACTAGCAGTAGTGTGTTTCGCTCTTCGTGGTAAAGGACATCCAGAACCACTAGATTAAACAAAGGAATTTTTCCTTTACAATATTTTTCAATTTTTACTAGTCTTTCTTGCCCAATCCCAACATTTCTGCTAAGGATAGTTGCTTTGTATTTACTTTTTTCATGAAACATCTTTCATAATATTGACATTCAGAACATTCAGTAGATGGTTCTAGGATGGGAGTTTTTTGTTCTTTAAGAAGATCATTTAGTACTCTTACTCTTCTAATAACTTCCTCAAACATCTTTTTGTTACGTGATATTGAAAATGTAGTTTCTTTCTTGTCTCCAGTAATGTAAATGACAATTCCGTCTGTTTTGTCATATATCCACATACATGCATTAAGATACAAAACATCGTTTGCTTGAGGACTCTCTAACTCCGTTGTTGCTCCTCTGAATAAAAGAATCGAGTCATCTACTATCATATCTGCTTGTCCTTTCAGATTAATCTTGTCTATGGCAAATTCCTTTGATTCGCTTCCATATTGTAATTTTCTAAGTAATCCTGATAGAAGTTCATTGAATCCTCTTCTTTCAATTTTTTGAGGATCAATTCTATCATAATACGAGCGTCTTAGACATTGGACGACTTCTTGAAGATGTATGGTTTGAATGTCTTTGGAATCTATGTCAATTTCTAATTCTTTTCCAATAGAATCAATAGCATTTTGAACAATACTTCGAAAATCTCTATCCCCCATCATAATACATCATCTTCCTGCATGACTTCTTATACTTAGCTCACGATTTTGGTTATGAATTTTGAAATTTTTCCTGAAAAAGCTAGAATAACAAAATGTAATCCAAATCCTACAATTGCTCCAAGAATAAGTTCACCTGTTAGAAAATAAATCCCCAAAAATAATCCTAATGGAGGAAGTGCAAAAATCATGGCTAAAAATGAACTAATCCAGATAAACCTGATTAAAAGTTCTGTAGAAATTTCAGTTTTTTTCTTTGGAAAATTGAACATTTTCGTCCTATTCTTGTTCTAGGATTAGCTTTGACATTGTAGTCTCAGTTGGTATTTTTTGTTCAACTGCAAAAGCAATTGCTGCAAGATTTCTAATCTCAAATGATGTTAATTTTGTGATTCCTACAATTGTTGCAAAGCTGAACATCTTTGTAAATGATCTTAATGATGCAGTATAGATTGCCATCTCAAATGCTCTTTCAAATTCAGCAATAGCATCTAATTCATTTTCAACTTGTGGGACTAAATCTTTGTATTTTGTATTTGATAATTCATTAAATGCATCTCTGAGAGTTGCTGCTGCCATCATTCTTCCTAACAATTCTCTTGCAGGCGGATTGGTAACAATAACCAAATCTTGAATTTGCTCTTCCTGCAATCCCCAGAACTTTCCTCTAATTACACTCAAAATATTGTAAAAGTCAATATCCATTGAAACTATCTTTGTTGCCTCTTTATCAGAATAGTTTTTCATTGCACCTGCTAGATGTTGGAATAATATTTTATCAAAATATGTATCAAATACTTGGAGATTCTTCTTTTCGTTGTATAATGCGGCAGCCTTTGTAATCTCATCTGCAAATTGAACAGAATTCAAACTTGCAACTGCTTCTTCAAAGTCCTTTGAAACAAGTGCTTTAATTATAATATCTCTTTGTTTGATTAATTCTTCAGCATGTAGGTTTACATGAGATTCTATATCTTCTTGTGCTTTTCCTAATATTTTGCCTTTTAAAATTAATTTTAGATTTGAAACAATGAATTTCATATAGTATGCATCTAAAACACCAGAATTACCTGATGTCTTTGCAATGGAATAATGAATATCTGCTAATTTGCTTCTTAGAGCTGATTCGATATTTTGTGAAGTATATGGTTTTTGAACATCAGCTACGGCATCCCCATATACGGTATTTTTGATTCTTGTCATCAGCTCTTCTAAATCTCGTGATTCAGCAAGCGTCTGAAAATCAGACTTTGTAAGTAATTTACCTCTTTTACTATATGCTTTTACGGAGGCATAGACATTCTTAGAACCACCCATTTCGATCAACCTTCTTTAGGCAACTGATTTTAATGTTTGGCGATCTGTTCCTGAGAACAATTTTTACGTAATTTTATCTAAAAATATCATGGCTTCGTCTTTTTCCTGTTTTGACAGTTTTACAAAGGCTGAAAGAATCTCTTTTTGTATAATTAGTGACTCATCTGAAATGTCTTTTAATTTTGATAGATCAAAGGGGAGCAATTCACTTATTTTATTATCGCAGAATGCTTTTACATATTTTTGGAAAATTGAGTATGTAAAAGTTGGACTTGTCTTTAAAAGACCAGTTAGGATCTTTTCAAATTCTTTTTCGCTAGGATCGGATTTTGAAAAAAACGCCGCCAAAAGATTTTCTTTATTTTTACTTTCACTGATTGATAATGCTATGAGTGTTCCTTTTTTTGTTAGGTGATAATATGGAATACCTTTCTCTTGTAATGCTTTTGGACCTCTTTTTAGAGGCAATCTTCCATCCTCTTCAGCGATCTCCATAGGAAGCAAGATTTCATCAAGATCTCGAAATATTCCTGAATAGATATTCTTCCAAGTGATGTTGTGTTTTTTTGCTATTCTTTGGGAAATTCCCGTTCTTGTTCTTTCTGCTGGATTGGCATTGCTACCGAGAATAGTGATGATCGCTCTTTGCCTGTTTGCTTCTCCGGTAAGATCTTCGCCCTTTGTCTTGAATGTATCAAATATGGCTAGTTTTGTATTGGATTTGATCTTCATTTAGTCACCTTTATCATAATTTTCATCTTTTATGTTACTATCAGAATATACTAAAATATAATAATTTACTTTTTTGTATGCTTTCTAGTCTTCAATGCTTAAATAATTTTCAATTTCGATAAATTTAATGAATTCTAGGAACTACAAGTATGCTCTATTACTTGTAGCCGCAGTAGCCATTACAGCAACTGGTGCTATGTCTCAAGCATATGCACAAAGTGTTAATGATGGTATGGACGGATATGTGAAAGGAACCAGTGGAATTTACACTGGCAATCCTAACGAATGTTGGTTTGATGATGGCGAAGGCAACATGCTACCTTGTAAAATTGATACAGGTGATACAGCATGGATGCTAACTGCAACATCATTAGTACTCTTCATGACTCCTGGCGTTGGTTTCTTTTATGGCGGATTAGCCAGATCAAAGAACATCGTCAACGTACTTGGTATGACCTTAATTGTAATGGGTCTAATGTCAGTACAATGGGTTCTATGGGGATACTCACTAGCATTTGGTCCTATTGATTCTGATGCAAACATGTTCATGGGATCTCTGCAATATGCAGGATTTAATGATGTGTCCCACTATGCACCATTAGGTGAAGCAGGTCCATGTGCAGACACATGGTCAGGAGCTTACCAGATGAATGCAATGGTAGAAGGAGATGTTTGTAGTCAAGGTTGGCCTGGTACTGTACCACACCAACTATTTGCAATGTTCCAAGCAACATTCGCAATAATCACACCAGCACTAATTATTGGTGGATTAATTGACAGAATCAAATTTAGCGCATTGATAATATTCATCCTCTTATGGGCAACCTTCGTTTATGATCCAGTAGCACACTGGGTATGGGGAGGCGGTTACATTGGAGGTGGATCATTAGATCTCAATCCGGACTTATCGCCATCGTTTGCATTAGACTTTGCTGGTGGTACTGTAGTACACATTACTTCAGGATTCTCTGCATTGGCAGGTGCCTTAGTCCTTGGCAGAAGACTTGGATATGGCAAAGTTCCAATGGAACCACATAACATTCCAATGGTCGTACTAGGTGCTACCATTCTATGGTTTGGATGGTTTGGTTTCAACGCAGGAAGTGAAGTAATGGTAGACGGCATTACCGTAAGCGCATGGACTGTTACAAATACAGCAACCGGTATGGCTGCAATCACTTGGGTGCTCATGTCATGGGCACATACAGGAAAACCAAGCGTTGTTGGAGCTGCATCAGGTGCAGTAGCAGGATTGGTAGCAATTACCCCAGCTTCAGGTTGGGTAGGTCCAATGGCTTCAATTATTATCGGTATTGCAGCTGGTACAATTTGTTATGCAGCAATTGCATTCAAGAGTGCACGCAAATGGGACGACGCATTAGATGTATGGGGAGTACATGGAATGGGTGGTCTTACAGGTGCAATTTTGACTGGTACATTGGCTAGTCCACACATCTGGGATACCGGAGACGGTATTGGTGCATGGACTGGTACTGCAGAAGGAATGGAACAGCAAGCAATCAGCATCATCGGTGCTTTAATATCAGTAGGCTATGCCTTTGGTGTTACGATTGTAATTCTCAAAGTAATGGATGCCGTATGGCCTGGCGGAATCAGAGTCACTCCTAAAGAAGAGGAGATTGGCCTTGATTTGGCACAGCATGGCGAAAGAGCATACGTAAACGAATAAGAAAAACCCTTTTCTTTTCTTCTTTTTATTTAATCCAAATCAATTTAGATTTGATCCTTTTATTCAAACTATGTTAATCTCTACAATAGAACTAAATTCAATTCTAAATGATTCTAATGTAATAATAGCTGATACTCGCTCTTTCAAAGAATATTCTGAAGGCCATATTCCAGGAGCTGTGCATTTAGATCTTTTTGCGTTTCACTGGATTGATACAACAAAAGAAGGGATTGTAAATTTCAACAATCAATCTCAAACGCTTCTTTCGTTTCTTGGAGTCACACCAGAAAAAAAAGTCATCTTTTATGATACTGTTTCTGGTATGCTTGCAGCAAGAGGTGTTTGGATGTTGTTGTATTTTTCTCATCCACATGTCTCAATGCTGGATGGAGGGATAACAAAATGGAAACAAGAAAATCTTCCTCTTGAAACAAAACCAAATGGTTTTCAACCCTCTACATTTTCAGGAAAAATTAATCACAACATTATTTCTGGATTTGAATACATTTTAGATAATCTAGATAATTTGAAAATACTTGATGCTAGATCTGCAGGTGAATATGATGGAACCGCAATTCGAGCAGCACAATCTGGACACATTCCAAATTCCATCAATGTTGATTGGAATCAAAATATTGCTGAAGATGGAACTTTCAAAAATGATGAAGCATTATCTAAAATATATGATATTCCAAAAGACACTGAAATTGTAACTTATTGTCAAGGAGCATATCGCGCTGCCAACACGTTTTTGGTTTTGAAAAAATTAGGATTCAAAAATGTTCGAGTCTATCTTGGTTCTTGGGGGGAATGGGGTAATAGATTAGATTTGCCTGTAGAAAAATAGACTCTACTGATGGATGTCCTGATTGAAAGATTGTAAAAAAATGAAAGATTACGTTACAAACTAATTTTTTATAAAATAATGATGATTTTTTAAAGAATTACAATATGATTATATAATTGAAAATAATTTGAATGGAATAATTGTACATCTTACAATGTTTTAAAATTTTTATTTCTTTTTCCAGATAAATTGGTTGTAAATTAATTCTGGTCTGATTTGTCTAAATGGTTGTGCACCCCCTACATACCATTTTGTAAAGAATTCATACAAGTGCAGCCTGAGGGATTGGATATACACAATTAACCCTTCAATCATCATAATTCCCAAGTTACCACCAATAATCATGGCCATTGCAGCACCTGATTCTGCTCCACCTAGTGATGTGAATGCGTTATTTACAGTTAACAGCAATGCTGCATGTACAAGCAACATGATACCGAGTCGAGCATAGCTAATCGTATGAGCTAAACTCTCAACTGTTTTTCCTAAAAGTACCTCCATAATTACACTGGCAGGATCTGCTCCCCCTTCAGGATGTTTCTTTGCGTGCATTACGCCTCCAACCATCATGATTACCATTGATGCAATTACAATAACTACTGCAATTCTTGTAATAATCCAAACTTGGGCCCAATCACCAAGGAACATTGTAACCCATGGAACAGCTTCTGTGTGTATTTTGGAATACATGTTCATTACATCATATTGCGAACCAATTGCACACATCATGACAACTACAATTCCACCATAAAGTGTGATGTTTGGAATTGCTTCAGTAAATACTACAAACTTGTGTCCTTCTTTTAACAATCTAATAACACGTAAAGTCATTGCCCATACCAAGTGTACAATTCCAATGAACAATGAAACTTTGAGAATGTTGATTACTTGTTCAAATGTTAATTCTGCTACACTTAGAATTCCTACAATCCAACTAACTGAATGTAAAGCTCCGCCCTCTTCTAATAATCCATCAAATGGACCCATATGATCTAGATGATAACCAAATGCTTCTCCTGCACCAACACCTGCTATAGCTGCTGAGGCACCAGAAATTGCAATGAGCATTCCCCATCTAGAAAGTTCTCCTTGTCCTTTGAACTTGAATAGCAATCCTAACCCCATAAGTAACAATCCGTGACCCATATCTGCAAACATTAATCCATAGAAAATTGGCCACATTAGAGCAATCATTGGTGTTGGATCAGGCTCTCCAGCCTTTGGAATTCCCTGACTCTTTGTAATCACTTCAAACGTTTTAACGAATTTTTTATTCTCGAATAATGTTGGAATCTCTTCTTTTAGTTTAGGATCCGTGATGTCTTCTACTATTGACATCCATTGTTTTGTTGAATCTGTGAATTTTACTTCCATGTTTTTTGGAATGAATCCTTGAATTACTGCAAAGTGCTTTGTTCCTCCAGGTTTTCTCAGGGTCTCAAGTACATCTTTTGCAACAAGTGCTTTTTCATGAATAGACAGAATATCTCGTCTAATCTTTTTTGTTAATCCTGCTAATTCTTTTTTGATTGCAGATTGTTTTGCAGTCAATTCTTTTATTTTTGACTCTGCAAGTGCATAAGCCTCGCTAGGAATTTGAGGAAAACCTTCTGGAATTTTAAATGTGTTAGAATTGAAACTTCTTAAAACTTTGAGAACTTTTTCAGAATCTCTAGTGTCAGAAATTATTAAAATCGCTGACTTTTCTTTATTTTCCAAATCGTATTTGTAAATGGTAATACCTTCAAGAGAACGACTGATCTCATCAAAATCAGCAGAATTAATGACAAAGAGATTTGTAAAAAAGTGTCTCATCAAACCAAATCCAGAAAGACTCATGTTCATCTTTCTGATCACCTCTAAAGTATCTTTGAGTGATTTGTATTCTTCAATGGATAATCTGGTATTTGTCGCATCTTCTAACAATTTTTGAGGTTTATCAATAATACTTGGAGCTTCTTTGATTAATTGCTCCACCATTTCTTCAATTTCGTTAATTTCATAATCTTTTTTCTTGATTACAGTTCCTTTGAATAAAATCTCCATTATTCCCACGGTCAGTGGAATTCCCATTCCTTTAACCACATCATCAATTGATTGGAATGTTTGTTGTGCTTTTAGTAGCAGATCATCAATTTCAGGCGTAACTAAATCACTAGCAGAATCAATTTTGTGATACCATTCAAATTCAGTTAATCGTGAAATTGCTTTTGGAGACTCACTCCTTGGTAAAATTACTGTTCCAAGTTTTAAATCGGCTGTTCCCAAGATAAATTTTGGGTATTTTCATTGAGTTTAATATCTTTCTGATTTTATTCCCAAACATTAAAATCTATTATGAGTCGACTGCATTTATTGACATCTAATTCCACTTTAGAAAGTACAATTGACAAAATTTTAAAAAACACTGAAAACGATATCTTGTCAAACATCAAATCTGGACTAGATGATTCACAAAAAAAACTTGATGATTCTATTCCTAGATTGGAGAGTGAATATGATAAAATTATCTCAGATGGCAAAAAAGAAGCCGACAAGATCGCAAAACAGATCACTGGGAGTTCTGATATTGACGCCAGAAATAAACAACTTATGGTATTGGAAGACGCAGTTGGCAAAGTCTTTTCAAAGGCATTGGATGAAATTGCAAACACTGATCGCAGTGGAAATTATTCTAATCTAATCAAATCATTATTAGAAGAATCAACTAAAATTTTGGGCACCACTGAAATCACAGTATTTACAAATTCAAAGGACAAAGATATTGTCCAGTCTGTATTATCTCAATTTTCAGGATCTGTATTATCATCTGAGACAATTAACTGTCTTGGAGGAGTTAAAGTAAAATCTAAAGATGGAGCAATGACATTTGATAATACCATTGATGCAAGAATTGAACGTCTGAAGCCTTTAATAAGGAAAGATATTGCAGCAAAATTCGGAGTGGGAAATTAGGATTATGGCAGCTCAAGGTAGAATTGTTTGGGTAAGTGGTCCGGCTGTACGAGCAGACGGTATGTCTGATGCCAAAATGTATGAAACTGTAACTGTTGGAAATTCAAAATTAGTAGGTGAAGTTATTCGATTAACTGGAGATGTAGCATTTATTCAAGTTTATGAGTCAACAAGTGGATTAAAACCAGGTGAACCTGTAATTGGTACTGGAAATCCACTCAGTGTATTATTGGGCCCTGGAATTATCGGACAACTATATGATGGTATTCAAAGACCACTAAGAGAATTATCAAAAGCATCTGGATCATTCATTGGAAGAGGCATCACAACCACTGCAGTAGATATGACAAAAAAATTCCATTTTATTCCAACTGTAAGTAATGGAGATGAAGTTGTTGCAGGAAATATTATTGGAACTGTTCAGGAAACTGATCTTATCAATCATTCAATTATGGTTCCACCAGATCACCCAGGTGGAAAAATCTCAAATCTTGTATCGGAAGGAGATTATGATTTAGAAACTGTACTTGCAACTTCTGATAAAGACGGACAATCCATTCCTCTTAAAATGTATCATAGATGGCCTGTGCGAAAACCACGTCCATATAACAAGAGATATGATCCTACAGTTCCGTTACTTACTGGACAACGTGTAATTGATACATTCTTCCCAATTGCAAAAGGAGGAACTGGTTCAATTCCTGGAGCATTTGGAACAGGAAAGACTGTTACATTACACCAAATTGCAAAATGGGCTGATTCTCAAGTTGTTGTTTACATTGGTTGTGGTGAAAGAGGAAACGAAATGACTGAAGTACTAGTTGAATTCCCACATCTTAAAGATCCACGTAGTGGAAAACCATTGATGGATAGAACTGTACTTGTTGCAAACACAAGTAACATGCCAGTAGCTGCAAGAGAAGCAAGTATCTACACTGGTGTAACAATTGCAGAATATTACAGAGATATGGGTAAAGATGTTGTATTAGTAGCAGATTCTACAAGTAGATGGGCAGAGTCACTCAGAGAAATGAGTGGTAGATTAGAAGAAATGCCTGCAGAAGAAGGATATCCATCGTACCTTGCATCAAGATTAGCAGAATTTTATGAAAGAGCTGGTCGTGTTCAAGCATCTGGTAGTCCAGAACGTGATGGTTCAGTTACCCTGATTGGTGCAGTGTCTCCATCTGGTGGTGACTTTACAGAACCAGTTACAACTCACACAATGAGATTCATCAAAACTTTCTGGGCTTTGGATGCAAAACTTGCATACTCTAGACATTACCCTTCGATTAATTGGATGAACAGCTATTCTGGATATCTTGGAGATATTGCAAAATGGTGGAGTGAAAACATTAGTGAAGATTGGCTAAGCATTAGAGGCGAAGCTTATGGTATTTTACAAAGAGAAGATACACTAAAAGAAATTGTTAGACTCTTAGGTCCTGAAGCATTGCCTGATGAAGAAAAATTAATTCTTGAAGTTGCAAGAATGGTAAAAATTGGTTTGCTACAGCAAAACTCATTTGATGATGTTGACACTTATTGTAGCCCAGAAAAACAATTCAAGTTAATGAAATTATGTGTTGACTTTTACAGAAAAGGACAACAAGCACTCAAAGAAGGTGCATCACTATCTGACATACGTGAACTAGGTGTAGTAAGCACTTTACTTAAAGCAAGAATGGATGTCAAAGATGATGAGATGTCAAAACTTGATCAATTAGACAAAGACATGCAAGAACAATTCAAATCAATTTCAGGAGTAAAGGTAACAAATTGACAACTGAAGGTGGAGTTCAATACAGCAAGATTGCTGAAATCAAAGGTCCTCTAGTTGTTGTCGATGATGTTGAAAGTGCGGCATTTGATGAACTAGTTGAAATTGAAACCAATGAAGGAGAACGAAGATTAGGTAAAGTTCTCGAAGTAGGAAATGGTAAAGCAATTGTTCAAGTCTTTGAGGGAACCACTGGATTATCGATTTCTGGAACTAAAGCAAAATTTGTAGGTAAAGTTATGGAAATGCCAGTATCCAAAGAGGTACTTGGTAGAGTATTTGATGGACTAGGAAGACCAAAAGATGGACTCCCAGATCCAATTGCTGATAAATTTATTGACATCAACGGAGAACCAATGAATCCAGAACAACGTGAATATCCAAAAGATTTCATTCAAACCGGTGTATCTGTAATTGATGGATTAATGACTCTAGTTAGAGGACAAAAACTTCCAATCTTTTCTGGTTCTGGTATGTCTCACAATCTTTTGGCAGCACAAATTGCAAGACAAGCAAGTGTTGTTGGAACACAAGATGACTTTGCAGTAGTATTTGCAGCAATTGGTGTTCAATACAGTGAAGCAGAATATTTTAGACGAAGTCTTGAAGAATCTGGTGCACTCAAAAGAAGTGTTCTATTTCTAAATACAGCAGACGATCCTGCAATTGAAAGAATCATTACTCCTCGTGTAGCTTTAACTGTAGCAGAATATCTCGCATTTGAATTAGGAATGCACGTTCTAGTTGTAATTACTGATATGACAAACTATGCAGAAGCACTAAGAGAAATTAGCGCAGCGAGAGAAGAAGTTCCTGGAAGAAAAGGTTATCCTGGTTATCTTTACACTGACCTTTCAACAATTTATGAAAGAGCCGGCAAACTCAATGGAAAAAAAGGAAGTGTTACCCAAGTTCCAATTCTATCAATGCCATCTGATGATATCACTCACCCAATTCCTGACCTTACTGGTTACATTACAGAGGGACAAATAGTAGTTGGCAGAGATCTATTCAGACAAGGAGTATATCCACCAATCAATATTTTGATGAGTCTTAGTAGATTGATGAAAGATGGAATAGGTGAAGGAAGTACTAGAGCAGATCACAGTGAAGTTGCAAATCAGGTTTATGATGCATATTCTAGATCACAAGAAGTAAGAGCATTAGCAGGTATTGTAGGTAAAGCAGGTTTAACTGAAATTGATCTCAAATATATGGATGTCGGTGATACTTTTGAAAAAGAATTCCTTTCACAAGCAACTGATGAGAACAGAACCATTGAAGAAACATTGAATCTTTTATGGAAGATTGTATCAAAATTACCAAGAAGTGAAATTACTAAAATTAAAGATAAATTCATTGATCAGTATTACAAGGAAGAATAACTAAATGTCATTTGGACAAAATGTTGCAGCAACAAAAATTGAACTGCTAAAATACAAAAAATCTACACAAGTTGCAGTCATGGTTCAGCAAATTTTAGATGATAAACGTAAAGTTCTTTTAAAAAATATTGAAGAAATGATTCAAGAGGCATCTAAAGCACGAGGTGGAATATGGGATCCTTTACAAGATATCTACAAATCAGTTAATGAAGCATATTTGGCATTAGGTACCAATACTGTTGATTCTGTTGCAGAATCCACCCCACCTGTAATGGAAGTAGATGTTAGTATCAGAAGAGTTGTTGACGTAAAAATTCCTGCACTTACTGTAACTGAAAAAGATACCAAATCAATGCCTTATGGGTTTGCAGATACAAACTCATCAATTGATAGGGCTGCAAAACAAATCAAGGAATTGATGCCAAAAATTTGCAAGGCAGCAGAATATGAAAATTCTATCTTTAGTCTTGCAAAAGCATTAGAAAAGACTCAAAAATTACTGAATGCACTTGAAAATGTAATTATTCCCCAATACAAAGAAAAAATTCGATTTATTCTCTCTACTCTTGAAGAGAGAGAAAGAGAAGAATTCGCAAAGTTAAAAAAAGTGAAGGCAAAGATGGAAAGTAGGAAGTAATGGCAAAAGAAGAAATAAAAAAACTACTTGAAAATTCTAAAAAAGAACTTGACGGAAATTATGATAACTTTGTAAAGTCTATCCAAGATGATCTGAAATCATTCAAAAAGAAAACACTAGATCGAATTTGAATATTTTATCCCATCATGATTTAAATATGGACATCAAGGAGTCTCATCGTAAATGAAAACTATCGTCATGTTACTTTTGACAGCATCAGCAATTTCAATTCTAGGTTCTACTGGAATTGCATTTGCTCAAGAAGATGGTGCATCTAGTGGCGACTCTATGAAACTCTTAGGTGCTGGTTTAGCATTTGGTATTGCAGCCGGCGGAGCAGGCATAGGTCTTGGTCAAGTAGGTGCAGCAGGTCTTGCAGTCATTAGTGAGAATCCGGCTTTACAATCTAAGGTATTCATCTTTGTAGGTATGGTAGAATCAATCGCAATCTACGGTATAGTTATGATGTTTATCATATTAGGACAATAGTCCAAACTACAGATTTTTCAAATTTTTAGATTTTTTCTTTAATTGTATTTTAGCTTGTTTACATCTAAAACCCTTGCACAATACCTACACTTGAGTACTCTTCCTTCTTTGTCAATAACGTCCATTATTGACTCAATGTACTCTGAACTATTTGTGATACAATCTGGGTTTGAGCATCTAAAGATTCTATCTATCTCATTAGGTAGTGACACTCTTCGTTTCTCTACAAGTTTGTACTCTTTTATCATGTTGATTGTAGCCTTTGGAGCAATAACTGCTAACTTGTTTGTATCATCATCCTTTAGAAATTTGTTTTCTACTTTGATGATATCTTTTTTCTTAAATTTTCCGCTTGGAACATTCAAAGCTATGGTAATTAAACTTCCATCCTTACCATCAATCCTCAATGCATTAAGTACCTGAAGACCTTTTCCTTCGTCTATATGGTCAATTACAGTACCTTCCTTAATTCGTCGAACCATAAGGTCGGACTGTTCCATCAGAATACTTTGTATAGTCACCTGTATATATTATTGAAAGAATGAATGAGTTCTACCAAAAAGATATCATATCAATTAAGGACTTTGATAAAGAAAAACTCGAAAAAATCTTTACACTGACTGAAAAAATTATGCAACTAAATCCCTCTGAGAGAAGAGAGATCTGTAAAGGAAAAACATTAGGATATCTGTTTTATGAACCCAGTACGCGAACTCGTCTAAGCTTTGATTCAGCCATGGCATCAATTGGTGGCAACTCATTGGGAATTTCTAATGTTGCATCTTCATCGACTCAAAAGGGTGAAAGCCTTGCTGATACTGTACGAATGATATCGATTTATTCTGACGTGCTTGTTTTACGTCATACTTTGGACGGTTCCAGTAGATTTGCAGCTGAAGTTTCAGATAAACCCCTAATCAATGCAGGAAGTGGTACAGAAGAACATCCTACTCAGGCTATTCAAGATTTGTTTACAATGAAAAAAGAAAAGAAAAAGATTGATGGTCTAAAAATTGGAATTGTTGGTGACCTAAAGTATGGGCGAACAGTTTACTCTCTATTACATGGACTTGGAAATTATGATGTTGATGTCCGTTTAATTTCTCCAGAATCATTACGAATAAGATCTGATTCAACCTATGAAATCAAACAGAAATTGGATCTTACTGAAACCACCAACATTGAAGAACATCTTGATGAACTTGATGTTCTTTATGTTACACGAATTCAAAAAGAGAGATTCCCTGATGAAGAAGAATATCTCAAAGTTAAGGGAAGCTATGTTGTAGGATTAGATATGCTAAAACGAATGAAAGATGATGCAATAATTTTACACCCTCTTCCAAGAATTGATGAAATTTCTGCAGAGGTTGATAATACAAAAAATGCCAAATACTTCAAACAAGTTGAATATGGAATGCATACAAGAGCTGCTCTTTTGGGTGTGACTCTTAATGAAAATGGGTTTTAATTTTCTAGACTCTCCGATTTCCATATATCTAGTGATATCTCAATAATACTAGTTTGACAGAAACAAAAATTATTCCTATCTTTCCTTTAGACTTGGTTTTGTTTCCACGACAAGA
>Ga0210005_1000944_pt1 | contig 20513 bp, 15 predicted proteins | sample CryGey02umfilter_3_FD_183961 | JGI IMG/M metagenome (GOLD analysis project Ga0210005, IMG submission 183961) | Groundwater microbial communities from aquifer in Utah, USA - Crystal Geyser 4/9/14 0.2 um filter (SPAdes) (version 3) | ecosystem: Environmental > Aquatic > Deep subsurface >... | reverse complement strand
ACAATTTATTAAACAATTTGAAAATAAAGAGCAAAGAATTAGAATTATAAATAAGTTAAATTCAGGAGTGTCTGATACACGAAATAAAGGATTAGAATTAGCAAATGGTGAGTTTGTTACTTTTTTAGATGCAGATGATGTATGGCACATAACTAATTTGGAAAAGAAAGTAAATTTTCTTGCTCCAACAGATTACGATGTAGTATATTCTTATTGTCAAATGATAGACGAACATTCTAATCAAATTAATAAAATCTTAACAGGTGAAAACGATTTAAAAATAGAAGATTTTTTGAGCTTAAAAGCCAATTACAATACAGCTCCATCAGGCGTTGTTTTTAAAAAGCACGTGCTAGATAAAATTAAAGGTTATGATACCAACTTGTCAAATAATGCTGATCAAGATATTTTGATTCAAACATTGGCACAAGGATTTAAAATTGATGTTATTCATGAAATTTTGTGGGATTATAGAATTCATGAAGAAAACATGTCGAAAAATGTTGATGTGCTTGAAAAAGATAGTTTGTATTTATTTCATAAATGTGAACAACAACAACTTTTTTATTCCTTTTGGTTTAAACAAAAATGCTTTTCAACAATGTACTATATGTTAGCAGGTAGTTGGTGGAAAAATGGCAATAATAAACTACGAGGAATTTATTATTTATTTTTAGCTTTTATAACTTACCCAGTATTAATTGCATTAATTTTTAAGAAAAAACTATTATAATGTTAATAATTGTTTTCAGCATTTTAATTAAAACCATGTAATGAATTACATGATTTCAATCTTTTTTATGTAATTGATTACATAAAATTTTGGCTTTTTGTATTAATAGAAAATGAGTAAGAAAAAAAACATATTAGTTATCACCTCATGGAGCTACAACGATGCGTTGATACAAACTTACACCTTGCCTTATTTAAATATTATTGCTAATCATCTACCAGACGAGGCTAGGGTTTTTCTTACAACACTTGAAAAAAATAAGCAACCCATAAACAATAATCATCCTAAGATTAAAAACATCTTAATTAACTATTACCCTTTAAGTATTAAAGGATTAATGATGTGGTTGGGGCTTATTTTTAAATTATTGAAAACCATTAGAACAGAAAAAATTGATGTGATACATTGTTGGTGTACACCTGCTGGTATGATAGGCTATATTTTGTCGATACTAACTGGCAAACCATTAATTATAGACAGTTTTGAGCCGCATGCAGAAACGATGGTAGAAAATGGGATGTGGAAAGAAAATGGGTTTGCTTATCGTTTGCTTTTTTTCTTTGAAAAAAGACTAACCAAAAAAGCAAAATATTTGATTGCAACTACTGAAGGAATGAAGCAATATGCAAAACAAAAATATGATTATCAAGGAAATAACATTTTTGTTAAACCAGCCTGTGTTAATCTAAATCTGTTTTCTGAAGCTAATCTAAAAAATAACACATTAGTGGAAGAATTAAAACTTCAGGATAAAATTATCGGTGTGTATGCAGGTAAATTTGGTGGAATCTATTTAGAAAAAGAAACATTTGATTTTTTTAAAGTTGCTGAAAATTATTGGGGAGATAAATTTAGAGCGTTGATACTGTCTGCTCATACGAAAGAAGAAATCTCAACCTATATTTCTAACAGTGGGATTAATCCTAATACCATCGTTCATCGATTTATTGCTCATCACGAAATTCCAAATTATATTGGATTGGGTGATTTTGGTATAACTCCTGTTAAACCCATTCCTACAAAGCGTTATTGCACACCCATCAAAGATGGCGAATATTGGGCATTAGGTCTTCCCGTTGTTATTACCAAAGATATTTCTGATGATTCTAACATCATTAAAAACAATAGAATAGGAAGTGTATTAGAAGAATTGAATGAAGCATCCTATCTAAAAGCTATTAAAGACATAGATGAATTATTAAGTAATAATTCCAGAGAAGAACTGTATCTAAAAATAAGACCTGTTGCCGAAAAATATAGAAATTTTGAGATTGCTGAAAAAATTTATGCAACGATTTATGGCAATTAGCCTCAATAAATTAACCCAAACAACCACAAGGGAATAGTGTTATTAACCCCTATTTCTATGTCATCTTTAACCAAAAAGGCATTGTTAATTCCGATTAGTTGTTTTTGAGGTTTATTTTTTCCTCCTATTTCAAATGTATAGGTGTCGTCAACTAAAAAATCTCCTTTTGAAGGTAAAGAAATTTGATGTAAATTGTTGAGATGTTGGATAAAAAATGTTTCTCGAATGTTTCCTACATTAACATTTTCGGAAGAAATAGCATAATTGAGATTGGTGTTTCTCAACCAAATTTTATTAGGTTTAGTTAAGGAACTTATACTTGTGTTTTTGTTGTACAAGGTGTGTATCAATTCGGCTTTATCTAACAATTGTAAGGTTTGAACTAATACATTTCTATGAATACCAATGCGTTCACTCAATTTGCTAATATTAGGTATAAAAGGAACATTAGTAGCGATAACATATAACAATCGCTTTAGTTTCGATATGGTATCATAATTTAAGTTGGTTATCCCTTGTAAATCTACATCTAAAATTAAATTTAGCGTGTTTAAAATTTGTTGGTAATATTCAGCAGCATTATTGTTGTAATAAGGGTATGCACCAGTTTCTATATACTGTTTAAAATATTGAAAGGGTTTAAATTGTTGGGTAATATCCAAACTTAAACATGCATGATTTTCAATGATTTGTTTTAAATCCAGTTTTGGCAGTTCTATTTTTTCGTAATAAAGTAAATATTCACGAAATGATAGTGCATTGAGATGATAACTAATAGCTCTTCGGCTCAAATCTGACTCGCCTCTATAAATATCTAAAATAGAAGAAGATGTGAAAACAACCTGCAAGTTGGCAAAATCATCATAAATCAATTTAATTTCTCTCGACCAATTCGGATATTTATGCACTTCATCCAAAAGTAATAGTTCACCTCCTGTTTTCTGAAAATCTTCTGCTAAGGTATAAAGTGTATTGCCTGAAAAAAACAAATCATCTAATGCAACATATAAAACTTGCTTTGAACTCTTTTTTGCAAGCTGAAGCAATAGGGTAGTTTTTCCAACTCCTCTAGCTCCTAAAATGGCAATCAATCGGTTGTTTAAGTTGATTTGACTAATTAAATAGCGTTCAAACTCGATTGAAACACTACTAATTTTTTTAGTTGATTTAGTAAGAATTTTTTCCATTCTGCTATATGTTTTAGCAAAAATACTAAATAATTGCTATTTATTTTAGCAAAAATACAATTATTTTGCTAAAATAATTAGCAAAAAATAAGTTTAAAAGTGTTTTTAAGAAAAAAAATCAAATTTCAAATAAAGGGAGAGAGAAATCTAATAATTTAAGACATGACAACTAAATGGCAATGAGTGTTGGACTCCCTTCTGTCAGCTGACGGATTGGGGTAGAACAAGCCTCACACCTTCACATACCAAACTTTCAACGAATTTCCTATTCCAAGAAAGTTTAACATCCCATTTATAAACGATTTAATATGTCGTTTATATCCTGTTTCTAATTGTTCTCGTAAGGTTTCATCTGAAGCAACAAGTTCGGTACTTTCATTATTCTTACGTTTTAAACTTTTTTTAATTCGAGCAATACTAACACCCGTTGTAGTAATTTTTAATTTTTCAAACCCATTGTTGGTTAGTAATAAATTGATGGTTGTTGGAGTGTAATAACTTAAATGCTCTGGATATTCAATAATTTCATAATCACCTTTTAATAGATATCTTTCTAAGGCATTAAAATTAGGCGTTGTAATGTAAACCACCCCCCCTTTTCTAAGCAAACGATGAAATTGTTGCATTTCTTCTACCGGATTATTAATGTGTTCAATTACTTCACTAGAAATAATTACATCAAAAAGCCCATCTTCAAAAGAGTTATTGGTTAATTTTCCTTTTAATGTATTTATCCCTTTATCTTTTAAATAGACCAATTGCTTATCTGTAAACTCTGTTCCGTAAACTTCCCATCCTCTTTTTTTGGCTTCAATTAAAAACAACCCTGGACCACAACCCACATCCAACATCTTATTGTTTTTTCTGAATTTTTCAAAACCGTCTAAAACTTCATTAATCCGAATGGTGGTAATTGTCGAATCAGCACCATAGCCAATAGGGTAGTTGTTATAATGATTTAAAATTTCTTCCTCAGTAGGTATTTTAGAACAAAATACAAAACCACTTGATTTACTTTTAACTAAGTAATTTTTCTCATATCCTTTTAGTGGATATAAATCTTGAGCATTGGTGATTAAACACTTGGTATGAAAACTTGAATTTGTCATGAATGACAATATTACTTAAAAATATACTTTCGGTAATATTTTATACTTTTACAACTCTAAAAAGTAACAGAAAATGAAAATTTTAACCATACTTGGTGCCCGACCACAATTTATTAAAGCTGCTGCTTTAAGTAGGGAATTTAGAAATTATATAGAGATTAAGGAAGTGATTATTCATACTGGTCAACATTTTGACCAAAACATGTCCGACATCTTTTTCGAAGAAATGGAAATTTCAAAACCAGATTATTTTTTAGACATCAACTCCCTTAATCATGGAGCAATGACAGGCAGAATGATGGAGAAAATTGAAGTTATTATTGAAAATGAAAACCCTGACTATGTGTTGGTTTATGGAGATACCAATTCAACATTAGCTGGAGCAATAACAGCAAAAAAAAGACACGTAAAACTAATTCATGTTGAAGCGGGATTAAGAAGTTTTAACATGAATATGCCTGAAGAAATAAATCGAATATTAACTGATAGAATTTCTGATTATCTGTTCTGCCCAACTCCTCAAGCACAAAAAAACTTAATAGAAGAGGGTTTTGAAAACTTCGATTGTAAAATTGAAGTAGTTGGCGATGTAATGGAAGATGCTGTTCGTTTTTATAGCAAAAAAGCAAATAAGGTCTCTAAAATTTTGACTGAAAATAAGTTGGAAGAATATGTTTTATGCACCATCCACCGACAAGAAAACACTGATGATTTAGATAGATTAACTCAAATTATTAATGCTGTCAACGAAATCAGTTCTACCATTCAAGTTGTTCTTCCCTTACATCCAAGAACAAAAGCAATTATTTTAAAAAACAACCTGCAATTAAATGCAAAAATAATTGATCCTGTAGGTTATTTAGACATGCTAAACCTAACAAAAAATGCTAAATTGGTATTAACTGATAGCGGAGGATTACAAAAAGAAGCTTTTATGTTAAAGAAATTCTGCATTACCTTACGTGATGAAACTGAATGGGTAGAATTAATTGAAAATGAGGTAAATTTTCTTGCTGGAGCTGATACTAAGAAGATTGTATCTCTAGCCTTAAATAAATTAAAAACAACTTTTACTTGTGATAAAAACCTTTATGGTGGAGGAAAAGCATCAGAAAAAATAGTAGAATATTTATTAAAAACCACTTAATTTTTTAACCATAAATAGGATTTCAATAGTTGTAATAATATATAATTGCATAAAGTAGATAGAAGATGTAATTTTAGTTTTTTAAACTAATATTATGAAAATAACACACATTATTGCTCCTTTTTTATTTTTAGGAATTCTTGCTAATGGTATAGCTCAAACAAACTCATCACTTTGGAATTCTTCAATAAAAAGTGAATTAACAGCTCAAGTTGAAGAGTTGGATTTACCTCAAAATTTAAACACATATCAAATGCAACCAGCATTGTTGCAAAATTTGCTTCAACAAACTCCTAAAAGGGAAATAGCAGCATCATCAACCGTTATTGTTCCTTTTCCTGTAGGGAATGGTTTAACTGAAGATTTTGCTATTTTTGAGGCATCAAATTTTCATCCGTTATTAGCAGTAAAATATCCAACTATTAAATCGTATGTTGGTAAAAGCACTTCATCTTCAAAAATTATTCGGTTTAGTCTTTCTTCTCAAAAAGGATTGAGTGCAACGATAATATCAGCAGATAGAAAAACCATTTTTATTGAGTCTATTTCAACCGATTTCTTAACCTATGCAGTTTATAGCAGAAATGCTGATGAAGCTAAAAAATATGCTTTTGCATGTTTAACAGATGACATTCCACTTGACATGAAAACTTTGAAGCAATCCAATAATAAAGATGCAAATGATCAATTACTAAGAACTTTTAGAATAGCTATATCTGCAACTGGAGAATATACAACCTATCATGGAGGAACAAAAGCGTTGGCAATGGCTGCAATTAATGCAACCATCACAAGAGTGAATAGTGTCTATGAAACAGATTTTGGAATTACACTGCAATTAATTCCAAATAATGATGATGTCGTTTATACAAATGCTGCAACAGACCCTTATACAAATAATTTAAATACGCAATTACAAAACACACTTAACTCTGTGATTCAAAGTGCTAATTATGATGTTGGACATTTGTTTCAACAAGGAGGAAATAACGGAAATGCAGGTTGTATAGGTTGTATTTGTGGAACGAGTAAAGGTAGTGGCTTCAGTTCTCACACAACACCTCAAGGAGATTTTTTTGATATTGATTACGTTGCTCACGAAATTGGGCATCAGTTTGGTGCTAACCACTCATGGACACATGGTGGTAGTGAAGGATCAGGAGCCCAAATGGAACCTGGTAGTGGTTCAACAATAATGGGTTATGCAGGAATAACAGGAGCATCAGATGTTCAGGCTCATAGCGATGATTATTTTCATTTTTTCAATATTCAACAAGTTACTTCAAATGTTGCTTCAAAAAATTGTTACATATCAACACCTATAGTTAATACACCTCCAACAGCAAATGCAGGGGCTGATTATACCATCCCAAAAGGAACAGCCTTTATTTTAGAAGGAAGTGGTGCCGACCCTGATGCAGATTCTTTATCATTTTGTTGGGAACAAGCCAATGTGGGATTTAATTCTCAAACAAGTGTGAGTGCTACAAGTACTGGAAGTCCTGCTTTTCGTTCTTTCGCTCCCACAATTACACCAAACAGGTATATGCCTAAATTAGCAAATGTTGTTGCTGGAAATTTAACTACCCAATGGGAAACTGTTGCTAATGTAGGAAGAACTATGAATTTTTCATTAACTGTGAGAGATAACCTTTCAGGAGGCGGACAAAATAAAATTGATCAAATGGTTGTTATTGTTGATGCCAATTCTGGACCTTTTTCAGTTACTTCACAAAATACCGCTGTTACATGGAATGAAGGTAGTACAGAAACCATTACATGGAATGTGGCAGGAACAAATGCTGGAGTAGTAAACACCCCAAATGTTGATATTTTCCTATCCCAAGATGGAGGTTTTACCTATCCTATTACCATAGCAACAGGAGTTCCAAACAATGGAATAGCTAATATAACTGTTCCTTTGGGATCGGCAACTACTATGGCAAGAGTGATGGTAAGAGGTGCTGGAAATATCTTCTATGCTCTAAATTCAAGTAATTTTACAATTCAAGCATCTGAATTTGTAATGAATTTTGCTCCAGGAGCTGCAACCAATGCTGTTTGTGCTCCAGGAACAGCAACGTATAATTTTACTTACAATACTTTCTTAGGTTTTAATGATGTAACTACCTTTTCTGCTTCTGGAAATCCAGCAGGAACAACAGTTAGTTTTACACCAACAACTGCTCAAGCCAATGGAACAAATGTTGCTATGGTAATTTCTGGAATAACACCTTCCATGGTTGGGAACTATACCATAACTATTACAGGAACAGCAGCTTCTACTACTAAATCTACCAATGTAATTTTAAATGTATTTTCAAACACATTTAATGCAATAACACTTTTGTCGCCTGTTAATGGAGCAACAAATATTTCTGGGCCACATACTTTTACTTGGCAAGCTGATGTTAATGCAACTTCTTATGATATAGAAATTGCAACTGACAACGCTTTTACTAATATTATAGAAAATGTTACTGGAATAACTAATACAAGCTATACTTCTTCTAGTTTATTGTCTGATACCGAATATTTTTGGAGAATAAAACCTGTAAATCAATGTGGTAGTGGTGGTTTTTCTTCAGTGTTTTCAGTAACAACAGCCAATTGCTTTACCATTATGAGCACGAACGTACCAGTTACTATTCCAACAACAGTTTCAACGGTTACATCTACAATTAATGTTACAAACACAGGTACAATTAATGACGTAAATGTAGTTGACTTAATTGGTAATCACTCTTGGATAAATGATTTAATTGTTGAACTAGAAAGTCCTCAAGGCACAAAAATTACACTTTGGGATCAGATATGTGGAAATGAAGATAATTTTGATGTAAATTTTGATGATGCAGCTACTCCAGGAGCATTACCTTGTCCACCTGTTGGTGGTGGAACGTATCAGCCTCAAGGCTCTTTAGCAGCATTTAATGGACAAAATCCTCAAGGAACATGGATACTTTCTATACAAGATGTTTTTAATCAAGATGGCGGTGCATTAACAAGTTGGGGATTAAATATTTGTTTAAATTCTACAGTTAGTTCTCTAAATGATTTAGACAATTTAAGCACAATTAAAGCTTTTCCTAATCCTGCTACGCATGCCTTAACGCTTATTGGGTTGAATATTGAGAAAACAACCAGTTTTACTATTACAGATATTACAGGTAAGGTTGTTTTAACTCCTAGAAATCAAGCATCAATTCAGCAAAAAATTGATATTAGTAGTTTAGCAAACGGAATATACTTTTTGAAAGTAAATTCAGATAACGCTGAGAAAACAATCAAATTTGTGAAACAATAAAAATTATCTCAAATCAATTACATCATACTTAGGATATTTTGCTTTACTGTAAACAAAAGTATCGTCTGTAATTGCAATATTTGGAGTAAAAGTTTTTATGATATAACTCATGTCAGTTCCATCTTTTCCAAAAACAGTTACCTTATAAATTTCACCTTTGGTTTTATTAATTTGAACTTCAACTCTGTGAAATGATTTGTCTTGCGGATTATTTGGGTATAAATTAATTATGTCGTTTCCATTTTCTTCTTTCACATATTTATACTTAAATCCTTTTTCATACAAAGTGAAAATAGTGTTAGGAGAAATAACATCTTCTTCATTTTCATCGGGAATACTATTAATTTGAACTTCTTCTGCATCTTTCAGCAACGTGTAAATACTTTTTCCATCAGAAAAAACATCTTGTCCTTTAATAGATAAATAATATTTTTCACCTTTAATTTGGAGTGAGCCTGCTTGTTTTTCATTTAATCCTTCAGCTTTATTTACAATTTGATAGTCGAAGGTAGTTTTGATTGATGTGTATTTTTTTGTCTTTGCACTTAATTTATCAAGTATCGCTTTTGCTTTAACATCGTCTTGAGCAACACTTGAAAGAGCAATTAGTGAGCTTATAAATAGGAAAATTAGATTTTTCATTTTTTTTAATTTAGTAAGATAATTTAGTTTCAGGTTGTAAAATTAGTTTTTTAAATGGAATCCCCTCCTTTCAAAAACTGTTCCAAAGCGTTGAGGTCTGTTATTAATACTTGTCTGGCTTTACTTCCTTCAAAAGGACCAATGATTCCAGCTTCTTCTAATTGGTCTATAAGTCTTCCAGCACGGTTGTAGCCAATTTTCATTTTTCGTTGCAACAGAGAAGCGGAGCCTTGTTGGTGTTGAACTATCATTCTGGCAGCATCATCAAACAAATCATCTTTATCTTCATTATCAAATGTGCCTGAACCACCAGAAGATGATTCTCCAACATATTCTGGTAAGGTAAATACTTCGGGATAACCTCTTTGTTCGCCAATAAAATCGCAAATTCGCTCTACTTCTGGGGTATCAACAAAAGCACATTGCACACGAATTAAATCATTTCCTTGCGAAATAAGCATATCTCCTCGTCCTATCAGTTGATCTGCTCCACTAGAATCTAAAATAGTTCTTGAATCAATTCCTGAAGTTACCCTAAAAGCAATTCTACCAGGAAAATTTGCTTTTATTATACCAGTAATTATATTTGCAGAAGGTCGTTGTGTAGCAATAATTAGGTGAATCCCAATAGCACGAGCTAATTGAGCCAAACGAGCAATGGGAGTTTCTACTTCCTTGCCGGCAGTCATAATTAAATCTGCAAACTCATCAATAACCAATACTATGTAAGGTAAAAACTTGTGTCCATCATTTGGATTTAATTTTCGAGCGACAAACTTACTGTTGTATTCTACAATATTTCTAACTTGAGCATCTTTTAAAAGACCATAACGTGTATCCATTTCAATACACAATGAATTTAAAGTATTTATTACTTTTTGGTTATCAGTAATTATAGCTTCTTCCGTATCAGGAAGTTTTGCTAAATAATGGCGTTCAATTTTATTATATAGCGTTAATTCTACTTTTTTAGGGTCAACCAACACAAATTTTAGTTGCGAAGGATGTTTTTTGTATAAAAGAGAAGTGATTACAGCATTTAAACCAACCGATTTTCCTTGTCCTGTTGCTCCAGCCATTAGTAAGTGAGGCATTTTAGCTAAATCAAAAACATAGTTTTCATTTGTTATGGTTTTTCCCATCACAATAGGCAATTCCATTTTTGCATTTTGAAATTTATCGGAAGCAATAGCTAATCGCATAGAAACAATTTCAGGATCTTGGTTAGGAACTTCAATTCCGATTGTTCCTTTTCCTGGTATTGGAGCAATAATACGAATCCCTAAGGCTGCTAAACTCAATGCGATATCATCTTCTAAGTTCTTAATTTTTGATATTCGTATCCCAGGAGCTGGGACAATTTCATAAAGCGTTACTGTTGGTCCTATGGTTGCTTTTATGCTGTCTATTTTAATGTTGTAATTGGAAAGTGTTTCAAGAATTTTATTTTTATTCGCTTCCAATTCTTCTTTGGTTACTGTTTTTTGAGTGTTGCCAAAATCCTTTAGTAAATCAATGGGAGGCATTTTGTAGGAAGACAAATCTAAGGTTGGGTCATATTCTCCAAAATCTTTTGCTTTTTGATTTAATTCATCTTCGCTGAGTGTAACTTCTTCTTGCTTGATTTCTTCAATAGAAAATTCTACTTCATCCGATTTTTTTTCTTCATTTTCAGGAGGCACTTCTGTTGATAATTCAATGGGATGTTGAGGTTCTTCTAAAGGTTCTGTTTGGACTTCATCAATTTCTTCCTCATCATACTTAAATTCATTGAAAATTTCGGCTTCTTCTTCAGCTTCTATGTTACTTTCCATTTCTGTCTTTTTGTCTTCCTCCACTTTTGAAAGTGCTGGTAATTTGAAGGAAAGATTAAAATTGAGTATTAGAAATAAGAGTAGTGAAAACACTAAAACTAACCCAATACCAATGTTTCCTGCAAAACTATTTAACCAAAGTGCTGATTGAAATCCAAATGTTCCGCCCAAAATAGGAATACTTTTAAATAAATAGGCAAAAGCAATTGAAAGCCATACTAAAGCAAAAATGGAATATACAAAAGTCTTTTTTAATGGTAATAAGGAAACTTTGAATAAAGCTCTAAATCCTGTGATAAAAAATAATAAAGAAAATAAAAAAGAAGCGACTCCAAAACCATTAAAGATAAACTGATGAGCAAAATACGCCCCTAATTTTCCCATCCAGTTTTCTGCTTGTATTTCTGGATTATCCCAATAATTATTAATAAGATTTTGATCGATTTTCCAAGTGAATAAAGAGGATGTAAAAGCCAAAAGTAAAAAAACAGAAAAGACAAGTAATGTTAAACCAACACCTTGAGCCAATTTTTCATTATAAAAAATAGAATGAAAAAAATTACTTATTTTATTCTTTTTTGATTTTGTACTATCTCCCCCAGTTGATTTCGCTGGCTTTTTTTCTTCAGACTCCTTGTTTTTAAATTGATTAACTGCCATAGCTGAGTTTACTCTGTTAACTAACAAATTTATACATAACTTATAGTGTTGTTTATTGTTTAAAACGCTATTAAATAACAATACATTGTGAATAAACCTATGGTGTTCAAATCATTTTAGCTACAAAAAAAGCGATATTTATATATCGCTTTTTTAATACTAGAAGGCAATTATCGGAATAAATTATTCTTTTATTTCTCCCGACATCATTTTTTGGAAATCTTCTTTAGTCATCACTTCATAATCGGTAGGAATTGTAAATTCAGCATCAGAAATTTTTTCTTTCGTAACGGTGGATGCAGAAATTATCATTTCTATACCTTGATTATTAATGCTATATTCCATCATAAATCCTTTTAAACCATCAACAGATAACTGTGAGTTCGATGTCGTTGCAACAATTTCTTCTGTGTAATATACAACCATTATTTCATCTGTATCAGCAAATTTTAATTCAGCTTTTTTACAGGTATAACCAGCTATTTTTTTTGTTTCATCAACATAAGTAATAATTGGTTTTGAAGAGGCATCTTTTTCTTTATCTATAGATTCTTTAATAGCAATTTTTTGTCCCATCATATTCATTAAAATAGTTACGTTTCCTGCCTTATCTGAAATGGTAATGTTTGTTCCCATAGCGGTTGTCTGTGTAGTTTTACTGTTCCCTTCTTTTAATTTTGTGATGGATTCTTTGGGTAACATACTTTCATAACCAGCCATTTCTGGGGGCAATTCTCCATAAGTTATTTTAAATGTAACGGTTCCTTCAAAGTTTTTTTGAGCAAAAGATTGGATTGAAAAAGCAGAGATAATTAAAAAAGTAAGGATGATATTTTTCATTTTATTTAGATTTATTAGGTTATAATTTTATTTTATTTAAAACTATCAAAAATTTCAGTCATTTCTTGTTCCATCTCGTCAAAAGAGATTAATTGATAATCAGTAGGAATTTCAAAAATTTTATCATTAACTTTTTCAAATTTTATTTTTTTAGCCTTAAATTGCATACAAACATCATATTTTTCATATTGATATTCTAACATTACTCCATCTATTGGAGCAAATTGATTGCACCAATTTGGGTTTTGGATTTTTATTTCATTGGTATAATAAACTGTAAATGCATCATGACCCTCATTGTTCACAGTAACAATTGCTTTTTTACACATATATCCTAGAATTTCTTTCGCATCATCTACAAATTCAATGTTGTAGCTCGGAAGAACTTGTAACGTAGCAGGAATTTCTTCTCCTTTTAATTTTAAGGCATATTTTTTATTCATGAGTTTCACCAACTGAAAAAATTCATCTTGGGCTTGATCGCAAACAAAATTGGTTTTAAATGTCCCCATTCCTGCCGAAACTGAGGTAATGTACTTATCATCTTTAAAATACATTTTCATTTCGGTAGGCATAAAATCTAACATAAAGTTGGTTTTATCCATTTTTGGATAGGTAACTTTATATTCGATAACACCTTCGGTTTTATCGGTAACACCATCTTTGCATGAAAAAAACATGGAAATTAAAAGAAGTATTGCAACTGAAGTTTTTTTCAAGCTATCTAATTATGTTTTTTATTGATGAAATAACAAATGAAGTTAAAACTATTTTAATATGTATAGTTCTAATCAACAAATATATCAATAATTTTGTTTTCTATTAGTTAAAGCAAGTTTTTTAAGTAAAATTAGCTTTTACTATACTGAAACTTTGCAGGTTTTCGGAACAAAACGTGCTTAGTTACAGTTATACTCGCAACCAAAGTATGAAAATTATCCGAAAAGCTATTTGGTTGCGGTATATTTCAAAAAATACTTATAACAATAAAAGAGTTAACAAAAAATTACAATTATGAAGGAATTGATAATCATTAAAAATAGATCGGATATAGGAGCAGGAACCCGTGGCTCTGATATGGGAGTTGATGCTATTGAAATAGCTGCTATTAATGCAAATAATGATTATTTCAACAAGTATGAATCTATTGAAATTGAAAGTGAAAACGAAGCGGTTTACCTGAAACAAACAACTCCTTATGCTAAAAGAATAGGAAAGGTGTTGGAAGTTTGTAAGAGATTAAGTAAAGAAGTAAAAAAATGCATAGAAGATAGTAAATTTCCTTTAGTGCTTTCTGGAGATCATTCTTCTGCATTAGGAACTATTAGTGGATTAAAATGTGCTTTCCCTGAAAAACGTATTGGTGTTGTTTGGGTTGATGCTCATGGTGATTTACATTCTCCTTACACTACTCCTTCTGGCAATATCCATGGGATGCCTCTAGCTGCTGCTTTGGCAGATGATAATTTAGACAGAAAAGTAAATGAAGTTACTGATGAAACTCATGTAAATTGGGAGGGGATGAAAAATATCGGTGGATTTTCTCCAAAAGTACTGCATGAAGATGTGGTGTTTTTTGGTGTAAGAGATACGGAAGAGCCAGAAGATTACTGTATGGAAAAAAATGGCATGAAAAACTACAAAGTGGAAGAAGTTCGATATAGAGGATTGGAAGTTTGTGTGTCAGAAGCGTTAGAAAAACTAAAAAATTGCAATTACATTTATATTTCTTTTGATGTAGATTCAATGGATTGCGATTTAATTTCTAAAGGCACAGGAACTCCTGTTTCTAAAGGATTTGACCAACATGAAGTGAAAAATATTATTAATGAGTTAATAGAAAGTAATAAGGTAATTTGCCTAGAAATAGTTGAAGTAAACCCTACCTTAGATAATAAAGGTAATGTAATGGCAGAAACCGCTTTTGAAGTGTTGAATGAGGTTACAAAAAATATTGAAGCGAAACTTTGTTAATATAGCAAAATAACAATTTAGCAATGTTGTAATATGTGAATTTTTTAATGTGTGAATTAAAAAGTTCAACTAGCGATTCTGCGAACCGACCAAAGGGAGCTCAACGGGAAAAATGTGGGAATGTGAAAATTCGTGCATTCGTGGCGAAAAAAAACTAAAAAACTAACTATGAGTATAAAAACATTTTGGTTAATTTTTATTAAAATCTTGGGGATTTGGCTAATAATTGGAAGTATTAATGTTTTAAGCCAATCTATCAATGCAGCTGCATTGATTTTTTCAAATATTGATGATGATTTATTGAGTATTGAGATAGTATTATTGTGGTTGCTCATTATAGTTACTATTGGTATTTACTTTTTAGTACTTTATGTTTTTGTTTTCAAAGCCAATTGGATAATAAAAAAATTAAATTTAGTTGAAGGATTTAAAGAAGATAAGTTTGAAATAAACATCTCTTCAAAATCTATATTAACAATAGCTTCAATCGTCTTTGGGGGGGTAGTTTTTATAGATGCTTTTCCACAATTTTTTATGCAATTATATAACTTTTTTATTCAAAAAAACTCTATAATAGAAAGTCCTTCATCAGGGTGGATTTTCTTTTATTTAGTTCAATCATTAATAGGTTATTATTTTGTATTTAATAACCAAATTATTGTTAATTTTTTTGAATCACAAATTACTAAAAACAATAAAGAATAAATAAAAGTAATCTGCGATAATCAGCGTTATCAACGGGAAAAATGTGGGAATGTGAAAATTCGTGCATTCGTGGCGAAAAAAACTAAAAATGGAAGAATTAATTATACAAGCAGTAGTAAAAGGAATAGCATCTATTTATGGTGCTGAAGCAGATGTGAACAGTATTCAACCTCAAAAAACCAGAAAAGAATTTGAAGGTGATTTAACAGTGGTCGTTTTTCCTTTTACCAAAATATCAAAAAAATCTCCTGAACAAACGGCCGAAGATTTAGGTAATTATTTGATTGAAAATGTTGCTCAAATTACCGATTTTAATGTAGTAAAAGGGTTTTTAAACCTCAGCATTGCTCCTGAATATTGGCTAACAACTCTTGAAACCATTGCTCAACATAAAACTTTCGGACAAGCAGCTCCATCAGGTAAAACCTACATGGTAGAATATGCTTCTCCCAATACCAATAAACCTTTACATTTAGGGCATTTAAGAAACATTTTCTTAGGGTATGCTGTTGCTGAAATTTTAAAAGCCAACGGACACGAAGTATTTAAAACGCAAATTATTAATGATAGAGGAATTCATATTTGTAAAAGTATGCTGGCTTGGCAACGATTTGGAAATGGAGAAACTCCCCAAAGCTCAGGTTTAAAAGGAGACCATTTAGTAGGAAAATATTATGTGGAGTTTGATAAAGTGTATAAAATAGAAATTAATCAACTTATTGAAAAAGGGTTAACAAAAGAAGAAGCTGAAAAAGAAGCTCCTATTTTTAAAGCCGCTCAAGAAATGCTCCTAAAATGGGAACAAGGAGATAAAGAAGTAGTGGCTTTATGGAAAAAAATGAACGGTTGGGTATATGAGGGTTTTGATGCTACTTATCAAACCATGGGAGTTGATTTTGATGAAATTTATTATGAATCGGACACCTATATTTTAGGTAAAGATGTGGTAGAAAAAGGCTTAACAGAAGGACATTTTTACAAAAAAGAAGACGATTCTATCTGGTGCGATTTAAGTGCTGAAAAAATGGATGATAAGCTGTTATTAAGAGCTGATGGCACTTCTGTTTACATGACACAAGATATAGGAACCGCCATAGAGCGTTATAAAAATCATCCTAACCTCAGCGGATTAATCTATACGGTGGGTAACGAGCAAAACCATCATTTTAAGGTGTTATTTACTATTTTAAAAAAATTAGGCTACAAATGGGCAGAAGAATGTCATCATTTATCTTACGGTATGATAGAATTACCTGATGGCAAAATGAAATCACGAGAAGGAACGGTGGTTGATGCAGATGATTTAATGGCAGAAATTGTGAATGAAGCTAAATTAATGACCCAAGAAAGAGGGCATTTGGATGGGTTGACAGATGAAGTCCGAGAACAACTTTATACGCAAATTGGCTTAGGTGGTTTAAAATACTATTTATTAAAAGTAGATGCTAAAAAAGGCATGGTGTTTAATCCTGAAGAATCTATAGATTTGAATGGCAATACCGCTCCTTTTATTCAATATGCACATGCCAGAATTCAATCCTTATTGAAAAAAGCAAAAGAATTGAATTATAGCACCTCCTATACAAATGCTCAACTCAACGAAGAAGAAATTACGCTCATAAAACTATTGAAAGATTACCCAACAATATTGCAAGAAGCTGGAGCAACAATTAGTCCAGCTACCTTATGTAATTATCTATTTGAATTAGTAAAAACCTACAATCATTTTTATCAAAACGTGCCTATTTTGCGAGAAGAAGATAAAAACAAACTGGGAATGCGTTTGGTACTTTCACAAAATGTAGCAAAAATAATTGCTTCAGGGATGGGATTGTTGGGAATCGGAGTGCCAAATCAAATGTAGGGAATTAGGGTGTACGATAAATATTCCTTTTAACAAATAAAAGTATAGGGACATTACAATAATTAAGTAAGGAATTTATCAGAAGTCTTGATTTTTTGTTTCTTTTTGATCAAGCAAAAAGAAAAAGTTAAAAGCCTCGCTGTTCCATTTAACTGATGAAAAATAGTAAAATGGAAATTACAGCACTTCTTTTTTAGCATGATAAAAGTTAAATTTTCCGTTTGTCAACACATATTCTCTCTCGTTAATGAGAATAGTTTCACCTTCTTTTAACTTATCCAACTCAAAAACATCTTCATTTGTGAGATGTATAGAGCCTTTAGTTACTCGAGCTAAGTCTAGATATTGTAAATTAACAAATCTATCCGCTCCACATAGGAATATGTGTACAGGGATATTGATTTTATTCATGAACTCATAATCCCTCATTCTTTCGTAATTATCTGCAATAAGTACAATGTTTTTAGCTTCAGGATAGTGTTTTAGTCCTAACAACATAGCTTCCACATCATTTTCTTTAGTTTCACCACCTCCAGCACCACCACTAATACATTTATTGATTGTTTGAGAAACCATTTCATAACTTCGTTCAGTTGTAACATAAATGCCACCTGTTTCAAGAGGCAACTTTTTATCAGATGGTTTCCTATTGCCATCATTAAAAAATACAAATAAACGAGCATTTTCGTTATTGAATTGCCCACGCAACCAAGTTAGCACCTGCGAATAATAAGGCGACATACTTCCTGTAGCATCGGTTACTACTATAAAATTTGTCCAGTTTTTATTTCTTGAAAAGGCGTTTAGCACAGTGGAATCTTCTTGAAGCGAAGCTAAATAAGGATTTGGTGGCGGGGACGGATAAAAATCTATCTTTTTTTCTTCTCCCCAAATGGTATCGTAAACATAACCGTTATCCCAACGCGTTTTTATGTGAAATGGTTTTGGGGTTGTATCTTTTGCTAATGAATCTATTGTTGAAAGATTACTAACAAGTTGTTTAACGTAATTACTTTCTTGAGCAGCATAAATGTCGGTTGATAAAGGTCGAAAAGTAATTACAAATCCATGAAACATTTTGTTGCACTCCTCTGTAGAGTTACCATCGGTTTGACCAATTAATTCATATTTCCAAACAGGAAAAGCAAACAGTTCAGGAACTAATTTTTTGAGCTCTAACAGGCGTTTTTTGTTGAGTTCTATTTGGTTAAATGTTGCTGAAGCTCTATAGTGAGTATAAACTAAGGCTACTTTGATAACTACTCTTTCTTGAAGTTGTTTTTTTTGTTCTTTATTTAAAATAATTGCTTTGGCAAAAGGCATTTCAATGAGCAATTGATCTGCATGGATAGCAATTCTGTTAAATGTGTTGATGTTGGTAACATTACTTTTAGCATAGTGATTTACATCAAATCCAAAAACAGATTGGAGGGTGATTAATAATGTGAAAAGATAAAAAAATCGCATACCTTCTCTTAAAAAAGTTTTCCAAGTTTTTCATTAAGCGGGATAGCCAAATCTATAAACTCAAAATTTAAATTTTGAGACTTTTCTAAGGGTTCAATCATTTTGCCTAATGATTTTCTATCTTTTGTAATATATGCATCAATTTTTCTATTGTGAATTTGTGCAAATAATTTAATATCATTAACTATTACTTTTCGCTGTTCAGATTCTCTTAAATCTTTATTGTCTTTAAGCGCAGCAAAAAAATTGCCTGCAACTTTTGCATCTTCATAATCAAACTCTAATAACCGAAAAACATTTAAAGAAAGTAAATTATCAGGGTTGTCGCCAACAGCATATTCACTAACAACAATAGTAGATAAGTACATTTCAATTCCATTCTCTAGAAAATATTCATAGTAATCGACTGCATTTTGATGAAAATCCGCATCTGATTTTAATAACCTAATACAAAAAGAACTATCTAAAAGAACACTTTCAATTCCTTTCATATTCCTTCTGCTTTTATATCATCCAACCAAGCATCAATATTTGAAATTTTATTCCAATTAACTGAAGCCTTTTCTATCACTTTTTCTAAAAGAGATTTATTAAAAACGGGTTTATATAGTATAAATTCTATTAACTCTAAATCAGCTAATGAATGATCTTCCAAACTTTTTTTTCCACGAACTTTAATTCCGTAAGGCTTATATGTTTTTTTCTCACCTTCCATTATCTGCTCTTTGGTAGCAGCAATAGTGAGGTTCCCATATTTTTTTGTGCTTATATGTAAATTTGGAGTTTTTCCACCTTCTTGATAAATTTCACCATACAAATAAAATTCACTCTCGCAAAAAGTTGGTGCAATCATTTCAAAATGAGTGGTGTAATCAATAATTAATGATGATTCTTTTGAAATGGAATTATTAAACTCAATTACATAACCTTCTTTTATTGCTTTTTTTTGAAACTTATCAATTATCGACTGCCTTTTGTAATCTAAAAAATCAAGGTTATTTCTGTTTTTTATTTCACTTGTTAACCCATTAAACAGGATAACAGCTGTTATAGGCAAAAAGAACTTGTGCTTTACTGAACCTTCTTCAATGTCATAAGAAATGTGTGGGCGGTTTTGTTTTTCCTTGCGATTAGGGTATAAGAATGACTCGACATCTGATATAAAATCTGTTACTTCATTTATATCAATATCTTTAGGGGTTAAGGTTTTATCCTTATTAGTAACCCTTAATTCTATATATCCTTGTTCTTCCATTTTGCTAATAATGCAAATTTACAGATTATTACGTCTTTATGATTTATAAGGTTTTAAAAAATGATTTTATAAATAAAAAGCTACAGATATGATTACTTTTGTCAAAAGTACACAATCAGATTAACCCTAAAAATTAAAAATTATTGCAACCCGTTAGAGCCAAAAAACATTTAGGACAGCACTTTCTCAAAGATTTAGCTATTGCTGAAGATATTGTAAACAGTCTTGTTCAGACAGATAAATACGATACTGTTTTAGAAATTGGTCCAGGAATGGGGGTGTTAACACAATTTTTAATTCAGCAAAAAAATTACACTACTTTCCCTATAGATGTTGATAGAGAATCCATTGCTTTTTTAGTGGAAAAGTTCCCTTCATTAAAGGGAAACATTATTTATGGTGATTTTTTGAAAATTAATTTGAATGAAATTGTCAATAATAAACCCTTTGCGGTAATAGGAAACTTCCCGTACAACATTTCTTCTCAAATTTTATTTAAG
>Ga0210005_1000934_pt1 | contig 20642 bp, 18 predicted proteins | sample CryGey02umfilter_3_FD_183961 | JGI IMG/M metagenome (GOLD analysis project Ga0210005, IMG submission 183961) | Groundwater microbial communities from aquifer in Utah, USA - Crystal Geyser 4/9/14 0.2 um filter (SPAdes) (version 3) | ecosystem: Environmental > Aquatic > Deep subsurface >... | reverse complement strand
TTACCAAAAAATTTTTTAAGGCAAAAAAAATTAAAAATAGAGTAATTATTCGTTAATCCAATCGCTTTTTTGTTTAACTCTTTGTTTTTCTCAGCAAAACTTGTTGAGAACGTCCTTCCCCACTTTTCTTAAAAATGGTGGAGGATAAAGCGATTGAAAAATTATGGTAAAGAAAACAAAGAGATCCACTCGATGGATCAAACTCAAACCAATTCGAGTATCAAAATATGCAGGAGTTCATTTGCTTGCCGATTTTTGGTATGGAAAAATTATTGAAGACCCAAAAAAATTAGAAAAAATTTTAATTGAGGCAGTAAAAAAAGCTAAAAATATTCCTTTAGAAGTAACTATTCATAAATTTTCACCTCAGGGAATAACTGGGGTTGTTTTATTGGCTGAAAGCCACATTGCCCTGCATTTATGGCCGGAAATAAATTATGTTGCAATTGATATTTTTACCTGCGGTGAAAAAGCCACGCCACAAAAAGCCCTCGCTTATTTAAAAAAGGTATTTAAACCAAAAAGAGTAGAAATTCAAAAAATAAAAAGAGGAGTACTTGGATGAAAAAGAAATTTCTTTTTAAAAAAATTTGGTTTTTTGAGGATTTCAAATTACCCACCGAACCCACAACCTTTGCTTGGGGAGTTGTTATTGGAAAAGAAATTTATTCCGGAAAAAGCCAATTTCAAAAAATTGAAATTTTTGAGACAAAAGAATTTGGCAGAATTTTGACTCTAGACGGATTACTTCAGCTTTCGACAAAACATGAATTTGTTTATCACGAGATGTTAGTTCACCCGGCTTTTCTTTATCACCGGGTGGTGGGTGGGTGGCGTCCAGAAAAAGTATTAATCATTGGCGGAGGAGACGGCGGAGTTTTAAGAGAAGTTGTAAAGCATCCAGTAAAAGAAATTTTTTTGGTTGACATTGATAAAAAAGTTATTGAAATTTCAAAAAAATATTTACCCTCGGTTTCCAAAGGAGCTTTTAATGATAAAAGATTAAAAATTTTTAATGAGGATGCCCTAACATTTATTAAAAACTATAAGAATTTCTTTGATATTATAATTTGCGATTCAACTGATCCCTACGGACCCTCAATACCTCTTTTTCAAGTCAGATTTTATAAAGATGTTTTAAGAGCCTTAAAAGAAAAAGGAATTTCAGCTTTCCAAACCGCTTATTTAAAAGAGAGGTTTGCCAAAAAAGCCAGAAAAAGGATTAGAAAAGTTTTTCCTTTCTTTAAAGTTCACAAAGCCTTTGTCGGGTGCTTTCCCTTTGATGAACACACTTTTTCTTTTGGCTCAAAAAAGACTGATTTCGAGAAATTTAGTTTTAAAAAAATAAAAGAAAAATACCAAAAATTAAACCTCAAAACAAAATACTATTCTCCAAAAATTCATTTTGCCTCAGCAATTTTACCAAAATATCTAAAATAAAATGTTCAACCTTGAAGTTTGAACACAACTCAGAGGATTACCCTCTGATTTTTAATTGAAAAATTTAAATTTTGTTGTATAATATTCTCGTATGTCAATAATTACGAAAATTTTTGGTGATGCCAATGAGAAATATTTAAAGAAAATTCAGCCCTTGGTTGATGAGATAAATTCTCTCGAAAAAGAATTCGAGAAATTTTCCGATGAGAAACTAAAAGAAAAAACCAAAGAATTTAAAGAAAGGTTAAGGAAAGGAGAAACTTTAGATACGATATTGCCAGAAGCTTTTGCTTTAGTTCGGGAAGTAGCCAAAAGAACCCTCAAACAAAGACATTTTGATGTCCAGTTAATTGGTGGAATTGTTTTGCATCAAGGGAAAATTGCTGAAATGAAAACCGGTGAAGGAAAGACTTTAGCTGCAACTCTGCCCCTTTATTTAAATGCTTTAGAGGAAAAGGGATGTCATCTGGTAACCGTTAATGATTATTTAGCCAGGAGAGATACTGTCTGGATGGGACAAATTTACCACGCTTTGGGATTATCTGTCGGTTGTCTCAATCACGAACAATCTTTTTTATACGACCCAGAATTTAAAAAACCTGCTGAAGAAAAAGAGAAAATGAGGGATGAGTTGGGAGGTTTTTATGTTGTTGAGTATTTTTTAAAACCTTGCACAAGAAAAGAGGCCTATTTAGCTGATATTACTTATGGCACCAATAATGAATTTGGCTTTGATTATTTAAGAGATAATATGGTTTACGACCTGGCGCAGCAGGCTCAGAGAGGCTTTAACTATGCCATTGTTGATGAGGTTGATTCAATTTTGATTGATGAAGCCAGAACTCCTTTAATAATTTCAGCTCCCGATACGGAGAGCTCAAAGTGGTACGAGGAATTTGCCAGAATCATTCCCAGATTAGATTCAAAAACCGATTATGAAATTGATGAAAAAATGAGGGCAGCAACTTTGACTGAATCGGGTATTAATAAAATCGAAAAAATTTTAGGAATGGGAAATATCTATGAAGAAAGAGGGATAAAATATCTCCATCACTTAGAGCAATCATTGAAAGCTGAAGCTCTTTTTAAGAGAGACAGAGATTATGTGGTCAAAGATGGTCAGGTTATCATTGTTGACGAATTCACTGGCAGATTGATGCCCGGAAGAAGATGGTCGGGAGGCTTGCATCAGGCAATTGAGGCAAAAGAAGGGGTTCAGGTTTTGCCAGAGTCAATAACCTTAGCCACAATAACTTTTCAGAATTATTTCCGCCTTTATAAAAAATTAGCTGGAATGACCGGCACTGCCGCCACTTCGGCCGAGGAATTTGATAAAGTTTACAGATTGGAAGTGGCGATTATTCCAACCAATAAACCCATGATTCGTAAAGCACTTCCTGACCGAGTTTATAAGACCGAGGAAGGGAAATTTCAGGCTTTAGTTAGAGAAATAAAAGAAAGACATGAAAAGGGCCAACCACTCTTAGTTGGCACCACTTCAATTGAGAAAAATGAATATTTAGGAAAATTATTAGACCGGGAAGGAATTCCCCATCAAATTTTAAATGCTAAGCATCATGAAAGAGAAGGAGAAATCATTGCCCAGGCCGGAAAATTGAGTCAGGTAACTATCGCCACTAATATGGCTGGTAGGGGAGTGGATATAATTTTGGGAGGTAATCCTCAAAATCCTGAAAGCGCAAAAAAAGTTATTGAACTTAGTGGTCTCCATGTTATTGGTACAGAAAGGCATGAGGCCAGGAGAATTGATAATCAACTTAGGGGAAGATCAGGCCGTCAAGGAGATCCGGGGTCATCGCAATTTTTTGTTTCTCTGGAAGATGATTTAATGCGAATTTTTGGCGGAGAAAGGATAAAATCGTTAATGGGAGCATTAAAAATTCCCGAAGATCAGCCGATTGAAGCTAATCTTATTTCTAGGGCAATTGAAGAAGCCCAATCAAAAATTGAAGGTCTGAATTTCGATTTAAGAAAGCATGTTTTAGAATACGACGACGTAATGAATAAACATCGAGAAGTCATTTACAAAAAGAGAAGGGAAATTTTAGAAATTGAGGATTTGAAATCGAAAATTGAAAATTGGCTGAAAACTCCGGAAGAAAAAAGGGCCTTCGAAGAAAAAGTAAAAGAATTAGGAGAAAATTTCAATCAGGTAGCTAAATTTATTAGTTTAAGAACTTTAGATATGTTGTGGTTGGAGCATTTGGAAAATATGGAATATCTAAGAGATTCGGTAAGGTTAAGGGCTTATGGTCAGAAGGATCCTTTGGTTGAATATAAAAATGAAGGTCATAAAATGTTCCGAAGATTGCTCCAAACTTTGGAATCAACCGTTGCCAGTATGATTTTAAGAGCGAGTCTGGCGCCAGCTCAACCAGTTTACACTAATCAGCCTAAATCAGCTGTTACCAGCGGTAATCAACGTCAAAAAAATAAGCCTGGCAGAAACGACCCCTGCCCCTGTGGCAAAATCAATCCCCAAACTGGGAAGCCAATGAAATACAAAAAGTGTTGTTACCCTAAATACGGATAGCCGCTCGGCAAGCTGATTTCAGGGTTATTCGCTCGGCAAGCTACCTCGAAGGACCGCAACAATTCCCACCGAGAATTGTTGCTTAGTCCTCGCTCGCTCTTCGCCTTCGGCGAAACCCTGGCCGCTCGCTGCGGATGTCCATCTCGGCACTTGCCTCGCTCTCATATTCGTATATTCGCCCCGTAGCAGAGCAAAGCTCGCTACGGGGCAGCCCCGAAGTGAGCTCCGCTCTACTTCTGGGGCGTAAAAATTCGTAATTCGTAGGGTATATGTTTTTTTTACCAGTAGCTTTTTTAATTTTTATTGCTTTCATATTATTTTTGCCCATTTTGTTCATTTTGGGTTATTTTCATATTGTTACCCTTGGCTTTGAAAAATTAGGGATTTCACCTGAAATAACAATATTTTTACTTTTTTTAATTCTCATTGGTTCTGCTATTAATATTCCGCTAACTAAAAAGAAGTTAGTTTATAAGATAGAGTCAAGATTTTTCGGGTTATTTCGGACACCAAAAACCCAAATCCAGGGTATTGCTATTAATTTAGGAGGAGCGGTAATACCTATTTTACTTTCTTTTTATTTTTTATTTTTGGTTTGGCGAGCAGGTTTTTCTCTTCAGCCAATTTTAATAGCTACAATTTTCATGATTTTTATTTCTAAGTTTTTAGCCAGAATTATTCCGGGTAGAGGAATTTCTTTACCAACTTTTATTCCACCAATTTTTTCGGCTATTTTCGCCTTAATTTTGACTTCTGAATTTGCTGCTCCTTGTGCTTTTATCTCAGGCGTCCTGGGAACTTTAATTGGAGCTGATATTTTGAATTTAAAGAAGGTCCAAAAATATGGAGGATTTCTATCGATTGGCGGAGCTGGCGTCTTTGACGGGATATTCTTAGTGGGAATTGTTTCTGCCCTTTTAGCCGGGGTTTAAATGTATTAAAATAAATTGATGCCAAAAAAGAAAGTTTATTTAATCACTATTTTTATTTTAATTTTAGCCTTCTTTTTGGCTAATTTAACTTATCCAAAATACTGGAATCAATCAGCTGATTGGGTGGGCGCCAGCTTTCTCCGACTTCCTGAAAAACCCTTTAAACTGGGATTAGATTTGCAAGGCGGAACCCATCTGATTTATGAAGCAGATTTATCTAATATTGCCAAAGAGGATTATTCTTCCTCAATGGAAGGGTTAAGAGACGTTATTGAAAGAAGGGTTAATCTTTTTGGGGTAAGAGAACCGATGGTTCAAGTTCAGGGCGAAAGATTAGTTGTGGAATTAGCCGGAATCAAAGATCCTGGCGAAGCAATTAAAATGATTGGTCAAACACCTTATCTGGAATTTAGAGAACAAAAAGAGAATTATAATGAGATTTTAGAGAAAAATAGAGAAGTAATTGAAACTCAGGAGGGCCAAATTGAGGACCCTTTCAAAGCAACTATTTTAACTGGAAAATATTTAAAGCGCTCCGAGCTCGGTTTTGACCAGACCACTAATAGACCCCTGGTGCACTTAGAATTTAATGAAGAAGGTGCAAAAATTTTTGAAGAATTGACTGAAAAGAATGTTGGAAAAATTTTGGCAATTTATATTGACCAAATTCCAATATCCGCTCCAGTTGTTCAAGAGAAAATTTCTGGCGGCAAAGCCCAAATCACTGGTCAATTTACAATTGAAGAAGCAAAAGACTTAGTCAGAAATTTAAATGCTGGAGCCCTGCCAGTTCCCATTAAATTGATTTCTCAGCAAACTGTGGGACCTACTTTGGGAAAGATATCTTTGGAAGAATCTCTGAAAGCGGGGGCTTTTGGGTTTTTAGCTATTTTAGTTTTTATGATTATTTTTTACAGGATTCCCGGTTTTCTTGCTTCCTTCTCTCTAATAATTTATGTTGTTCTCCTGCTTTCTTTATTTAAATTAATTCCGGTAACCTTAACCTTGGCCGGTATTGCTGGATTTCTTCTCTCCATGGGTATGGCGGTTGATGCCAATATTTTAATTTTTTCGAGATTTAGAGAAGAATTAAAAATAGGCAAAGATTATTTAGCTGCTTTAGAGGAAGGTTTTAGACGCGCTTGGCCGGCAATTCGCGACGGCAACCTGACAACTATTTTAGTTGGCTTGATTTTGTTTGGTTTTGGAACAAGTTTTGTCCAGGGATTTGCTTTAACGTTGGTGATTGGTAACTTGATTGGCATGTTTACTGCCATTGTTATTACCAATAATTTTCTCAAAGTTTTTGCCAGAACTAAATTTGAAAGGATAAAATGGCTTTGGTGATTATGAAAATTAATTTTCTAAAATACAAAATAATTTATCCTATCTTTTTTGGGATTTTATTTTCGGCAAGTTTATTCTCAATTTTTTATTTTGGTTTAAAACCGGGAATTGATTTTACTGGAGGCAGTATTTTAGAAGTTGATTTTGAGATAAGACCGGAAAATCAGGTAATCCAGGAAAAGTTAAAAGATTTAAATTTAGGAGATTTGGTCATTCAGCCTACCGGAGAGAAGGGAGTCATTATCCGAATGAAAGAGATTGACGAAAGCATGCATCAGCAAATTAATTCAAAACTGGGAGAGATTTCAAAAATAGAAGAAAAGCGTTTTGAAAACATAGGTCCTGTCATTGGCAAAGAGTTAAGACAAAAAACAATAATTTTGATTCTCATTTCTTTGGTAGCTCTCTTAATCTATATTGCTATTTCCTTTAGAAAAGTCTCCCGGCCGATTTCCAGTTGGCAATACGGGGCAATTTCGATTATCACCCTAACTTTTGATGTTTTGATACCCATAGGTGTCTTTACTCTTTTAGGAAGATTTTATAATGTTCAATTTAATATCCCAATTGTCACGGCTTTATTAACAATTCTGGGTTATACCATAAATGATAAAGTTATTGTTTTTGATAGGGTGAGGGAAAACCTTTTAAGAAGCAGGCAAGAAAATTTCGAAACTATTCTTAACCAAAGTTTAAACCAAATCCTGACGCGTTCCTTAAGTACAGGTTCTTGCACCCTTTTTGTTTTGTTTTCTATTTTATTTCTCGGCGGAGAAACCTTAAAATACTTTTCTTTAACTTTGATTATCGGAATTATTATAGGGACTTTAACTTCTTTATTCTTAGCCCCGCCCTTATTACTTTTGTGGCTGAAATGGCGAAAAAGGGGTTCATTAGCTTGACAAAGAGCTTTAAAAATGTTTGAATAATATAAAATATAATTATGAATTTTAATTATTCTAGAATTTGTTCAGATTTAATTGAGGACTTGCCTCCAAGGACAAAGGAGGTAATTTTAAGACGCTTTGGTTTAGAACGACCCACCTCTAGTGAGTACCCCGCAAGGGAGACCTTAGAAGCAATTGGTAAAAGCTTTGGTATTTGCCGGGAGAGGGTTCGCCAAATCGAGAAGGATGGATTTTTGAGGATAGAACCCAAATTAGAGAAAATTCAAAAAATTTTTCAATACTTTACTCAGGAACTACAGCTTTTCGGAAATTTGAAGAAAGAAGATATTTTGCTTTCAAAGTTGGGCAGTGAAAAATGGGAAAGTCAGATTTACTTTTTATTGACCTTAGGGCCAAATTTTAAAAGAGTTGGCGAATCTGACGAGTTTTATTCCTTATGGACCATCAATCAAAACTCCTTGTCAAAGGCTCAAAAAGTTATTGCCCTAATTTATGACAAACTAAAAAAAATTGGAAAACCCCTTACCCTAAAGGAGCTTAGCTCCTTTAACCCCTTGGAAAAGTCGGTTTTTACTTCTTATTTAGAGATTTCAAAAAAAATTCAAAAAGATTCAGAAGGAAATTTTGGTTTAAAAGATTGGCCAGAAATAAACCCAAGAGGAATAAAAGATAAAGCCTATTTAGTTTTTAAAAAAACTGAGAAACCTCTTCATTTTACTGAGGTGGCTAAACTTATCGAGGGGAGTTTAGTTCAGACTGTTCATAATGAACTAATCAGAGACCCTCGATTTGTTTTAATTGGCCGAGGAATTTATGCCCTGTCTGAATGGGGATATTACCCTGGCGAGGTAAAAGATGTAATTTCAAAAGTCTTAACAGAAGGGGGGCCCTTGACCAAAGAAGAAATTTTAGAGAAGGTTTTAAAGCAAAGATTGGTTAAAGAAAACACGGTTTTTCTAAATTTGAGTAATAAAAAATATTTCGAAAGAGACATTCAAGGAAAATATATAGTAAGCCCCGTAGTATAAATTTGACAAATGTTTTGCAAAGCAAAACATTAAAATGCCGAAGGCAGTCAAAATTTCACTACGGGGTAAGAGAAATATAGCATTTTATGCCGCCAGAAATTTCACTTTTTTTAAAAACTCTTAATTTTGGGGGAGTTCTGCCAATTTATAAAATACTTTGGCAACTTATTTCTCAGTGGTGGTGGTTGCCTGCCCCCTTTATTTTATGGAAGCCAGCCCGTTATTTTTGGCTTTTTTGGCGAATGGAGTTATTCCTGAAAAAACAAAGGCTGATTCTCCTTGGAATCAAAATTCCAGAGGAAAGCTTAAAGCCAATTAGAGCGATGGAAAATGTTTTTTCTGGTCTTTGGCAGGGCTTTTACGACCCGCCCAATTTTTGGGAAAAATGGTGGGATGGAAAAATAATTATGGGTCTTTCCTTAGAAACGGTTTCCATTGGTGGAGAAGTTCATTTTTATATTAGAATTCCAGATTATCGCCGGGACACCCTTGAATCCTGTATTTACTCACAATATCCAGAAGCGGAAATTACAATAGCCGAAGATTATACAAGATATGTTCCTCAAGACCTTCCTAATAAAGACTGGGATCTTTGGGCAACAGATTACAGGTTATTTAAACCTGATCCCTATCCAATTAAGACCTATAAAGAGTTTGAAACCGAAGCTGAGAAGGAAGAGGAAAAAAGAGTTGACCCGGTGGCAATGCTTTTAGAGGGGATGGCTAAAGTAAGACCAGGGGAACAATTCTGGATTCAAATTCAGGCTACTCCCATTTCCGAAAAATATGCTGAGCCCTTTTGGAAAGAAGGGGAGGCATTAAAAGAAAAATTAGCCAAGCGTCCGGAAACAACAAAGGCAAAACCAGTCTGGCAAGAGGCCGCCGAAATTTTAATTACCGGAAAAGCGCCAGAAGAAGAAAAACCGGCGCCATTTGAATTGATTGCCCCGGAATTAAGATTAACTCCGGGAGAAAAGGAAATAATTACCGGAGTGGAGAAAAAAATTTCCAAACCTCCTTATCAGACCTCAATTAGATGGATTTGGTTAGGTAAAAAGGAAATTTGGTTTAAAGGAAATCTGAGATTAGGTTTAGCGTTTTTGGGTCATTATGTTACTGAGCATCTCAATGCTCCCTTCCCGATGGGACAAACAATTACCAAGGTTTACAGCCGGCCGCCAATTTCACTTTTAGATGAAAGAAGGCTTTATTTGAGAAAAAGGAAAATATTCAGGCTCTATCGAGAAAGATTTCGTCCAATGTTTCCAATGACAGGCAATCGGAAAACCGGAACTTTTATCTTGAATATTGAGGAATTAGCTTCCTTATATCATTTTCCCTCTCGAGCGGTGGCTCCAGCTCCAACTGTTCCCAGAGTTGAGGCTAAAAAAGGAGAGGCTCCACCTGAATTACCAGTTGAGTAGTCGCTCGGCAAGTTGCCTCGAAGGACCGCAACAATTCCCACCGAGAATTGTTGCTTAGTCCTCGCTCGCTCTTCGCCTTCGGCGAAACCCTGGCCGCTCGCTGCGGATGTCCATCTCGGCACTTGCCTCGCTCTATTATTCGTATATTCGTATTAATTCGTAATTCGTAGGGTTATGGAGAACGAGATAACTTATTTTGGCGAAACAACCTTCCGGAATCAAAGAAGGCGATTTGGTATTAAAGCTGATGACAGAAGAAGGCATATCTATCTCACTGGAAAGACCGGAATGGGTAAAACTGAGATGATGGTCAATATGGCTATTCAAGATATTCAACAAGGTCGGGGAATTGGCTTTATCGACCCCCACGGCGAGGCAGCTGAAAGATTGTTAGATTTTGTTCCGGATAGGCGAGTTAATGATGTTATCTACTTTAATCCAGCTGACTTAGATTATCCCATCGCCTTTAATGTGATGGAAAAAGTGGGGGCAGAACATCGACATTTAGTAGCTGGTGGATTGATGTCGGTTTTTAAGAAAATCTGGCCAGATGTTTGGTCAGCCAGAATGGAATATATTTTAAATAATTCTATTTTGGCCCTTTTGGAATATCCTGGTTCTACCCTCCTGGGGGTAAATAGAATTTTAGCTGACCCTGACTATCGAAAAAAAGTGGTGGATAAGGTTACTGACCCGGTAATTAAATCTTTTTGGGTTAATGAATTCGCTCGATATACCCAAAGATACGAAGTCGAAGCAACCGCCGCCATCCAAAACAAAGTCGGTCAGTTCATTTCTACTCCCTTAATTCGAAATATTATCGGCCAGGTAAAATCGAAAATTGATATGAGACAAGCGATGGATGAGGGGAAAATTTTAATTGCCAATATATCTAAAGGGAGAATAGGAGAAGATAACTCGAGATTGTTAGGAGCTCTTTTAATTACAAAATTGCAGCTAGCCGCTATGTCGAGAGTTGATACGCCAGAAGAAAAAAGGCGAGATTTTTATTTATATGTTGATGAATTCCAAAACTTCGCCACCAAGTCCTTTATTAATATTCTCTCTGAAGCCAGAAAATATAGATTGTCTTTGGCCTTGGGTAATCAATATATTGGTCAATTAGAAGAAATGACGCCAACCGGAAAGAGTTCCGAGGTCCGAGATGCCATTTTCGGCAACGTTGGAACAATAGTTTGTTTTCGAGTAGGAGCTGAGGATGCCGAATTCTTAGAAAGAGAATTTTTACCGGAATTTGAAGCCAATGACCTGGTCAATTTGGGAAAATATAATATTTATGTGAAATTAATGATTGATGGAATAGCCGGCCGTCCCTTTTCTGCTGAGACTCTTTCGCCCTTCCCAAAACCAGAAAAATCAAACCGAGAAAAAATTGTTAAAGTTTCTCAAGAGAGACATGCTACCCCAAGAACAATTATTGAAGAGAAAATTTCAAAGTGGACAGGACTTCTGAAATTACCAGAAGTAGCTCAAGCTGCCCCGCCAGTTTTATATGATGTCAAATGTGCCGCTTGCGGAAAATGGACCAAGGTGATTTTTCCACCAGATCCTTCCCGACCGGTTTATTGCAAATCTTGTTTAAAGAAAGTTGGACGCCAACCCGCCCGCCACCCGAGGGGCCCAAACGAAAATTTGGGAGGGTGGCGGGAGGGTCGGAGTCCCACCTTCGGTGGGCCCTTGGAAAGGGCTCCAGTCCGACCCCCGGAGACTGAAAAAACTGACCTTACTCCAACTATTTCTTTGGAAGAGGTAGCCAAAGCTGGACCCATTTCTTTTTCGCCTTCAAAAAAAATAACCGAAGGGAAACCAAAAAGAGAAAGAAAGGAAGTCAATGTAGCGGAATTAAAAAAAGTTTTGGAAAAATCTCTTAAAAAAATGAAAGGTCGATGAAAACTTCGTTTTCATCTCCATCTTCGCTTTTGCGAAGCAAAAGCTCGATGGTCGATGAACTTCGTTCTGCTTTTTAAAAAGCGTGAGATGAGTTACGGTAGTAACTCATCGAACATCTTCACACTTCGCTTACCGAGCTTCCGAAAGGAAGCGAAGGTGAAGATGAGGGCAAAGCCCTCATCGACCGCTTGTGTAAATGAAAACCTTAAGGGACTTCAACTTTAAAGGGAAAAGAGTTTTAGTTAGATGTGATTTTAATATCCCCCTTTCTGGAAAGGGGGTTGTTTTAGATGATTTTAAAATAAGGGCGACTATCCCGACAATTGAATATTTAATTGGAAAGGGAGCCAAAGTAATTTTAATGAGCCATCTAGGTAGACCGGAGGGAAAAGTAATGGAGAGTTTAAGATTGACCCCGGTCCAAGAGAAACTCACGGAGTATCTTGATCTTTCTATAACTAAAACAGCCGATTGCGTCGGTAAGGAGATAGAAGATTGGATTTCGCAGATGCAACCTGGAGAAATTTTACTCTTGGAAAATATCCAGTTTCATCCGGGGGAGACGAAAAATGATGCAAATTTTGCAAAGACCCTGGCTAGTTATGCCGATATTTTTATAATGGAAGCTTTTGGTCAGGCTCATCGCGAGTACGCCTCAATTGTGGGAGTTCCCAAATATTTACCTTCAGGAGCCGGTTTTTTGTTAGAGAAAGAAATTAAAACTTTAACAAATTTGATGGAGAATCCGGAAAAGCCATTAATAGCTATAATTGGCGGTGCGAAAGTGGAGACGAAAGCGAAATTTATTGATAAAATTTCTGAAAACGCTGATTTTGTCCTAATTGGAGGATTGATAAAAAAGGAAATTGAGGAAAAAAATATTCGACTAAAAAATCCTCAAAAGATTGTCGCGCCAGTTGACAGCATTGACACTTTTGATATAGGACCAAAAACAATCGAGCTTTTCAAAGAGAAAATAAAACTGGCAAAAACAATTTTTTGGAATGGCCCATTGGGCAAAATTGAAGACGAAGGTTTTCAAAAAGGTACAAAAGAAATTGCCAAAGCCATTATTGAATCAGGTAGTGTTTCAGTAGTTGGGGGAGGGGAGACGGTGGAATTCATAAATAAAAGAGGTTTGACTGAAAAATTTAGCCACGTTTCAACTGGCGGTGGGGCAATGTTAGATTTCATCGTTGACGGAAAATTAGTCGGAATTGATGCATTGAATTATGGAAATAAAAAATCTAAAAAAGGCGGCTAACCGAATTCTAAAAGCAATAAATAATGGAGAAAAAATCATCCTTTATGGAGATACCGATTTAGATGGGGTAGCTTCGGTGATTATTTTGAAAGAGACAATTAAAAATTTAAATGGCGAAATCTCAGAACTTTATTTTCCCGACCGAGAGACGGAAGGTTATGGGATATCAGAAACCGGCTTAACTCATCTAAAAACAAAGCTTCTAAAAGAAGCGAAGGTGAAGATGAGGGCGAAGCCCTCATCGCCTAACTTTGCCCCGGCATTATTGGTTGCTTTAGACTGCGGGATTAGTAATTTCAAAGAGATGAAAATGGCTAAAAAATTGGGTTTTGAAGTGCTCATTATTGACCATCATGAAGTTTTGGATAAGTTACCCGAAGCCAAAATTATTGTTGACCCGAAACAAAAAGGAGATAAATATCCTTTTAAAGAGCTGGCTACTACTGGTATTATTTTTAAACTCTCTGAACTTATTTTAAAAAAAACTACACCTCTCCCTCCTCCCTCCCGCCTTCGGCGGGCCCCTTCAATGACTGAAAACCTAAGAAAAAATTTTTTAGAATTAACAGCTTTGGCTACTATTGCCGATATGATGCCTCGGGAGGATGAAAACCAGATTTTTATCGAAGAAGGCCTAAAATTATTAGAAAATTCCTGGCGGCCGGGAGTTAGGGCTTTTTTTGAAATTGAGGAATTTAATCAATATCTAAATTTAAATCAAAAAGTTTCAAAAATGATTTCTCTTTTAAATATCAGGGACGTTGAAAATAATTTTCCGGCTAGTTTTAGATTATTAACCAGCCCCGGCTTAGAAGAATCAAAAAAGATTATTAGTAGATTAATAGAAAAAAGCGAAATCAGGAAACAAAAAATAGAAGAAATTACTCGAGAAATTGAAGAAAGGCTTAATAAAGGAGACTACAACCCACCCACCACCCATCAAGGAAAAGGAAAACATATACCGCCGATTATTTTTGAAGGAGATTCTGGCTGGGACTTTACTTTAATCAGCCCGGTAGCTTCAATTCTCTGTCAGAGGTATCAAAAACCAACTTTTATTTACAAAATTCTTAAAGATGAATCGCAGGGAACGGTGAGGGTCCCGGCCGGCATAGATAGCGTGGCTTTAATGAAAAAATGCTCTAAATATCCCATCACTTACGGCGGTCATCCCTTAGCTTCCGGCTTTAGAATTAAAAACGAGAATTTAGAGAAATTTAAAAACTGCTTGATAGAAAATCTATGAACCCCGTTAGAAGTCCTTGGCAGAAAAAATTAGATAAATTTTTTCTGCGCTATAATAACGGGGTATAATTAAAAAACAAAAGTCTGTCTGAAATTAGCGATAAACTATATAATGACAGACTTCTAACGGGGTGAAGAAGATTATTATTTATACCGACGGTGGTTCTCGAGGAAATCCGGGGCCAGCAGCAATTGGCGCTGTTTTTTGTAATGAAAAGGGTGAAGTTTTCAAAAAATACTCTGAGTATTTAGGAGAAAATTTTACTAATAATGAAACTGAATATCAGGCAGTAATTTTTGCCCTAAATAAATTCAAGGCTCTCTTTGGAAAGAAATTAGCCTCTCAAACTGAAATTGAATTGAGGTCAGACTCCGAACTTTTAATAAAACAATTAAATGGAGAATATAAAATTTTAGAACCAAAAATTCAGCCCCTATTTATTACCCTCTGGAATTTAAAACTCGATTTTAAAAGGGTCAAATTTAAATTAATTTCTCGAGAAAAAAATAAAGAAGCCGACAGATTGGTTAATGAAATCCTGGATAGCCAGGCCAAAACCCAAAAACTATTTTAAAAATTAAAAGTCCTAGCAAGTCTATAAGCCGAATTCTGTATTTGTGTGATTATCTATCTAGCCCTTCGATTACTCTCAGGGTCAAGCGAACTACTTTTCACAAAAGCTCAAGATATGGCCTCGAACTTTTGGTTTGTTCTTGCTTCCAGTAAGGATTTAGCCGTATCAGCCTGATGTTTCCATCAGGATTATCCCGAAGGATACTCTTGCCTTTCGGCTGAAGCGTTTCTTTTCGCACCTCTAGCCTCGCGACCGACGGCTGTTAGCCGCTACTTTTTTATCGAGCACATAAATTCATGTGCTCGAGGAAGTTCGGACTTTCCTCCGAGCACATAACAAGTTATGTGCTCGGCAATCACCCGACTTACTAGGACAAGTATATCTTAGTTTATTTCAATAAGAATGTCAAGATTGCTTTTTGGAGATGTAATCTATTTTCAGCTTGGTCAAAGACAATGGAATTTGGCCCATCGATTACTTCGTCTGTGATTTCTTGACCTCGGTGTGCAGGCAGGCAATGCATTACCATCACCCCCTTTTTAGCCCTGGCTAAAAGATTCTTATTTACTTGGAAAGAGGAGAGGGCTTCAATTCTTTCTTTTTCATCCGTTCTACCCATACTTACCCAGACATCAGTGTAAATTACCTCAGCATCTTTTACTGCTTCTCTCGGATCGGAGAAAATTTCAACTTTTATCCCATTTTTTAGAATATCTTCCTCCGCCAGATCAAGAATTTCTTGGCGAGTTCTATATTTTTCCGGACAACCAATTTTAAAATTGATTCCTAATCTAGCACAGGAAAGCAAAAGGGAGTTGGTAACATTATTATCCCCATCTCCAACAAAAGCTATAGTTAAATTCTCTAAATCTCCCCGCTTTTCCCAGATAGTAAAAAGATCAGTTAAGGCCTGGCAGGGGTGAAAGTCATTGGATAATCCATTAATTACCGGAACCAAAGAATTTTTAGCTAATTTTATTATATCTTGATGATCAAAAACTCGAGACATAATTCCGTCTACATAGCGCGATAAAGTTTTAGCTGTATCTCCAATACTTTCTCCCCGGCTAAGTTGAAGGTCAGAACTAGAAAGATAGAGAGCCTGTCCTCCCAGCTGAGTCATAGCTACCTCAAAAGAGACCCGCGTTCGGGTTGAGGGTTTTTGAAAAATCATGGCTAGACTCTTCCCCTCTAATAATTTATGAGACTCGCCCCTTTTTTGCTTTTTTTTCAACTCCTTTGTCAATTCAAAAATTTTCCAAATTTCATCTTTGGTTAAATCTTGATCAGTAATTAAATGTCTTAAAGGCATAAATTAGCTAAGAATCATTTTTAGCAAAGCCATTCGGATGTAAAGTCCATTCTCAGCCTGCCGGAAATAAGCTGCTCTGGGATCTCTATCCACTTCCGGGGCAATCTCTTCAACGTGAGGCAAGGGATGCATAACAATGGCATCCTTTTTCATTAAATTGAGGACTTCTTGGTTAACGATACAGAAACTTTTACCTTGTTGAAAGGTAAGCGGGTTGTAGTCTAAAACGCTACCTCGCTCCTTCTGGGTCCTAGTTTGATAAATTACATCTACTTTAGGAGCAATTTTTCTCAGGTCATTACCTTCTTCAAACCAGACTTTTTTACTCTTTAGATAATCCTTAATATCATCCTTTACTCTCATTACCTCAGGTGAAATAAAATAAATCTTAACCTCGGGAAACTTAGTATAAAGATAAGAGAGCGATCTAATTGTTCTCCCTCTGGTTAGATCTCCGACCATGGCAATTGAAGTGCCTTCAATTTTACCAATTTCTTTTCGAATCGTGTAAAGATCTAAGAGAGCCTGGGTGGGATGTTGGCCAGTGCCATCTCCAGCATTGATAATTGGCACTGAAGAAACCTCGGCTGCTCTTTTTGCCCCACCCTCTTCATCATATCTTAGAACAATAACATCGGGATAATATCCATTAAGAATTCGAATTGTATCTTCTAAAGTTTCGCCCTTAGCTGCTGAAGAAAATTGTCTGGCGTTCTCAGTTGAGAAAACTACTCTTCCTCCCAGAAGGTCCATTGCCATCTCAAAAGAGGCCCGGGTTCGAGTACTCGGTTCATAAAAAAGAGTAATCATTCTCTTTCCAGAGAGTAGATTCGAACCTCCTTCTTTAACAACTTTTTCCATTTCCTTAGTTAAAGGAAAGAGCTCTTTTTCTAAAAAATTGCGATCGAACTGTTGGGATTCAATGATGTGATGTAATTTCGCCATTTTTTAATATTTAAAACTTAATTTGTATCCTCCGCTTTCAATTATTTTTTTGGGATTGATAAATAATTTTTCTTTTAATTCTCCTTCGGATAAAACCCCTTCCAAAACTAATCCATAAGAAAGAGGAATAAATGATTTAAAACCAGCTATTCCAGTTTTTCTGGGCAAAGGAGCATAATCTGAGCTGATTACATCAATGGTTCCATCCTTTAACCCCTCTTTAATTGCTAAAATATCTTTTTTTTCAGCCAGGGGCGGATTAACCTTGGTATCTAGCTCATCTTTAGTATAGGTAAAATAATGGGGACAGGTTTCGCAGGTTATTTTTATTCCATCTTTTTTAGCGTTTTTTATCAACTGGACGCTTTCCTTTTTGCTTAGATGCTGAATATGGAGTCTGCCTCCGATTTTACCCAATTTATCTAAAAGATTCAAATATCTTTCTATAAATTTAGTCTCTAACTCGGGTTTTCTAATTCCCACTTCATAAGGAGGGGAGCAGTGAGCCAATATTAAGACATTCTTTTTTAAAATTTCCTTTAGTAAATTTAAGTTTTCTAAATATTTGCCATCATCGCTAAAGCCAGCAACAAAAGGTTTAATTTTATCAACAGCAACTAATTCTTTCCCCTCTAAATTTTTTGTAATAGCTGAAACCGGAATTGCCTGGCAATACCTTTTCTTTTTAAGAGATTTTTTTATTCTTTTTAGGCTATCCAGCGGCGGATTACAATTGGCCATATATAAAAGTACATCAATCCCGCTTTCTTTAGCTTCCTTAGTGTGTCTAGGAATGTCATTTCTGAGGTGAGAATGAATATCTATCACTGGATAATTTTTAAACATATCTAAAAAGAATAATACCCAAAGTTCGAAGGATAGTCAATGAGCTTTGCTCATTTCCACTTCGTCTTAATAAATTAAGACTCGTTTGTAAAGCGAGGGCAAAAATATTAAGATAAAAATATGTTGAAGAAGATTTTTAATTCCCAAACAAAACCGATTACCAAAGGAGCTTTAATTTTGGGCACATCTTATTTTATTTCGGCTATTTTGGGGTTATTTCGTGATCGACTTTTAGTTGGTCATTTTGGAGCCGGTTTAGAACTCGATGTTTATTTTGCCGCTTTCAGAGTTCCTGATTTTGTTTACAATATCTTAATTTTAGGAGGATTAATTGTTGCCTTTTTGCCCCTGTTTGCTGAGTATTTTTCCAGAAATAAAGTCGATGAAGCTAACGCTTCATCTCCACCCTTCGCTAACGCTCGGGTAAATGAGGTTTGGCAAATGACAAACTATGTTTTAAATGCCTTTTTAATTTTTCTTATCTCAATTTCTTTCATTTTTTTTCTTCTTACCCCCTGGTTAATTAAATGGATTTTTCCTGGTTTTGGTCCAGAACATTACAAATTAGCCATTCCCTTAACTAGATTACTCTTTTTGAGCCCAATCTTTTTTGGCGTGTCTAATCTTCTTTCGGGAATTTTACAATACTTTCATCGATTTTTTATTTATAGTTTAACTCCAATTTTATATAACTTAGGAATAATTTTTGGAATTTTATTTTTAGCTCCCTATTTTGGTATTTTTGGAGTTGGAATGGGAGTGGTTTTTGGCGCCTTTTTACATATGGCAATTCAAATTCCCACGGCCAGAAATTGCGGCCTTTATTACAAATTCCTCTTAGATTTTAAATATCCGGCTCTAAAAAGGATATTTAAGTTAATGGTTCCCCGAGTTTTCGGGGTGGCCGCTCAACAAATCAACTTAATTGTCATTACCGCCATTGCTTCGACCATAACTGCGGGCTCCATCGCCATTTTCAGTATTTCTAATAATTTTCAGAGTTTACCGATAGGGATTATTGGTGCTTCTTTTGCCGTGGCTATTTTCCCAACTCTTTCTCGATTCTTCGCTGAAAATCAAAAAAAAGAATTTTTAGAAAACTTTTCATCAATTTTCCGCCAAATTCTATTTTTTATCATTCCAATTTCAATTTTAATTTTTTTGTTGCGAAATCCAATTATTGAAATATTATATCTGACCGGAAAATTTGGTTTAGAAGATGTAAAATTAACTTCAGCCTGTTTGGGCGCATTCGCCTTTTCAATTTTCGCCCAATCTTTAATTCCTCTCTTGGCCCGGGCTTTTTTTTCTCTTCAAGATACCAAAACACCAACTTTAATTACTTTTTGGGCAGTTTTCTTAAATATCATTTTAGCTTTTTCTTTTATCTGGCTCTTAAAATCCCCCAATATCTTTAGTAATTTTTTAATTGATTTTTTTTCCCTCTTGAGAAATGAAAATACTCCTCTCCTGGGGCTGCCCTTAGCTTTTTCTATTTCCGCCATCTTTCAATTTGCCCTTCTTTATTTTTCTTTTAAGCAAAAAATCAAAAAAATATTCTAAGATGGAAAATATTCGCAATTTTTGTATTATTTCTCATTCTATGATATGATGAATTAATGTATAAACCTAAGTTTCTCATAGAAAAAGAAGATTTATATAAATTGTATTGGCTTAAAAAGAAGTCGACGGTCGCTATTGCTAAAATTTATAATTGTAACCACGATACAATTTCCAATAGACTTCGTGAGTTTAATATTCCGATAAGGTCTAAATATAAAATACCTAAAAAAAAGTTATTAAAATTGTACCTTAAAGAAAATAAATCGCCACATTTCATAGGTAAGTTATATGGATGCAGCTTTTCTACAGTCACGAATCGTCTAAAAAAATATGGGATACCTGAAAAGTCTCAATCTTTATCAAGGATGAGATATAAAAAATTTAATTTTTCAAATAAACTTGTTGAAAAAGCATATCTAATAGGATTCAGGATAGGAGACCTAAGGGTTTATAAAACCAATAAACACGCTGAAACCGTTATTGTACAATGCCATACTACTTGTGATAATCAGATCAAATTAATAAAAGAGCTTTTTGGAAGATATGGTAAAGTTACACTGACTAATTTAAAAAATAACAGTACGGATATAAACTGTTTTCTTAATAAAAGTTTTGAGTTTTTACTGCCGAAAAAAGACAATATTGAAAATTGGATATATAGAGATTCAAAAAACTTTTGTGGATTTATGGCTGGGTACATTGACGCAGAGGGAAATTTTATTATCAATCAGGGCAGAGCTAGATTTAAGATAGATTCTTATGATAAGAATGTTCTTAAAAAAATACATCGTTGGTTGAACGAAAATGGGGTCAGAAGCAAATTTCGTAAGATAGGGAAAAAAGGAGAATTAAGACCCGAGGGATATTGTTTTAATAAAGATTTATGGAGGTTAAACGTTAACGAAGCAAATAGTTTGTCCAGATTTATAAATTTCATAAAACCGTTTATATTACATAAAAAGAGATTAAAAGACATTAATCTTTGTTCAAGAAATATATTAAAAAGAAAAAGATTAAGAACAATTTAATGGAGCATAATGCAAATAACATACGTAATTTTTCTATAGTCGCGCATATAGATAGTGGCAAGTCAACCCTGGCTGATAGGTTTTTGGAATTGACAGGAACAATTCCAAAAGCAAAAATGAGACCCCAATATTTGGATACGATGGATCTGGAAAGAGGGAGGGGGATTACAATTAAAATGCATCCGGTTCGGATGACCTATATTCTAAATTCTAAATTCTATATTCTAAACTTAATAGATACTCCTGGCCATGTTGATTTTTCTTACGAAGTCTCTCGCTCTTTAGCTGCTGTTGAGGGTGCTATTTTATTAGTTGACGCT
>Ga0210005_1000931_pt1 | contig 20680 bp, 23 predicted proteins | sample CryGey02umfilter_3_FD_183961 | JGI IMG/M metagenome (GOLD analysis project Ga0210005, IMG submission 183961) | Groundwater microbial communities from aquifer in Utah, USA - Crystal Geyser 4/9/14 0.2 um filter (SPAdes) (version 3) | ecosystem: Environmental > Aquatic > Deep subsurface >... | reverse complement strand
TGAGACGCTGCCTCGCAGCTCTCATGTTTTTGTTCCATTTTTTGAGGTTGATTTTTGTTGAGCCTCCGAAAAAACACACCGCTCAAGGTCCGCTATCTTGAAAAAATGGGTTTTTCAGGGGGAACTATATAACCAGGTTGCTGCATTTCGAGAGAAATGTGGTAGCCATTTTTTTCTAATTCCTTTTTGTCGTCCGCAAATGCTGTGGCAACTCTTTCTATTGTGTCGTGAAAATAATCCAGGTCGTTGCTGTAACGCACAGAATTAGGTTGAAAGTGCAGAGCTGCTCCTCCAGCCAAATGACTATCAACCGATCTATTTTTAGCTAAGAGTTGAGCAAGCTTTTTTTGAAATGGAGTTAATGGCATAGTTTTCTTGCTGCCTCCCAAGCTTTTCGATTGCCATTTTTTCGTAATTGATCTGCAACCCAATCGACGTCTTGAAGGGTGATGTGGTAGTTCTCATCGAAAGACCAAAAACACTCTGTGTAGAAGCGTTGAAATGCTTTCCTCGCCTCTCGAACCTTGACCATATTTTTAGCCGATGTGGAAGTGAGTTTTCGACGACTCTTTTCACCTCCCTTACGGCCAATTTGGGCAAGGTACTTTTTTACTGACTGATTCATCTTGATATCATAAGCCGCTTATGATGAAAATGCAAGAAGATATTAGGGTTTCATTTTATCCCACGCCACTTCTCTATTGAAATGTAATCACCCGACTCAATGTCGAAGATGAAGATATTTCCATTTTCTTTGTTGATAGAGAAACGATTCCAAAGAACTGTATGTGTAGGAAGCGATTCTCCAACGGAGAATTCAGCGGATTTGTCGTCGTGTGATTCCTCTTTGATAAATGGACGAGAGTTTTTTCCCCTCAATTGGATAGTGTATCTTTGTACTTCCTCCAGTGATTGAACTGCCTTGATAGCCTTTTCTTGCGTCATTACCTTTTTCAGACATGATATTCCTGACACGATAACTGTACAGGCAAATATGAGAGTAAAAATATATTTTGATCTATATCGCTTCTTCATGAACTGCTCCTTATAATTTGTTGAAGTTCTTTTTTTCTTCCTAAGCATTCTAAATATGTTGGAAAAAATGATGATACAGAAAGAAGTTCTTCCATTTGATCATTGATGGAAAGAATTTTTTGTTTATATGATTGATCCGTTGCATACCCACCTGCTTGTCCAGTGCGGAGGCCAGAAATAAAAATGTCGACTGCATCTGGGGGAGATGAGAAAAGAGCTTTATGGGAATTGGGCCATTTTTCTTTTAGAATTTGTAAATAGTCCGTTATGGAATCGGCTACTGTAGGGTAACTGCGGAATGAATCTGTAATCTTTATCCAACTTCCATCTTTGAGTTGTTCATGTGTTGTAAAATCAACTGACTCGCCCTTATACTTCCCTTTAATGTTGAAGATGTTGTTTCCGAATATTCTCTTCCCCCATGAGGTTTCTAGGGCTATTTGAGATACCACTATGTAAGCTGTTTTTTCGTTTACCCCAATACTCTTGAGAACGTTGAAAACTTGTTTTCCTAGTTCTTCGATAAACTTGCTTTTTATTTGGGAGTAAAAACGGCGATTATGACAAAGCCATGTCTTTTCATCTCTCATATACCTATTACGGCTTTCTCTGGCTTCTTCAAGCTGTGCTTTTGCCAACTCAAAAGATTCCTTATCACTCAAATCTAGATATTTTTTATTGTCGCATTGCCAGTTCATAACCCTCAGAACTTGCTTTGCTTTTTTGATGTTCCCACTATTTAGATGGTTTATGCAGCTGTGCTCCCATATTTCCAGAATGTCATGTGTTGTGACTTTAAACTGCGAGCTGAATATGGCCGTGCTGGAAAAGATTATGGGGAGAAAGAGAATGAAAAATATCAGGAGGTATTTGGTAAGTTTCATAATGATCTACAATATTCGCTAATTTGGGGTCCTTATGATGTCAATTGGAAATGGCTCATTGGGATTTTAAGACTGTTCAGGAAAGCCTTTTGAGTGCTTTAGAGAATATATAGCTTATCAAACAGCCCGCAGTTTAAACTTCCTCCACCAATCTAGTCACATTTTAAACGACGAAGGAATCTCGTGAACGAGGTTTGGAGTTTTGGCTTTGGAGAAAGAGCAAGAATCGGGTGGATACGAAAGATGAATTCTTGTAGGTCTCACTTCATGAAAAGGGAAGACACTTTATTTCTAGAAGATTCACGCGACTATCAACGGATGGAGAAAGTTTTACTCTATCTCGCAGCTCATCGCGAATATCAACCAAGCTTAGAGGAACTTGCGCAGGTAGTTGCTTTGAGCCCATTCCATTTTCAACGCCTTTTTAAACGCTGGGTTGGTCTCAGTCCCAAACAATTTATGGATCTGTTAACAATCCAAAATGCAAAAAGTTTGTTGAAGGAATCTAAATCATTGTTGGACGTCAGCCTTGATCTTGGTTTGTCAGGACCAAGTCGCTTACATGATCTTTTTTTAAAACTTGAAGCAATGACACCAGGTGAATTTAAGTTACAAGGTAAAAACTTGGAGATTGTTTATGGTTTTCATCCCACTCGCTTTGGAATGTGTTTTGTTGCACTTACCGAGCGAGGGATTTGTGCTCTTTCTTTTGTTGAGGAAAATGCACGCGAAGTGCAAATTGAAGCTCTAAAAGATTCTTGGCCTCATGCAAAATTGAAACATGATCAAAGCAAAACGAGAAAATATCTCCAAAAGATATTGCTATCAAAAAAAGATCTTCAAAAGAATGCTGTATCACTCTTGTTGAAAGGTACTCCTTTTCAAATTAAAGTGTGGCAGGCTCTTATCCAGATTCCCAAAGGAGCTCTTGTTTCTTACGAAGATATCGCAAACTTTTTGCATAAGCCCAAAGCGGTGCGAGCAGTAGCAAGTGCGATTGTACACAATCCAATTGCTTATCTCATTCCATGTCATCGTGTAATTCAAAAGGTTGGGAATTTCGGAGAATATCGTTGGGGTGCTTCTCGCAAGAAAGCAATTTTGGGTTGGGAAATAAATCAAAAAGGAGAAAATGTATCATGAAAGTAACACATGTGCATGTAAAGGTTTCAAATCTTGATTCTGCAGTTCAATGGTTTAAGAGCATGTTGGGTCTTCATCCAAGCCAAGTTTTTGACGACTGTTGTGTTTATACATTCGGCAATATGAAGTTGGCTCTCGATAAAGCAACAACTGACTCAGAAGCAATAATTGCTCTAGAAAGCAAAGATTGTGATTATGATTATGAAAGCTTGGTTAAAAATGGGGCTAAAGGAATTCAAGAACCAAAAAATTTTTCTACTGGATCACGAGCAGCCATTCTTCAAGGTCCTGGAAAGCTCAAAATAGAAATAGATCAAATACTTTCTTAAGATGGAGATTGCTAGCTCAGACAGCCATTTCCTGAAGCACAGTTCGAAATACCTTCTTCAGGAAAACAGAAACATTAAGTCCTAGTGAAAGCTGGGGCCTTTTTCTTTTTCAAGTTCTTCTCTCCATTGAGCACTTGATAAAGTATGATCTTTCGCTTACTTGGGAAGACTATGAACACATCATCCATAACCATTACACCAACAAAGCAAGACGAGCTAGAGCACTTGGCTCAACTTTATGTAGAGCTGTATGATGCTCTTGATATTGGAGAAAAGTGGAATGTTGAAAAGGCTGTTCAGCTTTTTGAACATTACTTCCAGGCATATCCAGAATTGGCATTTACAGCCAGGTGCGACGGAAAAATTGTGGGCGCTTTTCTCACTGCGGTAAAGCCGTGGTGGGATGGTTATCATCTTTACGATGGAGAAATTTTTGTTCATCACGATTATCAAAAGTACGGAGCTGGGCGTTTGTTGCTAAAATCCGTCTTTGAAGCAGCCAAAGAAAAATATGATGCTGTTTGTTGGGACTTTTTCACTTTCACCGGCGAGTTATCACCAGTGAAATGGTATCAAAAAATAGGTATCGACGTTCCAAAAGGTTTTGTGATGATGACGGGAAGCCTTGATGATGCGCTGAAGAAACTTTAGGCATCAATTTCCTAAACCGTAGTTTGACATTTTTCACTGAGCCATCAAATCAAAAGGCTTGTCTGTGTGTTTTTTTCTCCTCTAATTTTTTGAGTTTCTTTCGGACTTTTTGCTTTCTTGAAGCAAGCTTGAGAGTTGAGTCTGAAGTCAACCTGTGAGCTCGTCAATGGCTACTGTAGCTGGAGGCCTGCCAAAGTTGCGCATTGAAATAAGTCGTTTGTAGTCCGCTATCCCTGTGTTTAACACTCTTTCTAAATCGAACAGTTCCATTACACCTAGCTCAAAGCTTCCCACAGGTTGTAGACCGGGAGGAATATATGCGTATGGATAATATGGATGGTTTTCTTGATCATATGCTCTCGGTGCAGCTTCCACAACCACTCTTGTTCGCATTCCTTCACATGAAGTAGGTTTTCCTGCTAAAGCAAGAAGGTTGCGATAAGGAAGATAGAGCCTTAAAATGCGAGCGATACGTTCGTTTTGTAAGCCGGGTTGTTGATCAAAAGGAAGAGAAAAAACTTCTGGTTGCCAATTGATCCCACAATTTGGATATGAGGTGTTGCGATGAAAAATGTAATCAGCGTTTATATTTCCCACATTCATGCTACGAAAAGCTTTTCTTAGCTCTTTAATGTTGTTGATGTCAGCAGCTGCAAATTTGGGATGTAAGAAGGGATGTTTTCTCCGAGCAAAATCACTTTCGAATATTTTTTCTGCATTTCTAACTGTTGCTTCATTATCAATTCCAAGAATATTTATTTCCCAATTACGAATATCTTTTTTTCCGATTGCCTTTATGATTGCCTGAACAACATCCCTTGTCTCAAAACAATTCCATCCAAGTCCCGCTTGAAGTACAGTGATCTTTAGAGGTTCATTTCTAGCACGTTTACTTGCAACAACTTCACGTATATCAGCCTCGATAAGTTCCCACTGTTCAAGATAGTTTTCTCTTTCAAAAGAGAGTTCGCCCGATCTTGGAATTTGCGCAATAAGAGTTTCAAGATTTCCCCGAAGTGAAAACTCACCCAACTCTGCTACCCATAATATTTCAAGTGGGTCTAAGTTTTCAAAAAAAGACGCATTCAATATTGTAGATGGTGATTGTTGAAATGGCTGTGTTGGTTCGAAGGAGAGAGTTGCAAGTGATGAACGTAACCAGTGTTCGGATAAACCTATTAAGTTTCTTTCATCCTGTGTTGCTGAAAGATCATAATACCTTTTTATTGTCATATATAAAGGATTCAAGCCAGAAAGAGAGCTCTCTGCACTTTTTGCGAATGAAAGAGCTTTCTCTCTTTCATTTGCTGCTACAGCCGAAACGATTGCCTTTCCAAAGAAACCAGCCGCTGGCATTCTATGATTGCGTTGTAAAAGTGTCCTAAAAACTGCGTAGTATTTATCAGCAGCTTGCGGAAAAGATTCCGTTGCTTGGTGCCTCAGAGCACTTAAATAGTCCGTATACGCTGATGAACAGTCACTCGGAAGCAAATAGATGGTTGAACCAAGGCCAGTAAGTTTTAGGGCTGAAGCTTGGGCAGCAAAAGTTTGTGGTGTTAATGTATTTATCATTTACGCCGAAGTTATCGGCTACTTTCTTATAAGGTTGTGTAGAATTTAATTTATCCGAGTCCAGCAGTTAAAACTCGGCCCCTTGGGGCCGAAAAACCGTTAGCAGATTTCCCTGGATTAAATTCGGAATTTGCTCCTGAGCTCTTGATGAGAAGCTCGAAATTCTTCCATTAAGCTTCTGTCTATATTAGGGAATCATACTTCAAACGGGGCCGTTTTTGAACGCTTCAAACAAAGCAAGAGAGAACTTCGCTTGCGCTTGCGATAAGAATTTCTTTGTCTTCTACAAAAGTACTTTTCCAAATATTTTCTTTTGATACGATTTGTATTCCTCTTTTGCAGGCAAGTTGAGGAAAAAGTTTTTTCCAGGTAGGGGCTGGAGTTGTGGATTGAGACTTTACCTCAAGAGGAAGCCAAGGTTTATTGTCTTTGGTGATAAGAAAATCGATTTCTTGTTTTTCTTTATTTCGCAGATAACAAAGATCAAACTTTCCTTCGCCTGTGTCAGTCCAAAAATGGCACGCCTTTAAGAGATGAGATGCAATAAGATTTTCAAATCGACTTCCCTTGTCTTCAATTTCACTATGGTCCCACAAATAGAGTTTAGGTTCTTTTTTTAAAGAGCGTTTTATTGATTTGCTATAAGGCTTAATGCGAAAGCAGTAGTAGAGATTATCAAGTGCTTGAAGCCAGCGTTTAATCGTATCATAGCTGACTTCTAAATCTTCTTTGAGTCCATTTATACTCAAGAGCGAGCCAATGCGTTCTGGAAGGAGGCTTGCGAGCATTTCAATTTGGCTGAGTTCTGGAATACGGCTCAAATCTCTTAAGTCTTCACGAATAACTCGCTCAATGCGATCTTGTCGCCAAAGTTTTGCCTTTCTTTTATCCTGAGCAAGATACGGATCTGGGAATGCACCATATTCAAACAGATGTTGAAGAATTTCCTTGTTTGTTTTTTGAGAAGATGGCTTCTCATCAAAAAGAAGAGAGAGTGTTTCATCTGGGGTTGGTGTTTTTTTATGTGTAAGTTCAGCTAAACTAAAAGGGTGAAGCCGAAAGTGATAATAGCGACCTAAAAGACTGTCTCCACCTTTTTTATATACGTTGAGTCTGGCGCTTCCTGTAACAAGAAGATCAACTGGATATTCAAGGGTATCGTAAATACCCTTTAGTGATCGCTTCCATGATTTTGCTTTGTGAATTTCATCAAGAATAACGAGAGGCACATTTTTGGTTTGAGCAGGAACGATTTGTTTTGGATCTTTTGTCCAAATGCGACGAAAGCTAATATCGTCCCAGTTGTGATAACTTCCCAATTTTCGTTTTTTGAGAAGAATTTTACTTAAGGTTGTTTTACCAGATTGCCTTGGCCCGGAAAGAAAGACCATTTTATGGTCAGAAAAGGCAATGCTTTCAATATGTTCAGAGTAGTAGCGGGATTTCATATGACCATATTGCTATAATAAGTGAAAAAAGTCAATATTTTTGACTAAATTCATATGTTGTCTTAGAATGGGCGGGATGAGATTTTCCATACTTCTAAAAACGGTTTTTTGGTGTGCATCACGTCATTTTATGAAAATCTTCATTCTTCAGCTTCACAAAGCTCAAGTTCTTGAAGCGTTGTCCAATTGTGAATAGCCGTTCCTTTTTGATAATGATCGAAAAGGGTGTTGATATCATCAACAAGGTGTTCAAGGCATTCGCCAGCGTAAGTGATGTCTTCACTTTCTGCGGAACTTGTTTCAACTGCAAAGAACCAATCTCTGTTTTGTTCAACAAGATATTCTAAGGCTGCTTGAGAAAAATTTTCTATTTCTTGAGCGGTATCGCGATAGCTCATCAGTACTGGGAAAATATTTTCTTCCACGATAAGTTTTCCAATGGATATTCCTTCTACCATCACTTTTGCAGAATCTTTGAAATACCAAGAGGGTATGTCCCAATAAACAGCTTGTTCAGCTGAAGCCTCTTTTACTTGCTGTGCCAATGCTAAGAAGTTTTGCAAAAGTTCTTCGTTGTCTTCTTCGTTCCAACTTGGATGCAGATGTGCTTCTACATCAAAGTGCAGTCCATCAAAATCAAACTCAAGCGTTGGCACCACAAATTTCGCTATCGCATTTTCTGGATTGTCTATCCATTCTGTTGCCGAACCAAGCGCATGCACTTGTATTCCGCGTGCATGAGCAGCTTCTAAAAAGCTTGCAATATTTTCTTGATAAAAAGAATCGTCAGAAATTTTTTCAGTGTTGATATTGAGAAAAAGCGAAATGTTTTCAGCTTTGGAATAAAACGAAAGTTCATCAAAAAATGTTTCACGTTTTTCTGCTTGGATTATTTCTTCAACATTTTTCCAAACCCAAATTCCAGTTGGAGCATCTACTAGTAAAGAATTTTGAGAAGGAGGAGGTGTTGGAGTAACTTGTGGGTCAGGTTCAGTTTCGTTTGCTTGGGGTTCATTAGTTTCGCTTTCAGTTTGTGTGTCATCTGAAATGGCAACCGGATTTTGACTTTGGTCTTGGGAAACTGGCGAAAAATCATTGCCGCAGGAGCAAATAAAAAGTGAAATGAAAAAAAGAAGAAGGGCGCATTGTTTTAACATATACTCTCCATTCCCAGTGTTTATCAACACTAACGCCGAGCCTAGTCAAAGTGGAAGAGAGATGTACAGTAATTTTTTATTTTTTAGAAAATGAGTTTTAATCGTTCGTTGTAACGTTTTGTTTTTGGTGAAAAAAAATTAACTTGTATGCATGTCGTTATAGTCTGCAATTACCTGCAGAAAAATGTTGGCGTAGGCTTCTTGCTTTTGTTTTCCCACTCCATAAATGTTTGCAAACTCTTCCACATTGGTAGGTTGTGTTTTCGCCATGTCGCGCAAGGTTTTGTCGCCGAAGATAATAAAAGCAGGAACATGTTTTTCTTTGGCAAGCTCTGATCTTTTTTGACGCAAGACTTCGAAAAGATTTTGATCGATATCTTTCCACTCTTCTTCTTTTGCTTTTTTCCGTTCTTTCTTTTTCCCCGCCAGATGAGGCTTTGCCAAGGTTGGTGTAGTTACTCCTTTCAAAATTTCCCAGCCAGATGGAGTAACGGAAAGGGTTGCATGCTCAGCTGCACGTTTTAAAAAATTTTGTCCAATCAGTTGTTCGATGAGCGAACGAATGAAGGTGATAGGCTTATCTTGCAGTAAACCGAAAGTTGAAAGTTCATCATGTTTCCATTGTTGAATTTTGTCCGTCACTTTTCCCGCAAGAACTTTTGCAATATGATCAGCGCCAAAACGTTCATTGACGCGGATTACACACGAGAGGATTTTTTGCGAAAGAACTAAAGCGTCTTCCAAAGCTTCAATTTCACCTAGACAATAATCGCAAGCCTTGCACGAAGCGTGTTCATAATCTTGGCCAAAGTATTGTACCAAAGCTTTGTGCCGGCATCTTGCTTCGGTGCTAAAGCGATAGAGGTGCTTTAATTTTTCCAGCATTATTTCTTCGTTGGAGGTGCCTGCTAAAAGAAAATTCCAAGTTTGGTAATCTTTTCCACTGAAGAAAAGATAACAGTTGGCAGGAAGTCCATCTCTGCCAGCGCGTCCCGTCTCTTGCTGATAATGTTCTATGCTTTTTGGAAGCGCTGCATGTATAACAAAGCGAATGTTTGAGCGATCGATGCCCATGCCAAAGGCAATGGTAGCAACGATAAGTTCCACTTCTTCGCTAGCAAAAAGTTCTTGATGCTTTTGGCGAACGTCATTTGAAAGTCCAGCATGATACGGAATATTTTTATATCCCAGTTTATTCAGTTGAGCAGAAAGTTCATCCACATCTTTCCGTCGCAGACAATAAATAATTCCAGGTTCTTTATCGTGCAGATCCAAGGTTTTAATAATCTGCTCTATGCCCGCGCGAGGCTTGATGCGATAGTGCAAATTGGGACGATCGATAGAAGCAATATTGATGAGTGGTTTTTCCAGGTGAAGCAAGTGCACAATTTCGTCTTGCACTTCTTTGGTGGCCGTTGCAGTGAAGGCGTGAATCTTGGCGTCGGGAAAATGTTTCTTGATCATGCCTAGCTCGCGATAGTCTTCGCGAAAATCATGACCCCAATGGCTGATGCAATGAGCTTCATCAATCACAAAAAATGAAATGGGAACGGACTGAAGCAGTTCGATGGTTTGAGACATCTTTAAACGTTCTGGTGCAAGGTAGAGAAATTTGAGTTTTCGTTGGCATACACTTTCAACAATTGCATCTTGTTCGTCAGCGCTAATGCTTGAATTCAAAGCGCTTGCCGCGATACCAAGTTCCTTCAAAGCATCAACTTGATCTTTCATCAGAGAAATAAGAGGTGAAATCACAACAGCTAATCCTTCCATTTTTAACGCAGGAACTTGGAAGCAAATTGATTTTCCACCGCCAGTAGGAAGAATGGTGAGGGTATCGTGCTGAGAAAGAATGGCATCAATTGTTGTCTTCTGAAAGGGACGAAAGGAAGTATATCCCCAATAATGCTGTAAAAGTTTTTCCATGTTGGGCTTTCAAAAACTATAATAACGATCTTTGTAGTGCTATTTCAGGCTTTGCGAAGGCTAGCTTTTCTTTCCAAGAGTTTCAAGGAAAACGATCATTGTTTTTCAAAACATTCCCGTTTTTGTGTTCAAAAATTCGGTAAATTGTATGAATAGAGTGTGGAAATATTTCGCTTATGATATAAACGAGTGTCCAAATATGCATTGATCCGAGGGGTACTTATGTCAAAAAATGAACGCTACTTGTTTCAAGATGGCTATTATCATGTTGAGTTGAAGATCAATCAACTTCAGCAATTGTTTAGCTCACACGATCCTGCGCCATTTCGTGAGCGTGATCTAGATGATGATGCGGTTGAGTACATTATGGAATCTCTGAAAGAAATTAAATTTCTTGATCCCGTAAAGTTGGTGATTCATTTGCCCGAAGAAGAAATAAAAGAATCAGCCCAAAAGGAAACAGCGGCTGCCATTCATAATTATTTTTCCTATGAAGAAGTGCTCACGCAGAAAAAAATGAAAGCGCTTTTTAAGCAAGGTCAATTCTTTTTACTTATTGGTTTTTTATTCCTTCTTGGATGCATGTACTCTTCTTACTTTATTCTTAAAGCAGCAGATTCAGTTTTTCTGCATATCTTAGGAGAAGGGTTAAATATTATCGGTTGGGTTGCCATGTGGAAGCCAATCGAAATTCTGCTCTATGATTGGCGACCTCTGAGTAGAGCGAGAAAATATTATCAGAAACTGATGATGATGGAAGTGGAGCTCGTGCCTTTCAAAAAATTTACCTCTTAGCGCGTGTAGGGAAGAGCTTTTTCTTTGTGTTGAGGAAATTGTCTGAGCAATTCACTACGAGAAAGCACTTCAAAGTCTGCAAACTCGAAACCAGGAGCTACTGTAGTTCCAAGCAACGCCCACTTTCCGCCAGCATTCAACCTGGTACCTTGCCACACATTTCCGGGAGCTAACACTTGCACTGATTGGCCATTTTCTAAATGGTGCCCAAGTGTTATTTCTTTCAATGTCCCCGCATCATCAATCTGGATCATGTTTACCGGGTCGCCTAAATAAAAGTGAAAGATTTCATCTTGAGGAAGTCGATGCAAGGCAGAAAATTCTGAAGGCGTGAGCAAATAATAAATACACGTTGAATAAGTTCGCGCTCCATTATGCTGTGGAAGCACGTTTACGGGAATGCTACTTTTTGCGCGGTAGGTTTCACGGTAGAATCCTCCTTCTTCAGGAAGAGGTTCAAGATTGAGAAAGGAAATAACTTCTTCTGCATTCATAAAAAGCTCCAAAGGGGATGCGCGTTTAAAGACAAGCTTTTAAGAGAAAGCAAGTTAAAAAAATCTCTGTTCCTTCTGTTTCACCTTGAACTTTTAGTGCTTCCAGATAGAAACGGAGGTATGGTAAAAATAATTTTCTCTCCACCTTTTCTCTTTTTGCTTTGTCTTCTTTTTTTTGGAGTTCATTTTGTCTTCAATCGTAAAAGTTCTTCGTTTTTCATTTTTATTTTGAGCATTCTTTTTGGGAGTCTTATTTTTTTCAGTTTTCCGTTTGCTCCTTCTTGTTTATACCAAGGTTTACGTCTTGCGGATGTGGAAACAAATCGCTGCCCAGCAGATGCTGTGGTGGTGCTTTCTTCCGGATATTATCCTGCAGGTGAAAAATTTGAAAAAAGTGTTTTGGATGGAGAATCAATGCTGCGTGTTTCAAAAGGCGTTGAAGTCTTTCAGCGTTGTCGCCCGCAGTTTTTGGTTTTAAGTGGCGCGTCTTTGTCTGATGAACATCCTTTGAATTTGCAAGGTAAGTTGATGCGTGATTTTGCACTTCGTTTAGGAGTGCCGGCCGAACATATACTTTTGGAATCGCAATCTCGCAATACTATGCAGCACGTGAAGTATTTGAAACAGCTCAATAAAGAAAATCAATTTGACGACATTGCAATTGTAACAGCACCGTGGCATTTGAAACGATCTATGATTGAGTTCCAGCTTGCTTTTCCGCGCGCCTTTCCCATTACTGCTTTTCCTTTTTCTGAACATTCCAACATTTCTCTTCGAAGTTTTTTACCACAAGCCAATGCGCTGGCAAGTTCAACGCAATTGTTACATGAATATATAGGTATGGCGTATTATAAAATGTTTCATATCATCAAAAACGATATCTAAAATCTTTTAGATAATGAAAGGAGAACAAAAATGAATAAAAGTATAGGCATTATGTTTCTTGCGGTATTTTTTGCATTTCAAGTTTCTGCAAAGGCAGATCCCAAGCCAGGAACCATTGTTTTTTGCCAAGCGGCAAATGAAGACACTTGCTATTATCCCATGGGAAAATTTGAGAGCAAGCAAAGCGTCTATGGAAATTCTTTTGTCAGCAGATCTGGCCAAAATATTTTTTTCCGTGCCTATTCAAATGCTGGAGCTTTCGGAACAAAAGAACTTCGCTTCAACTTGTATCGTGACGGCAAACACGTGCAGGGTCGCATCGAGGGAGGCTATGATCCTTCTTGGACCGCCACATTTGGAAACTTAAATGGTCTAGTGCATTACAAAGGAAAAGCCTACTTGCCAGGAAAGTATAGAGTAGAAGTGGCAAAAAAAGTAAGCAGTAACAAGCAAGTGGTGATTGCCGAAGGCTCTTTTACGATTCGGTAATGTAAGGTGGAAAAAATAAAAAAAAGCCCTGAAAAAAATCAGGGCTTTTTTTGTTGTCATTGCGAACTTGTTTTAGTGAAGCAATCTCAGTTTTTTAGAATCCTAATTTCTTTTTTACTCCTCCAAGTGGGTTAGCTTTTTTTACATCATCTGCACTTGGAGTTGTTGAGCTTGGAGCTGAAACAGCTTTTGCAGCTGCGGCTGCTGCAGAACTCAGTTTGAAGTTAACCGTGGCGGCTCTTGCTCGTCGTCCGCTTTTTCCTTTTTCTGGAGCAAGCACTTCACAGAAAGCGTGATCGCCGTGACCTCTGTCGCCAGCTTCTTCAGCTCCAATGCAGATTGCGGTACCATATGAAGAAGCTAAATCTTTTTCAAAAACTCCGTGCCATTCATCGCCTTTGAGGAGCTTGTGGTTTTTGAAGTAATGAAGCCCGCTCATTCCTCCTAAAACCTCATTTGGATCTTTCTGAAGAACACACTGAACATGAAAAGCATCGCCAGCATAAGCTTGATCGATGGGCATTGATTTGCTGGTAAGGACGATGAAGCAAGTTTCTCCGTTTTCAAAACCATCAGTTTTAGTGACTGCTCCAGCGTTTACTTCACCGTAATAACATCCTTTTTTTGGTTTTATTTTTTTGAGGTCTTTTAAAGCAAAGTGGTCAGATTTCTTTTTTGCTCCTTCAGTGCTGTAGACTTGAGTTGCTGTATAGACAGCTGTGATTTTTGATTGGTTCGAACAATCGTAAGGTCCAATCTCATCTACTGCTTGAGCATTCATTGCCACAAGACATAGCAGTGAAAATAATGAAAACACTTTTAATTTCATATTCTTCTCCTTTAGGGTTAAAGTTTTTTGCAAACTATAACCCTGAAGATAAAAATGCAAAGGAGAAAGGAACGATGAGAAGAAAAAAATGGAAGAACATCATTTGTTAAATTCTTCGTAAGCGCGAATAGCATCCGCAGCATACATCAATGACGGTCCACCACCCATATACACTGCCATGCCGAGAGCTTCCATCACTTCTTCTGGAGTTGCGCCTAACTTTGCGCAGGCTTTTGCATGAAAGCCAATGCAGCCATCGCAGTGAGCAGCCACTCCAAGGGAGAGGGCGATGAGTTCTTTTGTTTTGGCAGAAAGAGCACCATCTTTTTTTGCAGCTTTTCCCATGGCATTAAAGCCAGTCATCACATCCGGAAGTGTTTGCTGAAATTTTTTCAGCATTTCAGAAATATCATTTGTGATTTCAGAATAATTTTTTGACATAAGTCCTCCTTAAGAACGGTTGAACGGAAGTTTTTGTAAAAGTTTTGCAAGGCCACACCAGCCTGTAAGGCCTGCGAAGATAAGTCCAGATCCAATAAAGGCTGTTAAAAAAAGAAACCAAGCAGAAATGAAAACGGCCAACAGCAAACCGAGTAAGACAAAGCTTCCAGCAGCAATTTGAACTTGTTGCATAAGGGGAAGTGGAAGTGCCTTATTTATGCGTGTTTCCAAGCCGCACATTTTCCATTGCCCAAGTCCTCCCTCTAAGCAGTAAACCTGTTCGAAGCCAATATTTTGGATGATATCCTGAGCTTGTTTTGTTCTGTTTCCACGAGCGCAAAGAAAAAATGCGGTTTTATTTTTCTCGCGCGAAAAATCATACTGTGCAAGTTGAGAAAGAGGAATGTTTTTACTGCCAGGAATATGTTCACGATTGTACTCATCAGCTTCTCTGATATCGATGAGAAGAGTTTTTTCTTCGTGAGGATTTATGGTTGAAACTTCGTTATTATTTAAAAACTTCATTTTATTTCTCCTAACAATACACTTTATGCAAAGCAGAAATGATTTCCTTCACTTCTTTACGACTTATTCGGTAATAAACCTTTTGGGCAACTTTTCGTGTTGATACTATTTTTTCTTTTCTCAGAGCTGCCAAATGTTGTGAAAATGCTGATTGGCTAAGATGAGAGAGTTGAAGCAGGTCGCCAACTGTCATTTCTTTTGAAAGCAAGTGACATAGCGTCATCAAGCGCTCTGGATGAGACATGATCTTAAGAAGCCGCGAAGCTCTCTTAGACTGTGACTTCATTTTTTTAAGTTGTTTTTCTTCCATAAGCAAGATCTAAATTAGATTTATCTAATATTAAAGTCAAGAAAAAAATGAAAGTGATGTGATGTTCGCTGTTTTGCCGTTTATGGATTGGTCACTCTGTGTCGGGGATGACAATGCAAAGTCAAGCCAGGGAATGACAGAGAAGTGTGACTCGAAAAAAAACTTAATCCTGAAGGAAAATTTCTTCTAAGTCTTCTGGAATATGTACTTTCCAGTGAAGTTCTTGTTCAATTTTTTCTTTCAATCCTTTTCGTGATTCATCTTCGCCGTGGTTGAGAAAAACTTTTTTTGGAGCTTTGGGAAATCTGCGAAGCCAAGCCATGATTTCATCTTGATCTGCATGTGCAGAAAGGCTTTCGATGGAAGCAATTTCTGCATGCACAGGAATTTGCTCACCGTGAATTTTTATATGCTTGGCACCGTGAAGTAATGCTTCACCGCGCGTGCCTGGAGCTTGAAATCCAATGAAGAGAAGAGTGTTCTTCTGTTCGGGAGCTAAAAATTTGAGGTGATGTACAACTCTTCCTCCCGTTGCCATTCCGCTTGCAGATATAATGATGGAGGGCTTTTCCGGAGTATTGATTTTTTTTGAATCTTCTTGCGTGCTGATGAAATTTACCTCACGCACCATCTTTACACATTCGTCTTGTGTGAGTGCTTGTGCATCGTGGAAGTCGCAAAAAAGTTTTGTTGCCTTCGTTGCCATGGGGCTATCAAGGTAAACAGGAACATTTTTTGCGAGTTTTCCAGAAGTTTTTAACTGATGAATGTAATATAACATTTGCTGGCTTCGTCCCACAGCGAAAGATGGAATGAGAACTGAGCCGCCACGATGTAAAGTTCGCTCAATAATTTTTTGAAGAGCTGAAAGCACATCTTCTTCCGGGTGCGTTCTGTTTCCATAAGTAGATTCGAGAATGAGATAATCAGTTTCGGGAGGAGTATATGGTGGATGCATCACCGGGCAATTCATTCGCCCAAGATCACCCGAAAAAAGAACGCGCGTTCCGGAAATGTTCAGCTGAATAAAACTTGCACCTAAAATATGACCAGCCTCAAACCAAGTGGCAGTAAGCTTTTCCTCTATGTGAAGAGGTTTATTCCATTCAACTGTTTTGAATAAATTAAGTGCTGCTTCTGCATCATCATGTGTAAATAAAGGAAGCGCTGGGCTGTGTTTTGAAAAGCCGTGCTTATTTGCAAACTTTGCATCTTCTTCTTGAAGGTAAGCAGCATCCGGCAAGAGCACTCCACACAAAGCTTTGGTGGCGGTTGTTGTGAAAACATTTCCCTTAAATCCATTTTTCACCAGTACTGGAAGATAGCCTGAGTGATCGATGTGGGCATGCGTAAGCAAGACCGCGCCGAGTGTTGATTCATCAAGCGGCAATTTTCTCCAGTTGAGGAGTCGTCTTTTTTTCAAGCCTTGAAAGAGTCCGCAGTCGATAAGATAAACTTTTTTATCAACGTGAAGAAGTGTTTTGGAACCAGTTACCGTTCCAGCTGCGCCAAGAAATTGGAGATGAATTTTCATAGCTTCCGAGTTTATCGGGAATGAAATCCTACTGCAAGAAACTCGTTTCAGAGAAACCTTAGAGCGTGTGAATAGTGAATACGTTGTCATCACGAGGAAGCGAAGCTGACGTGGCCTGCCTGCCGGTCAGGCAAGGTGATCTCAATTGTTCAGAGGAGATTGCCGCAGTCACTACGCTCCTTCGCAATGACATGGAATTGCCAGAAAAAACAAAAAATCTCTTAACGGATGGTATGAAAGTTGCTATAATACTCAGTACTTATGAAACTAAAAAACACCCTCAAAACAGTCCTTTTCATTTTTTCCCTAAGCATTCTCACGGCTTGTCATAGTCAAGGTACTGCTCCAGACAATTACAATTTAGGTGGTGTGAACAGTACAGGCACCACATCGCCGCAGGGAAATGGTGGAGTTATCCCCCAGCCAGGTGGAATTGATGAAGATGATCTGGTTCCGCCACAAGCCGCAGATTTGCTTCCCCTCCAGGCCCAGCTTGATTTAGCCAGAGATGCTGCCAATAGAGCAAAAGGGCAAAGTGAGCTTGCGGATGCTGCAGAGCAAGCTGCAAACGAGGCAAAAAATAACGCAGACCTCGAAGCTGCAAGAGCAGCTGCAAATGCTGCTAGAGATGCAGCAGCTGCCGCACGAGCTGCAGCTGACGAAGCAAGGCAAGCGGCAAATGAAGCAAGGCGTCTTGCTGATCTGTTTGCTCAAAATGGAAATGCAAACGCTGAAGATGCTGCAATTCTTGCGGGTCTCGCTGAAGATGAAGCGAATAGAGCTGAAGCTGCTGCCAACGCTGCGGCAGAAGTGGCCAACAGAGTTGAGCTCATTGTAGGTGAGGTGGAAGCAGATATCGCAAATGGAAATGGACCAAACAACGGTGGACAAAACCCTCCAGTAAATCCAGGAGAAGTTGCGCCTCCCCTTGAATGTGCTGCGGGTGAAGATCTAGTAGGCAACAGATGTATTCCACGTGGTGACGACGGAGACGATGAAGGCGGCGTTGCACAACCAGAACCGCCGCAGCCAGAGCAACGTTTAAGTTTTCAGATAAGCAATTTTACTGCCGATTGCCCGGTTATGTTTGTTGATGTGGATATGAGTTGTACAATGCGCTGGGAAGTTAGTTCAAATACTCCAGGAGTAAAACCAGAAAGTCTTCAGATCACTAGTTTTGATACTGGACTTAGTATGTATCAAAAGCAAACTCCTGAATTAGTGGGCTCACATTTGATTGAGACATTCACACCTCAGGACAGAAGCGTTGTGCTCACGATTACGTGGAACAATGGACAAGATCATGCATCAAGCATTTTGCGTATGCCTCCTGTTTATGATCCAAGCCATTATAATCTTCTCGTAAGCTTAAGTTCGCAACGTGGCGAAGCTGTTCCTCCAAGTTATGTTCCAAGAGATCCTGTCATGGTGCACTACGAGCTAAGAGGTGATCATGTTACGCTTCTCTATGAGCGCGTTTATTTTTCAGTACGAAAACAAGAGCGAACAAAATTTGAAGCTCCAAATGCTTTGGGAGAAAGAGTTCCCTCAGAAAATATTTTTAATGTTCCGGTAGGGCAAGGTGTGGAAGTACTTCCAGGTGTCGGCCCTTGTGCTGAAGAGCTTCATGTTGGTGTTACTTGTTATGTTGAAGTTTCTGTCACAAATGGAAGTATTCCATTTAAGGTGCGCTTAGCTGATGGCGAAACCCTTGCACAGTATGTCATCGATTTCTGGGCCCAAGGACGTGGAAAACAATTTCATCGAACAAAAGACGATCTTGAATATGATCTTGTCAAAGCAGTTCCACATCTTTCAACCTTAGAAGTAGAACGTGCTACAGACGAAGCTCCATTTGAGCTCTGTCAGCTATCGCAGGTGTGTCAAGGTTTTGTGGGTGACGCTTGTGTAGCGCGTGTGCAAAGTTGCAGATCGCTTGTTACAGCAGCGGGAGTTATGCGGGTTCACATGAAGGCTGAAAATGTTGAGCGCTTAAAGTTATTTGGAAGCGCACCTTTCTATTCTGCAAAACAAATGAGTAATATTTTAGCGAGTAGAGAATTTTCTTCTCAACTTTTTGCTGGTGAAACTGATTTGCAAAATCCAGATGGTATTACCGCACTTTCAGATTCCACACATACTTATCGCCCAAATGCTGCATTACACTACTCGCTCGACGCAAATGCTGCTGCGAATACAGAGTTGAATAAAGCTTACTACCTTGGAAATCATGAGCAACGTACGTTGTATGGCTTAGAGATTGGTGTCAAGAAATCCAGTTGCTTGGCGGCGAATGCTTGGTGGGGCATGAAAGCTTCTTGTCAAGGAGGAGATATTCATCTTCGCAGTGGCGCTCTTGATACTGCTGTGTATACGTTCTCAACCGGAAAGCACATGAAGTTCTTTCTTGTTCCGTACAGTAAAGAGGGAGAAACTTTCTATCGAGGCACCGTTGTTGGTCAGCATCAATATGCTGAACCCTTACGCGCTAGTATGAATAATGAATGTCGCGATGGTGATTGCAGAAATAATGTGCGCTTCGACCTTCTTCTTTCTGATTCAATTCGCTTGCTTGATTATAAAACAAGCGATCTTGCAGAAGTTGCAAGCAGCCAAAGATACTATGCCCCAACACAGGAAAGTTATTTTAGGTTGAGCTATGGAAATGAAAACAAGTATCTTTCTTACAACTACGCTGGCTACAAACCCGCGCTAAGCCTGCGTTACGTGACAATGTATGGAAAACAAGAAGAACTTGTGCTTGAACGTGAAATTGAAAAAACGCCACTTGTCCTCACCATACAGTCTCGTCGTCCATCACTTAATGATCCAACTCAAACAGAGGATATGACCTTCCAGTGGCAGTATCAAAATAGAGCGGAATTATTGGCCAATACTCGTTCTCCACTTCCTTATAAAGAAGTGAGGCTTGTCGTTGCTGAAAATTACGGAGATCATCGCAAAGAGCGTTGTATACTTTCTTTTGTAGATCAGGATCAATTGGATGGAAAATATTTAACTTCAATGTACGGCTTTCACTGTTACAAATTTGACTTACAGGTAAAACTTTTGGGCAATGATACTTGGACTCGATTGCAGAGGGTGTACTACAATCCAAACAATGGCAGTCCACAATGGACAGCAAGGCTCCCTGTTGTTGGAGAAGAAATTTTTCAACAAGAGCGCTTACAGTCTCCACAGATTTCAGGCTACTATGATGGAATTGTATTTCTGCCAGAAAGTAATTTCTCTCCGGGTGAAAGCACTATCACTTGTAACGCTACTCGTCATACTTTCACAGCAGATAGATTTACTGGAACAAGTAGAGTTTGGGTTGATGTTGAAGGACGATATGTAAAACGTATCGAGAGTGAATGCGAAGGTATTAATTTTGCAACTCGAGGAGTAAGAAATAATTCTGGATTTGATGCAGACCTCTTTTTGCTAGAAGTGCCAGATGCATTTGAAATGAGCATGGGTATTACTTTTCCTACAAGTAACAATGTGCCTATGAATCAAAGAACTAAATTTAGGTGTAAGATTACAGCACTTGGTGTGGCAAATGTTCCCGTGTTTAGCAGAACCTATGAGCACTATTGTCGTGGACGAACACCAGTTATTCTTATTGATCCTTTAGAATGATGCTGAAGTCGAAAAGGATCATCGACAAGCAAAAAAGAAAGGTGAGAGGCAATTTTTTCTAAAAGATGAGGAAAAAATTGTTTCCACTTGCTGTTGATGAGAAAGTGCTTTTCTCCATGAAGAAGAGGGGCGCTTTTTTCTTTTATGTATTCTGAATCTAGAACTGAAATTTCTTTTTCTTTTTGCTCATCAGCATCTTTTTTCGCAAGCGCTTCTTTTCTGATGCGAAGATGCTCCATATGATCTGTAGATCTGTCACCTTTTCCAATGGCGGCACTTGGCGCTATGGCGCGTATGGCCTCAACTTCCGGCTCATGCCAATAAACACGCAAATGGAAAGGTCGTGGATAACTCATAGGTGAAGTGTAAAGAGCTCTTTAAAAAAAGTGAAGCCTTTTCTTTCTCTTCCAAAAACAACCTCACTTTAAGATACAATCCATGATTCTCACAACTCATTGTCATCCTGGGCATAATGGCAAAAAATGTGTGCTATTTAGGTTTGAGAAAGAAGTAATAAGCAAAGTAATTTTTTCTTTTATGAGGTGCAAGCCCACGATGTTGACGATAGTGAGATTTAAGTCGAGAGAAGTA
>Ga0210005_1000876_pt1 | contig 21482 bp, 19 predicted proteins | sample CryGey02umfilter_3_FD_183961 | JGI IMG/M metagenome (GOLD analysis project Ga0210005, IMG submission 183961) | Groundwater microbial communities from aquifer in Utah, USA - Crystal Geyser 4/9/14 0.2 um filter (SPAdes) (version 3) | ecosystem: Environmental > Aquatic > Deep subsurface >... | reverse complement strand
CAGCTGTCCTCAAGCTGGTTACCCGTGATGCCCACAGGGCTGTTTGCGAAGGTATCCTTACCTCTTATGACGCGGATGATGAGGCGAGAGGGTTCGCTCGGAAAAAGTTGGCTGAAATGAGGGCACGGCTTGCTAATCAGGGTCTACCGGATGCCACTATTGACGTCCGCCCCGTCTCGCTCGAAAGTATTGATGACAACGTTGGGTTTACTCTCGTAGTGAACATTAGTAAGCCTCTTGATCAGTTCGATCAAACGGAGAGGAATCAACTTACGGACGTTATGACGAGCCTGTCGCGGTATCTCACCGAACAGCTTGGCCTGCAAGACGTACAGTTTGAGAATTATCTGTGGGACTCAAACGAGGGCAATACGCACTCATCCGGTGGGTTCAGAGTTGCAAAGCTGCAGGGGATGTATCCTGTTGAGCTTGCACGGCCGCTCGCAGGCGGAGAAGCTTCATCAAAAAAGCCCGTCCGTGTTCCTGTCGAGGTCCAAATTTTGGCTGCTGAGACACATCTGCGCAAACAGCTTCCGGGGAAGACCGGTGTAAGTGCTTACAAAGAGCGACAGGTTGAGACGGTCGCAGGAGCGGTTATGCCTCGACGCATCGGGCCCCAAGACATCTTCCCACCTCTTGGTTCAGGAGCTATGGATCCCGAGCGTCTGGCCGCACTGCTTCAGTAGGCTCTTGCCGAAGCTCTTACATAACTTCAGCATGAGCGCTAGGCAGAGAAGAGCAGCTTGGAGAGGGCGCGCATAGCTTTTGGCGTCTCGAAGAGTTTGAAGCCCTGCTGGGCTAGGTGTTTCTGGTACTTGGCTGCAGCACGCGTAGCACTTCTTACCTCTCCGGCAAGGCCAACCTCCCCGATGAAGACCGTCTGCTGGGGAAGAGGCTTTTTGTAGTAGGACGAGAGGATCGCAAGACAGAGAGCCAGATCAGCACGGGGGTCGGTGAGCTTGTAGCCCGAGACGACGTTGATGTAGATATCCTGATTTCCCAACTTGGCACCCATATATTTTTCAAGAACAGCAACGAGGAGCTGGAGCCGCTTGCCATCAAAGCCACTCGTAGTTCGCTGGGGGTAGCCAAAAACGGTCGTATTCGTGAGTGCCTGAATCTCGAGGATTAGGGGCCGGCTTCCCTCGTAGGTCATTGTAAGCGCGGTGCCAAAACTTTTCGAGTCGTGCTCCTGGACGAAGAGGGCGGCGGGATCGGTAACCTCTAGGAGGCCCTCCTGACTCATCTCAAAGAGGCCGACCTCGCTTGTGCTCCCAAAGCGATTTTTCACACTTCGGAGGATGCGGAGTTCGCCCTGACGACTTCCCTCAAGGTAGATGACCGTGTCTACAAGGTGCTCCAGGACGCGTGGTCCAGCGAGAGTCCCATCTTTAGTAACGTGTCCGATGAGGAGGGCGCTCGTGCCTCGTCGTTTTGCCCACTCCATTATTACTTCAGTACAAAAGCGAACCTGTGATACGGCACCCGCATTTCCAGGGGCACTTCCGCTGTGCATAACCTGAATCGAGTCGACGATGATGAACTCCGCCTTAACGCCTTCGGCCGTGGCTAAAGCCGTTTCAAGATCAGACTCGCACAGCAGATTTAGGCCCTTAAGCTCAAGGCCCAGGCGCTTGCCACGCATGGCGATCTGCCGTTCGGCTTCTTCTCCGGATATGTACAAGACGCGCTTCCCGCCGGAGCAAAGTTTGTCGGCAATCTGGAGAGTTAGAGTGGACTTACCAATGCCGGGCTCTCCCGTTAGAAGTGTGAGCGAGGAGGGGACGATTCCGCCACCCAGGACGCGGTCCACCTCGCCCATTCCCAGAGGCATCCTGAACTCACGAGCAGCCTCATTGAGGAGCGTCTCATAGGCCTGAGGCGTTCGCGCATGTGAGGCTACCTTCTTGCTCTGCGCCGACTCTTTCTTCACCTCCTCCTCGGAAAAGCTGTTCCACTCCTCACAGGACGGGCAGCGCCCAACCCATTTTGATACTTGATAGGCGCAGCTCCCACAGGTGTAGATTGTTTTAATTTTCATGGTGTTGGGATTATATGGTGGTAATGGAGCTGAAGACGGCAGAGGTCTGTTGAGCTGTTCTAAGCCAGGTGAACTCTGTTGCACGGGTTTTCCCCAGCTGGCTCAACTTCTCGCGAAGTGCTGAGTCGTGAAGGAGCTTCGCCATCTGGTCTGCCAACTCCTCAGGAGCGTGTGGATCGAAGAAGAGGGCGGCAGAGCCGGCAATCTCTGGGAGAGCCGTGCTCTTTGCAACGACAACGGGAGTGCCGCTGGCCATCGACTCCAAGACAGGAAGGCCAAAACCCTCCGAGAGAGAGGGGACGACGGTCAGTGCTGCTCTCTGATAAAGAGCGGGGAGATCCTTGGAACTGATCTCGCTACGCACGAGTAGACGGTCTTCAAGTTTCAGTTCATGGATCAGCTCCTCCAGTGCGGGCCAGGCGTGGGCCTTCTTACCGACGAGGAGGAGAGGTGGGGCGTCCTTGAGCTGGCTATATGCCCTGATCAAAGTCTCATGATTGCGTTTTTTCTCAATCGTTCCCACCATCATAACAAACTCTTCAGGGAGGTTGTTGCGCGTGCAGGCTTCCTTCTGTTCCTGGGAAGAGACGGTGCGGAAATACCGTTGATCGCAGGCGGAGTGAACGACATCTATCTTTTCAGGATCAATTCCGAGCCGCTCCACGACCCAGTCTTTTGTATACTGGGAGATTGCTATAAGGCGATCGGCACGTCTCAATGAGTAGGGGACCAGACGCGTCCAGTAGAAGCGCGAGACGGCGGGGAAGTTCTCAGGATAGTCCAGCGCGGTTAGATCGTGGACGGTTGCGACAATCTTCCCGGGGTAGAGGAGTGGGACAGAAAAGGCCGGAACGAAGAGCAGGTCGAGTTTGCTGCGCCAAGCCGCCCAGGGAAGCTGAATCTGGTCATGCAGAATACGCCGAGCCGTCCGCAGCTCGTGCGAGACGAGGTTTAGGCGAATAAGCTGGTGGTTACCATTGGCCCCCTCTCGTTGTTCGTTCAGATTGAGCTCGCGGGTGTTTAGTTTATATAGCTCTTCGAAACCTTTCATAAGGCCGTCGAGGTAGATTCGGTGGCCTGTAAAGGCCCCATTTAGTGCCTGTGTGTCGACTCCTACGCGCATAAGCCCAGCTTACGGCATGTGAGTGTACACGCGCAAGATTTTGCGCAGGTATTTTTCATAAATTATTCATAAAAAAAGGCCACGATCAGACGACGGAGAGTCTACTGATCGTGGCCGAAGTTACTCTGTTTCATTGAGCTACTGAGCTTCTGCTCGGCTGAGAACTCCCTCGATAAACTGAACCAGTTGAGCCTTTGATAGGGCCCCGGCAGCAGGAATGAGCTCTCCCTCTGCCATTACCACATTAAACGGTGTTCCGGTGGCTCCCGCTTGAGCGGCGTCACGGATATTATCCTCAACACGCTGCTGCGTCTGGCGCTCTTCAACACACTGAGAATACTCATCCATATCAACGCCGATTTCCCGTGCAAGCTCGGGTAGGAGTGCCAGATCGAGGCCGTCGTTGGACGGTGTTACGGCGAAGATAGCATCAGCCATCTCCCAGAACTTTCCTTGCTTACCGGCGCACTCCGCAGCCTCGGCCTCAGTTCGTGCTTTTGAGTGGATAGAGTCAATGGGCAGGTCGCGGTAGACCCACTGAACCGAGTCACCGTAGTCTGCAATAATCGACTTCATCGTCTCGTGAAAGCTCTTGCAGTAGGGGCACTCAAAGTCGGAGTACTCAACTAGTGTTATGATTGGGTTTGTGCTGCCCCGAACATTATCTTCCTCGGTAACGGGTTGAATCTGAATCTGCCTTTGTGGTGCCTCACTCGGAGTTGCCTCTACCACACTAGCTCCACTCGTCCAAGGTGTCGGAGTAAGCCCACCGGCGGTATAGCCGACAACAATGCCTCCCAGAAGGAGCGTGCTGATCATCCACAGATTTACATTCCTGAGGGAAAATGATCCTTTTTTTATAGTTTTCATGGCGCGAGTTAGTTATTCTGGTTATTCATGACGTCCTGCATCTGCTGAAGGGTCTTATTATCCATTACGCCAAATCCATCACCGCCCCACATCATGCGAGAGTGAAAGCCGCTACCACCTCCAAGTCCCCACCCCCAGAAGCTGATGAGTACCGCCATGAGGACCATTCCAATGAGTCCAACCGCAAGGGCCCAGCGCATAATCTTCACGAGCATCTCCTTCTTTGCAAAGCGAACCATCCAGATGATGGCACTAACGAGGCCCGCCAAGACGAGAACACCAAAGATTCCATGAAGGAGCATCCAGAGTAAAGAGAGCGCAACTGAAGTAGTATACATAGAGGTGATTTTTATTAAATTAAGTAAGATTATTGTACCCGCTTTTCCCCACAAGGAAAACCATCGATTTCTGGCGAGGTACGAGTCTCAACTCTGGAGGCCGCGGGCGGATTCGAACCGCCGCATGGCGGTTTTGCAAACCGCTGCCTTAACCGCTTGGCTACGCGGCCTCAGGGGAGTTGAACTTTCGTATCGGGCGTAGCATACCCTAAGCGAGGGGAGGTTGTGAAGAGAAGTCGTTAACTGGGGAGTCTACTGAATCAGAATGGTGCCCGGGGTGGGACTCGAACCCACACCTCCATAAGGAGACGAGATTTTAAGTCTCGCGTGTCTACCATTCCACCACCCGGGCGCCCTCGTTAAATACCTGTGCAGCATACCGTGAGCGCTAGGTAGTCGTCTATATTTAAAACAAAAAAAAGGCCCCCATTGCTGGGGACCTTTTAAGAATCAAGGCATCGCACTATGCTGCACGCTTGAGCATTGGTAGGCCTGTCTTCTTGTTTTCTACAACTTGGTATCCCTCAGGGACCGAGTCGAGTGCCTCTGGACGCTCGTCGCGTGCAAAGTAAAAAATTGTCTGCTCACGTCCTCCACGAAGTGTTACCTTCTTTGAGTGGAGATAGTACGTCTGTCCACGGGAGTTGGTATGAGAATAGGCCATAGATCGTACGTTAAAATATATTGGTGTCACTCTACATAACTTTCGAAAAATCGTCAACTAGTTTTAGGTAAAGGGTTTGTCTCGTTTTTAAAAAATGTGGTAAATGAGTAATTGCATTTTCGCAGATTTTTTGTTCTAATACTGTGGATCGTAGGTGTGGGCGAGTAGCTCAGCTGGTAGAGCAACTCCCTCTTAAGGAGATGGTCCCGGGTTCGAGCCCCGGCTCGCCCACCATGAAAAATACCAGCCTAGTCTCGGCTCGCGGACAGCTCCCGCGAGATTTTTGGCTGGCCTAGTTAATCTTGAGTGATCGGACTGCAGACTGGATCTTGTCGAGCGTTCCCTCAACCGGGGCATCGGCTCGTGCCGCTCCGACAACAATGTAGGCGTAATCGCCCACAACGACGCTGAGGTGGGTGTAGTTTTTTATGTCAGTCTCACTTGCAGGCCGCCCCTCAACTTGAGTAAACAGCGTCGGCACCTGAGTGTCTCCAACGGGAACCGTTACCTCCTCGGCGGTGAGTTCGCGATAGTTGCTGAGCGTGTCCTTGAGCTTTGATCGCAGGGCCCCGGCGTAATCTCGAGCTGAAATCTGAGCCTGGCCCTCCGGTGAGGGGTCAAGGGGATTTTTCAGGATTACGATGTTTGCCGTGAAGATAGGATCGCGGAGATTGCTTCGGGCCACAAGGACCGTTGTCGGCTCGACGGAGCTGGAAAGCATTCCGGGGTCGAGTATCTCCCACTCAGTGGGGAGTGCGATCTGGAACTCCTCATTCTCAAAAAAGGTGTAGCCATCGGGTGCCGGCGTCTCAGCCGAATCACCCCCACCGAAGCATCCCGACAGACTCAAAACAAGCAGTAGGATGGTTGATCCTTTTCTTAGTGCACTCATTATTCAGAGTATACTCCAAGCACTTTTTCGATGACAGCAGAGTTTTCCTTGCATTTTGGAGCGGGGTTCGTAGAATGTGCACGGGCTTTTACCGCCCACGATTCTATGAAAATCGGAATTCTTCTTTTCGGCACCAAAACTAAGGTATCAAAGGAGTCGCTTTATTCTAGTCAGCTCGTGAAAAAGGCGATACTAGCCCGCGGGCATGCGGCTCGCATCTACTACTCTAATGACTTCCAGTATACTTTTTATAATAGCAGGCCGGGCCTTCTCTATCGGAGTAAGCGCTTTATTCCACCGGACGTACTTATTGTAAGTGCGAATATCCTGAGTAATATCGATCTTCATCTCGCCCTCGTTAAGCAGATGGAGCTCATGGGGGTCCGTCTCTATAACAGCTCCGTTGCCATCGCACGAGCTAAGAACAAGCTCCGTACCATTCAGGTCATGGCTCACGCCAACATCGCCGTGCCTAAAACTCTCGTCGTCACCGATATGAACTATCTTGATGCTGCAATAAAGGAGCTCGGTAGCTTCCCCATGATCATCAAGCTGGCTCAGGGGAGCTTTGGCTCGGGCGTCTCGATTATTGAGTCTCCGCGCTCGCTTCGTTCTATTCTCGACCTTGTCGGTCCTCCCAGCGAGAATCAGCGCAACCACGTTCTGATCCAGGAGTATGTTCGTGAGGCGAAGGGGAAAGACCTTCGAGTCTTTGTGGTTGATGGTAAGGTAATTGCCGCCATGCAGCGCAAGGCACGTCGTGGGGAGTTCCGCGCAAACGTTGCGATAGGGGGAAGTGCAACTGCGATTGAGATTACTCCGGAGGAGACGATCATGGCCATTGAGTCGAGCAGAATCTTGGGACTCTCGGTCGCCGGCGTCGACCTTATTCGTACTGCAACAGGTCCTAAAATTTTAGAGGTGAATGCCAATCCGGGACTGCGTGGAATTACGGGCGCTACCAAGCTGGACATCGCCGGTCACATTGTAGAGTACGCCGAGCGCCTCTTTGATATGACAAAGCAGATATAGCAGATTACTAGGCTTCGAAGAGGAGGTGCGAGATGGTTAAGAAGACCTCGCGCATAACGAACTCAAACTCGAGCCAACGGTTTTCCGCTATCGGACTGGTACGGGTCGGTGAGGGGAGTGCCGTTAGCCCCAGGTCACTTGCGATCAAGGTCGCCCGGTAGATATGGAAGGGGTCGCTGACTATAATCGTTGAGACCAGACGGTTCTCATTCATGATCTCCTTGACGCGGGAGAGGTTCTGTTTTGTCGTCAGGCTATCCTGGTCCATAAGGATCGCACTTTCCGGGATTCCATGTTCAACAAGGTAGGTCTTCCCCGCCTCAGCCTCAGTGAAGCGGTCCCCCTCGATCTTTCCTCCGGTTGTAATTATAAGAGGGGCGAGCCCCTTATTATAGAGGGCGAGCGCATGTTCTAGGCGGGCTTCAAGCACGGGAGAGGGTCTGCCGTCGTACTGGGCTGCTCCCAGAACTGTTATGGCATCAGCAGGTGCTGCACGGTCGAGAGCTGCCATGCTGTAAATCGCTATGGTCAGATAGAAGATCCCTCCCAGGACAAGACCACCCAAGGTTGCTGTGAGTATGACAATGCGGCGCATAGTAGTTCTCGTATTCAGCTTGGATCGCTATTAAATGGCAGCCGGGTGCTTCTCGATGATCTTGTCGATAAGACCATACGAGAGTGCCTGCTCCGCCGTCAGGAAGTTATCACGATCGGTATCCTTCTCAACTTTGGACAACTTCTGCTTCGAGTGTTTTGCAATGATGTTATTTAAACGGTCTTTTGTGCGGAGGATGTGTTCGGCATGAATGGCGATGTCTGAAGCTTGGCCCTCAACACCTCCGAGCGGCTGATGAATCATAATCTCGGCATTGGGGAGTGAGAAACGCTTGCCCGTAGCTCCCCCCGTAAGAAGGACGGCACCCATCGAGGCGGCCATACCATACAGACAGTAACAACGTCCGGCTTGATGTACTGCATCGTGTCATAAATGGCGAGCCCCGCCGTTACATGTCCGCCCGGACTCTGTACATACATAATAATGTCTTTCTTCTGATCCTCATTCTCAAGAAAGAGAAGCTGGGCGATGATCGAGTTCGCAACCTGGTCGTTGATGGCCGAGCCCAAAAAGATAATTCTATCCTTAAGAAGGCGCGAGTAGATGTCGTAAGCTCGCTCACCCTGATTGGTCTTTTCGATGACCGTAGGTATAAGGAGTGATGCGGTGATCTGCTGGGCCCCGCCCGTCTGGCTGCCTCCGATCTGACCATTCTGTATCTGTGTTTGCATAGGATTTATTAATGAGATAGTTAGAAGCTATACTTCATAAAGTATAGCTTATTTCCTTTTCCCGGGCACGTTCCGCTTAGTGACATAACCGTAAAAAGATCCAACGTTAACCTGTTAGCCGGTGATCAGCGAGCCAATCTTCATTTGTCTGAGTTTTTTTGTTGACTTTAAGATATACACTGCTAGAATTTCACTGCTCTGGACCTGTTTATGCATGTCCGGTCCGAAACTTCCGTTCTTTGAAAATTGAGTGTGAACACGTTAAATCTTGAACGTAATAGAGAAACCCAACCTATTTTTTTGAAAATTTATTAAGTGCAGAGCCTGTACTTAATACTCTTCTTTTTGAAGAGTTTGATCCTGGCTCAGGATTAACGCTGGCGGTGTGCATAACACATGCAAGTCGAGCGCGTCTTCGGACGAGCGGCAAACGGGTGAGTAACACGTTGGAACCTACCCTGAAGAGGGGGATAACCCACCGAAAGGTGAGCTAATACCCCATAGTCTCGTAAGAGTAAAGCAGCAATGCGCTTCAGGAGGGGCCTGCGGCCTATCAGCTTGTTGGTAAGGTAATGGCTTACCAAGGCTATGACGGGTAGCTGGATTGAGAGATTGACCAGCCACAGGGGAACTGAGACACGGTCCCCACTCCTACGGGAGGCAGCAGTGAGGAATCTTCCGCAATGGGCGAAAGCCTGACGGAGCAACACCGCGTGGAGGATGACGGCCTTAGGGTTGTAAACTCCTTTTCTGAGGGAAGAATTCTGACGGTACCTTAGGAATAAGCACCGGCTAACTCTGTGCCAGCAGCCGCGGTAAGACAGAGGGTGCGAGCGTTATCCGGAATCATTGGGCGTAAAGCGTGTGTAGGCGGAATAGCAAGTCGGGGGTAAAATCTTCGGGCTCAACCCGAAGCTTGTTCCCGAAACTGCTATTCTCTGAAGAGTGCAGAGGCAGGTGGAATTCCGTGTGTAGGGGTAATATCCGTAGATACACGGAGGAACACCAAAAGCGAAGGCAGCCTGCTGGGCACTTCTTGACGCTGAGACACGAAAGCGTGGGGAGCAAACAGGATTAGATACCCTGGTAGTCCACGCCGTAAACTATGAGAACTCGGTGTAGGAGGAATCGACCCCTTCTGTGCCTAAGCTAACGCGTTAAGTTCTCCGCCTGGGTAGTACGGCCGCAAGGCTAAAACTCAAAGGAATAGACGGGGACCCACACAAGCGGTGGAGCATGTGGTTTAATTCGACGATAAGCGAGGAACCTTACCTAGGCTTGACATCCCGAGAATTTCGCCGAAAGGTGAAAGTGCCGCAAGGAACTCGGTGACAGGTGCTGCATGGTCGTCGTCAGCTCGTGCCTTGAGGTGTTTGGTTAAGTCCATAAACGAGCGCAACCCACGTCCTGTGTTGCAATTTCGCAGGAGACTGCCGGCGCAAAGTCGGAGGAAGGTGTGGATGACGTCAGATCAGCATGGCCCTTATGCCTAGGGCGACACACGTGCTACAATGGTCGGTACAACGGGAGGCCAACCCGCAAGGGGGAGCAAATCCTTTAAAACCGGCCTAAGTTCGGATTGAGGTCTGCAACTCGACCTCATGAAGTTGGAATCGCTAGTAACCGCGCATCAGCCATGGCGCGGTGAATATGTTCCTGGGTCTTGTACTCACCGCCCGTCAAGCTATGGAAGGTGGGAGCGCTTGAAGACCCCACGTCCGTGGGGTTTAGGGCGATATCACTGACTGGAGCTAAGTCGTAACAAGGTATCCGTAGGAGAACCTGCGGATGGAATACCTCTTTTTATAGAGACACTCCTTCCCTTCTGGGGAAGGCACTTCGGCATTTAGGTGCCGAAGAGGTCGACCTTCACTCTCTGAGTGAAGCGGGGTTTCTCTATTGCGTTCTGGTTTTAACCAAATCACATATGTCATCAAAACTTTCAACCGGCAAAATCATTGGTCTGATCGTACTTGGAGTACTTGTCGTAATGGCATTGTGGTTTGTTTCAACATACAACACACTCATAAATCTTGAAGAAAACGCTAAGACGGCGCAGGCGGACATAGAAGTGCAGTACCAGCGTCGTTTTGATCTTATCCCAAATCTGGTAAAGACAGCTCAGGGAATTGCCGACCTCGAGAAGACCGTCTTCCAGAATCTTGCTGATGCACGTACCCGTTATGCAGGTGCTCCCTCGGGAAGCGCGGAGCGTATTGGTGCTATCAATCAAGCCGAGTCGGCTCTTTCGCGTCTCCTTGTCATCGTGGAAAACTACCCTCAGCTTAAGAGCTCCGAGAGCTTTTTGAAGCTTCAGGATCAGCTTGAGGGCACTGAGAACCGTATATCGGTTGCTCGTACGACCTACAACGAGGTAGTCAACACCTACAACAAGAGGCTCCGAGTCTTCCCCAGTAACGTTATCGCCTCGTTCTTCGCCTTTGGCGAGCGAGCTCGCTATGAGGCCGTCACAGGAGCCGAAGAGGCTCCAGCGGTGGAGTTCGATTTCAATAACTAAGTCTCATGCGAATCGCAGCTAACTCACTTGTTGCAGTCGGCCTTCTTTTCGCCGTCTACTCATCAGCACTTGCACTGGATCTTCCCAAGCCCGGTGGTTTTGTTAATGATTTCGCAAACATCCTGACCCCTCAGGAAGAGGCGACCCTCACCGCTCAGCTTCAAGCCTTTGAGGATGAGACCAGCAATCAGATCGCCCTGGCTATCGTTCCATCCTTTGAGGGGCTCGAGATCTTCGACTACTCTCAAGCTCTCTTTACAAAGTGGGGGATCGGTCAGTCTGAGAGAGATAACGGTATTCTTATCCTCATGGGCCCAAAAGAGGGGCTCCCTTTTCCGGCGCGTGGAGATATTTTCATTAACGTGGGCCGTGGCCTTGAAGGGGCTCTACCGGACAGTCTTACGGGTACCATCATTAGAAATGAGGTCATACCTTACTTTAAGGCCGGGGACGTTGCCGGTGGTTTGACTAGTGGTATCACGGCCATTACGGAGGCGACCCGCGGCGAATACACCAACGATAGGGCGACCGGCTCGTCGGGCGGAGGTCTAGGAGAGCTGAGTGTCTTCCTTATATACGGTGGCCTTTTCTTCCTGAGCTGGCTTGCGAGCTTTCTGGGGCGAAGTAAGTCCTGGTGGCTGGGTGGCGTTCTGGGAGGAGCTGCCGGAGGTGGTGTTGCCGCCTTCCTCTCTGCAGGGCTCTTCGGCGTTATAACGGGTGCCATGGCCTTGGGAATAATGGGGTCTCTCTTCGATTTTATAGTCTCGCGCAATTACGCTGCCCGGAAGGCGAAAGGACTCCCCACCGACTTTTTTAGAAGTGGGGGCGGCTTCTGGGGTGGACGAGGCGGTTCGGGAGGCTTCGGTGGAGGCTTTGGAGGGTTCGGAGGAGGAAGCTCCGGTGGTGGAGGTTCCGGAGGAGGTTGGTAGATGGCAGAAGAAAGCCAGGATCCACCTCGCTTAGGGGGGGGGCTTATTTTTCGTATCGTCCGATCTTCAAGAGCTGAGCGATGTTCGCCTTCGCATTGAGTACCGGCTTGATCACACCCTTAACCGGGCAGGTCATGAGAGTAGTCACGCCTGGGCCATGTCCGGCGACGAAAGAGTTGCAGTGGGCAACGACGCAGATTGAGATCGCGCCCTTTTTATAGCAGCGTCCAAAAGAGTTGTCCGCATCCTCGATCGCAATAATATCACCGAGTCTAAGCGTATCGAGCTTGAACTTTTTTACCGTGTCAGGATCTTGTGTTGTTATGTCATAGTCGCCGCGCGTGCAGCTTAGTGAGCCAATTCCCGAGCCCATGATTCCCGCGGGGATGATATGGGTCACGCCGACTTCCACTCCATTTGTACCCTCCTTTATGGGCATCTTCTTAAGTAGGGTGGGAGAGAGGTTGTAGCACTTGATCGTGCTGTGGTCGAGGAGTCTGAGTCCCTGTCCCTGCGATCGGATGAGAAACTTATCATCCATCGAGAGCTTCTCGAGGACTTTCTGGGAAAAATCGATCAGTACGTGCTCGACGCCTCCGTGTGTGCCGGTGACGACACCCTTCGCCCCCTTTGCCTCACCTGTTAGAACGCGGACCTCGTTGCCGACACAGGCGAGGAAGTTGTAGCCTCGGGTGTAGGCTTTTTCTGTATTGGTGCATGTGGAAGAGACACCCGGCTCAGTGTGGTCAGAGGCCCAGCCGAAGGCGGGATCCCCGACGCGGACGTTGTAGGTTATTGAGCCCACCCCAGGAAGTGCATAGGGCATCCCATCGTGGCCCACCTCAAAGGGAAGGAACTCATCGGCGTGGCTTACGCTTCCCTGAAGTGCGAGTTGTATGAGTTTTGGTTCATTCGTTTTTAACATAGTTCTGATAGTACTCTTCATACTCTCAATTATAAAGACCGGTAAGGAGTATTGACATTTCTAGTTTTTATGACTATAATTCCGCGGCTACAGATTTAGAAAGGATATTCAGTAGCCTCTAATCCTTCAAAATATGAACTCAAGAGAAACAGGACCAGCCCGGACGGAGCGCACCCCGGAAGAGCTCCTTGCAGCCTACGTGGTGGCGGAACTCGATGTCCCGGAACTTTCTATGCCAAAAGAGGCCGCGGCCTATGCGGGCCTTTCGTCCGAAGTGCTCGCGGCTCAGCAGAGGGAGCATTTTAGGGTTCTAAGCATTGAGCAGGACGTTCGCTCCGATGCCTTTTCGGTTGCAGCAGCGGCCTATCTTGAGCTCTGCGCAGAGCAGCTGAACCGTCTCTCCTTCCCGAACCCGTTTACTGGGGCTGAGGAGAGGGCTGCCTTTCTGAAAGATGTAAGAAACGCAGGTGCTTTGGTTCAGTCTTTTTTGGCCCTTGAACAGCTTCTGTCTCATCGGGCAGGCAAGCCTTGGACCGGTACGGCCGAGGTATCTGGAGAGCAAGAGCCCCTCAACCCGGCGGAACTTCTCCTCAAGCGTCTCGACCATGACCTGGGCGCGGGGATTCGTACTCTTCGAACTGCCGAGGTGGTTGCAGAGGACCTTGATAAAAACCCTGATGATGCGGCACATTCTTATAGAGCTGTAAGCCGCTATATGGAGGGGCCTCACGATGTCACTGTGGCTCTCCTCGACTTTAATGCACGACTTCTCCTAAATCATCCGATTCAAGCCGCCTTCACTCCCAATGAGGCTATTCGCTCAACACTCGAGCGCTGCATCGGTCCCTACGTTCGTTCCTACGGTTACGAAGTGGTGGCTGCTTCCGAAGGTGAGGCTCGATCAGCTCAGCCGGGCGAGGTCCTCCTCAACTGCCCCGATGGTCTTGTAATCCACGGTGATCGTAGCGCATTCATCTATGCGCTCCAGTCCGCACTCAGTAACGCGCTCTCACTCCAGCACAATCGCCCGAATTCAAGGGATAGCTCACTGACCTCGGATTGGGACGATAGCCCCCTGGCCCTGGAAGTAAATGTCACGAATACCAATGGAGTTCTAATGGTGGAGATTCTGGACTCGGGCAGAGGCATTAATTACTCTCGTTTGCTAAGATCCGTTGCTGATAGGGCCGCTTTAAGTTCACGGCCACTCAGAGATCTTACAACTATGGAGGTGGTCACCATGCTCGCCAATCCACCTCAGCCGGAATCGGAGAGCCTCCCAGCAGACGCTGCAGATGAGGTTCGGGATAGCGGGGATCACCACGACGACTCACTTTCTGTTCTTCTTCTAGACAGTGGTCGCAGTATGCGCGGAAGTACCGGGCTGGGCCTTCACATGGCGGATGAGGCGGCCGGTATGAATGACGGGATCGTTCGTCTATCGAATAGAACGGATGGCACGAGTGGTGCGGTTTTTTCTCTGGTAATCCCAACTAACGCCGGCAGTCGTCTTGAAAGGAGGCAGGCAGTGGTGCGTGGGTTAGTAAGCAACCAATTCTCGCGACTGAGCAAGGTTCTCACTGAAGAAGCTCGGCGTGAGGTCCACACCCCCCACAGGACGGATCCTATCAGACGACCTACGACCGGGCCTATCCCCAGAATAAAGGCTGAGGAGATGCCGCAATCAAAGAGGCACGGGGGAGGTGTTGGTTCCCTTAGGGAGGCCGTGCTTGCCGCGCTTCACGTCTAGAGACCTCCATCGCCAAAGGTTTCGAAGGGCTCCGCCATCGAATCTCGCCAGTCCTTTATTTTAGTCTTTTATTCCTGAACGCTATTCCGGAACCAGTTTTTAGGTATTTTTCAAAATCTAGGGCTTTCATCTTCTCCTCAAAGGCACAATAGTAAACTAACTTCCAGGGTCTGAATTTGCTGGTATGAAGAGATTTTCCGCTGTTGTGATCCTCTAATCTGCTATCTATATTTTCTGAAAAGCCCGTATAAAATTCATCTGAATTATTTATGCTTTGAATAATATAGACGTAGTACATCTTATTGTTTAAGCACATAAATGTCAGTCTTCACTTCGTTACGACGTACAAGCACACCTTCGCTACTCACTTACGGCCGTGCCAGCCGTAGCTCGCAGAGCGAAGGACTGGTGGGCGGTGGAAGATTTGAACTTCCGACCTCGACATTATCAGTGTCGCGCGGTTGTTTTGTACGCTCGCGGTGCTCAGGACCGGCAGAGCCGGATCCTTCGCTTGCTCGCCCTCGCACTGTGTGCTCGGGGTTAGAGCACGACAAAAAGCTCTGAGAGAGGAAGGACTGGTGGGCGGTGGAAGATTTGAACTTCCGACCTCGACATTATCAGTGTCGCGCTCTAACCAACTGAGCTAACCGCCCATTTTTTGCCACCAGAGTATAACAAAAAAACATTTTTTCACAAATACTTCCTTTAATCTCTAAGGATCAGGGCTAGATCGCCCAAGTTGTTGCCTGTTGGGCCGGTGATAATCAAGCCACCGACTTTTTGGAAATAGTGGTAGGAGTCGTTGTTGTTCAGGTAGGGTGTGGGGGAGGGGCCCGTGGAGGCGAGTTCCTTATCAATGAGAGCCCCCGCCGTCTCTTTTGGGCATACTCCATCTATTCCGTCGGTGCCGAGTGAGAGGAGGGTGGCATCTTCGGGGAGTGCATCGAGTCCACCCAGGACAAACTCTTGGTTGCGCCCGCCCTTACCGCTGCCTGTGCAGGTAACTGTCGTCTCTCCTGCTGCTACGGTGAGACTTCCCGGCGCGGCGGCGGCTGCAAACTGTGCACCCGCCTGGCGAGCCTCTCCGCTGATGGGGGAGTCCTGAACAATCGCGCTGACTCCCCGCCGCCGCGCCGCCTCGAGCGTCTTCTGAACAACCGTGTTGTGATCGGCGACGATAGTCAGCTTGGTTTTGGCGAAGATATCAGAGCCGGGCTTGGGTGTCTCCTCCTCAGCACCATGGTGGCCCCGCTCAAGATACTGGCGAACCGCCGTTGGCACCTTGAGTCCGTAACGCTCAACAATCGCGAGGGCCTGCTCAAAGGTTGTCGGATCGGGAGAGAGGGGACCCGAGGCGATCGAGCTCAGGTCATTGCCCACAACATCCGAGATTACGAGTCCGGTCGTCTGAGCCGGAGCAATGAGCTCTGCGAGTCGTCCGCCTTTGACCCTCGAGAGGTGCTTGCGGACACAATTTATCTCGTTTATTGTCGCTCCGGAGGCGAGGAGAAGGGTATTTGTTTCGACCAGGTCGCTGAGGGTGAGCCCCTCGGCCGGTGAGGTAAGCATGGCAGAGCCACCTCCACTGATCAGGACCAGGGCAGCATCACGCTCACCAAGGCTCTCAGCTCCCCTCATGAGAGCCGCCGTTTTCGCGAGGCCCGCCTCCGTCGGGAGTGGGTGCCCCTCATCCGCGAGGAAGATCAGATCGGGCTTCCGGGGGAGGAGGTTGAGAGCTGCCTCACTCATTGCACGAGCTGCCTTTCCGACGGCAAAAAGAGCAAAACGCTCAAAACCCTCCACTGCGATACTTTTTAGATGAGGCTGAAGCAGCTTTTCCGGGGAGACTGAGTCTAAGACCTCCTCAACGAGGTCCAGCAAAAAAGCTCGCCGCCGTAGCGTCAGATCAGAGATAGTATCGAGAAGACGTTTTCGCGTAGTAATATGCACAGGTACAGCCTACCTTAGATCTTAATTCGAGTGGAGGGAAACTATGCCTTTCCAAGCTGTTCGGCATTAACCAAGAACTCAGGTGTCCGCCCTTCAAGAGCTGAGATGAGGTTGCGTGCGGCAATCTCCGCCATCTGCGTTCGTGTCCACATGGTCGCGCTGGCGATGTGGGGAACGACAATGGCGTTCTTGAGCTCGGCGAGTCCCGGAGCCATTGCCGGCTCATTCTCAAAAACATCGAGACCAGCTGCAAAGATCTTCTTCTGCTGAAGCGCCTCGACAAGAGCTTTCTCATCAACAACGGGTCCGCGCGCGGTATTGACTAGAATAGCTGTTGGCTTCATCAAAGCGAGCTTCTCAGCATTAATCATGTGCTCAGTTGAGGGATTGAGCGTGACGTGGAGTGAGACAAAGTCACTCTCGCGGAGCAGCTCATCGAGCTCAACCCGACGGGCACCCGTCTCTCGCTCCAGCTCTTCCTGCTGGCTCATGTCCACGTAGAGAATCTTCATGCCAAATCCTTTCGCCATTTTTAACGCCACGTTGTAGCCGATGCGTCCCGCTCCGACGATGCCGAGGGTCTGTCCGGTGACCTCCTGCCCCAAGAACATCATGGGGCCCCAGCCCTGGAACTTCCCGCCACGCATAAACTCATCAGCCTCAACAATGCTTCGAGCACAGGCAAACATCAGTGCGATCGCCAGGTCAGCGGTCGCCTCGGTCAAAACTCCGGGTGTGTTGGTCACCATGATGCCCCGCTCAGAGGCGGCTGCGAGGTCTATGTTGTTGAAGCCAACCGCGTAGTTTGAGAATATCTTACACTGTGGTCCGGCCGCATCGAAAACCTCCGCGTCTATAGTATCTGTCAGTAGAGAGAGGACGGCATCACGTCCGCGAACTTTTTCCAGCAGCTCAGCCCGTGAGAGGACTCGATCCTCGGTATTCATCTCGAACTCCCCAAACTTCTCGCGAAGGAGCTTTAGTCCACCTTCAGGAATCTCGCGTGTTACATAAATGTTAGCCATGGCTGAACGAAAGTTAGATGGTTAAAAGTGAGATGCCTAGTCGCTGTAAATGCTCGATACGTAGTCTTTGATCAGGCGAAGACCCTCTCGAATATTCTCCTCGGATGCGACGTATGAGAAGCGGATGTAGCCCTCCCCGTGAGCACCAAAGGCGGTGCCGGGCAGCAGCAGCACTCCTGCTCCACGCATTACCATGTCTGCAAACTCAGAGCTGTTTACTCCAAGTTTCGCGAGAATTGGTTTCACATTTACAAAGAGGTAGAAGGCGCCTTTCGGAGAGCGGCAGCTAAAGCCGGGAACCTCGTTCACAAGTGAGACGAGAAGGTCGCGGCGTGTCTGATACTCATTCTTCATGGTCGTGACGGCGTCTTGTGGGCCGGTGAGTGCTTCGAGGCCGGCGTGCTGAATCATCGCGGCGGTGCAGGAGGTGTCGTTGATAATGAGCTGCTCCAGGTAACTCGCCATCTCGGCATTCTTAGTGACCGCCCAGCCCAGTCTCCAGCCGGTCATCGCATAGGCCTTTGAGACGCCGTTCAGAATAACAGTTCTCTCAGGCATTCCCTCAAACGAGGTTATTGAGACGTGCTCGCCCTCATAGAGAATCTTGTCGTAAATCTCATCGGAGAGGACCCAGAGGTCGTGCTCCTTTGCGAGCTGGGCCATACCCTCAAGTGTCTCGCGAGTGAGAACTCCACCCGTTGGATTCTGGGGCGAGTTGATAATAATCATCTTGGTCTTTGGCGTAATCAGCGATTTGAGCTCCTCGAGTGAGAAGTTGAAATCCTTTTCCTCCAGAAGAGGCAGGGGGACGGGTGTTCCACCCAGGTAGTTTATTACCGACTCGTAAATGGGAAAGCCGGGGTTTGGAACGATGACCTCATCACCTGGATCGATGAGAGCGTTTATCATATGAAAAATGACCGACTTCGCAGCGGGCATAACAACGACATCCGCTGCCTGGTACTCGACGCAGGCCTGTCGGCTGGCAACCTGTGCCACAGCCTCACGGAGCGCTGGGATTCCCGGGGAGGCCGTATAGTGGGTCTCGTTATTTTGGATGGCTCGAATTCCTGCCTGCTTGATGTTGTCAGGCGTGTCGAAAGCCGGCTCACCGATTTGGAGATAAATGAGCTTCTTGCCCTGTGGCTCAAGAACCTCGTGCTCGAATTTTTTGGCTTTGCTTATAACGGAAAAAGCATTCTCCGTTCCAAGGTGAGCCATACGTTTTGAGAAGGTTTTCATTAGCTCATGTCTACTAGATTCAGCTGACTTTGGCAACTTATTTCACTGGACGTTTTAACTCAGAACTAGCTTGAGAGCAACTGCCGCCTGTTGAGAGAAGATCGTTATGAACTCGTCATCCAGCAGGCTGAGATTTCCCTCTTGTGAAAGGTAGAGTGTGAGTGAGCCAAGAATATAGTTCTTGCACTCCAGGGGTATGACCAAGGCCGAGCGGAGATTGTTCTTTCGTGCAAGCGAGGGGGAGACGTAGTGGGGATTGTTTACGATGTCGAGAATTTTCAGTGGAGTGCTGCTCTGCACCGCCTGCTCAAGCAAGCTGCCGGCATAGGGTATCTGTTTCTTGCTCGCCCAGTCCTCAGTCACGCCCGACTGAGCCGTCAGAACCAGCTTGCCTGTTGAGTGGTTCAGCAGCCGAATCGTGGCAGCATCCGAACGCGATATCATCAAGACGGCATTGACGATGAAGCTCGCTATCTGCTTCTGGGTAACGCCCGGAGTGGAGGCGATCGAGATCATCTCGGAGAGGTAGTCCATATAGCGGCGCTGTTTGCCCATCTCCCTATAGGCTTCTTGCATCTTTTCAAAGCGATCTTGGATCTCCCGCTCCCACTTTTTCTGTGCGGTAATGTCTCTGTAGAGTGCGGAAAGTCCGATGATCCGATCCTTGCGGTCGTAAATCGCGCTCATTGTAAGTGATATCAGTATTGGCTTGCCATTCTTGTGGAGGCGGACCGTCTCAAAGTTGCGAACGTAGCTCTTCTCCTGTGCCTCACGGATAATCGACTGAATCTCATTTGTCTCAATTCGATCTTCGGGAATAATAATGTGGGTGGACTTGCCGATAACCTCCTGGCTCTTATATCCGAACATGCGCTCTGCGCCGACATTCCAACTGTGGATGACTCCGTGCTCATCCAGACCTACGATGGCCTCCTGGCAGTTTTGCGTTATCGAGGCCAGGAACTGCTCGGTCTGTTGAAGGCGCTTCTCTGTGGAGCGTAGCGAGCGAAGGTCGGTCATAGTTATGATCTGGCCGCCTTCGTTAAAGCTTAGGCTGTTTTCAAAGGGTACTGAGTTAACTATGACGGGAATTTTTTCGCCGTTCTTAGCGCTGAGCTTGAGCTCTCTCATTGCATCTAGGGCGCCCTCGTCTCGCTGATTTGTGTCGTTAACTTTGGGGAGCAGACGGGTTAGTTTCTGGTTTTTCAGCTCCTCAAGATTGCATCCTGAGATTCTCAGGAGTGAGTTATTCGCATAGACGATGCGCTTCTCGTGGTCAATAACACAGACCGCCTCGGTCATGCTCTCTACGAGATTTTTGAAGCGCTCCTCAGTCTCTCGGAGGTAGGCGACACGAAGTGAGTGGCAGAGATTTTCTGAGACGACTTCCAAAAGAGGAAGGTACTTTTTCAGAACATCGCTCGTCCCGGCCTCAATATTAAGGACACCCATTATTCGGTCGTCGAATCTAAGGGGAATGCAGATCTCGGAGTTGGTCTCCTCCCGAGCTGAGATGTAGTCGGGATCCGTATGGACATCCTCAAGGAAGACGGTCTTACCGGCGCGCGTGGTCTTTCCGATAATTCCCTGAGATATTGAGACGGTTCTATGCTCTCCGGGGAGTTCGGGTGTGAGCAGCTCGAGGATATCCGGCTTCTGCTCCTGCCTTATCCAGATATGGATAAGTTTGAACTCGAACCGCTTGCCCAAAACTTCGGCGATGGCCTGGCAAAAAAGGTCGAACCTCATGGAGCGGCCCATCAGTAAATTGATCTCAGCGATAACCTCTAAGAGAAGTGTCGCATCTTTAAGACGCTGAACAATGCTCTCGGGGGCATGATCTCCTGCCGAAAAATTCTTTTTCAGTGCCGCAAATCTGTCGAGTGTGCCGGTCTTCCTGTCGTAGGGTGTCATGGGCTTTGTATTGTGCGCTTTAAAAATGGGCCGGTCAATTCTTGTCGGATAACTCTTGTCGGTAACTTATGACGACAAGCAGTAGCGTGAGCCAGAAGACTGTCGATGTCTCTCCTAATCCATACGGAACGTCCACTAGGCCGTGTATGAGTAGGTACGAGACGACAACTGCAGCGGTTGAGCGTTTCAGTAAAAGTTCGCCCAATGTTCCACTATAAATGAGGATCAGTGCCAAAAGCCCCAAGACTCCGAGCTCGCTCCAAAAGTAGAGGATGAGGTTGTGTGGATGAGGGGGGACCTCCTCATTGGGGATGGGCGCTTCAAGAAAGTCTGACATCTTTTCCTTAAAACTACTCTGGAAGTTCCCTGGGCCGATACCAGCTATGGGATCCTCGCGGAGCATCCCCACTGCCACCGTGTAGATCTGGGCACGGCGCTCAACTGAGTTCTCCTTTTTATAGTTGCCCAGAAGAATCTGAAATTTTGGAGAGTCATACTGGGTGGCTATTCCAACAACTCCAACCAGCAGCACGCCGATTACCAGTATGATCTTCCCCTTTCGCCCGAGCTGCCAGAAGAGCCAGAGCGTTGCTACGATCGCCACTGCCCCGATCCCCGCATAGGACTGGGTCAGAAGTAGTGCCATGAGCGAGCTGAGTGCCACTCCGGCTTCCAGGATAATCGACCTACCTTTCTTGAGTCGGCGGGTGAGCTCGGTAAGTGCTATCAAAAAGGTAGGAGCAAAGAGATACGAGAGCCAGTTTGCGCTCTCGGGCTTGTTCGGGACGAAGGGATCGATATAAGGCCAGACCAGACGACCGAGGAAGTCTTTATTAACGCCCGGAAGAAGGTCCGTGAAGAACTCGCCGATCCCGCCCAGAGCAAGGAGGCCGAAGCAGCTCATCCAGCTAACGAGGAGGCGCCTCCGCCAGCGCTCTTCCCTTATTATGAGGCTCCCCAATAAAAAGATGGCAATTGGAAG
>Ga0210005_1000868_pt1 | contig 21675 bp, 20 predicted proteins | sample CryGey02umfilter_3_FD_183961 | JGI IMG/M metagenome (GOLD analysis project Ga0210005, IMG submission 183961) | Groundwater microbial communities from aquifer in Utah, USA - Crystal Geyser 4/9/14 0.2 um filter (SPAdes) (version 3) | ecosystem: Environmental > Aquatic > Deep subsurface >... | reverse complement strand
ATCTTTGGATTAACTGGTGTTTTAGGGAAATTAATCTCTATAGAATCTTATTTATTGGTTTGGTATCGTTTGATAATTGCTCTTGCTGCTATTTTAATTTATTTTGCAATCACTAAGTTTTCATTAAAAATTACTAAAAAACAGTTAGCAAGCACATTATTAGTAGGAGTGATAATAGCTGCCCATTGGCTTACTTTTTTTGAGGCAATCAAACAATCGAATGTATCTGTTGCATTGGTTTGTTTTTCGAGTAGCACCTTATTTACTTCGTTAATAGAACCGTTTTATTTTAAACGAAAAGTGAAGGCTTACGAATTGATATTTGGCGTTATTATTATTATTGGATTATACTTCATCTTTAGTTTTGAGTTTAAGTATTTAATTGGAATGATATTAAGTGTAATATCTGCTGTTCTTGCTTCTTGGTTTACAGTGCTAAATGGTATGTTAGTAAAAGAAACCAACGCCAAATTAATTTACTTTTACGAATTATTGGGTGCATTTATAGTTGTTTCTGTGTATGTGTTGTTGTTTACAGGGTTGGATTTTAGTCGATTGGCAGTACCAATTAAAGATTTGAAATGGCTGCTTATCTTAGGGATTCTTTGTACCGCTTTTGCTTTTATTGTAAGTGTGGAGATAATGAAAAAAATTTCACCTTATACAGTAACCATTTCAGTTAATTTGGAGCCTATTTATTCTATTATCTTAGCTTTATTGATTTGGCCAGAATCTGAGACGATGTCTTATGGCTTTTACATGGGAACGATCATTGTGATAGCAACACTTTTTTTAAATGCTCTTTTTAAAAAGATAGCAACTAAAGAGCCGAAAGTGCTTCCATGAAATCTATTTTTTTTCTACGAGAAACTTCAATTTGTGAGTGATCACTCATTACTGCAAAACCACCTTCTCCTTTTATGTATTTTACAACATGTTGAAGGTTTATTAAGTGTGAACGATGTATTCTCACAAAGGTCTCGTTGGTTAACATATCTTGATAGTCGCCAATAGGTTTAGAAATTAAGAGAGGTTTTGCATTTGTGGTGGTAAACAGATGGGTGTAACTTCCATCCGACTGAAACCGAATGATGTCCTTAATTTTTACAAAGGTTATTCCTTCTCCATCCGTAATGGCAATTTTTTGGTGTATAGTTTCTCCATTAATATTATGAAGTAATGTTTTAAACTTATTATTCATCAACTCTTGATTGTTTTTTTTAGAAGTAAATCGATGAATCGCTTCATTTAATTCTTTAGGGTCAATGGGTTTTAATAAATAATCCAACGCACTATATTTTATCGCTTTAATGGCATATTGGTCGTAAGCAGTTGTAAAAATAACATCAAAATTAAGGATAGCAATTTTTTCGAGTAACTCAAAACCAGTCCCTCCAGGCATTTCAATGTCTAAAAAAACCAACTGAGGTTCCAAATTAATAATTGCTTCTTGTGCCGCTGCAATCGAATCGACTATGGCAACAATAGTTATTTGAGGATGGTCTTTCAATAAGTCTGCTAAAGAGTCCCGACATCCTTTTTCGTCATCTACAATTATTGTTTTATACATCATTTAAGTGTTTAGTCTAGTGGGATAAATAATTCAATTTTTGTTCCTATTGCAATCTCATTTTCTTCCAAATCAATAATATTAATACTGAGTTTGCTATTTTTTAATGAGTTAAAAATTTCTAGTCGCTCTCTGGTAATGCTCATTCCTAGCGAAGTTTTGTTTTTTCGAAAACTTTCGGAAGATTCTCGATTCATCTCCATAGCCTTTTTTCTTCCGATGCCATCATCTTCTACTTCGCATTTCAGCAAGTTTTCATTCACCAGTTTAAACGAAATTTTTATTAATCCATTTCCTATTTTATGTGATATGCCGTGCCAAATAGCATTTTCAACATAGGGTTGAATAAGCATTGGTGGAATTTGTTCAAACTGAACATCAATTTCCTCTTCAATAATAAGTTGATAATCAAATTTATTATCGAGCCGAAGTTTTTCTAAATCCATGTAAAGTTCCAAAATTTCAATTTCATCTTTAATAGCAACTTTTTGTTTTTTGGTGTTTTCTAAAGTTGCTCGCATTAGTTTAGAAAATTTTGAAAGGTAAAACACGGCATCTTTACTATTATTTTTGGTAATAAAACTTTGAATAGAACTCAAGGTGTTAAAAATAAAATGGGGATTCATTTGTGAGCGAAGTGCATGTAATTCAGAAATTAGCACCTTTCTTTTTTCTTCTTCTAAAATGGTATCTCTTAATTGTTTTTTACGGCTTACTAAAAAGATAACCAACAAAATAATGGCAAGAATTAAGAAAATAAGAGAAAAAATAAACCAGAAAGAAGTGTATAGGGGAGACGTAATGTTAAAGGTAATTACAGCAGGAATTTTGCTCCAAAATCCGCTATCATTCATGGCAAAAACTTTAAACGTATAATTGCCTGGGGCAAGTGATGTGTAATAAATATTGGTGTTGGTAGAGTAATTCCATTCGGTTTCTTTTCCTTCTAAAATATATTTGTATTGCAATCCCGATTTATTCATGGAAACACCACTAATATTAATTTCAAGGTTATTTTCTTGATGGTGAAGCTCATAATAATTGATAACAACAGTATCTTTTCCATTAATTTTTATGGTATTGACAAATACAACGGGTGGAATGGAATCATTTTTTAAGAGGTCTGTTCTGATAATTTTGGAATTTTCATTTAGTATTGGAAGTACAGAATGGATAGCTACACTTTTTATTTTTTCTATCTTATTATTAGTTGAAGAAAAAACAGTTGGTGAATCGTATTCTGGTTTTTTCACCTTACTCAATAGAAAAATACCACTTCCTGAAGTTCCAAACCACATATTCTTGTTAGCATCTTCTGTTATAGAAACTACGGTTTTATTCCCTAAATAGCGAATAGAACTACTAAAATTAAAATTGCCATCAGAAAAACAAATTGCACCTCCATTGTTAAGTGCAAACCAAACTTTATTTTCAGAATCTTGAAAAATTTGTTCAATATTTTTTTCTACAAATACTCGATTGATAATTTTTGTTTCATCAAAATGGATGGCTTCATATTGGCGAGAGAAAATGAAAGTGCCATCTTTTAATTTCAAAACATTGGTTTTGGAAAAATTGATGTTTTCAGCCAATGGAATCAAATAAGAACTACCATTTAAATTGATGGCTAGCTGTTTTTCAGTTGGATTGGCATTATTGCCCGAAATTAATTGTTGACCAAATTGAGTAACATAATAAGGATAATCTCCTTGCAATGTTATGGTTTTTATTTCCTCATTTTTTTGATCCACCTTTATTAATCCACCTCCAATAACGGTGCTAATCCAAAACGTGCTATCGTTGTAAATTACGCTATTGATAATTTTATTCGTTAATCGTTTATTCAACAACTGATTAAAGGGCAAGGCAACAAGTTGGTTGTTTTTAATCTGATAAAAATCACCATAAATAGACCAAGCACAGAGCTGATTATTTACTTTAATAAATTTGGCTAAATTTTCATTAGCAACTATTTTTTTAATTTTATTGTTGTTTTTTTGATAAATTCCTTCGTTGGTGATGAACCAAATTTTATGTTGGTATTCGATGATGTCGTTAAATTGGAGGTATGGATTATCTGCTGCTTTTAAGTTTTCGAAAGCAGGTTGTTGAGCCATAGCAATAAGCTGGAAGCTCAATAGAAAGAAAAAAATGATATTTCTAGACCTATTCAAGTTCAAATTTTAGGGTAAATTAGTTTTTTTGAACCAAAAAACCAACTCCCACTTTAAATACGGTAGGTTTTAATTGATAAGTGGTTTATTTTTTAGCACTATACATTTCTCTAATAATTACCTTTTGTAATTCTCGTTTTAATATTAAGTCGGTAATTACTTCGTGTGTATCAGCTTGTTCGCTTTCCTTTAATTTTCGGTTTAAAAATTCTTCATCAATGTCAATTCGGTACAACATGGCGAGTAATTTTGGATAATCGTCATTTAATAGTTCATCGATAAGTGGTAAAATTTGGTTATAAAGCTCAAGATATGGGGTTTCTTCCTGATTACTAAAAGTTATTTCAAAACTAAAGCAATTAAAATCTTTTTTAACTTGCTCTACCACTTTTTCTAATAAGTCGGTGCGGCTGTAATAAGGAGAAAGTTCGCTAAGTTTCGGGAGATTCATTTTTTTTATTTTATGCAAAGTTTGCCAAAGGCATTTATATGGTAACTCTTGTTCATGAGAGTACTCAAAAAACAGAAGTTATTAAATTGGCTGTGTATTGATTGGAAAATTTGAAGCAACCAAAGAGAGAAGCTAATTAAACAGTCATGATGTCTTTTTCTTTGGCATCAATTAATGCTTCAATTTTAGCAGTATAAGTATTCGTTATTTTTTGGATAGAATCTTCGGCATCTTTAGCCAAGTCTTCACTCAAACCAGCAGCTTTTAATTTTTTAATTTCATCATTTGCTTCTTTACGAGCATTTCGAATACCAACTTTTGCGTCTTCACCTTCGGCTTTAGCTTGTTTACTCAACTCTCTTCTTCTTTCTTCAGTTAGTGCAGGAATATTTATTAAAATGGTTTCACCATTATTTTGTGGATTTAAACCCAAATTAGCATGAACAATTCCTTTTTCAATTTCTTCTATCATTGATTTCTCCCAAGGTTGAACAGCAAGAGTTCTACCATCAAGAGCATTAATATTGGCAACCTGACCAATAGGGGTTAAAGCTCCGTAATAATCAACAACAACTCTACTTAGCATCATAGGATTGGCTTTTCCTGCTCTAACTTTTTGCAGTTGCAAGTCTAAATGTGCCATTGCACTATCCATAGCTTCTTTAGCCGAATCTAAAATAAAAGTTACTTCTTCGTTCATCGATTTAAATTTAAAAAATAAAAGTATGGAAAAAATTAAAATTCTACTAATGTTCCCACATTAGTTTCTTGATTAACAACTTTCAATAGATTACCAGAAGTATTCATGTCAAAAACAATAATAGGTAATTTATTCTCATTACATAATGTAAAAGCCGTCATATCCATAATGTTTAGCCCTTTATTATAAACTTCTTCAAAAGAGATGGTATGAAATTTTGTAGCGTTAGCATCTTTTTCTGGATCAGCAGAGTATATTCCATCTACTCGAGTTCCTTTTAAAATGATGTCTGCCTCAATTTCAATTGCTCGTAAACATGCAGCGGTATCGGTTGTAAAATAGGGGTTCCCTGTACCTGCACCAAAAATAACCACTCGTCCTTTTTCTAAATGTCGAACCGCTTTTCTTTTAATAAAAGGTTCCGCTATTTCTTTCATTTCTATGGCTGTTTGAAGTCTGGTGTAAACACCTATTGTTTCTAATGCAGACTGTAATGCCATTCCGTTAATTACTGTTGCCAACATACCCATATAATCTCCTTGTGTCCGCTCCATCCCACCTTCTTCGGCTTGTATTCCTCTAAAGATATTTCCTCCACCAATTACTATTGCTACTTGTACACCAAGGTTTACTACTTCTTTTATTTCTTTCGCATATTCGGCAATTCTATTATTGTCAATACCAAATTGCTTTTCACCCATCAATGCTTCACCGCTTAATTTTAAAAGGATTCTTTTGTAGGTCATAGTTTATGTATTTTGTAGTAAAAAAAAAGAGAGAATTTAAATTCTCTCTTTTTAAAATAAATTAATTACCCTAGCATTATTCGCTTAAAGTCGGTAACTGTTAGTCCTTTTTCTACTTCATTTAATATTTGACTAACAGTTTTTTTGTTGTCTCTCACAGAAGGTTGATTTAAAAGTGTATTTTCTTTTAAATATTTTTTCACTTTTCCTTCAGCGATTTTATCAACCATTTCGGCAGGTTTACCTTCTTGTAAAGCAATTTCTCTACCTAATTGCATTTCATGGTCAATAGTAGCTTGATCTACAGCTTCTTCATTAATTGCTATAGGATTCATTGCTGCAATTTGCATGGCAACTTGTTTTCCTGCTTCTAGAATAGTTTCACCCGATTTATTTAATCCAACAATCGTGGCTAGTTTATTTCCTGGATGATTATACGCTACTGCTTGGTCAGCAACAACAGTTTCATATCCAGAAACGTCAATTTTTTCTCCAATAACTCCTGTTTGTTCAATAATTTTATCAGCAATAGTTAATCCATTACCATTAAAACTTAATTTTTTTAATTCTTCTAATGAAGCAGGATTGTTTTTAATGGCGATATCTAAAATGGTAGAAGCAAATTTTCCAAAATCGTCATTTTTAGCAACAAAATCAGTTTCGCAATTTACCACAACCATCACAGCTTTTTTCCCATCAACGGTAGTTTTAGCTATTACTAATCCTTCATTTGCATTTCTATCACCTCTATTTGCGGCAATTTTTTGTCCTCTTTTTCTAAGTACATCAATTGCTTTATCGAAATTGCCATCTGCTTCAACTAAAGCATTTTTGCAATCCATCATTCCTGCTCCTGTTTGCTTACGTAAGTTGTTTACGTCTGCTGCTGTAATATTTGACATTATTAATAGTTGTTATTGTTGATTAATTATTTTGTTTCTTCTGAAGTTTCTTCTGCTTCCGCCTCTACTTTTACCTCTGTTTTTGCTTCTAGCTTAGTTTCTCTTTCAGCTTTCACTTTCTCTTTATCAACTTTTCTCTCAGCCAAACCTTGAGCAATATCTTTTGTGATAATGTCCATAATTTTACTGATAGATCGAGTAGCGTCATCGTTTCCAGGTATAGCAAAATCAACTAAAGTTGGATCAGAATTAGTGTCAACAATTGCAAAAGTTGGAATTCCTAATTTTTTAGCTTCAGCAATTGCAATGCGCTCATTTAAAATATCGACAACAAAAATTGCAGAAGGTAATCTGGTAAGATCAACAATACTACCTAAGTTTTTTTCTAGTTTTTGTCTTTGTCGAGTAATTTGAAGTCTTTCTCTTTTAGAAAGTGTTGACATGGTACCATCTTCATTCATTTTATCAATAGATGCCATTTTTCTTACCGCTTTTCTAATGGTAACAAAGTTAGTTAACATTCCTCCAGGCCATCTTTCAGTAACATAAGGCATGTTAATGCTTTTTGCTTTTTCTGCAATAACATCTTTTGCTTGCTTTTTAGTAGCAACAAACATTATTTTTTTTCCTGATTTAGCAATTTGTGTTAAAGCTGCAGAAGCTGCTTCCAACTTTGCTGCTGTTTTATGCAAGTCAATAATATGAATTCCATTACGCTCCATAAAAATATAGGGAGCCATTTTAGGATTCCATTTTCTTCTTAGATGTCCAAAATGAACACCTGCATCTAATAATTCTTTAAAATCTACTTTTGACATTTTTTTAATTGTTTACATTCTTTAATAACCACAATCTTTAAGTAGTTAGCTAGGCTAAGTCTTAAAAATTTAGATACTAAACAATAATTTATATTAACGTTTACTAAATTGAAATTTCTTACGAGCTTTTGGTCGACCTGGTTTTTTACGTTCAACCATTCTTGGATCTCTAGTTAACAAACTATCTTTTTTTAATTTCGGTCTGTTCTCCTCGTCAATCTTTACCAAAGCTCTTGCAATGGCATGTCTAACTGCTTCAGCTTGTCCAGTTACACCACCACCAGCAACATTTACTTTAACATCGTACGTTTTTAAAGTGTTGGTTGCTTCAAAAGCTTGTTGTACTTTTCCTTGTAATACTGTTGTAGGAAAAAATACTTTATAGTCTTTTTTATTAACAGTTACATTTCCTTTTCCTTCTGATAGGTAAACTCTTGCTACTGCAGTTTTTCTTCTTCCTGTTGCGTTCACTACTTCCATATATCTTATTTAAGGTCGCTTAATTTTATTTCTTTTGGTTGTTGAGCTATTTGATTATGCTCAGCTCCTTCGTAAACATAAAGGTTGTTAAACAATGCTCTTCCTAGTTTGTTTTTTGGTAACATCCCTTTAACGGCTTTTTCTACCATAAAAGTTGGTTTTTTAGCCATTACTTCGCTTGCTGTAGCAAATTTTTGACCGCCAGGATATCCAGAAAAAGTAACATACTTTTTGTCTTCCCACTTGTTACCAGTTAATTTAATTTTTTCGGCATTAATAACAATAACATTATCACCACAATCAACATGAGGTGTAAAATCTGTTTTATGCTTTCCTCTAATTAAGCTAGCAACTTTAGATGCTAATCTTCCTAATGGCTCGTTCTGAGCATCAACAAGCAACCAGTTTTTATTAACTGTAGCTGCATTTGCTGAAATTGTTTTAAAACTTAATGTGTCCACGTTTTTGCTTTTTTTAATACATCTTATGTAATACAAGATACCCCAATTTGGGGCTGCGAATTTACGGTTTTTTTTTAATTTACCAACTTTTATATAGAATAAAATTAGGGATTGGTAGATAATTTATTGAAAAAAGAAGATTGAACAACAAAAAAACCTCGAAATTTTTCGAGGTTTGTCAATCGATAATTCTAAATTTCTTATTTCAGCGTTCTTTCTCTTTCCGCTTTTTTGGTATAATTTCTTTGCATGTTTAACCACCAAAAAAGTAAGGCAAAAGCCATTGCTATAAATAACCAGTTAGGTAAATTTCCTAATTTTTCGAACATAGAAAAAAACCAATAAAACGCATCGCCTAGCGAATATATAAAATCTGTCATGTTATTAATTCTAAGAAACAAATGTAAAACTAATCTTTAACAATAAAAAAACTTTATTCAAAAAAAAATCAAATAGGATTTATTTTAAATAATACTATATTTTTACAGAATAGATTGTATTAAAAGATTCGAATGATAATAAGTGTATTTAAATCAAACCAAAAGCTAGTTAATGGTTTCTCTATCATTGTTGTTTTTTGTTTATGGTTACCATTATTTTGGTTGAATAATTCTATTGTAATTAATAAATATTCTTTGTTTAATGGTATCTCATTCATTAATAATGTTAAATTGTTAAGTTTTGCATTTGGTGTTTTACTAATAAGTGCTCAGGCTATTTACATCAACCATTTAGTGAATCATTTTAAGATAATAGCCAACAATACACATTTGGTTTCTTTATTCTATGTTTTGTGGTGTGCAGCCAATTCTTCACTTTTAATTGTTACCCCGATATTAATTGCCAATTCCTTTTTATTATTAGCGGTACATCAATTGTTTAGCATGTATAATGTGGAACGAGTTTATTCATCGGCTTTTAACGCTGGATTATTAATTGCTATTGCCATGTTGTTCTATTTTCCTGCAGTACTTTTTTTACCTTTATTGTGGATTGTTTTGATTTATACTAAAACACCTAATTGGAGAGAGTTTGTTATTTCGGTATTGGGTTTTATTCTCCCTTTAGTTTTTTTTATCGCATACTACTTTATCACCAATCAGCCGTTACCTATGCTTTTTGGTGTTGACAACAATTATACTGTTTTTTTGGATTATCAAATTCCTGTTAATTCTTTGGGCAGAGGCTTTTTTTATTCGATAATAGTAGTTGGGTTGTTGGCTGTAATTGATTTGTTAAGACACATTGATACTAATGTTGTAAAAATTAGAAAATTATTATTAATGGTATTGTTAATGATGCTTTTGTTGTGTTCGAGCTTGTTTGTCAATTCTTTTGATTATTTAGCGACTTATCTATTGATGGGAATACCATTTTCTATCATTTTGGCTAATTATTTTAACCAAATGAAAAGAACTTGGTTGGCTGAAATCATCTTTTTAGGGTTATTAATCACTCTTTTTCTCAGCTACTTTTCATAAAAATGCATTTCTGTAACATATTTGTAAACCGATTCGGTAAGTAAATAACGTACGTCTTTTTTGTTTTTTATTGCTTCTCTAATAAAACTAGCCGAAATGTTCATTACAGGAGCTTTACAGATAGTAATAGTTGGGTGATTTTTAAGAAAATTTTTTGAAGCAATATTTTGTTTTTCTTCTTGTTCTTGTTCAGTTAATACTCTAGGATAGCTATAAATGGGATAGTTTTCAATAATTTGTTCGTAATTTTTCCATTTGTGAAATGTTCTTAAATTATCCTCACCCATTATTAATGAAAAGGTATGTTCTGGATATTTTTCTTTCAAATAAACTAGGGTATTAATAGTGTAGGAAGGTTTTGGTAAATCAAACTCAATGTTGCAAGCTTTAAGTTTAGCATTGTCCTCAACAGCTATACGAACAGTAGCTAGTCGATGATAATCGGCCAATAAAGAAGTTTTATTTTTTAAAGGGTTTTGTGGTGTAACTACTAACCATACTTGATCTAAATTAGTGAACTCTACCATGTGGTTAGCAATAACTAAATGACCAACGTGAATGGGATTAAAAGTGCCAAAATAAAGACCAATGTTCATGATGTTATTTTTTTAGAAACTCTTTTACAATTTTCAACGTATCTTGTTTTGCTTTGTCTAAATCCTTATTAATTACAATATGGTTAAACCATTTTGAATAATTTAGTTCTTGAATAGCTTTGCTTAGTCTTTTTTGAATAGTTTCTTCCGTTTCAGAGCCTCTTTTTCGTAATCGTTCTTCTAAAATTTTTATGGATGGTGGTTGAATAAAAATTGCTAATGCTTTTTCGCCAAAATATTTTGCTAAACTTAAACCTCCAACAACATCCACGTCAAAAATCACATGTTGTCCATTTTCCCAAATTCGCTTAACTTCAGCGTTTAATGTTCCATAATATTGGTGTTGATAAACCTCTTCCCATTCTACAAATTCTTTATTTTCAATTTTCTTTTTAAAATCCTCGGTACTTAAGAAATAGTAATCAACTCCGTCAATTTCGTCAGCTCTTTTTTTTCTATTACAAGCAGAAACGGAAAATGCCAAATCTAGGTTTTGAGACAATAAAAACTTAGTGATGGATGTTTTTCCTGCTCCAGATGGGGCACACAATATAATACATTTTCCTTCCATTTCCTTAGTTATAAAATATTCAAAACCTGTTCTTTAATTTTTTCTAGTTCATCTTTCATCTCAACTACTATTTTTTGCAAATCGGCATGGTTAGCTTTAGAGCCAAGGGTGTTTATTTCTCGTCCAATTTCCTGAGTAATAAAACCTAATTTTTTTCCTTCTGATTGAGTGGAATTCATGGTTTCTTTAAAATAATTAAGATGTGCATTTAAACGAGTTTTTTCTTCAGAAACATCATATTTTTCTAAGTAATAAATTAGTTCTTGTTCAAATCTATCCTTGTTAATAGTATCCTTTCCTATTGTTTCAGCAAGGTTGGTGAGTATTCGTTCTTTTACTGTTTCAATACGAACTTGTTCATATTGATCAACTTTTTTCAGCAAAATTTCGATATTGGAGATTCTTAAAAATAATTCATCAAACAAGGTTTTTCCCTCATCAGTTCTAAAAACATTCAAATGGTGAAGTGCATCTTCTATTATTTCATTAATTTTTAACCATTCATTTTCATCCAATTCCATTCTTTCGGATTTCATAATGTCGGGCATTTTGGTAATAATAGAAATTAAATCAACCTTATTTTTTTCTCCTAAGTCGGCTGCTATTGCACTTAAATCAGCATAGTATTTTTTAAACAAATCAACATTGATGTTTAAACTACTTTGTTCGGTAGATAGTTCTACATAAAGGTTAAAATCAATTTTACCTCGTTCTAAATTTTGGTTAATTAACGACCGAAGCGAAAGTTCTTTGTCTTTATACAATGAAGGCATCCGAAGAAAAATGTCAGCTTGCTTACTATTGAGCGATTTAATTTCAACAGTAATTTTTTTTAAATTAACTTCTCCTGTAGCTTTTCCAAAGCCAGTCATTGATTTAATCATAAGCTATATAATTTAACTACAAATGTAACAATACTAAGTTTATTTTAAATTTTTACTACATTGGAACTGTGGTGAAAAATTTATCACCAAAATGCTGGATATAATTGGGTAAAATTACCTTGTTAATAAAAGGAGGTAGCTTTATTAAAGCTACCTCAAAAGTAATAACCTGATTTCGATTATTATTTTCTAATTAAAATTTTTCTGATAATAGACTTATCCTCATATTTTACTGTTACAAAATAAATCCCTGTTGATACATCATTAATGCTAATTTTTTTAGAATCAAAGTAATCGTTTTTATTTTGATAATTATAAACGACCTTCCCCAGTGTGTTAACAATACCAATTTCGATAATGGTTCTACTTGTTTTATTTATAATTTGAAGCGTTCCATTATTTGGATTTGGAAAAATCATGAAATAAGCATCATACTCATCAATTGAAAGAGGATAAATGTTTAAAGTATCGTAAACTGTTGAAGAACATCCAAAACCATTTGTAGCAATAAGGGTTACAATATATTGACCAGAACTTGAATAAGTATGAAGAGGTGATTGAATGGTAGCGAAATAACCATCGCCAAAATCCCATTGCCAAGCTATGGCTCCCGCAGCATTTGCGTTAAATTGTATCGGTTGATTTATTACAATTGTACTAAAGATATCAATACTTGCATTTAGAGAATTAATAATAATTGTTTGACTAAATGTATCTGTACCAAAAGTATTAGTAGCGATAAGTGTAACATTATAAATTCCTGCACTGGTGTATGTGTGAAATGGATTTTGGAAAGTCGAAGTGAATCCATCATCAAAAATCCAGTACCAACTTGTTGGAAAATTTGTTGAAATATCTAAAAATTGAACGATTCCTTGACATTGGTCAAGTATATTATAATTGTAATTAGAGTTTGGAGGCTGCATATTTGATTGAATAATAACTGTGTAATCCTCACATTGCCCATACATTACATTGTTACAAGCATTAGCTATTGTATTCCCTTCATAATCAGATATAACCCTCATTCTAATAGGTATATTGAGCAATAAACCAGTTGGAATAGCTATGTTTCCCGAATGATTTTGCATAATATTATTTGAAATAAAGACTAATTCATTGGTCATGTTAAACTGACCATCGTTATTAAAATCAATCCAAATGCGAACATCCTCATTATTTCCTGATCCAGTTGTAATATTAACAGCATAAGAATTACCTTCTATAACTGTTGTTGAAATTGTACAGGTGTAATCTTGGTAACTGTCAATACCACCTAAACTTGTAGTATTATTTATTGTTGAAAAGGTTACATTATATATTCCCATTGCATAAGAACTGCCAGAAGTTGTTAATGGAGTACAGCTAGCAGTAATAGGACCACTTGTGCCGACCACATTTACCACATAACTAGTGGTATCACAAGATGTGGCATTACAAGAAATTAATTGAACCGTATAATTTCCAGAAGAACTATAAATATGAGAAGGGTTTTGTGTTGTAGAGGTGTTGCCATCTCCGAAATTCCACGACCAAGAAGTGGGTGCGTTTAGTGTCTGGTCAGTAAAATTAACTTGCCCATTACATAGGTTCGGAGAGTCAAAAATAAAATCTGCACATGGATCAAATGACACATTTAGTGTGCAAGGAACTAACACCTGAGGATTTAGAGGGTCATTTGAGTTAATTACTAAATTAGTATAATAAGTTCCTCCGCCCAATCCATCACTATAAAAAGTTACATAAATGATAGTAGAGTCACTAGGAATTACAGTATCAGTAGTTTGAGAAAGAGAAATCCAATCTGCTATGGAGCCATAGCCACCCCATTCTATCGCATTAGCAATAAAATGAGCAGCATTATTGTCGTAATTATAGAAATCATAACCAACAATAATTGCTTTTCCAGAGCCAATTTCTCGACAAGTTACAACAGGATAAGAGTTGTACTCAGTAATGTTATTAGCATCTCCATTAGTAATATTATAATAAAAAGTTGCATTAGCAGCATTAATAGGAGTTGTAACTAAATTGGCTAAACTGTGAGTAGGATTTACTAAATTTAGTATGCCTGAGTTAAAGTTACCTCCAAAATTTCCAGAAAACAACCCTGTGTTAAAAATCGCTGAAGCGTAACTAGAAAATGAACCACAAAAAATAACAGTTCCTCCGTTGCTAACAAAATTTTGTAATATAGATGCAAAGCTAGTAAAATGAGTAACGGAACCCGATTCTATTTCAGGTACTAAGAAAACATCTTTACCTACTAAGGCAGATTGAAGTGTTGATGCATTTGTAGTATTAGTTTGGGTAAGGTTATAATTGGTGAAATATTGATTAATAGCAGTAATTGTGTTGGGATATTCTGTAATCATATCCACCCCATTTGTATATGCTAAAACTTCAATTGTACCACTATTATTACTAGAACCTTCAATTTCATAAGTTAAGTCGCCACTACCTGTGTTGTATATGTTAAGAGCAACTGTAATAGAATCTCCACAAGAACTGTTAGCAGTAATTGGATTTGGAGTTGCATTAATGATTGGGGCAGCTTGTATATATATATTATAGGATGAAGTATCAGCAGCAAAACAATTAGCAACTATTAAGGTGACAATATAATTTCCTGATGATGTATAAACATGTGTTGGATTTTGTGAAGTAGAGACATTTCCATCCCCAAAATCCCATGCCCAAGTGTTGGGTAAATTGCTGGTCAAATCAGTAAATTGAACGGCATTTCCAAGAGGAGGAGTAGTGTCTGAAATTGCAAAATCAGCAACTGGGGTACTACTAGGTACAGTTGATGACCACGCAGCTTCCCATCCGCTATATACAACAGAGCCATCAGATGTAAATGTTATGTACATTGAACCTGAATTAGCAGTGACAGGTGATGGAATGGATGAGCCACTAGCTGACAATAATAATGGCCCGCTCGTATTGATTCCATTATAAACTTTAAAGTAATCGTAACCACTTTCTAATTGAAAGGCATTAAAGTTTAAAGTAATACTCGTTGCACACCCTGGATTAATAAGAAACGAACAATTTTGACTGTTTGAGTAATTTCCAGTTAGTCCTCCTGAGTCGTAAAAAATCCCATTAGTTGCTGTAGTAGATGAGGTGGAACACATGTTAAAATTATTGACAACATTAATATAAGCTGTTTTAGTTAGAGAATCAATGCCGAATGCATTACTCGCTACTAATTTAACAGGGTATATTCCTGTTGAACCATAGGAAACGGATGGGTTTTGTTGAGTTGATGATGATGGGGTAGCACCTGTAAATGTCCAGTTCCATGAAGTTGGTATATTTTGTGTTAAATCCGTGAAATTTACTATCTGGCTAACATTTACGTTGATATTATCCGCAACAAAATCAACTGAGGGAGGGTTACTATTTTGAAGAATAATAATGGAGTAATCTTCATATTGACCATAAGTAACATTGAGACAAGAGCTAGTGAAATTAATTGATACAATATCGGATGCTACCCTTAATCTTAAAGGAGTATTGTAAACTGCTCCACCGGGGATAATGATAGCACCAGTGTGGTTCATTAGTATATTATCTGATATATATACCAATTCATTTGTCATGTTAAACTGACCATCATTATTCAAATCAATCCATACCCTAACATCCTCATAATTGCTTGCTCCTGTTGTTATGTTTACATTATACAAATTACCCTCAGTAACAGTTGTTGTATTGCTACATGTATAATCCTGGTATCCGTCTGTACCTCCATTAGTACTATTATTTATGGAAGAAAAACTAAAATTATAAATTCCCATTCCATAAGAACCAGCATTGGTCGTAATTGGTGAGCATGAAGCCGCAACAGGACCACCTGTATTGGTAATAGTTATGTAATTAGTTTCAATTAAAGTGTCGATAGAGCCACAAACGGCAGCACCTGTAGTTACTAAGGTAACAGTATAAGTACCTATTGAAGAATAGGTATGTGATGGATTAACTAAAGTACTTGTGTTTCCATCACCAAAATCCCACCAATAGCTAGAACCGTTAATACTATTATTAGTAAAATTGATAGTTGATGGAGTTGTGCAACTATACGTAATGTTGGCATTAAATGCAGCAATTACAGCATTAGAATAAACACCTCCAATACCTACAGCATACCATGCATTTGTTGTAGCTATTTCTTCAGTACTACAACTTCCATAGAGATCAATAGCTGATTGAATGGCGTAATTTCTCGCATCGGAATACTGAGAATTTGCCGTTAAATAGGTTGTTAAACTTCTATAAGCAATTGAAGCAGCATCTGTTACACTAATACTTGTAACATTAAATGCATTTCCTATGTCATTTGTCCCTGAGCCACCTTCCGCTAACAGATAAAACCAAAAATTTTGAACTCCTGAATTAGTATGAACACCTCCATTATCTCCAGAACCGGTGTACCAATTTGTTCCGTTGTAGGTATCAGGGTCTCCATACAAATTTGGATTAGACATGCTTCTGAAAGGTATTCCTGATATAGCAAATTGATCGCCCATCAAGTAATTTGCTGTTCCTGGATTAATGTAGAAATCTATGGCAACACCAAAAATATCACTAAATGATTCATTTAGTGCTCCTGATTCGTAAGAATAAACAAGTGCAGCAGAGTTTTCAGTAACAGCATGGGTAATTTCATGCCCAACAACATCTGTAGAGGTTAAGGCAGTGTAATTACTACCGTCACCATCACCATATGTCATTTGGGTACCATCCCAAAATGCGTTCACAAATCCAGTAGAGTAATGTACATAGCTGTTTATTGAAGCTCCAGCATTGTTATAAGAATTTCGTCCATAATTATTAAAATAAAAATCGTAGGTCGCTTCAGCACTATAATGAGCATCATAGGCAGCATCATCTTGGTCGGTGGTTGTGTTCCAATAATTGTCAGCATCAGTAAAATCTACAGCAGATCCATAAGATGTTGATGTGTTAAGGTCAAATGTGTTGATGCCATTTCCTCTTCCAGATTCTCTTAATCTGTAGGATCCTGCATAACTGTCTGTTGTTATCGTTTTTGTTCCGTTGTACTTCGTTACAGCTGCACCAGTAACATCTGCCTGATGAATTCTATTTTTTTCTTTTATAACTTTTCCATTGGTTGCATCAACATAAACATATTTTCTTACCAATGGAACTTGAGAATAAACATCAGCCTTAAAAACCAATTTATAGTCGCCATTACCGTTGAAAACAATAACTTTTGTAGGGTCTTCCGTGATATTATCGTGCCATTTTCCTTTGTTTCCAGTAATTGTACTTTTTGCAATAGTTAAGGCTTGGTTACCAGTTAATCCAGCTTGTTTTACCAACAACTTTATATTGGGATAATACTCTCCATTTGCTGAAATAATATATCCGTCTTTTGTGTGAATATAAAAAACGCCATCTTCAACAGGTAAACCATGTATCGTTTGTCTATATCTATAATGTATATATCCAAGCTGATCGGTTTCTTTTTTATAAAGAACAAACTTTTCATCGTTAGAGATATTTAGTAGTGTATTTAACCAGGAAAGGTTATTTTCAGTAGCTATTTTTATGTCTTTTTTAAGCTTAACAAATTTAATAGCTCCAGTTCTATCATCGGTTATTACTTTTTCACTTCCATGTGCTAATTTCTCAGCATTATTAAGCGTATATTCCTTAGCTGCTAAAGTCAAGGCAGAGAACATAAATGAAAGAATTAATGTTATATTTTTCATAGACATAAATTTAGGTAAAAAGTTATTCAAATCCTTCTAGATTTAGTTTATATTACACGAATATAACACATAATTAACATATAAAACCATAAAGTGATTATTTTTTTAAATTGGAGTAATTTTGAATTTCAACTGTCGTTTTTTATAATTTTTGTTATTATCAACAGTTGGTTTTCTGCTTACCTACCAAATATACACCACTAAAAATTAAAACTGCAGCTACAATTTTAACCCAATCCATTCTGTCTTTTCCAGCCCAAATAGCAATAAATGCAGCAATTAAAGGTTGTAAATAAATATAGGTGGAAACGATAGTTGGATTTAATTTTTTAAGTCCATAAATGTTTAATAAATAAGCAAAAAATGTAGTGCAAATAATGATAAAAGAAAATTCAACCCAAATTAAAGGTGGAAAAAGTTGCCATTTTATTTGTAGAAAGTCATGAAATCCAACTGGAAAAACATAAATAATACCGAATGTAAATACCCACGTTATTACTGTTAATGGCTTGTATTTTCGCATTAAAGGAACAACAATAACTAAATAAATACCATACGACATAGCATTTAAGAAGATAAATAGATTGCCTAAAAAATTTTCTGACCCAAAGGAGAAATCTTTTTTAAATAATAATAATAAAAGTGCACCAGTTATTCCAGCTGCAATTCCACCAATTTTTAGAGTGGTAATTCTCAATTTTAAAATAATTGCTGAAGCAATTAATACTAAAATTGGATTGGAAACCATAATAATACTTGCATTTATTGGTGTTGTATGGTCAAGTCCGTACAAAAACATAATCTGATTAGCGAAAACACCAAAAAACCCGCAAACTGCAAGCAATAATAAATCTTTCTTTTCTACTTTTTCAAAAGTAAAAAGGTGAATACACCAAAATAAAAATAAGGCTCCCACAACTCTACAAAACACTAAGCCAAAAGGAGTAATAAAATTCGGCATCACATCTTTCGCTACGGTGTAGTTTAAACCATAAATTAAATTGGCTCCTAATACTGCTATGTTTGGCTTCCAGTTATCTTTCATAAAAATTTAGCTACCAATTCAATAGTCTTTTTGTCATTTCCAATAAATATTTTTTGGTCAATAATAAAAACTGGGCGTTTTAAGAAAGTATAATCCGTTAAAATCAAATTTTTAAAATCAGCTTCATTTAAGTCTTTGTCTTTTAAGCCAAGCTCTTTATATTTTATAGCCCTTTTGCTAAACAAACTTTCGTACGTGCCACTTAATTTTACCATTTCCTCAATTTGTTTTAAAGTTATTTTGTTAATTTTGATGTCCTGAAATTGAAACGAATCGTCTAAATTTAAAGCCGAAATTATTCTTTTACAAGTAGAGCATGTAGAAAGATGATAAATTTTTCTCATTCAAATTAAATATTAATAATGGTCGTTAAAAGTAATAAAGTAAAAGAGTTATTTACAGCAAAAAGAATTGCCATTCCATTAATCATTGGATTGGCAGTTGCGTTTTATTTCTTGTGGTCAGACACTGATTGGGTAGAGTTTAATAAAATACATTGGGGTGGTAGATTTTTAGTTTGGATGTTAGTTGCCTTGTTAATGATGGTGTTGAGAGATGTAGCCTATATGTATCGGATTAGAATGTTAACAGATAAAAAAATTGGTTGGAGAAATAGTTTTGATGTAATCATGTTGTGGGAGTTTTCATCTGCGGTTACTCCTGGCGTGGTGGGGGGTGCAGGTGTTGCTGTTTATATTCTTAATAAAGAGGGGTTAAGTGTAGGAAAAAGCACTGCAATGGTAATGACAACAGCATTGTTAGATGAATTATTTTATGTTTTTACTGTTCCAGTAGTAATTTTATTTATCGGAACTCACTATTTATTTCCAATAGAACTTCAGAAAGAAATTTTTGGAATAGTCTTAAATGTAAAAGGAATCTTTATTGTTGGATATTGCTTTACACTTTTTTTAAGTTTAATCATTATTTATGGCATTTTTATTAATCCAAATGGGTTTAAAAATTTATTGGTAAAACTCTTTAAGTGGAAGTTGTTTAGGAAATGGGAACATAAAGTTGTAAAAATTGGTGATGATATTATTACCACATCCACTGAATTAAGAAACAAATCTTTCAGTTTTTGGGCTAAAGCATTTCTAGCAACATTATTTGCATGGACAGCCCGTTTTTGGGTAGTAAATTTTATCATTTTAGCATTTATTCCAGTCAACGAACACTTGCTTATTTATGGCAGACAGTTAGTGATGTGGATTATTATGTTTATTAGTCCAACCCCTGGAGGAACAGGTATTGCAGAATTTGCATTTAAAGGCTTTTTAGCAGAATTTACGCCTATTGGACTTGCTGGTTTACTCGCAGTTTTATGGCGATTTTTAAGTTATTACCCTTACCTCTTTATTGGTGCAATTGTAATTCCTAAATGGCTAAAAAGAGTTTATTCCTAATCAAATTTCTACTACCTAATTTTACTATCTTTGATTGCTTAATGAATAAACTAGACCAAATACAAAAACCAATAGAACTGGAAATGAAGGAGTTTGAGCCTCGGTTTCGAGCTTCTATGAAAAGTAGAGTTTCTTTGTTGGATAAAATAATGCATTACATAATTAAACGAAAAGGGAAACAAATGCGTCCCATGTTCGTTTTTTTATCTGCCAAAGCTTTTGGAGCAACTACTGATTCAACATATCGAGCTGCTGCCATGATAGAACTTTTACACACTGCCACCTTAGTTCATGATGATGTGGTGGATGATTCTAATAAACGAAGAGGTTTTTGGTCTATTAATGCCGTTTGGAAAAATAAAATAGCAGTTTTGGTAGGGGATTATTTATTGTCAAAAGGGTTATTATTGGCGGTGGAAAATGGAGAGTTTGAATTACTAAAAATTATGTCAAACTCTGTTCGAGAAATGAGCGAAGGTGAATTATTACAAATTGAAAAGGCAAGAAATTTAGACATTACAGAAACGATTTATTACGATATTATTCGCCAAAAAACAGCTACATTAATTGCTTCCTGTTGTGCTTCAGGTGCCAATTCTGTGAATGTGAGCAAAGAAATTGTTGAAAAAATGAGATTGTTTGGAGAATATACTGGAATTGCTTTTCAAATTAAAGACGATTTGTTTGATTATGGAAGTAATGGAGAAAAAATAGGAAAACCAACAGGTATCGATATTAAAGAAAAAAAGATGACTCTCCCTCTGATTTATGTGCTGAATAACGCCAATTCATCCGACAAAAGGAGAATAATTAATATTGTCAAAAAACACAATGAAAATAAAACAAAAGTGAAAGAAGTAATCGATTTTGTGATACTAAATGGAGGATTAGCTTATGCTCAAAAAGCAATGAATATCTATAAAGAAAAAGCATTGGCAATACTAAAAGAATTTGAACAAAACGAAGCCAATATAGCTTTAGCAGAATTAGTAAAATATACTACTGCAAGAAAAAAATAATTATTTATTATGAAACAACTTTTATATATTTTCAGCATCGTATTTCTATTTTCTTGTGAAGCACCAATAGTTGAGAAAAAAGGAGAAACTTACCCCAATAATCAGCCTAAAAGAATTGATTACTTACAAGAACAAGACGGAAAAGAAGTGAAAGTAAAAGAGAAATATTTCTATGAGGATGGAAAGTTAAAAATGGAAGGTGACTTTTTAGATGGCAAACGAGAAGGAGAATGGAAAGCATACTTTGATAATGGTCAGCTACAAAGTGAAGGTTTTTTTAAAGCAAATAAAAGAATTGGAGTTGCCAAAGTTTATTATCCAAATAGCAAATTACGGTACGAAGGACAGTATGAAAATGATAAAGAAGTGGGACATTGGAAATTTTACAATGAGCAAGGACAATTAATAAAAGAGCAAGATTTTGAAATGAATAATGTTAATTGAATAATGATTAGTTAAAAAGAAATTAAAACCAATTGAAATGAATAATGTTAATTGAATAATGATTAGTTAAAAAGAAATTAAAACCAATTGAAATAAATAATGTTAATTGAATAATGATTAGTTAAAAAGAAATTAAAACCAATTGAAATAAATAATGTTAATTGAATAATGATTAGTTAAAAA
>Ga0210005_1000859_pt1 | contig 21909 bp, 30 predicted proteins | sample CryGey02umfilter_3_FD_183961 | JGI IMG/M metagenome (GOLD analysis project Ga0210005, IMG submission 183961) | Groundwater microbial communities from aquifer in Utah, USA - Crystal Geyser 4/9/14 0.2 um filter (SPAdes) (version 3) | ecosystem: Environmental > Aquatic > Deep subsurface >... | reverse complement strand
TAAAAGGCCGGGCCAGAGCGCCGCCGGGCAGGGGCTGAAGCATCGGCGTTTCCACCTCAATAAAACCTTCTTTGGCTAAATCCTGCCTGAGGGTTTCAATGATTTTGGAGCGGCTAATGATTTTTTCTTTAACTTCGGGATTTAAGATTAAATCCAAGTATCTTTTGCGATAACGCTCTTCGACATCCTTTAATCCATACCACTGGGTCGGCAAAGGTCTTAAACTCTTGGTGATAATTTCCGCAGTTTTGACTTCAATGCTTTTCTCGCCTTTTTGAGTTTTAAAAAGCGGGCCGCTGACGCTTAAAAAGTCGCCGACATCAAGATTTTGTTTTAAAATTTTAAAATTATTAAGATTGTCTTTTCCCCGACGCAAGGTCGGGGAGCCGACTAAGACGTCGGCTTTCAAAACTGCCTGAATTTTCCCGGACTCATCTTTTAAGTCAATAAAAATCAAATTGCCCTGGTCTCTTAGGGCTTTTATGCGGCCGGTAAGGAATAATTGCTTTTTTGAGCTTGATAATTTATTGAAATCTTTTAATGCCTCGCTAATTAAAATTGTCCGTTTGATTTTTGCCGGATAAGGATTGATGTCTTCTTTAAGGAGATTTTTTAATTTCTTTTGTCTCTCTCTAATAATATCTTCGAGCATATCAATTTATTCGATTTTCGTTATTTTGTATTTCGCTTTGCCGCTTGGGGTTTCTATCTCAACCGTATCCCCGACTTTTTTGTCTAAAAATGCCTCTCCCAGAGGCGATTCATTGGAAATCAAATTAGCTTCCGGTCTGGCTTCACGCGAGCCGACAATCGTGTATCTAAAAGTTTTTATGCCTTTTTGAGCCTCAACGGTTGAACCGATATTAACCGTATCTTTCCGGAAATTTTTTTTGATTAAAACCGCGCTTCTGATTATTTCTTCCAATTCAAAAATCCGACTCTCCAGCTTGCTTTGAGCGTCTTTAGCATCAGTATACTCCGAATTTTCGCTCAAGTCACCGTATTCCTTGGCGCGTTTGAGACGCTCGGCAATTTCCATCCGACCATCTTTTTTGAGAGATTCCAGCTCTTTTTTCAATTCTTCCAAACTTTCTTTACTAAGATAGGTCATAATCTATATTTATTCGTTATCGTCCACCATTTTATTTTGAAAACTTCCAACAAGACCTGGAAATAGCTTGACAATTTTACCCGCGAGAAAGGGTCATTAACCCAGACCACCGGAATTTCTTTTATCTTATAACCCAATAATTTTGCCAAGGTTAAAATCTCAACGTCAAATCCCCAGCGTTCAATTTTCATCAGCGGAAAAATTTTCAAAGCGGCTTCTTCGGTGAATGCCTTAAAGCCGCATTGGGTGTCCCAGATTCCCGGCAGAAGCAAAATCTGGATAATTAAATTGCCGACATTGCCGGCAAATCTTTTATACCAGGGCTGGGGAGGAATCATCTTGGCGCCGGGAACATCGCGCGAACCGATAACGATATCATAGCCATCTTTTCCGCCCGAGGCGGATCCGCCTTTGGCGGAAAAATAAGGAATCATTTTGGAAAACTGGTCTATTGAAGTGGAATTATCGGCGTCGGTAAAAAGCCGAATTTCGCCTTTGGCTTCCAATAATCCCCTTTTTACGGTTGCTCCTTTGCCCGGGACTTTACAATTTAATAATTTCAAATTTTTGATTATATGAGAAAATCTTTCCACTACCTCAGCCGTTGCATCGGTAGAGTTGTTATTAACGACAATGATTTCGTAAAAATATTTAACGCCCCGAAGATGCCGGTCAATATCAACTAAAGTCAAGGGCAATCGCTTGGCTTCGTTATAAGCGGGGATGATAACGGAGAGATAAGGTTTCATAGGTTAATTGTCAATTGTTAATATTTTACATCCTCTTTCGGTGATGGCAACAGTGTGTTCGAAGTGGGCTGACAAACTGTCATCAGCCGTGGCCCAGCTTTCATCGGGCCTTTGGATAATTTTTTCGGTACTGATGGCAAACATCGGTTCAATCGCCAAGACCATGCCTGGTTTTAACTCAATCCCCCCGCCTTTCCTGCCGAAATTGTAAATAGTCGGGTCTTCGTGTAGTTCCAAACCAACGCCGTGGCCGGTTAAACTTTTAATCACTTTTAAACCGTTTGACTGGCTGGTTTTTTGAATAATCCAACCCAAATCTTCCAAATGATTGCCTGGTTTGGCTTGATTGACGGCTTTTTTTAAGGCCAGTCGGGTAATTTTAATCAGGCGTTTCGCTTCTTGGGAGATTGCGCCGATTCCCAATGTCACGGCCGCATCAGCAAAAAATTTTTTATATTCTACGCCGAAATCAATTTTTAAAACGTCGCCTGACTGAAGTTTGTAATCCGAAGGAAAGCCGTGAACCACCACTTCGTTGACCGAGGCGCAGATTGAAGCACCGAAAGGTTTTGAGGCGCCATTGGGTTTATAACCCAAAAAAGCCGGCTCGGCTCCCTCCTTTTTGGTTAATTGGTAAGCTAATTTATTTAACTGGCTTAATTTTGTTCCGGCTTTCGCTTCCCGACTGACCGCTTTTAAAATTTTTGCCAAAATCCTTCCGGCAACAGCTATCGCTTCAATTTCTTTTTGGGATTTTAGTGGAATTGACATTTATCTACAGCATATCGCAGCCGCCTGTATTCCTATCGGCACCAAGCTCCGAATGCCTCCGAGAGTTACCGTACGGAACACAGACGGCTGCTTTTGGTTATTACAATATAATATAGATAGCAGAAAACCTTTCTGTAAAGCAGAAAATTTTCTTTTCTCCGAAACTTCCACAGCCGACCGACCCCCTCTTTTTGGTTAAAAAGAGGGGGTCGGTCGGCGAGGACAAGCGAGTGAAGTCGCTGGACGGAACGAGCGGGTTGAGGGAAAAAGAAAATTTTCTGAGAAAAGATTTTTTGCTACTTATTTTAGTTTTTTAAGTATCGCCTCGTGTATTTTATACGGCATCGGTCTACCATCAATTTTATGAATTTTATATCCCCCCTTTTCTAATTCCTTAAAAATCGGTTGAGTCCGTTCTTTATATTCTTTTAATCTCACCAAAATCGCTTTTTTGTTATCATCAATCCTATGAACTATTTTCCCACCGCAAAATGGGCAAATTTTAAATTTAATCTTTCCGAGATCGATTAGTTCTGAACGAATTAAAAGACCCTTACAAACAGAACAAACAAATCTTTCGGTAAGTCTCTTAATAGATTCTTTCTCGGGAATATCCAAGAGAAAAATAAAAATATTTTTATTGCCATAGTACCTTTTTAAAACATCAATCACGCCCCCATTTTTTTTATTTGGTTTTTCGTTTTCATTATGCCCAAATGTCTCGTAAAAAGTCCTCATGGAACCGCTAAAAACTATCCCCTGACCCAAAGCCGTAGCTCTCTTAATAATTTCAGCCGTAGTTCTCAAAATCCAAGATGGCGTGTTAAGTACGCCTGCCTCATTTAATTTTCGCTCTCTCCGGATTATTTTATTTTTCTGTAAAGCGGGATTATGAAGCAGGGTCCTAAGATAACTGCCCGAATCGAAATGAAAAAGGTCTAATTTTTTCGCAAGCAACTCCGCCTGAGTGCCTTTGCCCGACCCCTGCGGCCCGAAAACAATTACCGCGATTTTATTAACAGTCTTGACCATAAGATTTAATTTAAGCGTATATGAAAACAAAGTCAAGCACTAAAAATGAAGCACTAAAAATGAAGGCGGTCGGATGTTATGCTTTAGCATAACACTATGCTATAGCATAGTGGCTAGATTACAAAAAAGGTACAATTGATTGTACTTTTTATTAAAGTAAACTCCGTGTTCTTTTGAACGATTGTGTGTGTAGAAAATTTTTAATTGCATCATGTTAGAGATTGCCAAGCAGAAAATTTTGTTATCTCTGAAATAAAATGTTTAAAAATGGCTCAAATGTCTGGTAAAAAACATGCGAACGAGAAAAGATTTTCTATTAAATCTCCTCGTATTCTCTCATTACCAATTGAGAATTAATTTGCCTAATTGTTTCAAGCGCCACCGAGACCACGATTAAAAGCGCTGTGCCGCCGATGGTTAGAATCGCAATGCCGGTAACTATTCTTGTAATTTGAGGCAAAATCGCTATTAATCCCAAAAATAGCGCTCCGGAAAGAGTAAGGCGATTAATAATTTTGGAAAGAAATCTCGAGGTGGAATCGCCCGGCCTGATGCCGGCTATAAATCCGCCTGACCGCTGGAGATTTTTGGAAATTTCTTTCGGGTCAAAAGTAACCGCCGTGTAAAAATAAGTGAAAATCACCACCATTCCGAAATAAAGCAAACTATAAAGGTATTGATTATTAAATAAAGTACTCACCAAGTCATTGAGTCGCAGGGATAAATCTTTGGAAAAAATTGCGGCTGCCTGGGCAATAAATTGGGGAAAAAGCAAAATGGAAATGGCAAAAATAATGGGAATGACCCCGGCTTGATTAACTTTAAGCGGGAGATAACTTGAAGCGCCGCCGTACATTTTCATTCCCCGGACGCGCTTAGCATAGGCAATCGGTATTTTTCGTTCGCCCTCGTTGATAAACACAACCCCGGCAATAACCAAAACCGCCACAATGGCAAAGACAAGATAAGTGGGCAAAATTTCGGGATTATAACTGAAAACCGCCTGCCTCAAAGCTGACGGCAACCGGCTGACAATTCCGGCAAAAATAATTAAAGAAATGCCGTTGCCAATTTTCTGTTCGGTGATTAATTCTCCAATCCAGACCAAAATCATTGAGCCGGCGGTAATAATGATGACGTTTTTAATCAAATCAAACGGTCCTAAATGAGGCACTACGTTTTGGGAAATTAAAATATTTAAAAATCCATAACCTTGAAGCATTGCCAAAGGAACAGTAAGATACCGGGACCAGCGATTGAATTTCGCCCGACCAGCCGCTCCCTCTTCATAATACATCGCTTTCAAACCGGGAAAAATCATCGTCAAAAGTTGCATAATAATGGTGGCGGTAATATAAGGAGCTACCCCCAGCATCACGATTGATAAATGGTCTAAAGCGCCGCCGGAAAAAATATTAAGGAAACCGAATATTTGATTGCCGGAAAAAAATTCTTTCAATCTAAAAGCATCAATGGATGGGATGGGAATGGCGGATAAGGCCCGGAATGATAACAGCAAAAAAGCAGTAATTAAGATTTTATTGCGCAGGTCTTTAATTTTGAAAAGTTGGAGGAGTTTATTCATGACACACGGCCGCCGCTGGCCTCAATCGCTTTTCTCAATTTTTTTGACACCTCTAAACCCTCAATTTGGAAAGCCTGTTTTATTTCTCCCTTTTTCGGTCCCAGAATTTTTATCTTTCTGTCGGACTTTCCGATTAAACCGGCCTCAAGCAGGGTTTGTCTATTAATTATATTGCTTTTAACTTTCGCTGCCAAATTGCCGATATTGATAATCAGCGGCTTTGATTTCAGGGGTTTGAATTTAAAGCCGCGCAATTTTGGCAAACGCTGGATTAAATCCCGTTCAGCCGGACGAATCCGGTGGCCGGCTCGTGATTTTTGGCCCTTCTGTCCCCGGCCGGAATAAGTTCCCCGTTTCCCTCCTCTGCCGATTCTTTTCTTGGTTTTGTTTTTATATCTTGGTTGAAGCTGGTGCAATTGCATATATGTTTTTGAAATTTTAGATTCGAGATTTTAACTTCTTTAACGCCTCTATCGTCGCCATCGCATTGGTCAGCTTATTTTTCGTACCTCCCAAACATTTAGCGGTCGCATCTCTTACGCCGGCCAAAAGCAAAACTACCCTGACCGCTCCGCCGGCTTTAAGACCGTGACCATTTTTGGCCGGCTTTACGATTACCCGGGCCGCGCTGAATTTTGCCCCCACTTCGTAGGGAATAGTCCTGTCCTTAAGCGGGACGACTATTAATTTCTTTTTGGCGTTAACTCTGGCCTTGTCAACCGCCTGAGCCACGTCCAATCCCTTGGCAATTCCCACTCCTACTCTTCCTTTTTCATCGCCGATAACCACAGTCACCCGAAAGCGAAATCGTTTACCGCCGGCCACAACCCGAGTGACTCTCCTTAAATCTAAAACCTTATCCTTATATTCACTTTTAACTTTTCTTTCCATAGTTATAATTGTAGTCCGCCTTTTCTTGCAGCTTCGGCCACCGCTTTTATCCGACCGTGATACTTATATTTACCTCTGTCAAAAACCGCTTTTTTGATGCCTTTCTCAATCGCTTTTTTGGCGATTAATTCGCCTAATTTTCCAGCCAGCTCTTGTCTCTTCGCTTTTTGTTTTTCACTTTTTGACAATTCATACGTTGAAGCACTAATTAAGGTCTTCCCTATTTTGTCGTCAATCAACTGAACATAGGTGTAGCGATTGCTTCGAAAAATTGAAAGACGAGGTTTTTCGCCGGTTCCGAAAATTTTCGCTCTGGCTCGCCTCTTTCGTCGAAATCTTATTTGATTTATCTTTTTTAGAGAATTCATAAATAAATTACTTTGTTGTTCCCGCCACTTTCTTTCCGGCTTTTCTCCTTATTATCTCGCCTTGATATCTGATGCCTTTTCCTTTATAGGGCTCCGGTTTTTTAAAGGCCCTTATTTTGGCCGCGATTTGACCAACCAAAGCCTTATCGATACCCGAAATTTTAATGACATTTTTTTCAACCGAAATTTTTATGCCTTCCGGAGGATTAACTTTAATCGGATGGGACAGTCCTAAGTTTAAAACCAAAGTATTTCCTTCCATATTCGCCCGATAGCCGATTCCTTCGATTTCTAAAACCTTGCCGAATCCTTCGGTTAAGCCGATGATTGCATTATAAGCCAGCGACCTGATTGTTCCCCAATTGGCTCGCGCTTGCTTTGAATTATTTTCCGGAGTAAAAAAAATGGATTTGTCTTTTATCTCGGTTTTTATATAAGGTAAAATCTTCAAATTTGTAGTGCCGTTATTGCCCTTGAATTTTAAAAAACCGCCGCTGATTTCGACTTCAATGTTATCGGGGATAACTATTTGTCTTTTGCCTATCTTACTCATATCTCAATATTACCAAATTTCAAATAATGCTTCGCCTCCGACCTTCGTTTTTCTTGCTTCTCTGCCGGTTAAAATTCCTTTTGGGGTTGAAAGAATCAACAGTCCATAACCGCTTTTAACAAACCTTATATCCTTATAGCCGATGTAAAGCCGACGCGACGGCTTGCTGATAAATTTAATTCCGTCAATTACCCCTCCGTCATCATTATATTTTAATTTAATATCCAATACTCGCTTTGCTCCCCTTCCTTTTCTTTCAAAATTTTCAATATAACCATTATCCTTTAAAACTTCCAAAATCTTTTCTTTCATCTTGGAATAAGAAGTTTTTATACTCTCCTTTTTCACCGCTTGGGCATTTTTAAGTTGGGTTAAAAGATTTATATACATTTTACCATGATGCTTTTTTTATTCCCGGTATTTCTCCGCGGCTCGCCATCTCCCTGAAACAGATGCGGCAAAGCCCAAAATCACGGAGATAGCCGCGTTTTCGACCGCATCTAAAACACCGGCGAACAATTCGCGTTGAATATTTCGGTTGTTTTTTTGACCGCGCGATAACTGATGTTTTTGCCATAATAATTTATTTTTTTAATGGTATTCCCAATGACCGATAAAGCGCCACTGCTTCTTCTTTATTTTTGGCATTACTTACAATACTAATTTCCAATCCAAAGTCAACTTTTGAAATTTCGGGATTTATTTCCGGAAAAACCGTTTGTTCCCGTAAGCCGACGGTTAAATTTCCATTAGAATCAATGTTTTTCAGGTCAATCCCCCGAAAATCTCTGAGCCGAGGGAAAACAATCTTAATCAATCTTTCCAAAAAATCGGACATTCGCTGGTACCGTAAGGTAACTTTTAAACCGACAGTCTGACCTTCCCGAACCTTAAACCCGGAAATTGATTTTTTGGCTTTGGTAATGGCCGGTTTTTGACCGGCAATTAAGGCCATTTCTTTCATTAATTCCGGCAAAACTTTATCTTCAAAATTCGGCTGTTGGCTTAATCTTCCGACGCCGACGTTAATTACTATCTTCTCTATTACTTTTTTATTTTTCATCAATGCTTCGTGTTTCATACTTTATATTTTATGTTATGCCGCCGCTCCGCATTTCTTGCATATTCTCAACTTCCTTTCGGCATCAAAACGATAACCAATTTTTACGGCCTGACCGCAGTTAGGGCAAACGAGCATGACATTTGAGACGTCAATTGGTCGCGGCACCAAAACCATCTCGCCCTTTTCTCCCTGATGCTTGGGACGAACGTGTTTCTTATAAAGGTTTAATCCCTCAATCAAAATCGAATTCTTTTTGAGAAGAACTTTTAATATTTTACCGGTTTTGCCTTTGTCTTTGCCGGTGATTATTTTAACCGTATCACCCTTAATAATTTTCATGAATGAAAATTAATGCAGAATTCAGAATTAAGGATTTAGAATTTCTACCTCCTTTAATTCTTAATTCTACATTCTTAATTCTTAATTAGCGCATTATGCGCTACACTATTTCTTTCGCCATCGTTAATATTTTTTCGAAACCTTTTTCTTTTATCTCTCGGGGAACCGGGCCGAAAATCCGCGTTGCTTTGGGCTCCTGTTTCGCGTCAATTAAAATTGCGGCGTTTTCGTCAAAACGAATATAAGAGCCGTCAGCTCGCCGTAGGGGCTGTTTTTGCCTGATAATGACGGCTCTGACAATATCTTTTTTCTTAATGGCTTTTCTCGGTTCGGCTTTTTTTACTGAAGCCACGATAACATCGCCAATTCTGGCGTAACGGCGTCGCGTGGCACCTAAAACCCGGAAACACTGAATGATTTTTGCTCCGGAATTATCGGCAACTGTTAACATTGAACGTTCTTGAATCATATTTTTATATTTTTTCGACTATTTTCCACCTTTTTTCTTTACTAATTGGTCTCGTTTCCTCAATCAAAACTCTATCTCCCGTCTTGTATTCGTTCTTTTCATCGTGGACCTTAAACCTCCGTGTAACTTTATAATATTTTTTATATCGCGGATTTTTCTTAAGACGGGTTATCTCAACCACTCGCGTCTTTTGCATTTTATCGGAAACGATAACGCCTTGTAATTTTCTTTTCATATTTTATTTACTGTCGTTAAAATCCTGGCAATTGTTTTTTTTGTTTCTTTAATTTCTTTAATATTTTTTACCTTGCCTTGGCTTAAGTCAAACTTCAATTTTCTCAACTTTTCGCGACTATCAGCCAAATCTTTTTGAAGTTCAGGAAGCGGTTTATTTTTAATTTGTTGTTCACTGTGTTTCATATTTATGCTTTTGAAACAATCCTGGTTTTGACCGGCAACTTGTGACCGGCTCTTCTTAGCGCCTCTTTAGCTATCTCCTTGCTTAAGCCGTCAATTTCAAAAATTATTCTCCCCACTCTTACCGGAAAAGCGTAGTATTCAACACTGCCCTTACCTCCGCCCATCGTTGTTTCCGGCGGTCGCCTGGTTATTGGTTTGTCGGGAAAAATTCTCATCCAAACCTTGCCGCCTCTTTTGGTAAAGTGGCTTATGGTTTTACGGGCTGCTTCGATTTGTTTTGAACTAACCCAACCATTTTCCAGAGCCTGGAGCCCAAAACCACCAAAAGATAAGGTAACACCTCTTGTTTCGGTCTTTCTTCTTCGAGATCTTCCTTTTTGCCATTTTCGATGTTTGACTTTTTTTGGTATGAGCATAATTATTCAAAAATTTCTCCTTTATAAATCCAAATTTTTATTCCTATGGTTCCATAGGTTGTGAAAGCAGTGGCCGTACCATAATCAATATTGGCCCGGAGGGTTTGCAGGGGCAATTTTCCTTTTTCTAAATGTTGGTCTCGGGCAATTTCCGCTCCGTTCAATCTTCCCTTAACCATAATTTTAGCTCCCTGAACCTCTTTGTTTTGCAACATTTGATCCAAACATTTTTTGATTGTCCGGCGATAAGGCATTCTCTTTTCCAGATCCCAGGCAATATTTTGGGCAATAACATTGGCGGAAACTTCCTGACGTTTCAATTCTTCAATGTTTAAACTTAAGGAAATCGGTTCCAAAAATCCTTTTTCTTTTCTTAATTTTTTTAGGTTGTTCTCCAAAAATTTGGTCAGTTCTTCAACTCCTTTTCCGCCCCGACCAATAATTAAACCCGGGCGAGACGCCTTGATGAAAATTTTGTAGTTATTTCCCGTTTTCTCTATTGAAATTTTGTCAATGCCGGCATTCCCGATTTTTTCCTTTATTATTTTTCTTATTAAAATATCTTCCTCCAATAAGGTTTTAAAATTGGATTTCTTTGAAAACCAATTTGTTAACCACCCCTTGGTGATTCCCGTTCTGAATGAATTTGGTCTGATTTTTTGTCCCATCGCTTCGCTCTATCACCGAATAACGAATGAATTACGAATTTACGAATAAACGAATATGTTAATTTCAAAAGATTCGCTTATTCGTTTATTCGTTTATTCGGACAGATTCGTTATTCGTTGATTATATACTTTTTCTTCTAAATATTCTTTTTATAAAACTTGGCTTGCCGGCAGGTTTCTGCCTTTCTTTTTCTTCCGGCGCCTTTGGTTTTTTTATTTCTTCTTCCTGTTTCATTCTCCTGCTTTTTTCAATTTTTTCTTTTTTCGAAACTCTTTCTGGCTTCGTAATCTTGAATCTCGGCGTCCTTAGCTTTTCCGATTCTGCCAAAACCAGAATGATATGGCTGCTCTTTTTTTGAATGTGGCTGGCTCGACCCATGGCTCGCGGCATATATCTTTTAAGCATCGGTCCCTGGTCAACCCTGATTTCTTTAATAAACAGACGTTCGGGGCTTAACTGACTGTTGTGTTTCGCATTGGCGACTGCTGAACGAAGCAGTTTAAGCAAGACCGAACTTGGCCTTCTGGGATTCATCAAAAGTTGGGCCTCTGCTTCATTGACTGATAATCCCTTTACGAAATTGGCAACTAGACGCACTTTTCTGGGCGCCATACGGAGATATCTTAATTTTGTTGTTTGGATTTTCATACTTCCTTTGGTTTCTTTTCTAACTCCCTTTGTATTCTACCGCCGTGCCTGATAAACTTTTTGGTTGGCGCGAACTCGCCTAATCGGTGGCCTATCATTTCCTCGGCAACTTTTACCGCAACAAAATCCTTGCCGTTATGGACGCCGAAAGTAAAACCGACCATTTCCGGCGAAATCTCTGAGTCGCGCGACCAGGTTTTAATAACCGTCTTGTCCTCGGGTTTTAATTTTGATATCTTTTTTAATAATTTTGGATCTACATAGGGACCCTTTTTTGATGACCTACTCATAATAAACTCTAAATTCTAAACTCTAAATCCTAAACAAATTCTAAATCCTAAATTCCAATGTTCCAAACGGTTTAGAATTTAAGAAATTGGAATTTGTGATTTGTTTAGAATTTCGGATTTCGGATTTAGGATTTTCGTCTTTTTATTATCATTTTATTTGACCATTTCTTTTTTCTTCTGGTTTTTCGGCCGCCCGTAACTTTGCCCCATTTTGTCTTTGGACGTTTTGTGCCGCGAAGAGCTCTTCCTTCGCCGCCGCCGTAGGGGTGGTCGCACGGATTCATTGCCGAACCCCGAACTGTCGGCCGAATACCCAAGTGACGCGAGCGACCAGCCTTACCAATCACTACTAAATTATGTTCAGAATTGGAGACTTGGCCCAAAGAGGCAAAATTATCCCAAGGCACTTTTCTTATTTCACCCGAAGAAAATTTTAAATTCACAAAACCGTTTTCTTGCGCCAGAACTTCGGCGTAAGAACCCGCGCTTCTCGCCAGCTGCCCCCCTTTGCCCTTGTTTAACTCTACATTATACACCAAATAACCCACGGGGATGTTTTTTAATTTTAATCTGTTGCCTTCTTTCAAAGGGGCGTTTTCCGAGGCAATAATTTCGCTTCCGACTTCCATATTTTTTGAAGCCAAAACATAACGCCGCTCGCCGTCTTTATAAAGAACCCGGGTAATAAAAGCGGTCCGATAAGGGTCGTACTCTATGGTTTCTATTTTTGCCGGAATATCCAATTTGTCCTGTTTAAAATCGATTATTCGGTAGAGTTTTTTAGCTCCTCCGCCCTGATGTCTTATAGTAATCCGGCCCTGACTGCTCCTGCCCGAATGATTTGGCAATCTTTTGATTAATTTCTTCAGCGGTTCAACCGCGCTTAAAATACCGTAGTCAACGCTGGTCATTTTTCTGCGTGATGGACTTGTGGGCTTATAATATTTCATTTATTATGTCGGTATAATATCAATCTTTTGGCCTTCCCTTAACGTCACAATGGCTTTTTTATAGGCTGAGGTTCGGCCAAGGCTCCGACCCAATCTTTTTGCCTTGCCTTTGATATTAATGATATTTACGGCTTTTACTTTTACTCCGTAAATTGATTCAATTGCTTTTTTTGCTTCCGATTTGTTGGTTTTTTTATCAACGATAAAAATATACTTTCCGAGACCGGATAAATCACTGGCTCTTTCTGTAATCCATGGTTGTTTTACCAATAATGTGGGTTTGCGTTGTTGAACTTCTGCCTTTTTTTCTTTTTTTGATTTATTTAAAATATCCATACATAGTTCGCTTCGCTCGCTAATTTAGAATTCAGAATTAAGAATTTAGGATTAATTAATATTGTAATTCTGCATTCTGCATTTTGAATTCTGAATTAAGACGAAGTCTTGTAATGTTTCTCTATTTCTTTGATTGTTTCTTTTTCCAAAATAATATTTTTGTATTTAAGTAAATCACGGACATTCAAGGAATAGGGGCTGATAGCTTCAACGTTTTTTATGTTGGCAATCAACTGATGGATATTCTTTCCGCCGGCAGCGGGAATTAACAGGGCCGATGATTTTAAATCCACTATGTTCTTTAAAATTTTTCCCCATTCTTTGGTCTTTTTTATTTCCGTATTAAATTTATCAATCACTTTCAGTTCATTATCCTTTATTTTTTTGGAGAGAACGCTGAAAATTGCCAAGCGCTTCATTTTTTTGTTAATTTTTTTGGCAAATATTCTTTCTTTATTCGGACCGAAAGTGACGCCGCCTCCCTTCCATAAAGGCGAACGGATTGAACCATGCCTGGCCCGGCCGGTGCCTTTTTGACGCCAGGGTTTTTTGCCGCCACCGCGAACTTCACCGCGGCCCTTAGCATGAGCAAATGGAACCCGGTGATTAGCTGACTGAGCCGTCAAAACCTGATGAACCAAATCGGGATTCCATTTGACAGCAAATATCGTGTCGGGTAATTCAGCCTCACCTACTTTTTGATTTTTTTGATTATAAACGTCTACTGTCATAGAATTTGGAATTTAGGATTTAGGATTTAGGGATATTAGAATTTCCCTATATTCTATATTCTAAATTCTATCCCCTTATTTCAAGTAATGTTCCTTTCATTCCCGGCAGCGCGCCTTTTAGCATCAAAATATTTTTTTCTTTATCGATTCCCGCTATTTCCAAATTTTTTATGGTTATTCGTTCCTGTCCCATTCGGCCGGCCATTTTTCTGTGCGGCATCACGCGTTGGGGAGCAGTGGCGCCGATTGAACCCGGAGCGCGAAATTTGTCTTTCTGACCGTGAGTTTTTGGGCCGCCGTGAAAACCATGGCGCTTAACCACCCCCTGAAAACCCCGACCCTTGTTTAAACCGTTGACTTTCACTTTGTTGCCTTCCTGGAATTGACTTACGTCCAAAACATCGCCAATTTTATATTCCTTGTCGCTTGTCGCTTGCTCCTTGTCGCTAATCCTAAATTCTCTCAGATACCTGAAATTTCCCAAATCTTTTAAATGGCCTTTTGTCGGCTTGTTCAATGTTTTTTTTGTCGGCTCAAAACCCACCTGAACCGCTTCATAGCCGTCTTTTTCTTTTGTTCTGGTTTGGGTAATAGTTATCGGTCCAGCCTGAACCAAGGTCACAGGGATAATTTTGTCGTCTTTCCAAATCTGCGACATTTTTAGTTTTTTACCTAAAATGAATGCCATCTTAATTTTCAAAAAAAACAGCCAGACTTAGCCGGCTATTTTTAATTTTGATTGGCTAAATCTTTTAATCTGTAATAAATTTTATTCCGAAATAAATATTAACATTTTATTTCAGGCCTTTAAATAATAACAAATGGTAGAATCTATGTCAACTAAGGGGCTAGTGGCGTTTTATCGGGCGGCAAGTGGTGACCTCCAGTTTTTTTGCTTAGTGAGTGCTCTTCTCGCCGCCCGATAAAACGCCCGCTTGTTATACAGATTAAACCTACTGCCCAAATAATTATGACAAACATATTGAAAATGCGCAACTTTCATAAAACCAAAACCCCTCCGACCGAAGTCGGAGGGGACTGGAAGGGTTTTCCTTAAATTTCCCCGGTCTTGCGACTAAGGATAAGGAAAACTCATCACTCACTAACTAAAGTTTATATCATTTTAATCTCAATGTCAACACCGGCCGGCAAATTTAAATTAGACAGTGCCTCAATGATTTTAGAATTAGAATTCAAAATATCAATCAGACGTTTGTGAACCCTTAATTCAAACTGCTCGCGCGAATCTTTGTGGACAAAAGTTGAACGGTTTACCGTATACCGCCGAAATTCAGTCGGCAAAGGAATCGGGCCGATAATTTCTCCGCCATTTCTTGTAACAATATCAATAATCTGTCGGGAAGAATTATCAATTAATTTATGGTCGTAAGATTTTATCCGCAATCGTAATTTTGCTTGTTCAACCTCTTTCTCTTTTTTGGGCATAACAATGAGCGATTGATATTTATTACTTTAATATTTTGGTCACCACTCCGGCTCCCACGGTCTTGCCGCCTTCACGGATAGCAAAGTGCTGTTTCTCTTCCAAAGCAACCGGCGCTATCAACTTAATTACAAGATTAGTGGTATCGCCGGGCATTACCATTTCAATGCCTTCGGATAAAACCGTTTCACCAGTAACATCAGTGGTGCGAATGTAAAATTGAGGCTTGTAGCCCTTGAAGAATGGCGTGTGTCTGCCGCCTTCCTCTTTGGTAAGAACGTAAACTTCTGATTCAAACTCCGTATGAGGAGTAACGCTTCCTGGTTTGGCTATCACCTGTCCCCTTTCAACGTCTTCTTTCTTGAGACCGCGAAGAAGAATTCCTATGTTATCGCCGGCGCGACCCTCATCAAGAAGTTTGTTAAACATTTCAATGCCGGTAATAACAGTTTTCTGCGTTGGTTTGAGGCCGACAATCTCTACTTCCTCATTAAGTTTAATTAGTCCTCGTTCCACCCGACCAGTAACCACTGTTCCTCTGCCTTCTATGGAGAAAATGTCTTCAATCGGCATTAAAAACGGCTTTTCAATTTCTCTTACGGGTTCCGGAATATATTCGTCAAGCGCTTTAATCAATTCCAAAATCGGCTTGGCTACTTCATCATCGGCAGATTTCGCCTCTAAGGCCTTAAGAGCCGAACCTTTGATTATCGGAGTTTCGTCTCCGGGAAACTGATATTTTTTCAAAAGTTCTCTGATTTCGCCCTCAACCAAACTAATCAATTCCGGGTCATCAACCTGGTCAGTTTTGTTGAGAAAAACAACAACTGCCGGCACTCCGACCTGTCGGGCTAAAAGAATGTGTTCTCGGGTTTGGGGCATCGGACCGTCAGCCGCCGAAACCACCAAAACAGCTCCGTCCATTTGAGCGGCGCCGGTAATCATATTTTTGATGTAATCAGCATGCCCTGGAGCGTCAATGTGGGCGTAATGCCGTTTTTCCGATTGATATTCCGAATGATGCAAAGCAATGGTAATACCCCGGGCTTTTTCTTCCGGAGCATTATCAATTTGATCAACGCTCTCCTCTTTATCAATCAGACCTTTTAATTTAAGAACATGCATAATCGCCGCGGTTAAGGTTGTTTTACCGTGGTCAACGTGGCCGATGGTTCCAACATTAATATGCGGTTTAGTTCTTTCAAATTTTGGTTTTTCCGCCATAATTTAGGATTTAGGATTTAGGATTTAGGATTTAGGAAAAAATTTTTAAATTCCCTAAATTCTATATTCTATATTCTAAATTCTTTTGATTTATTTTACGACTTTTTAAGTTTATCTTATCCATTGACAATAAGTCAAGGGGGGCTTTGTTAATTATACAAATTCAATTATCGTCATCTCCGCCCCATCCTTTTTCCTTCTTTTGACGCCTTTAATAATTCGCATATATCCCCCGTTTCGGTCTTGATAACGGGGAGCAAGTTGATAATAAATTTTCTGGCCCGCTTTTTTATTGAGACGATTTATTAATAGCCTAAGGCTTGACAGGTTTTGTTTTTTCCCCAAGGTTATTAATTTTTCTATTTTCGGCCGAATCTCTCTGGCTTTAGCTTCGGTTGTCTCTATCTTTTCTTTTAAAATCAAATTATTTATTAAACTTTTAAAAAGGGCGGTTCTTTGCCCCTTTTTCCGATGAAACTTCTTTCCTTTTACTAAGTGTCTCATTGTATTGGCATCGTCCTATTTCTTTTTACTCTTTTTTTCTTTTTTCTCTTTGGCTTCGGGAACCCCCTCTCTTTCTGTCTCTTTGACTTCAATAGCCCCAATCTTCTCGAAATGGTCTTTTAGAATGTTACAAGCTTTATGAAGAGCGCTTGAGGGTGAAATACTGCCGTCGGTTTCGATTATTAATTTTAGGCGATTATAATCGGTCCGGTCTCCAACCCGCATATTTTCAATATTAAAATTGACTTTGACAATCGGAGTAAAAATGGCATCCAAGGCGATTATTTTAATCGGCAATTTCTCTATTTTGCGGGCCTCCACCGGCACATAACCCGCTCCTTTTTCCACGGTTATTTCCATATCAAGTTCGGCGTTCTTATTGGTCAGGCCGGCAATATGGCTATTCGGATTAATAACTTCCACTTGGGCATTGGTTTTAATATCAGCCGCAGTCACCTTTCTCTCCCCTTTTACTTTTAAGGTTAAAATTTGGGGTTCGGTAGCATAAAAGCGGAAACGAACTTTTTTGAGATTAACCATTATTTCAACCACGTCTTCCAATACCCCCTCTATGGTAGAAAATTCGTGTTCTATCCCTTTAATTTTTATTTGGGTGATGGCTGCTCCCGTGAGCGATGAAAGAAGAACTCTGCGCAAAGCATTGCCCATGGTTAGTCCGTAGCCGGTGTAAAGTCCTTCAATTTCAAATACCCCTTCATTCCCGATTTCAGAAACTTTTTTAATTTTTACGGTTTCGCTTAATTGTAGCCATTCCATATTTATTTTGAATAATAATCAACTAATAAATTGATATCAAATGGTATTTCGACGTCTTTGGGTAATGACAATATTCTTCCTTCGATTTTCTCTTTGTCTAAAAATAGCCATTCTGGCGGCTCGTATTTTTTTATTTTATTCAATAAATCCTTAAAAATCAAGAGGTTTTGAGAAGACGGTTTAACGGAAATAACATCTCCCGCTTTTACGAAGTAAGAAGGAGCAGTAACCTTTTTGCCGTTAACTAAAAAATGGCCGTGATTAATCAGTTGTCTGGCGACAACCCGGGAGGATGCCAATCCCAAACGGAAAATCGCATTTGAAAGTTGCCGTTCAAGATAATTAATGATTGTTTCGCCGACAGCGCCGGTCTTTCCCGAAGAATCCTTAACAATTTTAGCTAATTGGGCTTCCCGCAATCCGTAACTTACCCTTATTCTTTGTTTTTCCAATAATTGTGTACCGTATTCTGACAAGGCTCTTCGACGTTTTCCGCCATGAATGCCCGGCCGATTGGGCCGTCTCACCATCGCGCATTTTGGCGAACTACAACGCTCCCCTTTCAGAAAAAGTTTCATTCCCAAAGCGCGTTCTTTTTTTTCTCTAGATCTTTGCATCGCTTCGCTCCATCAACGAATAACGAATAAACTACGAATTTACGAATAAACGAATATATTAATTTCAAAAAATTCGCTTATTCGTTTATTCGGACAGATTCGTTATTCGTTGATCTTAATTCTTTATACACTGTTCCCAATACGCCATTAATGAATTTCCCCGAGTTTGGACCGCCGTAATTTTTTGCCAACTCAATTGCCTCGTTAATTGCTACTTTAGCCGGTACTTCATTCGGATCGGCGAATAATAATTCATATAATCCGATTCGCAAAACATTCCTGTCAATGACCGAAATCTGATTAAGGGGCCATTCTGGCGCCGCTTTCTCTATAATTTTATTTAAATCGTCAAGATGTTCGATCACTCCCTTGATTATTCTCCAAACGAATTCCGGCTCGTCTATTCCGGGACCGAATTCCTTTAAATTGCGTTCAACAATTTTCGTCAAATCCGCCTGGCGATTATAAAAATCCCATTCGTATAACGACTGGAGAACGATGCTTCTCGCTAAATGACGGGTAGCCATGTTATTGTTAGCGGTTAATTGTCAAATGTCAAATCTTTATTATTTACGTTTCGGTTTCTTAATCTTCAACTTCGGCTCTTTAACGATTTTTCCTTTATAGCTACCGCAATTCGGACAAATTCTGTGCGGTAAAATGGGAGAGCCGCAGTTTTGACAAACAAAAAATTGACTTGGTTTTAAGGCCAAGTGAGACCGTCGCCTTCTAACTTTAGATTTAGTATGATGTTTAACTGGTACGCCACCCATATATTGTTAAATATTTATCTCTCTCGGTTTACAGGTATTGGCAAAAAATCGAGAATACTCCGGTATGTTTTCTGTCACTATACCGGCTCCTCTGACTACACAAGTGAGAGCATCATCAATAATTGTCGCTTTTACCGATATCTCTCTTTCGATTAACTGGTCTATTCCCCTCAGCAAGCTGCCTCCACCGCAAAGGTGAATGCCAGTCTTCAGAATGTCGCCGACTAATTCTGGCGGAGTAGCCTCAACTGTTTCTTTAATTGCTTCAATAATCGAGCGTAAAGAGCGAGTTATAGCCGCCCTTATTTGGCCGCCTTTAACGACAATTTCTCGAGGCAAGCCGGTTGCCATATCCCGACCGCGAACCGCCAAATCCAACCTTTCTTCAATGGAAATAGCCGAACCAATCGTAATCTTGAGTTCTTCGGCCGTTGGTTCGCCAATTACCAGTTTGAACTCGTCACGAATGAACCTAATAATATCTTCGTTTAATTTATCACCGGCAATTTTTAAACTCCGGGCCGTGACTATTCCGCCCATCGAAATAACCGCCGCCTCAGTGGTGCCGCCGCCGATGTCAACAATCATACTGGCTGTCGGCTCATCAATCGGCAAGCGAGCGCCTAAAGCAGCCGCAATCGGCTCTTCAATCAGATACGCCTTGGCCGCCCCGGCCGAGGTAGCCGCGTCTTCCACCGACTTCCTTTCCACTTCGGTCAAATTAGTGGGAATACCGATAATTACCCGACAGTAATTAAAAATTCTGTTTTGATTTACTTTTTTAAAGAAGTGCCGGAGAATTTCCTGAGTTATTTCAAAGTCAGAAATTACGCCGTTAATCAAAGGCCTGATTATTGAAATATGAGCCGGCGTTCTACCCACCATCTTTTTGGCTTCTTCACCGATTGCCAAAATTTGGTTGGTCTTATTATTGACGGCCGTCAAAGAGGGTTCATTGATAACAATTCCTCTGCCCTTAATATAAACCAGAGAATTAGCCGTGCCCAAATCTATCCCGATATCTTTGACAAAATAATCCCAAATCATAAAAATTATTCTAATTGTTCTAATTTCTAATTGTTCTAATTAAATCCCAATGACTAAATGAGCAAAAAATTTTTAGGTCAATTAGGTTAATTTTAATAATCTTATTAACTCTTTTTCGCTCACTAATTTTACTTTCTTCTCGTCCCTTCTTTTAATTTCAATTTTGTTTCCGGTCTTTTCGCTGACAACCAGCCGGTATGGAATGCCAATTAGGTCTGCCTCGGCAAATTTTTCGCCGACACTGGCACTTTCACGGTCATCATATAGTACTTCAATCCCCGCTTTTTGTAAAGTTTTTTGTAAAGTGTTGTAAAGCTTGTTACTTGTCGCTTGTTGCTTGTCGCTTAAATTTATCAGATGAACCGCAAAAGGAGCAACCGGCTCTGGCCAAATAATTCCTTTTTCGTCGTGATAAACCTCAACAATGGCACCCATCAGCCGAGAGGTGCCTAAACCGTAGCAACCGACCGAAACCAAACTTTCCTTACTGTTTTTGTCTTTGAAAGTCAGACGAAAATCCCGGGCATATTTCTCTTTTAACGGAAAAATATTGCCTACCTCAATGGCTTTTTCTTTTTCTAAATTGTCATTGCCGCATTGAGGACAAACGTTTTGTTCTTCTATAATTTCTTCATTTACTGCTATCTGACACCGTTTGCAAATATAAATCACGTCTTCGCCGGCTTCTGAAATAACCTGAAATTCGTGAGAGCGTTGGGAAAAGGTGCCGCCTGAGGCCTCGGTTTTGATGACGTCAAGTTTAATTCGTTTAAATACGTTAAAATAGACCCCTTTCATCGTCTCATAATATTTGTCGCGGTCTTTATCATCCGTATGAAAACTATAAAGGTCTTTCATTCTGAACTCGCGGCTCCGTAAAAGGCCAGATTTGACTCTCGGCTCGTCGCGAAATTTTGTTTGAATCTGATAAAGATAAGTGGGCAAATCCTTGTAAGATGAAACGTAATGTTTTAAAAGGGGGTAGATAGTTTCTTCGTGGGTCGGTCCTAAAGCATAATCCGCACCCGAGCGGGTCTTTAACTTAAATAGGGCATCGAAGGATTTCCATCTTCCCGTTACTTCCCAGTTTTCCTTTGGCTGAAGAGCGGGCATTAAAATTTCTTGGCCGCCGGCTTTATCCATTTCTTCACGCACGATATTTTCAATTTTTTTCAAAACGCGCAAACCGAGTGGCAAAAAAGTATAAACACCGGCCATCAGTTTATCAACAAAACCAGCCCGAATAAGTAATCGGGCATTAATCGCTTCCTCGTCTTTGGGCGCTTCGCGTTTAGTTTTGGTGAATAATTCTGATTGGAGCATACTCGCTGATTTCTATATTATTCCAATTTCCTTTATTGTAATAATCGCCATTAAAAATAATAGCAGGGCCATTCCGACAGTATTGGCGTATCTTTCAAATCTGGCGGGCAACGGCGAACCTTTGATTTTTTCAATCAATAGAAAAAGTAATCTGCCGCCATCAAGGGCCGGAAAGGGAAGGATATTAATTACCACTAAATTCAAGGAAATGAAAGCCAGCAACTGAAGTAAATAAACGAATCCCAAATTTCCGGCTTGAGCGGTCATTTTAACGATTCCCACCGGACCGGCAATTTGTTTTAAACTGGCCTGACCAATAAAAACTTTACTGATAAGATTAAAAATTGCCACAAAAACCGCCTGAATAATTTCAACCGAGGTTTTTAATCCTTCCCAAATACTGGAAATTAAATTCTTCTTGGCTAAGCCGGCTTCAATTAAACCGATGCCCAAAGCCCCTTCGCCTGCCGGCGGATTAACTCTCGGTATCGTTTTGAACTCCTTAATTTGACCCTCGCGCTCAATTTTCAAAATAATCTCCCGGCCCTGATGTTCGTTTACAAATTTAACGAAATTATCCGCGTTTATTTGCTCTTCTAATTTCTGAGAATCCGCCGATACGGCCACAATTTTGTCTCCCGCCAACAAACCAATTTCAGCGGCCGGACTATTTGATTCCACCTGGGTTACCATTACAGCCTGAGAAATGCCAATGGAAAAAATAACAGAAATAATCAACCAGCCAAGCAAAAAATTCATCAAAACGCCAGAAGCTATAATTAAAGCTCTTTTACTTATTGATAGATTTG
>Ga0210005_1000855_pt1 | contig 21952 bp, 21 predicted proteins | sample CryGey02umfilter_3_FD_183961 | JGI IMG/M metagenome (GOLD analysis project Ga0210005, IMG submission 183961) | Groundwater microbial communities from aquifer in Utah, USA - Crystal Geyser 4/9/14 0.2 um filter (SPAdes) (version 3) | ecosystem: Environmental > Aquatic > Deep subsurface >... | reverse complement strand
TGAGCTTTTTTAAAATTATCCTGTTCAATTAAAATCGCAATAATATCTATGATCGAGAAATACCACGTTTCAGTTTTTTTGTCATAGTGCCTACGTATTTTATACGTTTCAAAAATTGCCAAAGAGTTTAAATTGTTATTTATCATAACATTCCAATTTTATCAAAAAAGCCGGTGATTAACGAAGTATGATATTAGAAAAGCTATTTATTCTTGACAAGCACTTTTTATAACTTCAAGAGTTTCCTTGGCGCACTTTTTCCATGAAAAATCTCTAATTCGCTTTTTTCCTTTTGCGATAAGCGTTGTGACTAGATTTTTATCACCATACAATTTTTCAAGCTTGTCATTGAGGTCGTTGCTATCTTTCGGATCAAAGTACAAACATGCATCTCCACCAATTTCTGGCAAACTTGCATTGTGAGATGCTATTACTGGACAAGAATGGCTCATAGCTTCAAGAATCGGAAGCCCAAAGCCTTCGTAAAGCGATGGGAAAGCAAGACAAAATGCATTTTGATAGAGACTACTTTCGATTTCATCTGAAACATATCCTGGAATACACACACTTTCTTCCATATGGAGAGCTTTAACCGTTGCAAAAATCTCATGAAACATCCAACCTTTTTTTCCTTGTAGTACGAGCTTGAAGTCAGGATGAAGTTCGTGAAATTTTTTAAAGGCGACAATGAGTGTGGGGATATTCTTTCTTGGTTGAAGAGTTCCAACATGGAGAATATATCTATTTGTACTCAACCCAAATTCTCTTTTGATTACAGACTTACTATTTTTTGTTTCTGGGTATTTGGTAAATCCATTATAAATGACTTGGATCTTTTCGGAACTAATAGGATATTCTTGGAGAATGTCCTTTTTGGTAGTTTTGGAAACACCAATGATTTGACGTGCCTTTTGAATCGAGTACTTTGTCCAGTTTGTGAGTTTATACAGATCGCGGCGTCGGAATTCATTTGGAAATTTGAGAAACGAGAGATCATGGATTGTCACGACGAGCGGTTGCTTGAGAAAACGAGGCGAATAATGCGCCGGTGCAAAAAATACATCAATATCCGACCGAAATAAAAGATGATAGGGCAGGAAAATTTGAGACCAGAGCATTTTTGCTGGAACCACTTCATAAACAAAATTCTCTTTCGCTTTCGGCATGCTTTGTTTTGGTTCTTCACGAAGAAAGATAGTAAAAATTATATCTTTGTGATTGGTTTTTGCAAAATGTTTCAGGAGTTCAAGTGTATACACAGAGACGCCGACGTGGTTGTCTACATTTGCTTCATTTCCATCAATGCCGATATTCATGTATTTCGTATAACGTATAACGCGTAGCACTCATTGCTATGTTTTGTCATTTAAGGACGTAACTAACGTATTATAATAGTTTTGCCAGCTGAATTTTTTGGATTGAATTATTCCCTTTTGAATGAGTTGTAAACGGAGCTCTTCAGAATTGATAAGTTGCGATATGCTATTCTTGATTGAGTTTTCATCGAGAGGATCAAATAGTACTGCAGCCTCTCCTGCAATTTCTGGAAGAGATGAGGTATTGCTTGTTGCTACAGGGCAACCGTATTTCATCGCTTCTACAACTGGATACCCGAATCCTTCATACAATGAAGGAAAAACGAAACAAAGCGCGTTGGAGTACAGCGTTGCAAGGATTTCATCAGAGACAAATCCAAGAAATAGTATATTTTTATTTTGCTCTCCATGTAATTTTCCCCAACCATCCGGTCCCACAATAACAAGTTGGAGGTTAGGAGTATTCTTTCTCAATTTTTGAAATACATTGATGAGTCTTTGAATATTCTTCCTGGGCTCTCTTTTCCCAACAGACAACAAAAATGGTTTGTTGATGTGATAGTCGTTAAGATGCTTTTGTTGATCGTGAATAGAAAGAGACGAGATTATCTCTACTCCGGGATAGTTCAATACGATTTTATCAGCAGGGATTTTATATTCTTCCTGCAAGTCTTGTGCTGTCGACTTTGAGTCTGTAAATATTATTTCTGACTCCTTTGATATATATTGTAGCCTTTTTTGTTGCGCTCGTATGATCTTAGAATGAACCGTTTCTGGATGTCGAACAAATATGAGGTCATGTATGATTGTAGTTTTTTTTATACTGAGTGGATATTCGATCCAATCAGATGTGATGAACCAGTCAAGGTCAGTTAAGAGTTTAGAGTTATGAGTTACGAATTGAGTGAATCCTCGAAAATTATTACTAACATAAGAAAGAAACGATGGTGGAAATGGAAATGAGTGCAAAGAGTGAGGGCTATTTGTAATTTTCTGCCTGAGAGTGGAGTCGATTTTTTGTCGAAATGATGAGTAAAAAAATACCCACTCATGAGTTGTATCTTTTTGAATCAAAATAGTCCGAACAAGACCTTCGGTAAACCGAGCGACTCCCGTTCCTTTGTGAGCAATTTGTGATATGTCTACTCCAATTTTCATACTAGTTGCTTATGGTTTTTCGGATAATATGTCGATATACGTTCTCAAGTTTTTTGGCAATAGATTCCCAACTGAACTTTTCACTCACCAAATCAAATGCATTTTTTTGAATTTTTTTATACAATTGAGGATCAGAAAGAATTTTTTGGATCTGTGAAACAAACTCTTCTGGAGTTTGTGCGATCACCGCATGCTCACCATCAATAATGCCAAGTCCTTGCACACCCACATTTGTCGAAACGATGGGAAGCCCCGATGCCATACTTGCCAAAATCTTGAGGCGTGTCCCACCAGGACCAAAAATTGGTGCAATGAAAAGAGTTGCTGAGCGATATAGTTTTTTGACGATTTGTGCATCTCCAGGATCAAGATCGATAATCTTGATATTCTTTTTATGGGATTTGGGAATCTTTCCTTCAGCATTTTGTCCAGCAATAATGACCTCCATATTGGGAATCTGATCATTCAGAAGAGGATATATAGACTCAATTAGATATGTTGCTGCCTCGACATTTTGCAACCAAAAAAAGTTTCCTAGAAACAAGAGCTTTGGTTTGGAAAGTATTTTTTCAGGTAAATCTTTCACAAACATTTCATCTCCAGCACCGTTTGGAATGACTACTGGTTCAATATTTGGTGCCAATCGTTTGATTTCATTTTTGTCAAACTCGGATACTGTTGCCACAAGATCAGCCTTTTTCCAGTAATATTTTTCCCAATGTTTTAGTTTAATGATATCGATATGAAGCGGAAGTCGGAGAAACGAAGGTAGAGACGATGTAAAGTGTTGGTAGACTTTGTATTCAATCGTTTGCTCCACGAGAAGAATCGGCGTAGATGTCTTCGGAATATGTGGCATGATGTAAAATGTCTCCGCATGAATAACATCAAAAGTCCTTTCTTGAAGGAGAGTTTTTATTTTCTCAGCTGCTTCTTTAGAATAATTTCGGACAATCAGAAATGGCTGATTGGTGAAAGCTGCTTTTGCGATGATACTCGGCTTCCATGGTTTACTTGCTCTCTTACATAGATGTATTTCAGAGCAATATGAGCTCAAGTGTTTTGCGTACTGTTTTTCTTTTTCATCTTTATAGAGTGCTACAAGTGTAATAGAGTGATTTCGCGCGAGGTATTTGAGCAAGTAGTGCGTACGAATCTGTCCGCCTGATGCTGGAGGATACGGAAGGTAGGGGGTGAGCATCAAGATATTCATACGTATTGAAATTAATCTTCAATGTGAGCTAAAGTTTTACAAGTAAGTATAGATCGGTCTCGACCATTATTTCCAGATTTCTTGATTTTAAATCTGTTTTTAATCCTTCATTCGAGGTTACCAGATAGCTATATCCAAGATTTTTCAGCTCATCTATATCTTTATAAACTGCAGGTGCACCCTTTCTGTCGGAAAGGTACAGAAGAGTTGTGTCTCCACTTCTGTCCGTCACGATTTTATCTTCAGGAAGAGTGAAGGTTTTGATGAGCGCTGCTATCTGTGGAAGATCATTTGGGTATGTGTAAAAGTCTTTGACTTTATAAAACGAAAACACAAGGCTGAAAATGATTGCGACACATACTGTGGGATACAGTACTATTTTTTGAACATATTTTGATGGTAGTTCAAATATATTTGCGATTCCAACTCCACCCATGAGTGCAAGCATTGGAAGAAGAATTGTTTGATAGTATTCATGCTGTACATTTCCCCCTTGAAAGGTGAAAAGATAGACGAGACCCGAGAAGAGAATGCTTTGAATAAAGAGGTTTTTATACTTTCCGATAACACCAAATAGTACAAACGCTACTCCATAAATACCAAATATTTCAGTTCCAATGCGCTCCATGAAAATCCATCGGAAAAATGCGGGGCGAAAAAATATTTCTTTTGGACCTTCGAATGTATTTACCTGAGTGATGAGCCATGCGCTTGCGGGTATACCTTCTGGATACTGGAGAATGTACCAGCGCCACAGAATAAGCGGGACAAGCCCAATGAGAAAAAACACATATGGTCGCCAGTTTTTTAAGACATCGAATTTGTATGTCTGAATAAAGAGATACCCTGTAGCAAATGAATAAAATATTGTTGTCGGTTTTGTAAGAATGGAAAGCGCAAAAAACACAGAGCCAACCAAAAGGTGGGTAATTGACTTTTTATTGTTTGTGAGCCCAATATGTAAAAATAGAAGCGATAACATCATGAATGCAACAGCAGTCGACTCAGGAAGTACAACTCGTGAGAAAAATACAAAAAAAGGAAAAATTGCATAAATTCCTGCAGACGCTACAGCTGCAGTTCGGCTTTTTTCTTTCAGTGCAAGATAGTATAAGACTCCAATTGTCACCAGCGAAAAGAGTGCCGAAGTGAGTCGCCCATATATTTCAAGAGATGTAATTGGAAAATATTTGTATAAAAATCCAAAAACTGCATTGTAAATAGGGAACTCTACCATGCGAATTCCAGTTGGATTTTCTAAGCCCGTCTGAATACTTGAAAGGTCGTCGTATGTCGGTTTCAGAAGATTGAATCCGTCGCGGGTAAAGTTTCGAGCAACTGCAGCGGTATCGACCTGTCTCCATGAGTGAAGATCCGCAAGAGGAGTATCTATTTTATACAGTCGTAACGCAAGACCAATAACTAATATTACCGCGAGAATAATGATATCTTTTTTTTTCATAATGAATGTTTCAAGCGTAGTATTATATCTTCAATTTTCCAACGCTCTTTTTCTGCACAAATAGCTTTGATGATGCAAAAAATATTCCTGCAAGAAGCCAGAACATGTAAGCGAGCTTTGATGCTTCAAATAGGTCAATGTATCCAGCATTGATAAAGAGGCCAACGAATCCAAATAGGAATCCGTAGAAAATATATGCATACTTTTGTTGCATTTTTTTTGTATGTTTGAATATTGGCATAATGATCGATCCGAGAATAGCAAGAAACAAAAGTGTTCCCAAGAGTCCAGTTTCTCCGAGCCACCGTAGATAGTCTCCGTCAGTCGCCTCACCGAGCGAAGATGGACCACTGCCAAGGAGGGGATTTCTCCAAAAAGCATGAAATGCTCTTGGCCATGAGACTTGAAGTCGAGTAGATATTGAAATGTCAGGAAGGTATTTTATTATGGGAATTTGTCGTAAAAACACGAGATCGACTGCGGAATTAATCTCTTCAGGAGAGTATGTTTTTCCTGATTTTTTTCCTTCTTGTAACAAATCCTCACGAATTTTTTGCCGTGCGACATATTCAGTATCAGTATCTACTACCACTGGGATGCCGCTACCTACAGTTGAAAGGTTTGATCCAGACCCGAAATCACCAGGAGGCAAATCATCTGGTGTCATATTGCGAGCTACGAATGTTTGTCCAGTCTCCGAATCCACAAAGACTTTTGTTTGCTGAAATGTTCTTGTCAATCGATTTGCAAGATTGTCAGAAAGTGGAGTGAGAACTGCAGTTGCAATGAGTATGATGGCAAGAAGTTTGAATTTGCGCATCATCACGAGAAATACTGTGATGGAGAATAGATATGCAATATATGATGCGCGTGATCCTGCAAGAACGAGTGTACCAAGAGAAAGAAGAAAAAGTATAAAATATTTTTTTGATTCTGTATATAAAAAATACCCAATGAGTATTGGCATGAGTAAAATAATATAGGCACTCAGATCATAATGTCCAGCAAATGTGGATGAGATACGAGACCAAGACTCAAGTACCAAAATGTAACCCTTTGCGTATTCGGGGTTCATGGTCTGTACTGCGGGCCAGCCCATAAATTTCTGTCCAAATCCATAAAGCGAGACGATTGCAAGAACGCTAAATATAAGCTTGAGATAGAGGAAAAAATCTTTCTTTGATTTTATCGTTGAATATGCAACAAAGAAAATAAGCATGTATTCGATGCGTCTTGCACTATGAAGAAAGCCCAAATGGTCAATGATGACTGTTTTTTGGAAATAATATCCCCAAATAAATGAGAGAAATACTGCTCCCCAATACAAAAGGAATAAATACAATATTTTCCAAGGAATTTCCATTTTTTTTCGAAAAAATTGAATTGCAATGGCAAGACCCACAAGAACCATATAAAAATCTTCGACACGGATCGCTATATAGGTATAGTTGACCATTCTCACAGGAAGTTTTGGATAAAGTGGGATGAGGAAAATGAAGCCAATGACAAGAACTTTCAAAAGATGAATATCAAGCCATTTTAGCAATTTCGAGAGCTTTTGCATATGTCTCTGTTAAATATTGATTTTTTGTTAATTTACCAATCCAAATAGCAATAAGTGCTTTTAATTGTAACATACTAAGAAGGAGAGATATAGAGAGAGATGAGTGATGTTTTTTATAGAAATATTTGAATCCTTTATACACTTGTAAGATTGGATACGTCTTCCCTTCGCTCGATGCTGACCCAAGATGGATAAATGGAGCATAGGGATAAAAATAGGTATTATAATGCATTTTTTTTGCACGATACAGGAGGTCAATTTCATCCATATACATGAATATTTTTTCATCAAAACCATTCAATTTGCTAAATATTTTTTTGGTAGTCAAGATACATGCACCAGATACCCAGTCGATTTGAGTGATTTTATCGGGAGATTGACGTGAAAATCCCCAATGATCTCCTTTTGCAAAAAGTGCCCCAAATACGACGGGAAGTGAATAAAAGGGTCCTCCAGATGGTTGCAGAGAGCCATCTTTATTAAACAACTTTCCGCCGAGAAAATGGATGGATTGTTGATTATTCTTGTAATACTCAAACAACTTTGAAATTGCATCATCTTGAATAATAATGTCTGAATTGAGAAAAAGAATATATGATCCATGAGCTAATGTAACCGCTTCATTATTTCCTTTTGAAAAGCCGAGATTTTCATGGTGAGCAATTAATGTAATCTGTTTGAATTTCTGAGAAAGAACGCGCACAAACTCTACGGATTTGTCTTTTGAAGCATTATCAAACACAATGATTTCATATCCAAATCGAGCCGCTTTGAGTGAGGTAAGAATAGATTCGACTGTTTGCTTGGTAAGCGCAGCGGTATTATATGATAGTACGATGATAGAAAGCTCTATCTTCGTGTGAGGGCTATTGTTTGAAGGCATACTTTATATTATAATTCAACAGGACTGTTTTTGTTATTATTGTTTAGTGGAAACTAATTGATTCATTATTGTAAATAGGCTGGGTAGCTCAGCGGTTAGAGCGGTCGTTTCATAAGCGACAGGTCGAGAGTTCGATTCTCTCCTCAGCCACGTGGATTAGCCCTTAGCTGATAGCTAATGGCTATTAGATAATAAAAATGATGAATACACAATCGGTATTATTTTCCTTCTCTGGAGCGGTAAAAAAGCATCTGCGTCGCGGTACCGAACTTGGATATCCAACGGCAAATATTGACGTGGAGCCAAAAACTCCTGAAGGGATTTTTGTTGGATTTGCACAGATTGATGAAGTACTGTATCCATCTCTCATTTTTGTTGGAAAAGCGCTCACCTTTGATGAACATGATAAAAAAGCCGAGATTTATATACTTGATTTTGACACCAATATTTATGGAAAAGAAATGAAAGTAATATGTATTCAGAAAATTCGTGATAATATGAAGTTTGAAAACAAGGAAGCATTGATTGCACAAATGCACGATGATGAAAGACAGGCGAGAGAATATTTTAATAATCAGTCATCCTCGCGAATGCGGGGATCCATTCTCTAGTTCTGTATTATGGATTCCCGATCTAGTCGGGAATGACATGGAAATTAATAAAATAATGAAAATATGTATCAACTGAAAACTGAAAACCAAATAGCAAAGGGAATCTTTAAAACATCTATTGATGGTTTGTTTTTTGTTGAAAAATCCTTTCATGAAGATGAGCGGGGATTTTTTTCTGAAATTGGACGAATACCCGAAATTGAGGCTGTAACAGGTCAAACTTTTATTGTCAAACAAATCAATCATGCACGATCAATTAAGAATGTAGTTCGCGGGATCCATGCCGAGGGTTGGAACAAATTTATTTTTGTGACTGCGGGAAAAGCATATTGCGCACTTGTTGATCTTCGACCTCAATCTCCTACATACAAAACGATTGAGACATTCATCCTTGGTTTTGGCGAAGGAGCGTTGGACGGTTCACTGTATGTCCCCATTGGGGTAGGGAATTCGTATGCAGTCCTTGATGGTCCGATGGATTATGTCTATTTTGTGGATCGACTCTACGCAGATCGAGATAAGAGTGGAGATGCGGCAATTTCATTATTTGACCCTAAGTTAGCAATCGACTGGCCAATAGGGAAAGAAGCAATGATTCTTTCGGAGAGGGATAAAAATAGTATAAGCTTATAGAGAAAAATATTAACAACAAGGATAAAAAGACCACGCATCGGTATAAGATATCAAAAAATTTACTAATTTTATATTTCATGATATTATTGAAATATGAACAATGTGGATGAAATCAAAGAACAATACGAAGATATATTAGGTGCTAAAATTGAAAAAATTGAGGAGCTTTTAGTAGGAAAAAAAATTTCAAAAACTTTAGCAACCCGCCTAATGTCTTTTTATATCAAGAAAGAATTACTTAACAATATTAGTACCATTTGTAGATTCAATAAAACTTATAAAGAAAAACAAATATTGTTTACCTATCAATCTAATACGAAGGATTATTTTTCTTTATGAAAAACGAAAGTAAAGAAATTCAAAAAAAGAAGGAGTCGATATTTACAGAGAACGAAGAAAAGCTTGCTTTAGTTTTCCGCGAGATTGAGAGGGGCAATAACGATAAAATGAGTGAAAGTCACATCTCCGAAGTATTAAGTCAGAGAAGAGAGACGCACAAATATATTCACGAAGAGAGAATGCAATCTCATGAAAGATTTAAAATTGGTCAAAGAAATAATTTAATTAAATGGGGTGGAATAATTGGGTTTGTTGTTTTTATTTTACTTCTAGTGTAGTGTCTTTAAAATAGCTTTACCACGATTAACTTTAGTAATAATCTCATCAGCGGTTTTTGTCCATACAAATGGTTTTGGATGAGCATTGTTGTGTTTGATATACTCTTCAATTGCGGCAACAAGTTCTGGTACGCTATGGAAGGTTCCTCTTCTAATTCTTTTTCTGGTAATCTCTCCAAACCATCTCTCAACCAGATTAAGCCAGGATGAGGAGGTAGGAATGAAATGGAAGTGAAATCGAGGATGTTTTTTCAGCCACTCTTTTACCTTTGGATGTTTATGCGTTGAATAGTTATCGACAATACAATGGATTTCTAAGTCTTTTTCTACCGCTTTATCAATTTGTTTTAAGAACTTAATAAATTCCTGATGTCTATGTCTTTTTAAGCAGGTACCGATAACTTCTCCTTTTAAGATATCAAGGGCGGCAAACAGAGACGTGGTTCCGTTTCTTTTGTAATCGTGGGTTACCGTTTGAGCATGACCACGGGTTAAAGGCAATGGTAATTGGGTTCGATCAAGAGCTTGAATTTGGGTTTTTTCATCAACAGAAAATACGAATGCATTCTCCGGCGGATTCATATAGAGGCCAATAACATCCTTAAGTTTCTCAACAAAATTCGGATCATTACTGAGTTTAAATGTTTTGATAAGATGGGGTTTTAGTCCATTGGCATGCCAGATTTTTTTCACAAAATCATGCGATACGTTATGTTCTTTTGCAAGCGTTCTCGTACTCCAGTGTGTTGCGTCTTTTGGAGTCGTATGGATCGTATCATGAATAATGGCCTCAATCCTCCTCTCTGAAATCTCAGACTTCCTTCCCCTTCCTTCTTTTATGGTTAACAATCCGGTTGCGCCTTTCTCTCTGAATCGTGCTCGCCACAAAAGCACCGTTGGACGAGAAGTTGAAAGTTTTCTTGCAATTAAATGATTCGCCAACCCATGACTCGCAAGTAAAACAATTCGAACCCTAAGAGCAATGCCTTGTGGTGTTGAAGGAGAACGTTCCAACCCCTGTAAAATTCTATTATCCTGTTCGGAGATCGACAATGCCGCTGCTGCTATCCACATATATACAGCATATACAATTACTTTCTATTGTCAATCTATTTTGATTACATCACACTAGAGAATATTTTGGTAATCATCTTTTACGGAATGTTGGTTGGGTGTACCAACTTGGTTGAGATTGTTGAACTGGCTCATACAGATGATGTATTTCTCAAACGGATACTTGAGATGCCACATGGAATACCACACCCAACCACCATATCCTACGCTTTACAACTGTGTGATATGGGGACGTTGATTCAAGTCTACCTTTCATGGCGAGAGATCATCTATGGAGTGATGACTGACAAAGTGGCAAGCTTTGATGGGAAAACTATGAATGGAGCTCATGGAGAAGGAGTGATTAAACACATACTCTCCCTTCTAACTCATGATAGTCTTACGACCATTGGACAGGTAGGAGTAGATCAGAAGGAGAACGAGATACCTGCAGCTCACCGACTGTTTGAACAGACACCCTCATCATTGCTTCTTGGACTTACCCTGATTGGAGATGCACTCCATACTCATACCAAGACTGCTCATGCAATCTGCGATGTTGGGGCAGACTACCTTTTGACCGTAAAGGACAATCAGGAACTATTACGCCAAGATATCCAATACTTTTTTGAAACACATACCACTCTAAACAACACTGCCACCGATTATCAATATGGACATGGCAGTACTATCAAAACAACAGTCACCATAAGTCATGATCCAGATATGCTTGCATATCTATCGCACTGGAAAGATATCAGCACGGTAGGAAAGATACACCGCGTGTGGGAGAACGAAAACGAAGAGGTAGTACGACGCCTGTTGATGAAATAGTCTACTTCATAGCCAGTACACCAGGACCTCACAGCCAAAACTGCACTCAGAAAATGATACGTGGTCATTGGAAGATTGAAAACAATCTTCATCGTACCAAAGATATGCTCTACAGGGAAGATCAGCAGACTTTACGGCTGGCAACTGCACCTCAAGTCATAACCTTCTTGCGGAGTATGGCTATCAATCTGTTCATGATCCTGAAATTTGCCAGTATTTCTCAGTCAGTACGTGTACTTAAGTACAACCGAAAAACGCATCATGATTTTATGCAATGGGCGGCTATTGTGTAGAAGAACTGTATGTCTTCTCCCCATAGTATTACCCATCAAGACACTTTAACACACGTGTCCCTGCATCTCTCATGACCGATTATTACTAGTTTTATCAAAACATATGTTTTAGAAGACAATCACGCTCTTAACCACTCATCTTATCCAGCTATTCCTACGAGCTTATACTCGTTAGAGGCTTTTATGGAGATAGTTATCTAGAGAACGCAGTTACTCTGGCAATAGCCTGTTTTGATTGAATTTACAATCTTTTCTGTTAGAATTAGCTGTATGGTGATTGTAAAAAGTGAATTTACACTGGCATTAAATCAGGTTGCTTCAGAAAGAGGTATTTTGGTATCTGAAGTTATTGAATCTATGCAGGCTGCAATTTTGGCAGCATTTCGAAAAGAGCATCCAGAAATCGCAGTTGGCGAAGAGGGAGATGTGGATCCAGGCGTTGAAGTAAATATAGATAGTAACACTGGAGAAATTCAAATTCTCAAAGATGGTGAAGATATTACCCCACCTGGATTTGGCAGGATTGCAGCACAAACTGCTCGCCAAGTTATTGTTCAAAAAATTCGAGAAGCAGAGAAAAAAACGGTAATCGCTCATTATCAGGATCAAGTTGGTACATTGGTCCGAGGAAGAGTGATCAGACGCGATCTAAATAATGTATATATTGATATTGGAAAAACAGAAGGAGTCCTTCCTCGTGATGAACAGATCAGAAATGAAACATACGTCGTTAATAGTAAATATATCTTTTATCTAAAAGAAATTGCCACCACAATCGCAGGATATTCACGAATCATCCTTTCACGAGTGCATCCAAATCTTATTGTAGAACTCTTTAAAAGAGAGGTTCCAGAAGTAGGAAATGGGACAGTTGAGATAAAAAATGTAGTTCGAGAGCCAGGGGAGCGGGCGAAAATAGCCGTATCAAGCAGTCAAAGTGGAGTGGATCCAGTCGGCGCATGTGTGGGTCAAAAAGGAGTTCGTGTGCAAACTGTGACCGACGAACTCAATGGTCATGAGAAAATCGACATCATACAGTGGAATTCAGATTCAAAAATATTTATTACCAGCGCTCTTTCACCAGCATCAGTCCAATCAGTCGAGCTGAATACCGTAGAAAATCGAGCAAAAGTCACTGTTCTTGAAATACAAGCGCCACTTGCTATTGGAAAAGGTGGAGTAAATGTGAACCTTGCCGCACGACTTACCGGTTTTGAAATAGATATACTGCAAATAGAGGATCCAAATGCTCCAAAGGAAGTAGCCGTCAACGAAAAAATTACCGAAGAAGAAACTGTAGAAAAAGTCGAGGAAGTTGCTCAAGAAGAGAAAGCAGAGAAAAAGCCGACCAAAGATACAAAAGTCGAAGAGTAATTAGCTCTGGTGGCTTACGATCGTGCTTTCAATAAAGTAAAATCTACAGGTAATTACTTCTTACTAATACACAATATTATGAATCGATCACCTATTGTCGCAATTTTGGGTCACGTAGACCATGGGAAAACCACACTGCTTGATACTATTCGAGATAGTCGTCTTGTATCCAAGGAGCACGGCGGAATCACACAACGCATTGGAGGATATGAGATAGCAACAGGAATTAAGGGATATGATATTGAAAAAATTACCTTCATCGATACTCCAGGACACGAGGCATTTTCAAAACTACGATCTCGAGGTACGAATGTCGCAGATATTGCAATATTGGTCATTGATGCAACAGATTCGGTGAAACCACAAACTGTTGAATCAATCGCACACATCAAAAATGCAAAAATACCATTTATTGTCGCAATGAATAAGATGGATGTTGTGGGTGCAAATCCAGACAAAGTCAAAAAAGATCTGCTCAAGCATGAAGTGATCACAGAAGATATGGGCGGGTCCGTTGTCGCACTTCCCATCTCAGCAATAAAAAAGCAAGGAATTCAGGAACTTTTGGAATCTATTCTCATTATCGCGTCGGATATTGACCTTAAATATGATCTAAAAAACCCATCAAAATCATACATAATCGAAACAAAAAAAGATCAACGAGGAGTTGTCGTGAGCTGTGTGATCAAAGATGGCACGCTTCGTGTCGGCGATATCGCTCACACCAATCAGGAAAAAATAAAGATTCGAGCACTGATAAATGATATGGGTAAAAGTGTAAAAGAAGTAGTTCCATCAACTCCCTTTGAAATACTTGGATTTTCAAAATCTCCAGAAGTTGGATCACTCATGACCTCTGAGCATCAGGATCTTTCTGAAGCACCCGAAAAAGACCAAGAACCCAGGTCTCAGATGGATGTGTCTTCAATGCTTCAAAAAGAAGGTGAAGAGAAACAAAAAAAACTAACGGTAATCATAAAAGCTGATTCTCAAGGGACTCTTGAGGCAATTCTTGCTTCACTATCTAAAAATGAAAATATAGAAATTGTACTCAGTAGTATCGGAGGTGTTCATCGATCAGATATTTTTCTTGCAAAAACCACAAAATCTATCGTGATAGGATTTTCAGTTTCAGTTGATAATGAAGTGAAAACATTGGCAAAACAAGAGAAAGTAATCATTAAAACATACGATATCATCTACGAACTCCTTGATGAACTTGAAGAAGTTTCAGATCTTATTTCCGAAAAGGAAGAAAAAGAGAAGAATTTGAAAGCTCAAGTTAAAATACTCGCCACATTCCCCATAGAAGGAGATATTGTATTTGGGGGATTAGTGACAAAAGGAAAATTGAACGTAGGAGATACTGCTGAAGTATATAGAAAAGACAAGCTTATAGGAAAATCAAAATTAACTTCACTCAAAAATCGTGCAAAATCGGTTCAGGAGGTGAAAAAAGACCAAGAGTGCGGAATGTTGTTTACGCCTGCGCTTGACATAAAGGTAGGGGATGTGATAAAATTCGTCCTATAGTAATTTAATTATTACATTATGATGCCCCAAGCAAATCAACCTCAGGACGTTGAAAAATCAATAGCTCAAATCAAGGAGTTTATTTCAAAAAATAGCTCTGGGATTATTGTATTGCCTGCAAAAGCCACACCCGATGCTATCGCAGCGGGATCTTCTTTATATATAGCTTTGATGAAACTTGGAAAGAATATCTCTCTTGTAGCGTCATCTGCAATCCAGAGTGATATGTTTGGAGCAGATAAAATTAAAACTGATCTTCAAGCTGGTGGTGACAATCTCGTTGTATCATTCCCTTATCAAGAAGGATCGATTGATAAAGTTGACTACAACATTCAAGGCGAGCGATTTAATTTGATTATTGTTCCTCGCAAGGGAAGCAACAAACTAAAATCTGAAGACATAGATTTTTCATATACTGGTGGAAAAATCGACTTTATTATTACTGTAGATGCACCAAATTTAAATGCACTCGGAGAAATTTATCAAAAAAATCAAAGACAGTTTGAAGGCTCAACAATCATCAATATCGATCGACATCTCATAAATAATTCATATGGAATGATCAATCTTATTTCGAAATCAAGCTCATCTACATCAGAGCTTGCATTCAAGGTTATTGAAGGTTTGAAAATAGAAATGGATACGAATATTGCGACAAATTTACACGCAGGAATTGTTGCGGCAACAAATAACTTTACTGCATATTCTGTAAATGCCGATACTTTCGAAATGATAGCAAAGCTACTTCGTGCAGGTGCGATCAAAAAACCTATGCAACCTCTCAATGGAAATCAGTTTGGAAGACAAATGGGTAATTCTTTGGAGTCATTTGGTCAGAGACTACCATCCTTTGGTGGAAGTCAGTTCGGCGACCCAATGCCACAACAATTCAATCCACAACCGGTGCCAAGACAACAACAGCCGCAACAAATTCCATTCAATTCACCTCAAGTTACTCAGCAACAACCACAGATGCAATCATTTGAAAATCAAGCAAAAGCTGATGAAAATATTGAACGATCACCAAACGCGCCTGAAGGACAGGTTAATTCAAATGAAACCCCAGAAAATTTTTTGAAACCAAAAATATTTTCAGGAAGTGGCGGGTTGGTATAAATGTATTGGTATAATGAATCCTTATGGATCTCATTTCTTACGTTCTGATCATATTTGCTACAGCTCTCATTTTATTCATACTTCGAACATGGCTTACACGTTTAGAGAATAAAACTAAGATTTCGGAAGAACTGATGCAGTGGCTCAAAGATATGGGAGAGTCAAATAGACAAGTTGACCGCAAGCTCACTCAAAATATGGACATGTTCAACGAACGTCTGGACAATGCAGCAAATGTCATCTCTGGTGTACAAAAAAGCATCGGAGAATTTTCGGAGATCGGGAGATCAATGCAGCGGCTTCAAGAATTTTTGCAGTCCCCAAAACTTCGTGGGAACATAGGCGAACAAGTTCTCAAAGAGCTTTTGGCACAGAGCTTGCCACAAGAGGCGTATTCTTTGCAATATGAGTTCAAAAACGGTCAACGAGTTGATGCTGTTGTAAAAACAAGTCAGGGGCTCATAGCCATAGACTCGAAATTTCCTCTTTCAAGTTTCAAAAACATGATGGAGTCTTCTTCTGATGAAATCCGCTCCCAACACTCCAAACAATTTGTGCGAGATGTGAAAAAACACATTTCTTCGATTTCCCAAAAATATATTCTAGCGTCAGAAGGGACTTTGGACTATGCACTTATGTATATTCCTTCGGAGAGCGTGTACTATGAAATCATAAATCAGAGTGATCTATACGATTTCTCTACAGCAATGCGCGTTGTTCCAGTTTCTCCAATGAGTTTTTATGCGTATCTTAAAGTTATATTAATTTCTCATGAAGGTGCGCGAATCCAAAAGCAGGCAAAAGAAATCTTGATTACTTTGCAGTCGATGAAGAAGGATTATGAAAAGACTGATGAAGCATTTTCAATTTTGAATAAGCACATCGGGAATGCGTTCAATCAATCGAATAATGTAGCGCAAAGTCTCAATAGTCTTGGGCAAAAGATTGAATCGACCTCACAGTTGTCCTCACCTGAGGGAAAGATGATAGAATAAACTACGTTCTAGATAAAACGTAGATCGATATCAAGCTCGTAATCAAAATTTATTTGCAGCCAGGTTTGGAACTAAAATGGCGACCTTTTCCTGCTGCTTAAATTTCAATTACTTCGCTTTTTTCTGCAAAAATCAAAACTATTTTATGAAAATCACATACACACACGAAATTACTGAAAAAACTACTCCGAAAGACATTCTCAGTCTACTTCTTACATCACGCAATATTCAAGATATAGATTTATTTCTTCACCCTATTTCTCCTTTGGAGTTGTTTCTCAAAGATTTTGGATTTAAAAAAGCAAAAATTACAAAGATGATGAAGCTTCTTGAAAGTATTCGAGAAAAAGATCAAATGATCGTAGTTTATACAGATTATGATGCAGATGGAATCACTGGTGGAGCGATCCTTTGGGAAACCCTTCATCTTCTTGGGTTTCGAGTAATGCCCTATGTTCCTCATCGGAAGACCGAAGGGTATGGATTTTCAAAAAAAGGAATTGATTCTGTCAAAAAAGAATTTAATCCAAACCTTATTATGAGTGTGGATCATGGTATTACAGCAAAAAACGAAGTCGCGTATGCAAACTCACTTGGTATTGATGTGATTGTCACGGATCATCATCATCGGCAAGAAGAAAAAGTACCTGACTCTGCAGTGGGCATATTTCATATTTCTGCACTCTCGGGATCGGGTACAGCCTATATGGTGGCAAAAGAAATATTCACTCACTTTTGTCATCCTGAACTTGATTCAGGATCCATGCTGGATTCCCGATCGGGGTCGGGAATGACAAAGAAATTAGAAAAATATTTCAAGACAGATTATCTCGCGCTTGCTGCAATTGGGACGGTGGCAGATCTAGTCCCCTTGATAGGATCATCCAGAAGTATTGTATCATATGGCTTGAAAGCATTTGAAAAAGTGAAAAGGCCGGGAATCAAATATATTCTTAAAGATGCTCAGATTCAAGATAGAGAAATCACTCCATATGAAATCGGATTCATAATCGCGCCTCGAATAAATGCGGTTGGCAGACTCGAGCATGCGATCGATGCACTCAGGTTATTGTGTACAACAGATGATGTACGTGCGAGTGCACTTTCACAAAAAGTTGGCATACTGAATACAAATCGTCAAGACTTGGTCAAAGATCAAGTTGCTGAAGCTCGTGCACAACTGCAAAAATTGAAGAAAATTCCAAAGCTTATTATCTTATACTCAGACCATTGGCATGAAGGGGTGATAGGACTCATAGCTGGGAATATTTTACAGGAGTATTATCGACCAACTATCGTCATGACCAAAGGAGACGGATTTTATAAAGCTTCGGTTCGCTCAATATCGGGATTCCACATTACAAACTTTCTCAAAACTTTGGGTTCGTATCTCACAAACTATGGTGGACATGCAGCAGCGGCAGGATTTACTCTGAAGGAGTCGAAGTTGAAAGAATTCATAAAAGAAGCGACAAAAAAAGCCGAGGATTTGATTGCCGACAAAATGCTTGAACCTACAATAAACGCAGATATGAAAATTCCAATTGAGATGGCAACAAAAACATTATCACGAACATTACATACATTGAGCCCGTTTGGCATGGGGAATCCAAAACCAATTTTTGTTTCGGAAGCTTCTGTCATTCATGCCAAGCTTCTCGGTAAACAAAAAAACCATCTCAAGCTGCAAGTCAAAGATATATCAAACATGCATCTTCCGATTGATATGATTGGATTTGGGAAAGGAGAGCTATTATCACAAATTTCCAAAAACAAAATAGTGAAAGTTGCGTATCAGTTAGATATAAATAAGTGGAATGGGCAGGAAAAGGTACAGGGAATCATAAAGCATCTTGAGTTATAGAACAAAATACCCTATAATGGGGCTGATTCTTTTTAGAAATTTCAAATCTACATATGGTAAAAGTAATTATTGGGGCAATCGTTGTTGTTTTGATCGGTGCAGGTGGCTTTTTGTATTATCAATCTTCACAAAAAAAACTTGCAAATCCTCCAACTGAAACGGATGTGACAGTTGATGAGCAACCATCTCCAACTCCTACTCCTGAAGAAGTAGCAAAAGATGAGTATTCAATCGAAATCCAAAATGGAAGTGGGATTGCTGGCGAAGCTGGGAGAGCTCAATCACTTCTTGAAGGTTCTAATTTTGTGGTAGATTTAGCCGGAAATGCTGACAACTATGATTATGAAGAGACTGTGATACAGGCAAAAGAAGGAGTGAGCGATGCATGGGTTGATCAGCTCAAAGAGGCATTGAAAGAAAAGTATAGTGTAAAACCACGCGTTGAGACTCTTGACGATGCAGATTCGGACTCAGATGTCGTAGTAATAGTCGGACAAAATGATGCTGGTGGCACATCAATGGTTGTTGAAGAAGTAGTTGACGAAACAGAAACTCCAATCCCAACGACTGGAGTGACTGAAACTAAGATCCCAACACCAAGTCCAATCGTGAGTCAGTAATGAATGACTTTAATCAAATTGAGTAGCTAATAATGACACGTGTTTTAGAACAAATTATTATCATCCTTCCAATAGGAAATAGTTTGTTTGAGGAGAAAATTACTTCTTTCTTTGCACGGTGCTCGACTGTTCAGGATAATAAAGTACATTTTTCTCCCTCAGATTCCGAATTTCTTCCAAAAATTTCTATTGAATTTCAGAAAGTTAATCCCACTCCGGGTTTAATTCCCCGACGCTTGCGTCGTGATTGTCATTCCTGCGAAGGCAGGAATCCAGTCTGGATCCCGAATCCCTCCAGAGGCGGGCAGGCAAGTTCGGGATGACACGAGATACCTCGACGCTCTGCGTCGGGGTTGATCATTGCACCCAAGGTACTGTTTTTGAATGGGAATACCATCGAAGTGCCAATCAAAAATACAACGGGAAGAGTAAAAAAAAGTCCACACGAATATAAACCATTATCAATAGAGGAAGTAGTTTTTCGACATAAAGGAGTTAAGATTGTTGAAATAGATCATATTGGTTTTAATCTTCCTTGGTTTGATGGGATACATCCGGATATTCTCAAACTGAGGACTCAGCTTTCAGATAAATCTGTTTATAAACTTTTTCCAACGGGAGAACCGTGGGATTTCATTCTTCCGGCAAGCGAGAAAGAGATACATGATCAGGAGACATTGGATTATGCTGTGGTTCGACGACCAAAATTTGAAATTGTATCGTTTGATAAATCTTCTCGCCCGCTTATTCAGTTTGACGTACTTCTCAAAAAAACAGGAAAAGAACTAAGTGAACTTTTCCCTGAAGGTATTTTCGATTCTGGACACAATAATGTTTGGGTGTATCTGAAAAATCCATATGATCTGGACATCTGTCTCGTATTAAATGAATGGAAAAAAGGGGATTGGGGTGAGTTTTTTACATCTTCTCCACCGTCTCAATCCCCAGAAGATTCAAGCCGTGCTTGAGGACATGCGCAGTAGCTTGTGTTATGGCAAGTCTTAGATTTTTCTCATTTTCATTATCTGCTTTGAGAATTGAATTTTTTTGGTAAAACAAATTATACTTCTGTGAGAGATCGTACAAATATAAGCACAGATAATTTGGGGCAAAGTTTTGAGCGGATTCTTGTACTACTTCAGGATATTTTATGAGTGCGCGCATGACTGCCAGTTCTTCAGTATTGAGTGAAAAGGATTCCTCGGCTTTTATCGAAATGACATTGTTTGCGTCTTCTGATTTATTCAAAACTGATTTGCAGCGGACATACGTATAGACGAGATAGGGTCCAGAATCTCCTTGAAGCGTCGTTGCATCTTTCATGTCAAAATAGACATCTCCTTGCAGACCACTTTTTAAAAATGAATATTTGACCGCTGCAATGGCGAGCTTTTCAGCAACTTCTTCGGTTGATTCATAATCTTTGATGATCTGCTTTTTTGCTTCGTCCAAGAGCCACTCTCCTTCGACAACATTTCCCTTTCTTGAAGACATTTTCCCTCCCTTGAGGTGTACCCATCCATATTTCAAATGTTTCTGTTTGTCGGTGTAGCGTTTTGAGTCAGTAAGCTCTTCTACTTTAAACGTCGTTGCAAAAAAACTGGTTTGTTCTTCTGTGACAACATGAATAATTTTATCAACTTCGCCAAAATCAGTTGTTTCTTTTTCAGCAAGGGGAAGTTCTTTTCCTTCATACGTAGGATATCCTTCTTTATTTAAGAATACGCGGGTGTAGACGCCATGCCCTTCTCCGTTGAATATAATCGCGCCATCGCTTTTTTCCAATATATTTTTCTTTACCAGTTCTTCAATAAGTTCGATTGAGCGCTCGGCCATTTGACTTTCGAAATATTTTTTATCAAAAGTCGTGCCGATCCGTTCATATTTTTCATCAAAATATTCCAAACTCCATGCTCGAGTTTGTTCGTACAATGGCATAATCCTTCCATCTTGATTGTAAATTTGCTTATTTATTTCAATAATTTCTTTTTTAGCCTCAGGACTCGTTTCATATGCTTCACTTCCTTTAACATATGCGTTTCCCAGAAGTGATATTTTTTCTCTTATGGTCATCGAGTTGATTTTTTCCTTTCCCAGTTCGTCCAATGCCGTAGGTGCCGCCCAGAGGGTTTTTGCGATATGCAAACCAACATCACCTTGATAATTTGCTCGAATAACGGTATTTCCGGTCACTTCAAGAAGCCGTGCTATCGTTTCTCCGGTTGTTATGTTTCTTAAGTGTCCAATGTGAAATAATTTATGAGTGTTTGGATGTGCGTATTCTACAATTACTTTCTTGTTTTTTCCGAGGTGATATTCTTTGAAGGAAAAAATATTTTGAGAAGATTCTGAAAGGTTTTTTAAGAGTACGTTCTTTGATATCCATACATTGATGAATCCTGGTTTTAGAATTTCTACTTTTTCGATGATATCATCTGTTTTTATTGCTTCAACAATAGTTTTTGCAAGCTCCATCGGATTCTTCTTTTCTGTTTTTGCAAGTTGAAGGGCAATATTTGTTGTGAAATCGCCAAAGTCTTCATTATTGGGAGGATTGATGTTGAGCTTGTCTGAAGAAAGTTTCAAATTTCTCAGAGTGCCTGTTAATATAGTATGAATATTATTTCTTATCATGGTGATATGATAGCATATTTCAGCTTTTTAATGGAATCAGTATAGTTTTGTTTTTGTATTTTCCACCAAGCAGCCTGTTTTATTGCTTGTTTACAAATGAAAGGTACATTCAAATTTCCTGTTCCGCCGACATGGGTCGACAATGTAAGAACCTTTTTAATATCAGGTAGACGCAAGGA
>Ga0210005_1000852_pt1 | contig 21996 bp, 16 predicted proteins | sample CryGey02umfilter_3_FD_183961 | JGI IMG/M metagenome (GOLD analysis project Ga0210005, IMG submission 183961) | Groundwater microbial communities from aquifer in Utah, USA - Crystal Geyser 4/9/14 0.2 um filter (SPAdes) (version 3) | ecosystem: Environmental > Aquatic > Deep subsurface >... | reverse complement strand
CGCGGGCGCGGCGGCGTCGCCGTATACATAATTCTCCACGACTTTGCCGTCTTTATCGCGACAAATGAAACTGTAGGACAACAGGCCGTTCCTCGTTGAAATTCGACACGATCTTCGTGTGAAGTAGTCTTGGTCGGGATCGCGGCCTTTGATCTCGGCGTGAATTTCAGCCGCGGCTTCCGAAGAAGATGGATTTCGCAAGACATCGTAGCTGAACCGCAGCGTCATGGTCTCCCCGGGGGGGACGTCGAGAGGCCCGAGGATGGAATACGCCGTATTTCGCAGCCACGGGGGGAGGTTGGAGAGCTCGAGCCTGACACTGCGGAGAGGATTGGTCCCGCCGGCACGATCATAGGTATTGTCGACAGGGAACGATATACTGCCGTAGTATGCGGCCGGATGTTCGCGTTCGAACTGCTCCGACGGCGGCTGAGACCTCTCTTCCCAGCAAATGAAATCCGTTTTCTTCCGATTGGAGCACTGCGGGCAATGAGCGCGAACATTGCCTTTGCCGGGCTTCTTCCCCATGATGACCCGCGTCGCGGCGATCCCTTTTTCGTCGGTGTAGGCGACAGGAGATTGGACATGGGCCGAACCGACATCACCAACAGAAGTGAATTCAACCCTGATGCCGGGCCTAACGAAGCCGTCGGAATCAACGACCCGAACCTTAAGTGGAATAGGAAAAGCAGTCCCCACCATGTCCCGCTGTCCTGCTCCGGACTCAGCCCCCGAGAGTCTCTCTAAATAGAGCTTGGGCTCCGAAAGTCCCGGCCGCTCCAGATTCTCCCAACCGAGGAATCCTACGCTCAGCACAACGAGGTAAATGGAAGGGATCTTCCAGCGACGAACCCCGAACCCAAACTGAAGCGAATCGAATTTCACGACACCCCACCTCGACCAGCCTAAAGGATAACCTGCGTCATCTATCAACGCAATGGCGCGTTCATTTTAAAAAAACAAGACATACCGTAGCGGGGCTGAACACGGCTATGTCGGTTGCGAAAGCAGTAAACAGGGTGCTATTCTTGTCAGCCGGTTACCAGCCCACATTTGGCTCGGCGCGCCCGCTTGGCCGCGTGGATCGGCCTCCTAATCCCCTACCGCGACTTGAAGTGGTGGGAAGAGTTGGACGAGCGCTATTCTCATGCGGTTGCGAAGGAGTCCATGCAGGCCAGAGTTCGGCACCGGTCATGCCGACAGTCGGGAGCCCCTAGATCGCCGCGCCGAGAACCACGGGAAGAATTGACCAATGAACGAGCTTGAGTGAGGGCTGGCCTTGACAGGTATATATTCATACATTACACTCTTAGTGATTCACTAAGATAGGATAGTATAAATAATATGACTCGCAGAAGCCTGTCGAAACGCGAAGCAGACATAGTGCTGGCCCTTGAGTGGGATAAGCAGCGCCTAATCACGATCAAGGACATCGTGAAGCGGCTCCGTTGCACCCGCAATTACGCCTATTGGCTGGCCCATAACTTGGAAGCGAAGGGCTGGCTAGAGGCCATCGTCCCCGGGACCTTCCTACTCATCGGCGCGGAAAGGGGACCCAAGGGCGTTCCGGAGATGAACCCCTATGTGATAGCGCGGGTGCTTCCCAAGCCCTACTTCTTCGCCTATCGCTGGGCGTGCCTTCATCACGGATTGACGGCTCAGGTCCCTACCCTCGTTCATGTGGCTCTCGCCCGTCCGAAGCGCCCCATCGAGATCAAGAATGCCCGTTTCGAGTTCATCAATCTTACCCCCAAGCGCATGTTCGGTTTCATGGAAACCGAGAAGTCCGGCGAGAAGCTCAATGTCTCCGATTTGGAACGGACGGTTCTGGACGCAATCGACCGCCCGGAGCTTGTCGGCGGCATCGAGGCCGCCGCCGAGGCGGTCTTCCAGGCAGGCAAGCAAATAGAGTTCGCGAAGCTTCTTGATTATCTTCGACGGTTTGACGACAGCGCTTTGGCGCGTCGATTGGGCTACCTGTGCGAGTTGCTGAAGGTCCCTCTACCCAAGAACCTGAGCGGCTACCTCTCGGCCCAGACGAAACGACTTCCCGCCTATCTAGGCGCCCCCGGCAGATGGGGCAAGGAAGGGCCGCTGGACAAGAGCTGGCGTCTGGTCATCAATGTGCCGAGGGAAGAACTCCTTGGAGAGATCCACATCGGATGATCGAGAAACGCTACGCGGACCTCTTCACGCAAGGCTCCCAGGTCGGCTTCGAGATTGCCGAGCGCGAGATCCTGTTGACCTATGTCCTGAGAATCCTGGACGACGCGAGCTTGCTCAAGACCCTGGCGTTTAAGGGCGGGACGTGCCTTAGGAAGTGCGTCTATGGCAAAGAGACGCGCTTCTCGGTGGACCTGGACTTCACAAACACCTCTGACCAGGCCGCCGATGACGTAATTCTTGATGTGGTATCCGCCCTGGGAAAGACTTCCTACGGGATTTCTTTCGGGGTAGAAACCAAGGACTTCTACGTCTCGGACGATGGGATGTCCTGCGGCGCGAAGGTCGGATACAGGCACTCCTGGGCCGAGGGAACCTTCAAACTGGATATCAGCCTACGAGAGACGCCTTCGCTGCCGGTGGAGCCGCTCGCCCTCAAGCCGCAGCCCTACTTCAAGTATCTGGAGTTCAAGCCGTTCCCGATCCCCAGCTTCCGTTTCGAGGAGATGCTCGGCGAAAAGATACGCGCGGCGAGCCAGCGGCTTCGGTCCCGAGACGTCTATGACCTGGCCAAGGCAGCGGAGCGGCCGATCAATCCGCGGCTGATCCGCGCCCTGGCGGTCATCAAGTGCTGGAACGTGGGCAAGCCCTTCGAGCCCGAGAGACTTCTCGGTCGGCTTCACGCCGAGAAGTACGACTGGGACGATCTCCGCGCGCTCGTGCGCAGAAGCGAGCGGGTCGATCCCGAGAGGATGCTCGCGGCCTGTGAGAAGCGCTATAAGTTCCTACTTGAACTATCGGATGGCGAGCGGCGGATGATCGGCGATTCCAAACGGCGGAAGCTCAAAGACTTGCCGAGCGCTTTGCTGAAGGAGGCCGGCAAATGAGCGGCCGCCTATTGACGATCATCGCGATGAGCAATCGTCTCAGGCGGACAGGTGGACGCTTTTTGGACACCGCGGCCCTGCCGCTCCGTCGGTAGTTCGTTGGTTTCGTAAGCGATAGGTTGTGGGTTCGAATCCCATCCTCGGCTTATTAAATTCAAAAACATCGGCGGATGTAAGATCGAATCCCATCCTCGGCTTACTTAAATTGCAGGAGGCATGCATGTCCCAGACTCTCGCCAAGCCTGTCTTAAACAAGGTCGGATACCTAATCGTCTATGTCGACGATATGCACATGGCGGTTTCTTTTTACAAGGAAAAGCTCGGCCTCGCGCCGAAGTTCGAGGACAAGGAGTGGACGGAGCTGGAGACCCAGGGCTTTACTTTGGCGCTGCACGCCTCAAAGAAGGCCCCCGCCATCGACAAGGAGAACGGTCCGTGCATTGTTTTCTCGGTCGAGGACATCAAGGGGACTCATGCCGCCTTGAAGGAACAGGGTCTCGCCGTCTCGGAGTTGAAGACCGTCTGCGAACATGACGGCATGATCGGGCTCTCCGGCGACTTCGCAGACCCGTCCGGCAACAGGCTCAGCGTTTACGGGATGGTTAAGAAGACCGTCTAAGTCCTGATTTCCGGAAAATACGGGCCCCCTCCATGTTCCCGTAGTTTCAACAATGGGATACGGGAGAACGAGTTGTCCCTGCCGCGATTTTCGCCGCAGCGACAAATCGAACACCCGGTGCCATCGGGGCGCTGGTTCGCGGACTGCTAAGTGTTTTCGGTCCCTTATTACTTTATAGGCGATTGCCTATAAAGTAATAAGGGGACCGAACTCCATGTTCCCGTAGTTTTGAAACAGTGAACGAAGCATGTTCCGCTCCGAAACTCCGAGCCCGAACAGCATCACAATAAACCTCCCGCAACACTTAACTCTAGAAAGTCCATCGCAAGCACAACGCGGTCCGTTTACCAGCGCGAAAAAAAATCCGTTCCTTGCTCGCAAAACTACGGGAACACGGAGAATCGCCTCCTTGCGCCGTTTCCAGCCTGCTGTTACAATTGAGTGTGGGTTTCCAACTGGACAGGACCGCGTTTAAGAAGTTCGCAGGCTTCCCCGACGAAGCCGCGGACGAGGGTTATGCCGAGTACGCGGCAATGTCCCCTGAGCAGCGCGTCGAGCTTGTCGGGTTCCTTCGCCGGCGTTATCTCCGCGGCGTCCTCAACGCCGGGGGCCCCCCGCGAATGGAGCGGGTCATCCGATTCTGCGCCCTAGGAGACGGCGCCTGAGCCGACCCGAGGAGCCGGATGATTTCGTCGATATTGTCGACGCCCTGCTGGACGCCGGCGTCGAGTTCATGATCGTCGGCGCGTATGCCGTAGCCTTCCACGGCTACCCGCGCGACACGGCCGACTTCGACATCCTCGTTAATTTTTCTCAGACCTGAGTCCCGCTCTCAGCCTGCTGCGGAACGCTTGATCGATAACGCGCTTGCCGCTGCTGCGGCAGCAAGCTATAATCCGTGGGCGTCGTTCCTTAATAATGGGAAAGAAAAACAAGAAGAATCGCGATCGCGTCGGCACCGCGCCCAGCGGCGCCGCCTATTCCGCGCAAGCCCTCCCGATCGGCGCCTCGGAATGGACGCACAAGGCCATCCTTTGGTGGCTGCCCATTCTCTATCTCCTTATTTCCGATTCTTTCTTTCTGAGGACCTACGACTCCGCACAGGTCAAGATTTCTTTGGTGCAGATGGGCGGCATCTGCATGCTGGCGTTGTGGATCTGCCGATTGCTGGATGAAGGGAAGGGCGTCTTCACGAAGAACGACCTCGTGACGCTCGCGCCGTTTTTGGCCTACTTCGCCTACGGAATCTTCTCCTTCATCCACACCCCCTACAAGTTTTCCTCGACCGACGCGCTGCTGCGCCGCATCTTCTACATGACGGTACCGCTGCTCGTCATCCGGGAATTTGACGAGAGGGGAACCAGCCGCTTTACGAAGATTCTGATTTTGACCACCTGGATCACCGTCGGCTACGGAATGCTCCAGTGGTTCGATATTACCTTCTTCCCGCGCGGAGTCGGCAACGGACCGGACCCGTTTATCTGGCGCGGTGCGTTCGGTTCGCGCGTTTTCTCGACCTTCGGTAATCCGAACTTTTACGCGGATTTCCTGGTCCTGATTTTCCCGGTCCTCATCTGTCAGTACCTCAAGACCCGCAACTTCAAGCTGATTCCGCTGATCGGGATGCTGCTGTGGACTCTGTATGCCACGGGAACCAAGGGCGCGTGGGTGGGCTTCTCGGTCGCCGTCGGCCTTTTGACCGGTACCTACGTCTGGTTCTTCGACTACAGCATCGTCAAGCGCTACTGGAAGCACATCGGCCTCGCGTTTTTGCTGATGGGGGGAATGGTCGGGGGCGGCATCATCTACAAGCTCAACGACTCGCGCTGGGCGTCGGTCAATTTCCGGCTTTTCACCTGGGAAGCGACCTGGGAAATGATCATGACCCAGCCGCTGATCGGCACGGGCATCGGCTCCTTTTGGGTGGTTTATCCCGCCTTCCGCCGCCCCCCGATCTTTCACATCGAAGGCAAACACAATACCGAGACCGATCACAGCGAAAACGAGTGGCTTGAAGTTCTCTATGACGAGGGCATCCTGGGCTTTGGTATTTTTATTTGGCTCATCGTCACGGCCTGCACCGTCGCCTACGGCTCTTTGGGACAAATGACGGGATCGTTGAAGCGGGGCCAGCGGGCGCCTCCCCGCGCCTACGATCTGCTCGGCTACCTGATCGCCTTCCAGGGGATGCTGATCCACAATCTCTTCGACGTGAGCCTGCGATTCGTCTCCTCCGGCGTTTATTTGGGGCTGCTCTCCGGCTTGATCGTTAATCTTGCGCGCGGGCATTCGCTGCAGGAACTGCACCGCCACGACACCGCGCCCAAAAGCGGGGAGTCCGCGTGGAGCACCCTCTCCTCGTTCTTGATCTGGCCGTTGCGGCTGGGAGCATGGGGCGGTTTGGGATGGATGGCCTACACGCTGTGCACGCAGTTCGCGCAGCTGCAGGGACCGGCCGCCAGCATGAAGCTCGGCGGGGAGGTTCTCCAGTGGTGGATCGCCTGGGGATGCTTCCTGCTCTGCGTCGTTTCCCAGTCCGTCATTTTCGCGAGAACGGCCCTTCTGACGCGCAACGCCTTGATCCCCGCGGTCATCCTCGGCATGCTGTGGCCGTTGAATCTGACCTGGGGCTTCTTCCGGGCCGACGTCAACCACAACATCGCCATTTTCTTTTCGAAGCGGAAGGATTGGGAGCAGGCTCTCAAGCATTATTTGCTCGTCGGCGAACTCAACCCGGCCTTCGTGATGTCCTTTTACTTCAAGGGGAACGTCTTCAACGACCGCTTCAACATGACGAAGATCTACAACCCGAACTGGGGAGACCGCGACCAGAAACCCCGGGACGATTTCGAGCGCGCGATGGAGTCCTACGAGCAGGTGCGCTCGAAGGCCCCGAACTACGTTCAAATGCACCATCAAGTGGGGACGCTCTTTCTCAAGCGCGCGGATTGGGAGCGGCAGCAGGGCCGGACGGAGGAAGCGGAGAAATACGTCGACAAGGCGCTTGAGCGCTTCAAGCGCTACCAAATGCACGACCCGGTTTTCGTCCCGAATTTCTTCCGGATCGGTCAAATTTACATGGCGCGCCAGCAGTACGACAAGGCGATTGAAAACTACCGGATGCTGGTCGACGCGCCGAAGTGCAACATCCCCGACTCCGTGGAGCAAACGAAGAAATGGCGGGATACGATCGGCGCGTACCAGAACTATGAGGAGATCGACGGCCGCTGGCAGCACACCCATCCCGACCCCCAGGCGTTCGGACAGCTCGGCAACGCCTACTTCTTGAAGGGAGAACTGCAGAACGCGGAGAAGGCCTACCGGCGCGCGCTCGCGCTCAACCCCAACGATGAACACTCCCGCAGAAATCTCGAACTCCTCTATCAAAAGGCGAAGGCGATGGGGGCCATCCAGACGCAGCCGACAGTCGCGCCCGTGGCGCCGCCCGCCCCGCCGAAGGGCGCCGCGCTGACGGTTCCGATTCATCCGTGACAAAGCCGGTCCGGTTTCTGCTCGTCGCCCTTCATTTCGTCTGCCCCCTTCTCTTTTTCACCGACCTGACGCGCAATCCTTATTTCACCCAGATCACTTTGCTCAACATCGGCTTGCTGGGCGCTTTCGCGCTTGAGGCCGTCCTCCAGAGCCGCCAAGGCTCGCTTCGCCTCGCGCGCACCGCCATGGACCTGCCTTGGGCGTTTTTCGCCGCGGCGTGCGCGGCGAGTTGGCTCTACGCCTACGGCGCGCACCCGGCCTTTTTCCGCGAGTCCATGAAGGCGGAGGGTTCGCGAGTTGGAATATTTCTGTTCGCCAACGCGCTTGTTCCCTTCCTGCTCTCGGCGCTTTGGGCCCGGGATTCGGAGCCGAGTGAGGACGCGTCGGTGTTTCATTGGGTGATCTTCGCGGCCGTCTGGATGGGGCTCTGGTCGTTCTTCCCTCAACTGCGGACCGCCCCGAAGCCCGCGTCGACGGCCGTCTTCGATCACGTCTTCGACGCGTACGGCGCCTTTGTCTGGGCGGTCGGCGTCGTCTGGGTGCTTCGTCTCGCCCGCGGCGGGGGACAGGCGGCGATCCGACACGCGGCGCTCACCGTGGGAACCGTGGCGGGGATTTACGGCATCGGACAGTATTTCGCGATCGAATTTTTCTGGCCGAAGATCCTAAATCCGTACGGTGGGCGCTCCGTATCCACTTTCGGAAACCCGAACTTCATGTCTTCGTACATGGTCATGCTGCTGCCGTTGGTCGTCGTGCACTACTTGGAGGCCCGTTCGCGCGCGAAGCGGGCCGTCTATGCGGCGATGTTCTTTATCTTCGAGGGGACCTTGCTTTGCTCCTTGACTCGTTCCTCTTGGCTCGGAGCGGCGGCCGCGCTCGCCCCGCTCTCCCTTTCCAGGAGATTGCGCCTGTTGGCCCGAGAGGACTTGGAGTTTCATGGGATGGTCGCCTCCGCAGCCGTGGCGATTGGGGTTCTCTGGCCGCAAAGCAACGTCGGGGGGTACGCCCCTACCGTGGTCGGGCGTCTCACGGAAATGGGAGAACTCTTTTCGAGCAGCGCGAAAACCCAAAGTTCTGCCTACAGTCCTCTTTACCAGCGCTTTCTGATTTGGCTGTGCACGTGGACGATGGGATCGGAAAACCCCCTGCTGGGGAAGGGCTGGGGCCATTTGGAGCTCTTCTACCCGTTCTATCAGGGTTATTTCATCGACCTGTTTCCCATTTTCCGGACGCTGCGCACGCACGCGAACAACGCCCACAACGAAATCCTGGAAGTCTTCTCCCAAACCGGAATCGTCGGCCTGGGCGCTTTCCTTTGGATGTGGACCGTATTTTACGCCGGCGTCGTCCGGACGCTGATCGCGTCGGATCGCGCTCCGGCCGCGTCCGTCGAGAAGCCGCGAAAAGGGAAGGGGCGCGAGGCGGCGAAGGAGACCCCGCCGCTGCCGGTGCAGCCCGTTTGGCTGTTCGCGGCGGCGGCTTCGGTGTTCGGAATGCTCGTCGACAACATGCTCAACGTATCGATGCATTTCGCGGTGCCGGGGTTTTTCTTTTGGTGGCAGGCGGGGACCGCGGCGGGAATGCTGAGTCGGGAGGGCGGACGCCTTCGCGAGTTCCGTCCTTCATCGCGCTGGATGGCCCGTGCGGCAGCGGTCGCGATCGCGGGATTCTGCGCGTGGGGCGCGTCCTACTGGGTACGCCATTGGAATCGCGAGGTCCAGTATTTCCTCGGCTTCAAGTTCATGCGCCAAGGCGACACCCAGCGCGCGCTCAAGCACTTGGAGTCGGCGCATGCCTGGCATCCGCGCGAGGTCAACACCAATTACGAATTAGGCAATGCCTATGCCCGAACCGAGCAGCCCGAGAAGGCGGTTTGGGCCTACGGCGAGGCGCTGCGAGCGAACGCCGGCTACGACGAGATCTATTTCAATCTGGGCACGATCTTGAGCCTCAAGCTCGGCCGTCGCGAGGAGGCGATCAAGCAGTTCCTCACGTCTTGGGCCATCAACCCCCTCTCCCGTCAGACCTATATGAATTTCGTCTCCTTGCTGCTCTCCGGAGACGGTCCCCAGAAGCACGGGGAACTCGCCGTGGAGGTGCTGAGCCGCGCGGCCTATTATTTCCCGGACAACGACAATTTTCTGCTCAATCTTGGATCCCTGCAAAGCCTGCGCGGGAAGGACTCCGAAGCGGTTTCGGCGTACGCGCGCCTCTTGAGGCGGCATCCGGAACTCCTCGCTGCCGAGAACGGTCTGCGCGCGGCGCTCGCGAAATCGAATATTCCGGCGCCCCCTGTGCTCGCCGAAGTGGAGGAATTTAAGAGCTTGGCGGTGAGGCTCCGGGAGCGCCGCTACGACGCGCAGAGCCTGGCGATGGCGCGGCGCGCCATGGAACGGTTCCCGGATTCGCTCCAAACGAAATTTTTCCTCGCCAATCTCGAAATGATGAACGGGGATTCCCATCGTGCGGAAACGCTTCTGCGCGAGGTCAACGAGGCCCAGCCGGGCAACGCCCCGGTTCTTCTCAACCTGGCGCAGGTGCTTCGACGCAACGGGAAAGTCGGGGAGGCGAAGGCGATTTTTGCGGCGGTTCTCCGCGTCGATCCAAACAACGCGTTCGCGAAGACTCAGCTCGCCGAACTCGGGGGATAACGCCCCGTCATTCGCCGCGTCTTGACAGCGGTGAGGCTCCCGGTATACTTAAAGCGGAGAAACTCTTTTAAGGAATAGAGAATGCAGCCCCGATCAATGAAGCTCGGCGATATCCTGCTCCAGGCCGCAGTGGTCAATCAGGAACAGTTGGATCACGCCGTCAAGATGGCGCGGACCTCGAACATCCGCTTGGGTGAGGCGGTCGTCAAGCTCGGGTACGCGACCGAGGAAGCGATCGCGATCGCGATCTCCAAGCTTCTCGGGGTTCCCTACGCCTCCCGCGAGAACAAGATTCTCAAACCGGAGCGGGACCAAAGCCTCGATAAGATCATCGACGAACGCTTCGCCCGCGAAAACGTGCTCCTGCCGCTGTTCGCCGAGGACGGAGTGCTGGCGATCGCGTTGGCCGAACCCGACAACGTCCTCGTGATGGACAACCTGAAGCTGATGACGGGCTACGAACCCCAGCCGTTCATCGCGACCAAGGCCCAGATCATGAAGGCGATCGACGAGTTCTACGGAAACTCGGGATCGTTCATCGACACGGCCGTGGAGGCCGGTCAGGGCAGCGCCGATGACGGAGACGCCGGCGACGTCGACGTCTCGGACGCCCGCCTCGATCTCGACAAAGTCGTCGCCCAGGCGAAGGGCGCCCATGTCGTCTCTTACGTGAACGCGATCCTCAAGCAGGCGATCGCCGAGCGCTGCTCGGATATTCATATCGAACGCTTTGACGAACGCGTGATGCTCCGCTTCCGCATTCACGGTACGCTCTACGAGCGTACGCCGCCGACGCCGGAGCAGTTCAACGCCGTGATTAGCCGCGTCAAGATTCTCTCGAAGCTCGACATCGCCGAGCGCCGCCTTCCGCAGGACGGATCGTTTTCCTTCTCCCTGCAGAACAGAGTCATCGACATGCGCGTTTCGATTTGCCCCACGGTTTTCGGAGAAAAAGTCGTCATGCGCGTGCTCGACAAGGGCGCCGTGGAGCTGAAGCTCGACAACCTCAAATTCGAACCCCGCCAGCGCGCCGACTTCATGAAGGCGGCCGAAGCCCCGCACGGGCTGATCTTCCTGACGGGTCCGACCGGTTCCGGTAAAACGACGACGCTTTATACGATCCTGAACACGATCAAATCCTCCGAACTGAATTTCATGACGGCGGAGGATCCGGTCGAATTCAAGCTGGAAGGGATCAATCAGGTCCAGATGAAAGCGAACATCGGCCTGACCTTCGCCTCGGCGCTGCGCTCCTTTCTGCGTCAGGATCCGGACGTCATCCTCGTCGGTGAGGTTCGCGACCAGGAAACGGCGGAAACCTGTCTTCGCGCAGCGCTGACCGGTCACTTGGTGCTTTCGACGCTTCATACCAACAGCGCTCTCGAGGCGATCGTTCGGTTGGGGGACATGGGCATCGAGCCCTTCATGCTCGGGTCCAGCCTTCGCCTGATCGCCGCGCAGCGTCTGGTCAGAACGCTGTGCCCGTCCTGCAAGCAATCCTACAAGCCCGCGCCGGAGGAAATCGAGCAGTGCCTCAAGGAATGCTGGCTGGAGCCGGCGCCGGAGCCGCGCCAGATGACTTTTTACAAGGAACAGGGCTGCGAGAAGTGCCACAAGACCGGGTTCTCCGGTCGGATGCCGATTTACGAGATTTACTACGTGACCGCGGCCCTGCGGCAGGGCATCTACCGAAAAATGGACATTCTCGATTTGATGGAAGTCGCGCGCAAGGAAGGCATGTGGAACATGCGCGCCAGCGGCTGGCGCAAGGTGTTGGAGGGCGTGACGACCGCCGAGGAAGTGCTCTCGGTGACGGTCGGGGAATAGCGGGCTCATGGGAAAGTTCAGCTACACCGTCCAGGACAGCAAGGGCGACACCTCGACCGGCATCATGGAGGCCGGCGACGAGAATGAAGCGATCAACGTCCTCCAGACCAAGGGGCTGTTCATTCTCTCCATCCAAGCCGAGAAAGCCTCCGCGAAAGCCGGCGGAGGGGGGATGTTCGGCGGCGGCGGGGTCAGCGGCCGCGATCTCGTCTTTTTCGGGGAACAGTTGGCGACCTTGCTCAACGGCGGAGTTCCGCTCGTTCGCTCGCTCTCCTTGCTGGGCGAACACTCGGAAAGCGAAGGCCTGAAAGCGGCCGTGGGTCAAATCACCAAGGATGTCGCCGGCGGCATGGCGCTGCACAAGGCGATCGAGAAGCATCCGAAAACCTTCGACACGCTCTGGGTCTCGCTGGTGCAGGCCGGAGAAATGGGCGGTCAGCTCCCGAAGGCCCTCAAGCAAATCGCCAGCTACCTGCAGTCCCAAGAAGAGCTGAAGGGCCGCGTGATCACGGCTCTCGCGTACCCCGCCGTTTTGTTCTTGATTTCGATGAGCGTCTTGATCTTCTTCATCGTCAAGATCGTTCCGACCTTCGCGGACATCTTTAAGAGCTTCGACCTGGAACTCCCGCTGATCACCCAGGTGATCATCGGCTTCTCCGGCCTTCTGGTCAATAACCTGCTTCCCCTGATCCTGGGCATCTCGGGAACGGTCTTCGCGCTCAAAGGCTACCTCGCGACGGAGGGGGGGCAGTACGCCAAGGCTAAATTCATGTTCAGCATCCCGTTTTTCGGGATGTTCATGAAGAACATTCAAGTCGAGCGGCTTTTGACGACGCTTTGCACGCTGATCCAAAGCGGCGTTTCGATCCTCAACGCGATCACCGTTTTGGAAGGCGTCTTCATGAACAATCTGATTTTCGCCTACGCGCTCAAGGCCGTCAAAAACGACGTCGCCACCGGAAAATCGATCTCGGGCTCGTTTAAGAAGTCCGGCGTCTTCCCGCCGTTGGTGACCGAGATGATGTGGATGGGAGAGGAGAGCGGAAAGCTCCCGGACATCCTCGCGACGTTGTCTTCGTTCTATAGCGGACAAATCGATCAGTTCATCCGGCGCTTCACCTCGATCATCGACCCGATCATGGTCGTGTTCATCGGCGGCATCGTCGGGGTCATCGTGCTCTCGATTTTCATGCCGATCTTCCAGTTGTCGCAGATCGGTACCGGCGGCGGCGGGTAAGGCCTTACGAGGCCTAACCGCCGCGGGCGTTCAGATGCAGGGCAATTCGAGCGTCACGACGGTGCCGCGTCCGGGGCCGGGGCTTTCCAAGCGAACGGTTCCGCCGTGTTTTTCCATAATGCGAAGAGTCGTTGAGAGACCGAGTCCGGTGCCTTCCTCTTTGGTCGTGAAGAACGGCTTAAATGCGTTTTCCAGGTTGCGCCGTTCGACTCCGGCGCCGTTGTCGCTTACGATGACGCGATGCACGCGCCGAACCGGGGACCTGGGCCACCAGGAGTCGCGGCGCTCGAGCGTCGTCGCTGTCACGGTGATCGCGCCGCCCTGCGTGATCGCGGCTGCGGCGTTGTGAAGCACGTTGCCTACGGCCTCGTGGATCAGGCTCCGGTCGGCCCGGATGGGCATCTCGCGGTCGGGGAGGGAAACGGACGGCGCCGCTCCCTTCGCGCGAAACTGGGGGGCGACGGCCTTCAGCGCCGAGCGCACGGGATCGCGCAGATCTTCGCGCGAAAAATCGATTTCTTCGATGCGTCCTAAATCGAGCAGATCCTTGAGAATCCCCTTGCAGCGCTCAACGGCCGTCTGGATCTCGGCCAATTCCCGCTGGGTTTTCGGGTCCTCTTGGAACGTGGGGCGCAGCCCGAGCACTTCCGCGTTGACGCGAATCGTCGTCAACGGTCCCTTGATCCGGTGGGCGACCTCGCCGGCAACCTGTCCCAGCGTGGCGAGGCTTTCGAGGCGGATCAGGCGATCCCGGTACAGTTCGTCCTGTTCGATGCGGGCGAGTTGGTGATCGCGGGAGAGCAGGGCCATGAGCCCTCCCGATACCAGAAGGAGATTGAGGCGGATCCAAAACCCTTGATCCGCGAGGGAGTGGGAGGAGGAGACCCAATACAAAACGACGATCACCGCCGTGACGACGAGACTGTGGCGCAGTTCCCGCGTGAGCGCGGTGGCGAAGATGATCAAAAAGTAGAGGCCGAAGTAGGTCGGATTCGGTCCGCTCCACTGCAGCGTGAGCGATGCGAGCAGCGCGTCTCCGATAAAGAACGCGGTCGGGAACCACCCGCCGGCGAGCAAGCGGTCGTCGGCGACGCGCAGCACGACGAGAGAGGCGGTGAGAACGCCGGTCAAAAACCAGAAGCGCGGCGCCCATCCGGCATCGTCCTGATTCAGGGTGACGAAAAGCAAAAGGAGGACCGCCATCAGCAGTCCCTGAAACATGAAATAGACGCCGCGCCGTTCAGGCATTGGGAGCGAAGCGGTAGCCCAGTTTCGGGACCGTTTCAATCAGGCGGCCCTTTTTCCCGAGCTTGCGGCGCAGGTTCTTGACATGGGTGTCGACGCTGCGGGAGGGGACCGGCATCCCGTAGGAGGAGGAATTCTCGACGAGGTAGGAGCGCGTTAGCGCGCGGCCGGCCTTGGACACCAGAAGAAAAAGAAGCTCGAACTCCTTCGGCTGAAGGCGAAGCGCTTTCCCGTCCAAGAACGCCGTCCGGCCGGCCCGTTCCAGTCGTACTCCGGCCGCTTCCACGATCTCTCCGCTTTCGTTCGGAGGCAGCGAGCGGCGCAGCACCGCGTGGATTCGGGCCAAGAGCTCCATGGCGCTGAACGGTTTGACCACGTAGTCATCGGCGCCGAGTTCCAACCCGAGGACCCGGTCTCCCTCCGAGCCCATCCCCGTCAAGAAAATCACCGGGATCGAACGCGTCGCCGCGTTGCTCTTGAGGTCTCTCAGGATGTGGCGGCCGTCCCCCCCCGGGAGGCGAATGTCGAGCAGGATCAAATCGGGCTTCAACTGAACCGCGGTGGAGACCGCGGCACTCGGCTTGGAGACGGATTCCGTGCGGTACCCCGGCTCGAGCGTCACCGTTTTTTCGACGGCCTCGATGATCTGCGGATCGTCCTCGATGACGAGTATCACGGGCATCCGGAATTCTATAACAATTCACAATTCCCCCATAATCCGCTATGGCGAAAAACACCGCGAATCGCTACAATTTGAATACCACGGTTCCCGTGACGGGGACCGCAGGAGGGGACCATGCGACGCGCACAATCCGGTTTTACTTTGATCGAACTTCTCGTCGTCGTTCTGATCATCGGTATTCTCGCCTCAATCGCCATTCCGCAGTATTTCAAGGTCGTCGAACGCGCCCGCCTCGCCGAAGCGCAGGCCTTCATCTCGACGACGAAACAGGCCCAAGAGCGGTATCTGGCCCGCCAAGGCGACTATGTCAAGACCAACGCGGACCTCTCCAAGCTGGACATTTCGTTTGGCGGAACGTCCCCGTTCTACGGCATGAAATACTACAGCGTGCAGATGGGCGCCGGAACCGCGACCGGGTGTCCGACCGGAGACCCGTTTTTCAACGTCGCGCTGACCCGAGTCGCGGCCAACGCCGGCGTTGCTCCGCGCTATAAATCAAACTACGTCATCGTCTATGAGCGCTGCTCGGGCGCGATGACCTACCCCGCCTGCGCGAACTGCGTGCTCGACTTCGCTCAGTAAGCGATTCAAATTCGATGAGAATCCCGGCGACCGAAAGGCCGCCGGGATTCTTTTTGGAACGTAAGCATGTACGCCCGTACCCTCTCCAGATATGTTCCCGTAGTTTCAAGGACGGAATGCCCCCAACGGCGCGGACGCCCCCGCGGGGGGCGTCCGGCCTCGGCGCGCAAGCGCGCCGAGGGGAAATACGAGAGTTGCCCTCGGCATAATGGATTTTACGCCGGCGGGCTCCAGGCGACGCGCTTCCGCGCATCACGCGCGTACATGCCGCAACGGAAATTTCAATCGAGAGCAACTGTCCCCGGGGACAGTTCATCGAAAACACGAATCTTCGAGCATCGCGCACGAAGCGCGAAACAAGACGCCGTTGATCAGGCAAAACTACGGGAACATGGAGCGTACCCTCCCTTGCGATTTCGCAACAATCCCTTAACATTATGGAAATCTCCTCCTAATTGCTAATAGTTACAGTGATTTCGGATGAATCTTAAAACTCCGGGCGCCCTGCTTTTGCGCATGGTCCTGGGAGCCGCGCTCATCTCGGCGTGCGGCTTCCCTGCGGCGGCGGCGGACTCCATGCTCGACGACGCGGCGTATCAAGACTTGAGCAAGCAGATGCGCCTCGCCATAGACTTGTTCGAACGGGGAGAGGATCTTCAGGCGATGGACCGCTTCATGGAAGTCCTGACGCGCGGTCATCCCAACGAACGCCCGATGGCCAACGACTACCTGAATCTGATCAGTCAGCGCATGGCGATCGGGACGCGCCTGCCGGAGAAGACGATTTCCCGTCCCGGCGCCACAACGATCGAGCGGGAAGACGCGCGTCCCCGGGGCGAGAGGCGCGAGGAGACCGAACGTCCTCGCCGCAACCCCGCTGCGATGAACGACGAACGGCCGCCGCCGGCTCGCCGGGACCGCGAGAGCCGCCCCTCGGATTCCGAAGACGCGAAGTTGACGCGGGAAGATCGGCGGCTCATGAAAAAGGAGATCGACGGCAAGATCCGGGCGAGGACCCGGAGCCTGCTCGGCGCCCTTCGCAGGTGGGAAGCAATCACGGTACGGATGGCCAACTCGCGTCTGCCGCGCGCGATCGGAATCCCTCCTGAGCTTCTTTACGAGGAAGGGCTCCGATTCAAGAAAGACTCCGGGAAGATTCTCGATCTCCTTTCGGAATTGGTGTTCAGTGTGGGAGCGACCCAGGTCGTGATTTTGCCGGAAGGCGCGATCATGGGCGAAGCGAAGATCATGGACATGCGCCGGACCATGGGCATCACCTCCCATATCCTGCACGCGGGGGTTTCTCCGGCCCGGCTTCGCGTCAATCTCCTCAGTTCTCAGGTGGACGTCCCTGCGGATCTGACCAACTACAAAGGCGTGATGATGGTCTTTGTCTACAACCAGCCGCTGACGCTGTCCACGGAGAACGAAGTCGGAACGGAGGGGGGGCCTCCGCTGTCGTTGGGAATCTCCCCGGAGCTGCTCGACCCCAGCCAAGGCGATGGGGTCATCGTGGAATTTTCGGTCATGGAGCCCCCGGCGGGTCTTATGTCCTGGCGCTTCCAGCTTCTCGGTCCCGGAGAGGACGAGAGCGGGGACTACATCCCGTTGCAGGAGGTGAAAGGTTCGGCGCCGGTCTTCCATCAGATCTATTGGAACGGGAAACGCCGCTATTTCGGACAAAATTTCCCGCCGGGACGCTACCAGACGGTGTTGAGCGCGACGGATATGCGAAACCGAACCCGCAAGCTCCGTTCCTGGATCAAGATCGAGGGAAAAACCGCGGAGCCCGAGTCCCAAGCGCCGGCTTCCGCTTCCGCGCCGTCGGCGGGCGCCGCGCCTCCCGACGCGCTCCCGGGGGCCGAAGCGGCGTCCAGTTCCGTCGTGCGCAAGGCCGTCGCGCCGTCGGCGAGATCGATTAAGCGGCGCCCGTCGCGCACCGCGCGGGCGAGCCGGCGCAAGTCCCGCACGAGCACGCGGCGAAAGACGCCCGCGAAACGGCGCGTGAAAAGCAAAACCATTACGGCTCCTCTCTCGGCTCAGAACTCCGGAACGCCGCCGCCCGAAGAAGACGCGAAGTCTTCCGGGCCGGGGGAAGGCGGCTCTCGCGCGGGGGCCGTCAATTACCAGGTGCTTTTCGAGAAAAACACGTCGAACATCACGCGCGAAGGCGACAACATCCTCCAGCGGGTCGCCGACACGATGCACTACTACCCGCTTGATAACATCAACCTCGTGGGGTATTCTTATACCGGAGAGTCGGACCCGGATCAATTAGCGATCCGCCGCGCGCAGCTCGTTTCAAAATTGCTGGTGGAACGCCACGGAATGAAGCGCGAACGGATTCAGGTGGACACGAAGTCCGTCGATTACGAAACGGCCAAGGTCGAAATCTACATCGTCGCGGGAGGGCAGTAAGAGATGGACTTGGCGGAGAACATCGAGCAGCTTTCCTTCGGCCGATCGCTGCCCCGTCTAAATTCCTGTCTAGGACTTTTCCTGAGTCCGGACATGATGTATCTCGCTGAGGTGGCCGTCGAGTCCGGAAAGCCGAAGGTGCTTCACCTGCTGCGCCTCCCGATCCCCGGCGCGGAGACCGGCGGGTCCATGACCCGGACCGCCGGAACCCTCAATACCGATTTTCTCAAAGACAATAAGGAAGTCCTTGAGGTCCTGCAGAAGGCGATGAGTCAGGTCGCGTGGACCTCAAAGCACATGATGGTCACCCTTTCCCATCACTTCGGGATTCTGCGGTATTTCACCCTCCCGGCCATCGAGCGCCGGTTTTGGCGCACCGCGGTCCCCGTTGAGGCCAAGAAGTACATTCCGATTCCCTTCGCCCAACTCGAGAACGACTTTCAGGTCCGGTCGCTCCCGCCGGGGCCGGACAAGCGGCCGCGCATCGGGTCGTTGTTCGCCGTTTCGCACAAGGAGACCCTCGGAGGGCTGCGGCAGCTGGTGAAAAATCTCGGTCTGGAACTGGTTGGAACCGAGATCGCGGGATGCTCCGTCGAGCGGCTTTGGAACACGCTCGACCCTGCGGCGGCCGAGGAACCGTATGCGCAGGTGCACTTCGACGGAGGCCACATCCGGATCGTCGTCTCGGAGAACGGACTCCCCATTTTCTATCGTGAAGTCTTTCTCCCCGACAACGCCACGCCGATGGACCGCCGCAAGGTGGACCTCAACGGCTGCATCGATTTTACCCGCAAGCAGCTCGGCGCCCCCGAGATGACGAAAATCCGCATCAGCGGACAGATCCCGCAGCGCGAGGAATGGCAGAAAGCGTTTTCGGAAGATACGGGCAAAGCCGTGGAAATCCAGGATACCGACGCGATGCTCGGCCTGCGTGGGGGGCAATGGGGAGGGTACGCGGCCATCGGGAGCGGGCTGCGCCATCTCGTCCGCACGCCTTTGACCCTCGACCTCAGCGCCGTCGGAAAAATCACCGAGGAGGATCGCCGCACCGCGACCGCCATCCTGGCGGCGTCCGCCGTCGCCGCGGCCTTTTTTCTCATCGTCGGGCTGTACCGCACCGCGATCGTGCAGATGAAGTCCAGTTCCCTTCGGGATTTTCAAAGCGACGCGGCGGTTTTTCAAGCGTTTCAGGGGAAGACCGCCGGCGACATCGACATTATGATTCAGCAGATGCGCGAGAAGGTCAATTCCTTCGGCGCGCTCACTACGCAGCAGGTTTCCTTGACGAAAGTATTCGAGATCATCGCGGATACGATCCCCGATCCGGCCTGGGTGGAGGGCGTCAATTACGAGAATCCGCTCTCGATCACGGGGAGCGCGCAGCCGCGCGTCCTGACGATTTCCGGGTTCGTCAGCACCGGGAGTCGGGCCGAAGAGCAGGATATCGGGTATTCGTTCGCGAACGGGCTGAAGGCCTCGGCGGAATTTTCGGTAGGCTTCCCGTTCATCAACCCGGCGGTGCAGGCGCCGCGGGCCACGGGTGACGACAACGAGGCGGAAAACGCTCCCGCGCGTCCGACGAGCTTCAACATAACCTGCGCGAGCAAGAAGGCGCAATGACTCTCGACGAACTGAAAGCGTGGGGCCCGTTCCTTCAGGGCGAACTTCTCGTTATGAAGGACTCGTTTCGGGAACGGGGGCCGAAATTTTTCCAGCGCCCGCTCGGACTCGGACTGGTGATCGTTTTCGCCGCCTATTGGTATGTCTATCTCCCGCCTTTGGCGAAGATGAGCCGGATCGAAGAAGATCTGGCCGCGTCCAAGGCCTCCGCGCAGTACGTCGATGACTATAAAAGTCTCTCGGCCCGCTTGGAGTCGCTCTTCGCGAAATTGCCTCGGGTAAAGAATCCCGGCGGCTGGCTTTTGGAAGAGGTGCGCAAGTCCCTGCGCGAGGAAGGCATCGTGCCGCTTTCGACCAGCCCGCCGACCGAACAGAAGATCGAGGCGTACCGCTTCATTTCCATGGAGGTCCGCTGCCAGGCCACGTATCCGCAGTTGGCTTCCTGGATCGCCCGGTTGGAAGGCGGGAACAATCTCTTCTTCATTAAGGAACTGAACATCCGCAAGGACGCCGAGCCGATCGGCTCCAACACGGCCGCCGTCGTGATCACCACGGTGGTTCCGGCCGGGAGCGGCGGATGAAAACCGCCTTCGGCTGGCTCGTGCTGATCGGAGCGCTCGCGATTCCGGCGGTCCTATTTTGGAAGTGGTGGATCGCGATGCAGACCACCACGACGCTTGAAGTAAAGCAGAAAGCCCCCGAGGCCCAAACCGCCTTCGGAGACGTGAAGTCCGCGCAAATCAATCCCATCGAAACCGCGGAGCAGCCCCCCGCGCAGCTTCCTCCGGCCGAAGGCGCTGCGGCGAACCCCGCCGCCGGATCGCTCGACGAAGCCCCGAATATGAACGCGGCCGCGTCGACGGAACCCGCCGCCCAGGGGGGCGAGGGGGAAGGCGAGGATGAGAACGCGCAAGCCTCTCAGGAACAAGCCTCCACACCGCCGCCGAGGGCGGCCGCGCGGAATCAGCCCGGCGTGCTGCGTTATGCTCCGAAAAGCGCCCGCGATCCGATGGTTTCCATTTTCGATCTTAGAGAACTTGCGAAACGCCGCTTGGCCAAGGAAATGTCCCGCCGCCAGGTCAAAAAGGCACTCGAGCCCAAACCGGCGGCTCCGGCTCCGGTTAAGGTGCGCAAAGCCCCGCCGCCGCCGCCGAAGCCGTTTTGCGAAACGGTCGAATTGCAGGGCATTATCGCCACTCCCAACGGGATCGCGGCAATTATCGACGACGAGGTCCGCAGCGAGGGCGATGTCATCAAGGAAGTCCTGATCGCCCGGATCACGACCCGGACCGTGATCTTTAAAAGGCATGGCCGCACCGTTTGCGTCAAGCGCGTCCAGCGCTGATTCCCCTTCGGGAATTTTCCCGCCCTTTCCGAAACAAAGCGGTAATATCCTCCGGTTAAAGTAACCCCAAGACGGTCCCAGGGAGAGAGCCTCTTGACGACATCAGGTCGGACCCAGCGCGAGTCGGCGACCGAAGCGAAACGCTTCGACGCCGTTATCATCGCGATCCTGTTCTTCTTCGAGTTGACGGCCGGAGCGGTGCGCCCCGCCCACGCGCAGCGGCGCCGTGCCGAGCCGGAGGCGAACCCCAGCTTTCAGCAGGAGATGACTCAAGACCGTCAAGGCGGCGGGGGACCGATCTCCGGGGGAGCGCCGATGGGGAGCGCGGCGCCGTCCTCGGACCGGATGGGCCCGCCCTCGGAACTGCCCGACGGTGATTCCGACGCGGACATCCAGATCGGGTCGCGGCAGGTCTCGAATGCGCCGCCGCCGCCCCCGGCCAACCCGCTCGATACCCGCATCGTCGTCCGGGTCAAGAACGCCCCGCTCGCGACCTTCCTCGACACGATTTCGGCCCAAGCGAAGGTCAACTTCATCATCACCGAGGGCTTGGAAACCAAGCGCATCACCGCCTTCCTTCAAAATGTGACGGTTCGCGAAGCCTTGCAGATCCTCCTCGAAATCAAGGGCTTGACCTATCAGCGCATCGGTCGTTCCAATACCTATGTCGTCTCGGCCCGGCGCGCGGATGTCCCCAACCGCATCACCCGCATCTACACGCTCAACCACATTCCGCTGGTGCCGATCGGCACGGGCGGCGGCAACCAGGATCAGACCGGGGCGAATTCCGGCGGCGGGGAGCAGCAGGGTCCTACCGAGGAAGGGACGGGTCAAGAGGAGCCGACCGGAACGAATCCGACCGAAAGCGGCGGCGGCACCGAGGGGATTCCGATTCTTGCGGTGCTGCGCAGCGTGCTGACCGCGAAGTTCGGCAACATCGCCGTGGACTCGCGCACCAATTCCATCATCATCACGGATTTGCCGGAATCCTTCCCTCAGGTCGAGCAGATCCTCGCGGAACTCGACGTGAAGGCGCCCCAGGTCATGATCGAGGCGCAGATCGTCGAGATCAACTCCGACCGGGCGAACGCGTTGGGGCTGGAATGGGGCGGCCCCGGCGGGGAATTGGCCGTCTACACCGGCCCGGCGCGCGACACCGCCTTCCCGCTCGTTTCCAAGCGAAAGGACAACAAGATCGTGATGTTCGATCCGCTCAACACCATTA
>Ga0210005_1000846_pt1 | contig 22074 bp, 32 predicted proteins | sample CryGey02umfilter_3_FD_183961 | JGI IMG/M metagenome (GOLD analysis project Ga0210005, IMG submission 183961) | Groundwater microbial communities from aquifer in Utah, USA - Crystal Geyser 4/9/14 0.2 um filter (SPAdes) (version 3) | ecosystem: Environmental > Aquatic > Deep subsurface >... | reverse complement strand
CAGGATTTGTAATAGTTTCTGGTTTAGCAACTGCTCAAGAGGCTGTTATTAAAGCTGTTCCCCATGTTCAAGGGTGTTGGGCTCCTGGAGAAAGCGTTGATATTGATGTTTGGGTTAGTAATGAGGAGTTGGACGAGTCTACAGATGGTGTTCAATGGGCGTTAATGGTTCCTGATGAGATACAACCTTATGTGACAATAACAGATTTCTGGGGTAATAAAGGGAATCCTCCAGTGAATGATTTTTTTGAAGGCAAGGGTATGTTTGTTGAGGTAGTTAACAATGTAATTGAGGATCTCCAACTTAGGCTTCCTAATCTTGGAGAGAGTGTTCTTAGAAATTCAGGAAATGTGGCAACATACACGTTTAAACTGAGCAATAATTTTAGGACAGGAGGGTTTAATAGTTTGGTGTTTGATTTTGAGGATGTTAAACTTTGTACACCTGATGATATATCATGTGCTCAGCCTTACAGAATAGAATACGAACCATTTAATGTTTGTGGAAGTTTGAAGAAGAATAATTTCTGGCAGAAGATACTCCCAATCAAAGTTGAAAGAACTCGCGGATAAATTTATAAATTCTTATTAGTCTAACAATACAGGTCTAGAAATATTTTAAGGGTGATGTTGCTTGTTGTTTTAGTCTTGATTATTGTTGCGTTTTTTGTTATTGATGTGCGGAAACCTAGTTTGAGCCCTGTTGATGAGTCTAGTAAAATAAAGTGTGATTCTTCTTATGATGGGTTGATTCAAGGTGTTTTTGATTGTAGGGTTTTGGAGAACGATTGTGTAGGAAACCTTTGTTTATTGGAGGTTTTAGATAATATTAATGTTTGTTGTGGTGAGGGTGTTGTAGCAAATTGTGAGTCTTTAGTTAACGAGGCCAAAGAAATTAGAACCAGATTGAGTGGCTGTAAATAGTAACATTTAAATTTGCTATTTTGTTAAATTGGACATGAAGAAAGAGATAATTGTACTGCTTGCTATTTTTTTAATTGGTTTTGTCGCTGCCGTCGATGTAGAATTGGATGGAGATAGCGTTAATGTTATTGATGCAGATGACTTGTATGCTTATGAAATTACTTTAGGATATGATGGAGAAATAATAGATATCGAGTTTTCTGATTTCTTGAGCCAGGATGAATCAGACACGATTTCAGGAAATTTGACAGGGGATGATTTATTTGTATACGAATCTCGGTTTGACCCTGAAAGAGGAGGAATTTCAGGAAGTGGAAAACTTTTTGATATTATTCATTCAGGCAGTTTGGAACTGAAGTCTGCTTTTTTTGTTGATAATACCGGGCAGGAAGAAAGAAAAGATTATACAGGTGATGGGGAAGGAGAAGAGGAACCTCCTGAAGAACCTCCTTTAGAAGAGCCTCCTCCCGAACTAGGAAATTTTGATTTTTCTCCTAATGAGTTTATTGAAGATTTGGGTTTTGGGGAACAAGTAACAAGAGAGATTTCAATTTACAATTTTGGAGATGAAGACGCTGTGTTGAAGATTGGCACGGTTGGTTTAGACAATTCAGTTAGCATTCAGAGCGAAGTTTTTATTCCTTCTGGTGGGAATAATGCCGTCCCATTAACTATTAAAGCAGATCGGAAGAAAGCTAGTGCAGGGAAAATTTTCTTTTTGTATTTAGGGAGTCAGATAAAAGAAATCCCTATTGTGATTAATCCGACAAGTGATGACAAACTTTTCGATGTCTCTATTTCTTTAACTAATTTATTAAGCAGTGTAGTCCGGGGAGGAACCTTAAAGGCAGAAATTAATATTAATCAATTAGGAAGCTCAGATGAGAAAGAGGTAGCCCTTTATTACACTATAAAAGATTTCTCTGGAAATGATGATTATTTAGAAGATAATGCAAGGGAGACTTTTACAGTTCATTCTAGTAAATCTGTTGTGAGGTCTTTTGATGTAAGCTCTCTTGAGGAAGGTTCTTATGTTTTAAGCGTTGACGTTGTTTATGAAGGAGGTTATAAGACTGCTTCTGCCATTTTTGATGTGGAACCAGCAGTTTCGTTTGGTCCTATCCTGACAAGCCTTACGTCGAGACAGTTGAGGTATGTTAGCCTTACATTTGGTGTTATTGCTGTCTTAATTGTTGTTTTAGTCATATCTCGTTTTGTGAGAAAAAGAAGAATGGAAGGGAAAACTATTGAAAGATAAAGCTTAAAACTGCTTAAAATATGATTATTCTGTGGGTGCGTAGTTTAATGGTAAAATAGTCGGCTCCAGACCGACAGCTCGGGGTTCGATTCCCTGCGTACCCACTTTTAAAATGAAGGAAGAATTTGAGAAATTGTATTCTCAGGAAGGCGATAACCCTTGGACATTTAAGGAGCCTGATAAGGAGATAATCTCGTTATTAGATAGAAAATTAATTAATGGTGATGTTTTGGTGGCGGGTTGCGGGAAAGGATATCATTTTATTTTTTTAGCTTCTAATGTAATGTAACTGCGATAGATTTTTAGAAGAATGCTTTGAAATATGCGAAAAAACATGCGAAAGAAAAAATGTTGTGTGTAATTTTTTAGAAATGGACTTTCGTTAAATCTCAAAAATTCAAAAGAAATTTGATTTTATTTTTGATTGGAGATTTTTTTCACGAATTAATTGATAAGAGAGAAAGAGAAAAATATATTGAAACTGTTAACAGAGAGAAAAAAGATGGAAAATATCTCTCTGTTTCGTTCAGTGGTGAGTCTAATTTATTTGGAAAAGGAACTCTTAGAAAGGTGCTCAGTACTAATGTAACTTTGTATTTTCCTGCCTTGTTCTAGGCGAAGGAATTATTCAGCAGATATTTTAAAATAATTGAAGCGAAAAATATTGATTTACCTGAAAAACCCAATATGTTAGTTAAGCCGAATTATTTCCTGATAGGGCAAAAGTAGAAGAACTACATCTTCTTTATCTGTTTAATCTCTTCGTAACTTACAGAAGAACCTTTGAATTTGGTAGCATAAAGGAGAGCTTCCAAGGCTTTTTTGGATTTTAATTCTGTTAAGCCTTTTTTGTAAGCAACATAGACTAATTCTGGGGAACGAATGAATCTAAACTTGCCTATATTCCTGAAATCCTGGTTAGCGAGGTAAACTCTTTTGTGTAATTTCTTAGACATTAAGGATTCGAGGTTTTCGGGTTTTTCGAATAGCATCCTGGTTGTTCTTTCATCAATAGCAATTATATTTTCTATTTTCTTTTCTGTTAAAATCAAGCTTAATGCGAGGCAGGAAGATTCAGCTTCGCTGACGATGTTTATGAATTTGTTTTCGGCTTTGAAGGTGTTATTTATTCTTGATTGTATTTCTTTTGTTTTAGCATTAATCTCCTTTTTTGAGATGCCCAAGGATTCAGGGAGAATTAGGATTTTATTTTCCATTAACTTTTCAGCTCTTATAGCTCCAAGTTCAAATCTTGGGATTCCTAAGGGTTTGTCAATGATTTCTTTCCTTACTTGTTCAGTTATTACTATTTTAATGTCTCCTAGTTGGGATAGTTTTTCAAATAATTCTAGAAGTCCGTTAATTGACAAGTTTATTACAGGGCCAGCATCTAAGATTAAAACTTTCATTGTACAAACCTCCAGCGGGTTTCTACGAGTTCCAGCAACCGTTTAATCATTGAAGAAATCCATTGCCATCTGGAGCCTCCTTTTTGTATTTATTGATTTGCTGTATGGCCTTTCATCTAGATTTTTTTGTCCAATATATTCTGCCAATTCCCAACGGGTAATTCCTAATAGCTTGGATGTTTGGGATAGGGAGATTCCATGTTCATAAAGTTTTGATGCTTTGTTAATAGATGCTTTTCTAAGCACTTCTTGGATGTATGGTTTCAAATTTATGGAAAGGTTTGACAGAGAAGCGCGAGCTTTTTCCAAATAATAGTTAAATTTATCTAGTCTGTCTTTTTGCATAGAGTCTATAGCTAAATCTACCTGGCCATTGAATCTTTTGATAAAGGTGGGCCAGTTTTTTATTTGTAAATTTGATTTTCTTAGTATTATTTTACTTAATGTGTAAATAATGACTGCTATTGTTATTGAATCCTTGTCTTGATGGATTGATGCTGAATGTATCGTTTGATTTGATAAATGTTGGAGTTTTAGTGAATTGCTAGTTTTCAAGGCATGTTTGGCTTCCTCCAAGACATCAATTATGTGCTCTTTTTCAACCATTTTTATTTTAGGATATAGAGGTATATAAATATTGAGAATTTTGTTAGAGTGGTTAATGAAAAGGATTAAATAATTTGATTTTTATTCAAAGACATGAAAGTTATATTGGACACCAATTTTATTTTAACATGCATAAAGGATAGGATAGATTTTCTTTCGCAGTTAGAGGAACAAGGTTTTGAGATATTAGTGCCTCACGAGGTTTTAGAAGAGATGAAAGACATCAGGAAGAAGGTTTCCAGGGATACGAGAATTGTGATTGACGTTGCTTTTCAATTGTTTGATAAGGAAAATGTGAAAAAAGTGAAACTAGGCCGGCGGAGTGTAGACTTGGGATTAATAAAGAAAGGTCGGGAAGGATATTATATTGCTACTCTTGATGCCGAGATTAAGGGCAAGGTTCCTAAGAGGGTTGTTATTTTTTCAGGGAAGAAAGAGGTCGGAGTTGAGAAGGGTTAATAGTTATATTTAAAAAGCTAAATTTTCTATGTTCATTATGTTCTATCTGGCAGAGGTGCAAGACCACATAAGGGTTAAGCCTAAACATTTTGGATTGCCTACTCAAGAGTCTATTGAAAGGCAGCTAAATGATAGTTATATCGGAAGTGTTAGTAAGGATTTAGGTTATGTCGTTAGTGTTGTTAGTGTGGATGATGTTGGAGACGGTGTTATTATTCCAGGAGATGGGGCAGCATATTATGATTCTAAATTTAAGATATTGATTTGGAAGCCTGAATTACACGAGTTAGTTTATGGAACCATTTCAGAGATTGCTAGTTTTGGAGCCTTTATGGATATGGGTGTTATGCAGGGAATGATTCATATTTCTCAGACGATGGAGGATTATGTCTCTATGTCGAAGTCCGGAACTTTATCTGGTAAGGCAAGCAAGAGGAGTTTGGGAAAAGGAGATAATTGCGTTGCTAAAATTGTCGCTATTAGTTTTAAGTCTGGAGAGCCCAAGATTGGTTTGACGATGAGGCAACCAGGCCTAGGAAAAATAGAGTGGCTTGAGCAGGATAAGGCTAAGAGGAATAAGATTGCAAAGCGGGCTGAAGCCAAAGAGAAATCTAAGAAGGGAGGAAAGAAGAAATGAATTATGAAACATGTGACATAAGTGCTTTTTTGGAAAGAGTTGGTAATTTGGATGGTGATGAGGCCACGTATAGAGTTTTGAACTGTGGTACCCGAGGTTTCAGGGAAAGTGTTACTGAGGTATTGACTACTATTTCTGAGGCTGATTATGATAGTGGTTTTGTTCATATTTTAGATGAGCCCGGTAGAAAATATATGATTAGGAGGACGGAATAATGGCAGCGGAGAAAGCATGTAAGAAGTGTAAGACTCTTTTCACAGGGGCGAAATGTCCTAAGTGTGGGGGAGATGAAAAAGTCGATACTTATAAGGGAAAGGTTTATGTTTTTGAGCCCGAGAAATCTGAATTGGCTAAGGAGCTTGGGTTAAAAGAGAGCGGAAAGTTCGCGGTGAGGTTGAGATGAAAATTCAAAAAGATTTTAAGAATGATTTGTTAGGAAGAAGAGAAATTGAAGGGTTTATGGAACATACCGAAAATCCAGGAAAAGAAGGTGCTAAAAAAGCCGTTGTTGATTTTTTGAAAGTGGATGGAAATTTGGTTGTAATTAAGAGAGTTGTAGGAAATTTTGGGAGCAATGTTTTTTATGTTGAAGCTTATGTATATGATAACGAGGATGCTATGAAGAAGGTTGAACCTAAACCAAAGGAGAAGAAGAAATGAATATCCTAAGGAAAATGTCTGAAGCTGTAAGAAATTATTTTGAAAGTGGAAGAGAGATTGATAAAAAATATGCTGGGCTTTATAATGAAGCAATCAGAGATAATAGTAGAGATAGGTTAGATATATGGGATAAAGTTCATGAAATAACCAGGAGTAGGATTTAGATGGCGAAGAAAAAGAAAGGAGCAGATAAGAAGGGAAAGAAGGCGCATAAGAATAAGCCGACTTCGAAAAAGTACAAACATTACACTCTTGAGTCTGGAAGTGTTAAGAGGAAGCAACATTGCCCTAGGTGCGGACCCGGGGTATTTTTAGCAGATAGGAAAGATAGAAAGCATTGTGGGAAGTGTGGATATACCGAGTTTTCTGGAAAGAAGGAGTAATTTAGGATTATATAATCAAAGTAATCAGTGCCTAGTTCTAGATAGGAATTAATTTACTTTATATTATGAACCCTGGAAGAGGAGACCTTGCCCGACAAAAGAGTAAGACAGGGCGTCCTCTTCTGGGGAAAAAGAGGTGATAATAAAGAAAGCCGGTTTAGGTATTTAAATCTTTCGGTGTGTTGTAACTTCTAAATAGGAACAGGTTGTTTTTTGTCGTCTTTGTCTGGTGGGAAGCAAGGTTACTACTTTTTCAGGATTTAGTTTTTCGCTTAAACGAACTTATAGGGTGTTTTTAGAGTTAATGCGAATTTATCTGGCTAGAAATCCATATAAACCTCTTTGTTCTATATATGAAATGGTTAATGAAGAAAAACCTGATAAAGTGGGACAAGAGCAAATTCACGACCTTCTTTTTTCAGAGCAACTAAGCTGGCAGGCAATTATATATGATTTGGTTAATAGTGAGCAATTAGATCCGTGGGATATAGATATCGCAATTCTTGTAGAGGGATATTTATCAAAAGTTAGGGGGTTAGAAGAAGCGAATTTTTTTGTCTCTTCAAAGGTATTATTCGCGGCTTCTTTGCTTTTAAGAATGAAATCAGATATTTTGCTTTATCGAGAGCTTCCGGGACTGGATGATATTTTGTTTGGCAAAAAGGAAGAAAGGAAATATCAACAAGAACGGATTGATTTGGATGAAGAGATTCCCGAGATTATTCCTAGGACGCCTTTACCAAGATATAAGAAAGTTACACTTCCTGAGCTAATGGAGGCACTCGGAAAGGCAATTAAGACGGAAAATAGGAGAATTAAAAGAGAAGTAGTCTTGAAACAATATGAAAGAGAGGCCGAAGTAATTTTACCTAAGAATACTATTAATTTGGATGAGAGGATTAGGGACATTTACTCTAGGATTAAAGATGTGTTTAAAGATAGGGATGATAGGTTTCCGTTTTCTGAATTCAAGCATAAAACTAAGGAAGAAAAGATTATGAATTTTGTTTCTCTTTTGCATCTAGACAATCAGCATAGAATTTGGCTTGAACAAGATAATCATTTTGGTGATATTTGGATTTGGTTGAATAGTTTGTATAAAAAGAAGAATGCTGAAACTCTTGAAAGAATGGCTAAAGAGGTTGCTGAAGAAATCGTTGATGCAGAGCAGGAAAGAGACTTAGAAGAGGTTACAGGTTTTTCTGTAGGTAACAAGGTTTAAAAGTTATATTGGTTTATAGAATAGATGGATGACAGTGGTGAGAAAACATCTTTTGGTCAGATTGTGGCTGTTATGGGTGCTATTTTAATTGCTGTCGGTATTGCATGGCTGGTTTTTAAAAACTGGAGTTCTATTCCTGATATCCTCAAGGTTGTTATTCTTTTAATTGCTGTTGGAATATCTTATACATTAGGTGTTTTCTTAAGAATCTATGATCATGAAAAGATTGGAGAGTCGTTGATTATTTTAGGCGGGTTGTTGTATATCTTAAGCATATTTTTAATTGCTCAAATATTTGACTTGTCATCCACATTACAAACAAACTCTATGCTCTTGCTTTTAGCGTGGGTGGGTGTTTTAATTTCTGCTTATGTATTTGGCTCTTCTGGTAATTTGGTTGTTTCAATGGGTGCTTTCTTGTTTTGGGTGAGTTTCCAGCACATGGCTTTGCTTAACTTTGGGATATTAGATGATTTAGAGATTGGGCTTGGCCCCTTTCTTTTAGTTTTTCTTGTTGTTGGTATTTTGTTTTATGGATTGAGTTTGTGGCACCATTCTAGAGACCATAAGTTTGCAGGAGTTTATAGGTGGTGGACAGGGTTTTACTTTTTACTTTTTGTTTATGTTCTTAGTTTTCAGGCTTTTCTTCCTTTAGTGTGGCCTAATGGATTAGTAATTCCTGGAGCCTCATTCTTGTTTATTATAGTTTTTTTAGCTCTGGCTTTTCTTTTCTTGTTTGTTGGGCTAGTAAGTGCTTTGAACCAGAGAAAACTTGAACTTAGAAGCGTGCTTATTTTAGCAGGCGGTTTGGTGTTAATGCTTGTTTTGATTTTGTCTGCAGCTTCAATATCAGGAAAGTTAGGGAGATGTGATGTTCTGTATTGCAATGATTTCGATACTCAAAATGGGTGTAATGCTGCAAATCTTCCTGACCAGATTTGTGAATGGCAACAAACAGAGAGGGTTTTGTATCAGCGTGATGGAAATAATGAGCTGATAACAGATACTTATTGTGAGACTGTTAATTGTAGGAACTTTGAGGATATTGCTGCTTGTGCTTCTGCACCCTCAAAGTTAAATTGTCGGTGGGATGCTGATAGTTCTTGGTGCAGAGAGGAAAGACTAGATGACTTTAGTAAGTATGATAGAACAACACAACCTTGTGGACAGTATGATAATAACAGAGATTCCTGTTTGAGTGAAGATTATTGTAGATGGAGACCTAGCAGAGGTATTGGCGGAGGAGGAGATGCTCCTTTGAGTCTCTGGATTACATGGATATTTGCCAATATTATGTTGTTGCTTGTAATCCTGGCCGTTATTGGGTATGGTGTTTGGAGACATAGTCCTAGACTTGTTAATCTAGGGATTACTTTCTTTGTATTAGGAATTATAACAAGGTATATTGGATTTATCATGGACTTTTGGGACTATGGCGGATTGAGTTTGTTGTTTATTGCCGGAGGAATAATTTTAATATTTGGAGGTTGGTTAATAGAAAGATGGAGAAGAAAACTAGTGAAAGAAGCAAAACAACAAGAAGAGAAGTATCAAGACTACTGGTAATCTTTATTGTATTATTGATTATTGTTGGAGGTTTTATTTTATACTCTTCTTGGCCTGTAATTTTTGGCAAGACGATTGTTTTAGAGACAGAGTCCTATGACCCTATTGATTTGATAAGGGGAAATTATATGCAGATAAGGTATGAGATAAATGATATTCCTGTTAAAGAAGGATTTGAACAAGGAGATACAGTGTATGTTTCTTTGTTTGAGACAGGAGGGATTTGGAAATATGAAGATGTTTTTCTAACAAAGCCCACTGGTGATTTTATCAAAGGTAAGATAAAAAGGATTGGTAGCGAGATGCATGTTGAGTATGGAATAGAGCAGAATTTTATAGAACAAGGCACTAGAGTTGAAAGAGGTATTATGGAAGTTGAGGTTAAAGTTGATAATTCAGGAAATGCAAGAATAATTAAGATAACAAAAGATGGAAAGTTAATTGCGTGATTTTAGTTTGTTGATTGTTTGTTTTTCAGAGAGAAGCTTTTCTTCTCCTGATTCTAAATCCTTGAGTTTGAATTTCTTGTTCTTTACTTCTTCTTCTCCTATAAATATTGCGTATTTTATTTTTAGCGAATTTGCATAATCCAGGGCTTTTCCTGGTTTGCCGAAGAAAATTATGCAAGAAGTTTTTTGTTTTCTTAGTTTTTTGGCTAAATCAATAGTTAGTTTATCTTGATTAAGTGATATTAAAATTACTTTTGTCTTTGGAATTTTGACTGTTGCTAAGGATGAAAGCCTTTCTAATCCGAATGAGATGCCTGTTGCAGGTATTTCTCTTCCTAAAAACTTTCCGACTAGTTTATCATATCTTCCTCCTCCTGCGACTGAGTTTTTTTGTCCCTGAACGCGGATTTCAAATATATTTCCTGTGTAATAGGATAAGCCTCTTGCTAAAAATGGGTTAAATGTAATTTTGAATCCGTAGCCTTTTCCTGCTTTTTGTAATTTCATGATTTCTTCTGCTCCATCAAATAGATTTTTGACGAAAAATTCCAAGGGTTTTTCCATTAGCTTGAATAATGTCAGGATTTGGTTTGTGTCTGCTATTTTTCGGAGATTTGCTTTTATAGTATCTTCATCTAGCTTGTCTAATTTATCAAGTTCCCTGATTACCCTTCCAGGATCTGCTATTTTTACAGATTCTATTATTGAATAAAGGAGTTTACGGTTATTTACTTGTATGTCTGGTTTTATTTTTAATTTCTTTAATATGTCTGAGAAGCAGGCAAGGCATTCTGCTTCAGATTCTTGGCTGGATTCACCTATGATGTCTATGTCGCATTGTGTAAACTCACGGAATCTTGATGATGAGGTTGGTTCATCTCTGAATACTTGCCCTATTTGGTATTTTCTGAATGGTAGTTTGATGTTTGGGTTTTCTTTTAAGAGCCGGGCTAATTGGAATGTGAATTCATATCTTAATCCTAGGTTTCTGCCCCCTCTGTCTCTAAGCTTGAATCTTTCGGATACTGCTTCATCCTTATTCTTTAAATTATCGGAGCGCATCAACTCATCAAATTCTATTGTAGGAGTTTCAACTGGTTGGAAGCCGTAGAGCCTGAAGTATTTTTCAATAACTTTTTTTACTGCTGTCCTTTTCTGAGACTCAGGAGGAAAGAAGTCCTGAAATCCTTTTACTGTTGTTGGTTCGAAATTCATGTTTCTTTTATAAGCGGAAGGAGAGAATCGAACTCTCGTCTCACGGACCACAACCGTGCGTTCTAGCCATTGAACTACAACCGCCATGTTTAGTTGAGTATTTAATGGTATAAAAGGTTTATTGGAGTTTGGAAAATAAGAGTCACAACTAGAAAAATTACTTTTTATGGGGATATCGAGAACATTGCAGTTCTCTAGTCTTGATATTCATGATTCTTGGAAATTTTGATAGTTTAAAAGGGTTTTGGTAAAAATTAAATACTCCTCTCTATCTTTTAGAGTATGAAGAAATGGGTTATTTGGATTATAGTTGCGATAGTGTTGATTCTAGCAATGATTGCTTTGGCTTATTTTAGCGGTAATGAGGAAGAGATTGTTTGTACTGCAGATGCTAAGGAATGTCCAGATGGGAGTTATGTTGGCAGAAATCCCGATTTGAATTGTGAATTTAATCCTTGTCCAGCCAAGAGGGACGACTATTGCAAGATGTTAACTAGGGAAGAATGTGATGATGATACCAGATGCGAGCATGTTATTTTGGATAATGATTGCGAAGATAGTATTGAGCGACCATGCGAAGACCCATTTGAGGGTTGTGTTCCTATCTAGAAGATGAAATTCAAATTTTACGCTATTAAATTAACTGGGATAATCGTGCTAGTTTTCCTGTTGCAGATGATTCCAGGCTTCACAGAGCTGTTTTTGCTGGATTCTAGCAAGATATTGGAGATATGGAGGTTTGTTACATCTATTTTCTTACATGGGGATATAGCCCATTTATTGTATAATATGTTTGCACTTCTCTTATTCGGTAGCATATTGGAAAAATTGATTGGAGAAAAGAAATTTCTTGTTGTTTTTTTCGTTTCTGGAATTTTAGCTAACTTGGTTAGTATTAATTTTTATTCGACTTCTTTGGGTGCTTCAGGAGCTATATTTGGGGTGATTGGAGCATTAATATTTATCAGACCTTTATTGCCAGTTTGGGCATTTGGTGTGCCGATGCCGATATTTGTGGCAGGGGTTTTATGGGCTGCTGGTGATGTGATAGGTATTTTTGTCCCTTCAGGAATTGCAAATATCGCCCATTTATCTGGAATGTTGTTTGGTTTGATTATGGGGGCGATGTTTAGGGGTAAAAGGAGAAAAAAGAAAAGTTATGTCGATGAGGAAAGCGTTAGGAAGTGGGAGGTCAGTTGGCATGGCAGATTATAAAAAAAGGATAGAAGATGCTTTTCGATATTTTGGAGACCATGTTGAATTTCATGATATCGAGTTGGATGAAGATGAGAGCATAATAGACAACCCAAGGATATTGGTAAATGCTTATGATAATGCTTTAAGTGGATTAAGAAGCTTTGTCAATGCTAGGATGAATCATGGCAATGGTTTTCAAGCTCATCTTGATGTGCTTAGTGATGAAGACTTGGGCAATGGACGATTGCATTATTCTATACAAGTTATCGTCGATAAGGGTCTTTCCGAAAGAGATAGGGAATCAGCCTTGAATAAATATTTGGCTAGCCTGGCTGGAGAGGTTAAGAATTTTAGAATGAGTGGAAAAAATAAATTTTTACGGAAAATTTAAATAGAATTTATTCCTAAAATAGATGAAAGGAGGTGCTTCCAACATGGCTGCAAGGAGGAGAACTGCTGCTCGAAGAACAACGTCTGCTAGAACGACTAGAAGGACTGCTGCTCGACGAACGACAACAGCAAGAACCACCAGAAGAAGAAGGAGGTAGACTCCAGTTTATTTTTATTTTTATTTATTTATTTATGATTTTTTTCAGTTTGATGGCTTCCTTTTTTTGTTTATCAAGTTTCTTGATTCCCTGTTTTTTTACCTGAATTTCTTTTTCTTTTATTTCCTTTTTCTGTGCTTTCACTCGTTTTTCTTCTTGTGATATTTCTTTTTTTCTTTTTTTAATTTCTTTTTTATCTGCTGTTATTTCTTCTCTTTTTTCTTTTGCCTTCAATTCGGCCAAATATTTGAAGAATATCTTTGTTGGGATTCTTATTATGTTAAGGACAAGGATTAATAGTATGAAATAGATTATGAGTGAAATTATAGCTATTGTATTTATTTCTATTTTCGAGAATACAAAGACTGTTGCAATATATGCTACTAGATTAGTTGTTAAGGGAGAACTTGCATATCTGGCTATTTTTTCGGGTAAAAAGTGTTCGAAATTTAGCCCCAATACCAATATTCCGATTCCTAGGACTGCTGCAGAAACAAACAATTTTTCCGGGAACGTTATGTAATTTATACTTCCTAATCCATCTATGCTGTGGATATGTCTGAGGAGCATTATTCCGATGAATAGGAGAACAAGCGAATTTGCTACATGTGTGTTCCATCCAGGTCTTTCATCTCTGTATTTTTCGAAATAAACAAGCATAACTATAGTGGCAATTGCTAGTGGAGCCACTACCCAAAGTAGCTCTGTTCTAAGAGTGAGATGCATAAAGTAACTTATTAATGAGATTATGTCCGAAGCCATACTTCACTTTTTGCGTGTAACGAATTGATAGTTTAATAATATATGCCCCTGCCGAAGATAACCCCAGTTTGCGATAATCGTGGGCGGTTTTATATACAACAATTATACAACATTTACAGACAATCAGGATTTTTAAGGATTGTCGAGATAGAATGGATATAGCTTATACAACTTTTTCTTTAATTTCTAAAATAAGAGATTCAATTCTATTTAATTGAGGAATATCCTTCAGTTTTCTTCTACATACTTCTGAAACGGAGATATTATTCACTTCCGCTAATTTTTTTAGTTTCTCTAAAAGTTCAGTTTCAAGGTATAAATGAATTTGAGAGTTCTTTTTCATCGTTATATTTAATTTTCTGCCTCTCGAAATAGTCAATTAGCTCTTTTAGCCTTAGGATAATCTCTTCTGTGGATATTTCATCCATTTTCAGCCTCCTTGACTTTCTGAACAGCCATCCTGAAATATTTAGAATCCTGTTCAATCCCCAACCATTTACGATTGCTCAAATGTGCAGCCAGGCAAGTAGAACCACTACCGCAAAAAGGATCGAAGACTAAGTCCCCTTCTTTCGAACTATGCTTAATCATCTTAATCAGCAAATCTAGGGGCTTTTGATGCGGATGCGTCTTTTTATTATGCAGGATATATTCCGCATCCTGAACATCTGAAAAATTAGTTAAGGTATATTTTGGATTCAATTTATCTAAAACTAAGATTAATTCAAACTGATGTCTGAAAGCATAGCCCATTCCAAAGCCTCTCTTTCTCCAGACTATAACGTGTCTAATCCTGAATTTTGTATAACGCATAATAAATTCAGTAAGGAAAGGATAATGCTTCCAATTGGTAAAATTATAAAGAGTTGAGTTTTTCTTTAGAATCCTATAACATTCAACTAATGCCTGACAATTAACCAGAGGATTCTGATTGTTCACTATGGTCTTGTTCAAATGCCCATAAGCGACGTTATCTCCATAAGGAGGATCTGTTACAATTAGATCAACAGAATTGCTCGGCATCTTTTTCATTAGCCTAATGCAATCCCCTTTCAGAATCTTATTTACCTCCATCAAAAATCCTCCTTTTTGCAAGCCTTATGTAAGAAGCATTCAAGTCAATTCCAATGAATCTCTTTCCTTGTTTTAGAGCAACTAACCCAGTAGTCCCTGCCCCAAAGAAAGGATCCAAAACAATTCCATTTTTAGGACATCCTGCACTAATGGGAATCTCGCACAATTTCTCAGGATAAACAGCAAAATGAGCTCCCCTAAAGGAATTTGTATTTATTGTCCAGACAGCCCTTTTATTTCTTCCATCTGGATGGCACATCTTGCTTATGTCCATTCCTTCAAAGCTTGATTTCTTTTCCCTATGCCCATTCCATCTATATCTTGTTCTAGCAATGCTTTTATTCTGATGAGGTTCTCTTTGAGTTTTGAAATAATATTTCTTATTTTTGGCAAAAAGAAAAAGATACTCAAAATCAACTGTAAATCTATCCTTAGCTGAAGAAGGCATACAATTTGTCTTGTACCAAATTATTGTATTCCTTAAAATCCATCCTCTCTTAACCATTTCAATGGCAAATCTAAAAGGAATAAGTGTCAGGCATTTGCTCGGAAGAAGACCAAGACCTCTTGCTTGATTCGCCCTAGCCAGTCCGCACTCAATTGCTTTATGTCCCCTTAATCTATCATCTTTGAAGTCATTTCCTGATTTGCTATAATAAGTATCTCCAATATTCACCCAACAAGTCCCTTGCTTTTTCAAGACTCTTTTAACTTCATCAAAAATATCGCACAATTTAGAAATATACTCATTAAAATCAGGCTCAAGCCCTAATTGCTTTTTATTCCTATAATCTCTTAATGCCCAATAAGGCGGAGAGGTCATTATCATGTCCACGCTTTCGCCAGGCAATTCTTGCAAGACCTTTTTAGAATCCCCAAGATAAATCTTATTGTCTCCAAGTTTGATTTCTTTCATGCGGAGAAAGAGTGAAAATTCTTTATAACAAATCAGAAACAATTTAGTCAACTTTTTAGTCAACTAAATAGTCTACTTTTTTGTTTCCGAGTTCATTTATAATATTAGCATTTAAGGGTGTCATGAAGAAATGCGTTATCTGCAACATAGAACTTGAGGATGATTCAGGCATCTGCAATACCTGCCTAGAGTTCATCACCTGGAAATATGAATCAGATGCCCAGGATGAAATACAGAGATTTAGAGAATCAGAAAAATACATGGAAGAATGGCGCTCACAAAGTGAAAAGGAGGTGGAAGAATGAAAGCTCAATTTTTCGCTGTTGCTTTATTGCTGTCTTTGATTGTCATGCCTTTAGCAGCTGCACAATTCAATGAGACTATAAGCCCTGAAGACAAGGCAACCTTTGACCAGATTCTGGAGCCAGTTTTGAGAATCTATAATCTGGTAAAATATGCTGCAACATTCATCGCAGTTATAGTGCTTGTCTTGGCAGGAGCAAATTACATCATGTCTGGCTCTGATCCTAAAAGAAGAGAGGGAGCAAAGAACATGGTAATGTATGTGCTTATAGGCTTAGCAATAATCTGGGCAGCTCCATTAGTTGTAGAATTCATAGTAGGCTAAAATGAAAGAAGTATTTTACGCCACAGGGATAGCGATTGCTCTCCTGATCGTGATTGCACCTCTTTCATTAGCCTGCCCTTTCCTTGAATGCGCCAATTTCACAGGGCAGAAACAGGAAGATTGCAATTACATCAGCTCAGAGGGATTCAACAAGGATGAAGAGCAACAGCTATTCTGCGCTTTATGGGAACAGGAATACGGCTGGGAAGGATATCATCCTCCGGATTATCCTCCTATTGACCCAGACCTTTCTTTGGATTATAATGAGATAGACACAAGCAGATTCATTCTGGCATCTAAAATAGTCTTATTCCTGCTTTTCAACTATTTCCTCTATTGCATAATAACTAAACCTTCCTGGAGTAAAAAATGGCTGAGTGCAGTTTAATTAATCTTGGAGCTTGCCTCCCTGAAAAGTTCTTTGAATTTTTATTAAGTATTCTGAATGCTCCAATAACTCCTTTTCTTGATATAACGATAAAATTATTGTCAGAGCCAATAGACCTTTACGTCTTTGGAGCGATATGGGTTATCATAGTCTACATGCTTTCAATGTTTTACGCCTTATTGTTAATTTCAGCAGGATATAGCTTCATGATATCTGGCTATGACTCATCAAAAAGAGAAAATGCAAAAGAATGGCTGAAAAATATTATTATAATGATTGTTCTTGTCCAGGCTTCATTTTTCCTTTATCAACTGTTCATAGACCTGTCTTCAGCCATGACTTCTGCAACTCTAAGTCTTGTAGATGAAGATTTCTTTCTGATTACAATAGAAGACATTGGAGATTTAGGGTTGGCAATTCTGCTAAGCCTTGTTTATATCATGACCTTAATCCTGACATCTTTAGTATTGACCTTAAGATATGCAATCGTGGCGATAGGAGTCGTTTTGTTTCCGATAGGTATATTCCTTTATTTTCTTCCGCCTCTAAAACAATACGGCTCTTTAATCCTTAATTTTCTTGGGATAGCTGTCTTCATAACTTTTTTTGACGCTATAATTCTAATAGGATTTTCCAAGCTAGCAGATGTTTCAGTATTCAGCGAAATGAAAATCCTTGTTTTAATTTCAGCTTTTCTTTTAATTGATGTGATAATGCTCTTGCTCATGCTTTTCTCTGTTGTAAAAGGAGCATTCAGCGTTTATGCTGATGTTAAGAGCATTGGAGGAAAGATATAATGGCTTATGAAATACCCCAGCAATTAGAGTATAAGGAAAAGATAATGTTTGGGCTTACTTTCAAGCAGCTTGCTTATCTCTTCCTCTTCGCACCCACAATCTTATTCATTGTTTTCAGAACAGATTTGCACATAGCAATTAAGGCATTTTTATGCGCTAACTTAGGAGCTCTTGCAATAGGTTTTATCTTTCTAAATCTTGATCAGCATATTAGGAATTGGCTTCATTGGTATAAATCAAGAAAAATAGAAAAGCCCCATAGAATGGCTAAGTTTATCCCGATAAAAGAGGTCAAGAATGACTTCATAATAACCCACGATAACAAAAGATTAGCTATTCTAAAAATATATCCAATCAACTTTTCAATAAAGCCAGATGAATCAAAGCAGGCAATAGCTGCTGCTTTCCAGAAATTCCTTAATTCTCTTGATTTCCCAATACAGATAGTCATGAATACTGAAAGCCTTGACCTTAATTCTTATTTGAAGGAAGTAGAAGAAAAAGCAGGGAAATCCAAGAAGTTCGAAGAGTTATTTGTAGGATACAAAAGACATCTTGAATCAATAATAAAAGAAAGCGATGTCATGAATAGGAATTTCTTTTTAATTCTCCCTGAAAAAAACGACATCAACATTCAACTGCAAATCTGTCAGGGCAAGCTTTCCAATATTGGTCTTAAGAGCTTCAGATTAAAAGATGGGGAGATTTCAAATTTTCTAAGAAGATTTTTTGATGCAAAGAAGGGATTTTATCCTTTGAAAATTGAGAACTATCCGACTTATATCAAGATCGTAAGAGAAGAATGGGAGGTAAAAAATAATGTTGTGGAAAAGAAAGAAACAGGATAAGAATTTAGAGATAAAGCAAGATGCTGTATTAAGCAGGACAATCTATGCTCATGGCTATCCTAGAAGCGTGGAAACTGGATTCTTAGATAAAATTGTCAGCACATTGGGCAATTTTGATTTATCCATTCACATAGATCCTTATGACATAGAAACAATGATGATTTTCCTAAATAAAGAATTGCAAAAGCAAAGATCAGACTTGTATGCAGCCAAATTAAAGAATATAGCCAACCCAAGCCTTGAAATCAAATATCAAGATACAAAAGCAGTTCTTACAAATTTGCAAAAAGGCAAGGACAAGCTATTCAATGTCAGTTTATACATAAATTGCCGAGCCAAGACAAAAGAAGAACTGGATTTATTGACAAGAAGAATATATGCAGAACTCAATGCCTTATTAATAATCCCAAAACAGCCTCTTTTCAGAATGGCTCAAGGATTCCAGTCTTGTGCTCCACTTGGAATGAATAAACTAAAGCAAAACAGGGGAGTCCCAACAGAAGCCCTTTCAGCTTTCTTCCCTTTTACTTCTTCATTCCTGCAAGCTGACAAGACAGGAGTATGGCTTGGCTTGAATAGGAACAACATTCCGATAATTAAGGATATTTTCAACTTAAGTAACCCAAATGGCTTGTGCTTAGCAAGTTCAGGGTCTGGAAAGAGCTATATGGCAAAATTGCTTATTTCTCGCTATCTGCTCAACGGCACGAAAGTCATGGTAATAGACCCACAAGGCGAATACAAGGCTCTAGTAAAGCGATTCAAGGGGCAATTAATAGATTTAAGCACTACATCTGATACAATTATCAACCCATTGGATTTAATGGGGCATGATTATCCCGAAAAGAGGCTTGCCTTAATGGATTTGATGCCTATAATGCTTGGAGGCCTGTCTGATCCGCAAAAAGCCATAATTGACCGAGCTCTAACTACAACTTACGAAGAAAGAGGGATAAAAATGGATTCAGTTGAGTCTTGGAAGAAAAAGCCTCCGATTCTGGAAGATGTTGTTAATGTGCTTAAAAAAATGGAGAAAAAGACAAGCCCTTCAGAAAAACAAACCATTAATAGTCTAATCAGCAGGATGGACATTTATGTGAATGGAGTCTTTTCTTTCTTAAACCAAGAAACAAGCCTGAATTTTAATAATCAGTTTGTATGCTTTGATATAGGAAATCTGCCAAAGCAAGTAAAGCCAATCATGATGTTTCTAGTTTTAGATTATATTTACATGAAAATGAGAAAGGATTTGGATAGAAAACTGCTTGTTATAGACGAAGCTTGGTCTTTGCTAAGAGAGGCGCATGACGCCTCATACATTTTTGAAATAGTCAAGACATGCAGAAAGTTTAACCTAGCGCTATTTCTGATAAACCAGGAAGTAGAAGGCATGCTTGATTCAGAAACAGGTAAATCAGTCTTGGCTAACTCTTCTTATACGCTATTAATGAGACAAAAACCAGCTGTCATAAATAACATAAAGAGAACATTTTTCCTGAGCGATTCAGAGGTCAATCATCTTCTTACTGCTGGAGTCGGAGAAGGCATTCTGATAATGGATGACGAACATTCAGAGATAAAGATAGTCGCTTCCGAAGAAGAGCACAAAATAATCACAACAAAAGCAGATGAATTGCTTGATTCTCAAAGAGTTAGTGATGATAACAGATTAAAAGATTTGCAGAAAAAATATGACGAACAGAAAAAAAGAAAGAATAAAAGATCAAAGATTCAGGTAAAAATCAGCACAAACGAGACCTGTTGTAAGCTGAAAAATCTCAAAGAAGATGAGGCAAATTATCTAAAATCGAAAGGCTATAAAGAATGTTCATTCTACAGTATATTATCTCAAAAGAAAGAAAAATATCTAATCCTGCCAAGAAGAAGCGAAAGCCCACAACATATTTTCCTGATACATGACATAGAATCATACATAAGAAAATTCACAGATAAAGTTTGGACTTATCAGACTGTTAAGCCAGATATAGTATGCAGCCTAAACGGAAAAGAATATGCCATTGAAGTTGAAACTGGAAGCATGATTAAATATAATAAAAAAGACTTGAAGAGGAAAATAGAAAACCTAAACAAAAATTACAAGGATAGATGGTTCTTTGTTGTGACAAATAGAAATATGGCTTCTAGATACTCAAAATTGGGCAAGACATATGACAAAAGATATATTCCCGCACTAATTAAGCGTCTAGTCACCAAAACTGCCAAGTGACTCACACGAGTCACCAGATTTTTAGGGTGTTTTCCACTATTTTAAGCATTTTAACGTCGATTAAAAATAATTCCAAAAGCCAAGAGTCACTAAAGGAATTCTCTCTTTCTCTCTCACTCTCTCTGGCTCTGCGCCTAGCTCACCATTGTTTCGACTTCTATCTTGTGCTTTTCAAGAGTTGCCTTACCGATTATTTTGTCTATATTGCCCATGATTTCTTTCAATTCCTTGCTATCTTCAACCAAGAAAGCATAATACAAATTAACATAACCTACTGCTTTTATCACAATAATAAACCTAGGATCCTTTTTTATGTATTCAATGAACTTATCTACATCTTTGCTTTTCGATGGGTCAATTCTGGAGATGAATGTATATTCAGTATAACCTATTTTATTCATATCAAGAATAGGATAGAACCTTTGGATTATCCCCTTGCTTTGCATGAACTTAATTCTTCTTATTACTGTATTTATGGAAGTCTTTATACTCCTAGATAAATCAAGATAGGAGATGGTTGAGTTGGATTTTAATTTCTGGATTATCTTCCAGTCAGTTTCTTTGAGATTGATATTATCTTCTTCAGATTTTATATCTACTTTCGCCTTGGCATTTGGATTAAGTCTTCTGGCAAAATAAGTATAAGACTTAACACTCTGAAAGGAAAGATAATTTACAAGATATTTCTTGAACTTCGTTATTATCTTTGTCTGGATTTCATCATATCTCTCTATTGTTTTTGTCCATACAGAAATGTAAATCTTCCACTCACTTATGTCATGAAGCATATAGCAGCAACTTACTTCCTTGATGTCAGTTATTTTTGCTAGATAAACATCCACTTCTTTAGCAGATACAGTTTTAAGGTCGAGATAGAGCGAGTGCCTATGAAACCCGAGCTTCGAGTAATCGAGGTTTACAGTATATTTCTTTATTATCTTATCTTTCTCAAGCTTTTTTATCCTATAAGTAACAGTCTGCTGCGGAATCCTTAGCCTCTTGGCAATTTTGGATGCAGGCTGCCTACAATCCTGAAGAAGTTCAAACAGGATAAGTTTGTCTGTCTTATCAGTCATTTGTTTATTAGATATATTCATTATTTATAGAGTTTATGTATTTCTACCAATTTTTCCAGAGATGTGTTTAATTATTGTTTTCCTTTATTTTAGTCATGGAAGAGGAAAAAGAGATGAAACCCTTGCGCCCAAGCAGAGAAAATATTGTAGCAAAAGGCAGAATTTCTTATAGAGAATCTTCTCAGGCATGGAGTCTTATACAAATAAAAAAAGAGATTCTTCAGGAATTCCCACAGCTAAAGGAAAAACGCAGCAAATTCGCCTACAAAATGATTTTGTATAAGGGTTTCAAGGAATTAGGTAAAAGTATAAGAGAAATGGAGAAAAGAGGCGACAGCGTGCCTTTGTTGCTGTTTTTCGGCAGAGAAAAATAGATATATCCTTTTCATATCAAAATATGATGAAGATTAAAAGAGACCTTATCAATGTTTTTTATATTATTATTCCAGCCCTAATATGCCTTCTCATATTCAGCTTACCACTAAATTGGCAGGAGATTCTTGTTCTAAAATTTGACAATCTGAATTTATGGAGTTGGTATACTCACACTTTTGTTCACCAAGATTTTGCCCATTTGACTGGAAATATAATCGGGTATCTTGTAGGGATGATTGCTACCTACTTCATATTATCTAAGAAAGATAAAGATAAGCTACCTCTTATTCTACTGCTAATTATAGTTATTGTCCCTTTAATCCTTTTCACAAGCATTATTTTAGCTAGAACTGTCGGTTTGTTTCCCTTAAATCTTATTAATCATAGGGGATTCTCTGGCATTTCTTCCGCATCTATTGGTGTTTTAACTTTCTCTCTTGTTAGGAGATTA